>Ga0116159_1005522_pt1 | contig 10157 bp, 13 predicted proteins | sample AD_JPNAS1_MetaG_FD_89878 | JGI IMG/M metagenome (GOLD analysis project Ga0116159, IMG submission 89878) | Active sludge microbial communities of municipal wastewater-treating anaerobic digesters from Japan - AD_JPNAS1_MetaG | ecosystem: Engineered > Bioreactor > Anaerobic > Digestate | place...
CTTTTTTTTGTTTAAGTTGTTTTTAGTCAAAATTAGGGGACGAATTGCCCCCTAACTTATTATATCTGGAAAGCTTTTACTTGTTTTCTCGATGATCGCAGATACCGTTGTTGTTTTTGTCTATAAAGTTTGGACCTCGTCCCTGTCCCTGACTTCTTCTGCCAAATCGTTTGCCTCGTCCTTGACGGTTTCCGTTTTGGTAGTTGTCGCAAACGCCATCGTTATCTTTGTCCACAAAGAATCTTCCTTTGGCGTTTCGTCCTTGACCACGTCCGGGACGGGTTCCGTTTTCAAAATTGTCGCATATTCCATTGTTGTTGTTATCAACGAAATTGGGACCTTTTCGAGTTTGAGTTTTGTTCTCTGTTTGAACTCCCTTTTCTGTCCGAGCTTTCTCGTTAGCTTTTGTTGGTTTCTCTTCTTTACCGAAAGCTACTACGGTCATCATTGCAAATGCAATTGTAATTACTGTTGTTTTCATAGTTGTTTACTTTTTTTAATTGTTGTTTTTATTTTGAATTTCTTTTTTATAAATTCGTCTGCCGAATCCTCTTCCGCCTCTGTTTGCAACGTTTTCTTGATAGAAGAGTGGTTTAAAGGCATTTTTTAGTTTTTCTGTTTGCTCTGCGTTTGAAATCTCTTTTAGTTTTAAGTAATACATGTTGGTTTCATCTTTCAACTCCGCATGCAATTCTCCAAATCTTGTATTTAGCTGTTGTAATCTTACCGTATCGACACTCTGTTTGTTTAATTCGTCGAATATCAATATTTTAACACTATCCATCTGCCAGATTATGTGATTAGATTTCGGCTTAAAATTTCGGTTTATTTGCCTGAATTGTTCCATTTGCTCATTGTCAAATCCTATTTCCTGCATAAAGAACCTTCCGCTAAGTGGATTTTGTCCTTCTCCTGTGACAATCACGGTTTCAGCAGCTTGCTTATCTTTATATCTATGATGTAGGATGGAGATGATTGTCGTCAAGTTTAGTACCGCAAGTAAGACGATAATCCTAATTAATATTTTGTTTTTATTCGTCATAATCAATTAATGTATAAAGGTTTAGGTTTTCAAGTTGTGCGTCGTTAATATTTATAGATATGTACTCTTTATCGCCTTTTACCATACTTCCCAATCCAAAACCTACTGCAATTACTAAAGCAAAGCTGGCGGCAATAGCTAAATTTTTCCATAATGGGGCAACTGCTTTAAAAATGACGGGTTCCTCATTTTTTTCTAACTTCGCTAATACACGTGTTGCAAGATATGGATTGACTTGCTCCTCTTTCTCTTTGCTAATAAAATCATCTATGTAATTATCGATTTTCATATTTCTATAATTTTTCAACTTTCGTCTTTTATATCATTAGACAATTAATTTTTTATTTTCCTACGAGATAAGCTAATTTTTTTTGCAAACTTTTTTTTGCACGTACCAAAAGTTGCTCTACAGCCCCTTCGGATGTTTTCATTATTTCAGCAATTTCACGTTGTGATAAATCTTCGTATTTGCTTAGTATAAAGGCTTTACGTTGTTTTTCAGGAAGCCCGTCAATAGCATTTTGTATACTTTTTTCTATTTCTGTGGCTTCAAGTTGTTGATGAGCGTCTCTCTCCTCGTTGCTTTTGTTTAACAAACTTATCAGACTATTGCCGGCATTAGTAAGTAAATTCCGCCTTTTGTTTTTATTGATATAGTTAATGGAGGTGTTTATTGTAATGCGATATAGCCACGTAGAAAAAAGCGATTTTTCTTTAAATGAACTCAGCGAACGATAGACCCGAATAAAAACCTCTTGTGTAATATCCTCCGCATCTTGCCGTGAATGAACAAAACCGATTGCCACGCGAAACACCTGCTGCTGGTATCTCTCCATCAGCAAGCGAAACGCCTCTTTATCACCAGAAAGTATTTTTTCTATTAATTGCTCTTCGGACATCAGTTTAAATTCGGTTTTTATATCTTAGACATGGAAATGAAATTTTTCCTACGTTTTCGAGTAAATATAAAATATTTTTTGAAATCCGGGTTTGTTTATTGTGGCTGTGTTGTATCAAAGGGATAAATTGTATATGTGTGTTTCAAGTGCACTAAATTTGGCGGTGTCTCATAAGTGCTCAACTGCTGTACTTCGACAAGCTCAGCAACCACGTTATTTCGATATTCGGGCTCAGTGTTTTGCATTTGGACACTTCTGAGACATCTTACCATTTTTTTTGTAAAATGAGGCTTTTGAGACAGCCTCTTTTTGTTTTTTTGTGTACAGGTAGCCTAATCTTCCGCCTCCAATTCAAAAATATCATCAACTTGCTTTCCAAAAAGTCGTGCTAACTTCAATGCAAGCACCACCGAAGGTGCATACTTGCCCTTTTCTATAGCATTTATCGTCTGTCTGCTAACGCCAATTTTCTCTGCAACTTGCTCTTGAGTGAGTCCAAGTTCGGCACGCTCAACTCTAATCCTATTCTTCATTGCGACTGCGATTTAATCGGTACATTGCCACTCTAAATTTAATGATAAACAGCGACATTTGAGTAAAATAGAGCAAAACAACCATCACCGTAAGGTACACCGGACCGTAAATAAAAAGTGTAGAGCAAACTATCAGTGCCAAGTTTACATAGGTAGCCCAAACTAACGACTCTAAGCGCAATTGAGCAATATACTCGTCTTCGTGTCGCTCGCGCGTGAAACCAACTAAAACAAGCCCAACAGTGAGTAGCACAACTGTGATCTCGTCAAGAATGCTGTCTTTCTTGCTGAGAGTGAAAAATTCAATGTCTGTGAAAACGTCATCTGTCATCAAAGCGGGCATTTTACAATGCACATCAATAGCGTCTAGAATGCTACTTTCGAACAAAAAGAGCAAGCCTAATACTAAGCCAATTGTTAAAAAAATCCAGCCGACCTTGCGCCAACTGTGAGGAAGTAAATTTCGTGTGTTCATATATTTATGATTTATTGGTGACCCACAAATGTAATACTTATTTTACAATATGACAAATAAAATTGATATTTTGTAAAAAAAACTTTACAAATATGTTCTTAAACCGAAACATTAACAAATTAAGTCACTGGTAAAAAGGTTTGTAAACTCGTAGATAAATTTTTTGTAAATTTGTAAATAAAAGCTGAGTCGAATAGCTGTAATTTCGATTGTTGAAAGTAGAATTAATGACTAAATAATATGAGACAAATCAAGCAAAATAAAACAAAGGAATTCATTAATCTATCGCACTTTATATCAATGCTTAATAGAAAAAAGAGTGACCCTAAAGAATTCACTTTTACCGGAAATTTAAAGGTTAATAAAATTGATATTCAGCTATTTGAGTATAGAAAAGAGGAGTGTAATGAAATAAAAGATATTTCACCCGAAAGCATCAGTGCGTTTGAAAAAAACGAAAATACCTACTGGTTAAATATAAATGGATTAAGCGAAACCGAAACTTTAGTCTCAATATGTGAAAAGTTAGGTATTCATAGTTTAGTAATTCAAGATATTCTTGATGTTAGTCAAAGGCCTAAGTTTCAGGAGTATGAGAACTTTTCGTTTCTGACTTTAAAATCAATACTTCCGTCAGAAAATGAAGTGTTAACGGAGCAGATAAGTTTTGTTTTTAGTTCAAACTATCTAATCTCCTTTCAGGAGAGAAAAGCGGACTTCTTTGAACATCTGAGGGTTAGGTTAAGAGAAAATAAAGGTATTTTAAGAGAGAGTACTGCCGATTATCTGCTTTATACAATGCTTGAGTCAATTCTTGATAACTACTTTAAAACTCTCACAAAGTTAGATGAAGAGATTGAAAATTTTAATTTTATAAATACTAAAAAAGATCCCTTACCAAATGCGCTTGAAGTTATTGAAAATCATAAAAAGTTAGTTCATTTTATTAAAAAGGCTATCCTGCCTATAAAAGAGTTTACTTTGATAGTTGAACGTGGTGAATCTCAATTTATCGAAGAGAAGCACTTGAAATATTTTGCTGAAATTAAAGATTTATGTTTAACGCTGATAGATAGTTGCGATATGATTCTCTCATCACTTGAAAGTGAAACAAATTTGTTTTTTTCTGTGCAAGGGCATCGAATGAATCAAGTGATGAAAACTCTTACAATTGTCGCTACTATATTTATTCCATTGACCTTTATTGCAGGAATTTATGGGATGAATTTTTCAAATATGCCCGAACTTGAGTGGAAATACGGTTACTTGGGGATATGGATAATTATTATCTGTGTTTTCTTCGGTATGATTATATATTTTCGTAGAAAGAGGTGGTTTTAATACCGATTGGACAGCTACTATAGCCCAAACTTCGCTTTCGCTCTTTTGGACTATGTATCTGTAACATCGGTATTTACAATTGTAAAATTTAAAAAAGATTGGACTATTTTTAAATTACAATTGGTATAAGTTGGATATAATATCAGTATTATTAAAGGAAAACAAAAAACAGTTACCACCCAAATAAGATAGTAACTGTTTTTATTGTTAAGCAAACGAAAAAGTTTGTTATTCCTCTTTCATCATCTTATTCAGTTTTCGCAATTTAAAGGAGAAATAGATAGAATATCCTCCTAACAGTATAAATGCTAATGCTGTCCAAACGACAACGCTAACACCTGCAAACATTGGGTTCCACAGTAAAATAAATGAAAAAATCAAGCCCAATACGGCGGTTACCATTAGTGTACCCCAATCTAAAATGCCGTACTGTTTCATATCGTAAGCCGTGACCATGCCAGATATGGAGCGGAAAAGTAAGGTAAATCCTATGTAATAGGGTAAAGTAACCATTGTTGTAGCAGGATTAAGTAACAGGAGAATACCCACCACGGCACTTAATATACCCAATGCCAATGACCAGCCCCAATTTTGGTGCTTGTTGCCAAAGGCAAAAATTACTTCGGTGATTCCGTTAACGAGAAATCCAAAAGCAAACACAAAGGATAAGGCAGCATAAGCATCTGCTGGTGTAGCAAATGTCCAAATGCCTAATACTACGAAAATTACTCCTACAATGAGCATCAAATACCATCTTTTTATGGCTCTTTCTATTTTCTTAAATGTATGTTTCATATTTATATAAATTTATAAGGTTTTGTAACTATGTCGTTATATTTTTATCCTCTAATATATTCATAAACTCTTCTCCTGTAATAGTCTCTTTTTTAAGGAGATATTCGGACAGCTCGTGCATTTTGGTCTCATTTTCGCGAATGATATTTTTTGCCTTTTCGTGAGCATTTTTCACAATTGAAAGGACAACATCATCAATTCTGGCAGCTGTTTTAGGAGAGCAACTCAATGACGTGTCGCTACTTAAATATGGATTGTTTACAGTTTCCAACGCCACCATATCAAACTCCTCGCTCATTCCGTAGCGAGTAACCATGGCACGAGCAAGTTTTGTGGCTTGTTCAATATCGTTGGACGCTCCTGTTGTAACTTTGTTGAAAACAACCTCTTCGGCGGCACGTCCTCCGGTAAGTGTGGCTATTCTATTTTCTAAATCTTCTTTGCTGTATAGGTTACGCTCGTTTTCGTCAATCTGCATGGTGTAACCGAGAGCTCCTGATGTGCGTGGGATAATTGTAATTTTATGCACAGGTGCTGAGTGTGTCTGCATTGCGGCAACCAAAGCGTGTCCTATTTCGTGATAAGCAATAATACGTTTCTCTTCGTCTGAAATTACTTTGCCTTTGCGTTTTGCCCCTGCGATAACGGTTTCGATACTCTCCTCCAAGTCGCTTGTTGTTACGGTGTTGCGATTTTTTCTAACGGCTCTAAGAGCAGCTTCATTCACAATATTTGCTATTTCGGCACCCGATGCGCCAGATGTTGCTCGTGCTATTAAATTCAAATCAATTTCGTCGTGCTTAATTTTTTTCAGGTGGACTTGCAATATGGCTTTTCGTCCCTCTAAATCAGGAAGTTCCATTTGTACCCTGCGGTCGAATCTTCCGGGGCGAAGCAGAGCTTTGTCTAAACTTTCGGGGCGGTTGGTTGCTGCCAAAATAACAACTCCCTTTTGCCCATTGAAACCGTCCATTTCGGTAAGTAGTTGGTTTAGAGTTTGTTCACGCTCATCGTTGGTAGTCATTCCATCGCGTCTTTTGCCAATGGCATCAATCTCGTCTATGAAAATAATACAGGGAGCTTTTTTGTTTGCCTGACTAAACAGGTCGCGCACTTTGGCAGCACCCATTCCAACGAACATTTGAACAAATTCGGAACCAGAAAGAGCAAAGAAAGGCACTTTTGTTTCGCCTGCTACTGCTCTTGCTATAAGCGTTTTACCTGTTCCCGGAGGACCAACTAATAAAACACCTTTGGGCAGTGTGGCACCTATATCAGCGTATTTTTTTGGATTATGCAGAAAGTCAACAATTTCGCTCAGTGACTCTTTGGCTTCTTCCTGTCCAGCAACGTCGGCGAATGTGGTTTTTATCTCATCTTCGGCATAAATCTTTTCTTTGTTTTGTCCAAAGCTCATATAGTTTCCGCCGAGTTTTCCGCCCATCGACCTCATTGCGTTTCGCCAGATAAAGTAGAAAATTACTCCGGGCAATACCCAGAAAAGCAGGAAGTTTAAAATTGGGGAGTTTTCGCGAGGAATGGTTTCGCTAAATTCGATTTTTCCGTTTTCGTTAGGACTCTCTGCCAGCAAAAGTCGGTCAACTAAATTGTCATCGCTCATTCTGCCAGTTTGAAAAACGACATCTTGTGGGTCGCCTTTTCTATCAACTTCGCTGTTGGATGTGGTAAAAAAGACTTTGTTCCCGTCAATGTTTACCTGCTTGACTAATCCCGAGTCAACTTTGTTGAGAAAAGTGCTGTATGTTGTCGGAATAATTTTAGGTTTGAAGAGGTAAGGAAATACTAAAGAGTTAAGTATCAGCAATAATGCCATTGTCCATAAGAAGCTTCTCCAGTTGATATTGGGCTTTCGCGGAGAATTATCAGTTATGTTATTTTTGTCCATTTTGTTTAAATTAAATTGTTATTTAGTTTTATTAATTATTGCTCATTAGTTTGTCATATTTTATGCAATTTGACAGAATTTTTTTGGCATCTTTTTCATTTAATTTTATTGTTGCAGCATCTTTACCTATTTCCACCAATCTCTCCTTTTTGTCTAAATCAAACAATTTCGTTTGTTCCAATCCGTGAACTTCAATAAGAATATCACACAGTTGTCTATCTTCCAGCACATTAGCGTTAGACATCATTCTGAAAGTATGTTCAGTTATTGACTTCATAGTCAATGGCTCAGGAAGTTTATACATCAGCGAAACGTTGCTTGCAATTACGTATCGACATTGGTTGCGAATAACAGATACAGGTAGGTTTTTAAAAATACCGCCGTCAGAATAATAATTGCCGTTGATTTTTTGTGGTTCAAAAAGAATGGGTATGCTACATGAAGCAACTACCGCTTCAACCAAATTCTTGCCTTCTGAAAATACATGTGTAGTAGAATTATACATATCGGTCGCAACAGCAACAAAAGGAATATTTAGTTCTTCGAAAGATTTTGCCCGTAAATGTTTACGAAGAAAATTTGTAATACCGGAAGTTTTAAAAAACCCCGATGTGGGCTTGGTAATTTTTACCAACTTTATAAAATTAATATTTGCCGAAATTTCCAAAATCTCTTCAGGGGAATATCCGTCTGCGTAAAGAATACCTACAAGCGATCCCACACTTGTTCCTGCGATAATTTGAGGTTTTACGCCACGTGCATCCAATGCGCTTAACACACCTAAATGAGCATATCCGCGTGCGCCTCCGCCACTTAGCGCATATCCCAAATTATATGGATATACAGGTAATTTATCAGCCAAAATATATAAATTTTAAACTACAAAATTAACAAACAGTGTGTAAGTTACTTTGTCTAAAATTCACATATAGTTGTCTAAAATTCTCTTTATATCTATTCTCTAAATTGTGTGGGCGATAATTTGGTTTGCTTTTTGAAAAATTTGCTAAATGAGGATGTCTCTGAAAATCCGAGTTTTTCTGAAACTTGACTAATAGTTAGCTCTTTATCGGTTAACAAAATCTTTGCATGATCGGTTATTTTTTCATTGATAAAAGTGCCGGGAGATTTGCCTGTGGTCGTTTTAATTGCTTTAATCAAGTGTTTTGAAGATATGTTTAGTTGATTGGCAAAAAATGCAGTTTTATTACTAATTTTTATCGGTCGTAGAAGTAGGTTAAAAAATGAGTCGGTAATTTCTTCGTTTCTTGTAGAAAGGGTTTCTACTTTTTTGCTTTTCAGGAAAATTTCGGCTACTTCGCAGACAAAAACCAAAAACAGATTACGTAATGTTTCTTGTTGAAATACAGAGCTTTTGGTCTCTCTTTTTCTATAAATTAGTTTATAAATATCGATAAGAATTCGCTGCTGCTCTTTAGTAAGGTCGGTAAGTGTATATTGATGATTGTTAATTTGACGGAAAGGCTTTACAAGTTGAGCGTTTACGATGTTTTTAGCCAGAAAATCGAGTGCGACGAACAAAAGTATGCCGTGATATTCTCTTTTTGAACGGATAATATGTACAATCGAAGAGGGGTGTGCAATAAGCAAGGTCAATGCCGTTATATGGTAATCTACTTGATTGATACTTATGTCGATATCGCCATCGGTACACATTAAAATACCAACATACTCTTTCATGTCGGCAGTTGCATTTTCGATTACTGGGAGTACGCCGTGGCAGAAAAAATAATCTTTCTCCTGCCACTCATAGCCAAGATTTATAATAGCCTCTCGTAGCGTAAGATGTGAATTTTGTGAGTGATTTGTCATTTAGTTATTGCGCCGACTTGGTTTTGTAAGTTGTTGATAATCACCGCTTATTTTAATCTTTTTATTTCTGCTTTAATCTGGTTTATTACATCTTTATTGGCTATTTCTCCGTCTAAACTAAAAACAATAAAAACGTTACCTTTATAGATATCTTTAAAACTATCAAAGCTTGCTCTCATTCTTTCTGAAACAGAATAGTTTCCGAAATTTGACTGTGCGGTTACGGGTTTTATTTGTATGCCAAAAGCTTTTTCTTCTGTCACATATCCAAGATAGTCGATATCACCTGCGTGGTCTAGATCAGCTGAACTTTCTTCAAAATGCACATCAGGAAATATTTTTGCTAAACCGTCGTTTACTACTGATTTTTCTCTCAAATAGCCATCATAAGTTCTGTTGATTGTCAAGTTATAGATATAATTATAGCAATCCTCTTTTGTTAGAGCGTTAAACGCTTCTTTCCATTCGGGGATAACTACTTGTGTGATTTTTTCGTAAAGTCTTTCTCCAAGCTCTTTCAGACTCTCTTTAGTTATTTTGAAACTGTTTTTTCCTGCTGTTTTGGCGTTTTCAAAATACCACTGTTCCCACTCCTCAATAGTGTTTGGCTGACATTCCCTAATTAAAGCCATCACTGCTCCGACTTTGTTGGGTCTTGAAAGTTGATAAGTTTGTGTGGCATAGTTGAGTACCTTTTCTTTCTTGCCAAACTCTAATGAATATCTTTTGGTTTTCTTTCTATCCATTGGCTAGTGAGTTAAATTTATTTTTGTATTTAAAATCGATAGAGTTATCTACTAGTGCCAATTTATTCTTTAGCAAATGTGCATTTATAAAGGTCTTATTTTCAAGATACAGATAAGCCATTAAATTGTTCTCGTGGTCGTGCTTTGTTTTGTCGTATCTGAGAAAGACCTTTTGTCCGCGAAGTTTTTCGGTCAAAAACTCTGTTGCTTCTTTGCCGTTAGATTTGGGATTTTGTTTTATTCCTATTAGACGTATAATCAGGTCGTTATTCAGACGTATGAGTTCTGGGTTAATTATCTCTTTTACAGAAAAATAATCCTCTCGTTTTCCAGTACTATCGGCATCTATTTTTGAACCATATTGAATTTTCTTAATATCAATTTTTTTGTCTAACTTGTGTGTATCAATAAATTGGTATGGTAGCTCGTTGATTTTTTTCGTAAAGTCGGTTTTAATTTCAGTTTGTTTAATAATTTTCGTTTCTACTTTCATAAAAGCGTCATCAGTACCAATTTTTTCTTTTATAATTGGGATAAAATCTGGATTGATCTCGTAGCCAACTGAATTTCTATTTAATTTTCTTGCA
>Ga0116159_1005529_pt1 | contig 10150 bp, 8 predicted proteins | sample AD_JPNAS1_MetaG_FD_89878 | JGI IMG/M metagenome (GOLD analysis project Ga0116159, IMG submission 89878) | Active sludge microbial communities of municipal wastewater-treating anaerobic digesters from Japan - AD_JPNAS1_MetaG | ecosystem: Engineered > Bioreactor > Anaerobic > Digestate | place...
AGCCTTCGGTGCCAAGACCCATCAGTGCCGAAGGCGTGATCCAGGGCTTGCGGGCCATTGAATATCTGGATGTAGACGTGGGTCTGGCGCGGGCCAACAACAAACCGGTTTTTTATGCCTCGATGCTGCGAAAATTCGTCGCCTCGCAGGAGGATGCGTTGCTGCGAATCCACACGGCTCTGGCGCAGGCAGATGCCGCCACTGCACAGCGCATCGCGCATACGCTCAAGAGTGTGTCGGGCAGTCTGGGTGCCACCACCTTGCCGAAGGTGGCTGAGGAATTGGAAATGGCCTTGCGCCAGGGGGTGCAGGGAGAAGACCTGAAAGACGCCATTGACGCGACTTTGAAGGCACTCGACAACCTGATGACAGGACTCAAGTCGACTCCAGGCCTGCTGCCGCCCGAGATGCCTGTTGCGGCAACAGAAAAATGAGCCGACTCGTGGGTTGCAGTTGTGGGCCGCTTCCCTTTCTCCTGGGCATCCAGGCATTGACGGCCAACCTTGCCATGAGGCCGCGTTGCAACTTTTGCACGCTGGTGCCACAGTCAACTGATATCGGAATTGACCAGGATCTGCCGATTCGCCGTTGACGCAATGGCCTTTTGCATCACTGAAGCGGCATCAACCAGCGCCGATTTTGGACTTTTGGCACCGCTGGCGACCATCATCGATGGCACCACTGAAGCGATCCAGCATTGGTTGACTCCCAGGTGAACCCGGACAACCAGTGGCACAGCATCGGGACAGCTTGCCAACCTGGCAATACAAATATGCCGCCACTAGGTATAAATCCTAGGTATGTTTGGCAAATAAGTACCATATTACCTGGTATGAGTACCAAACATGCAATAAAAGATCAGTATCGTTGAGGATGTCAGTGCATGCCTTGCACTGAGCAAAGCCAACAACATCACCCACTCTCTCTTTCTCTCAGGAGACCCAGCATGAAACTGAAAGCACGCCTTACCCTTGCAGCCGCTTTGGCCCTGTCGCTTTGCGGCATATCCAACGCAGCCACCGAACTGGTCATTGCCACCGTCAACAACGGCCACATGATCGAAATGCAAAAGCACAGCAACGCGTTTGAAGCCGCCAACCCGGACATCAAGCTCAAATGGGTCACGCTCGAAGAAGGTGTGCTGCGCCAGCGCGTCACGACTGACATTGCCACCAAGGGTGGGCAGTTTGATGTGATGACCATCGGCATGTATGAGACCCCGATCTGGGGCAAAAAAGGCTGGCTGACCGAACTCAAGACCAATGCCGCTTATGACGTGGACGACCTGCTGCCCGCCATGCGCAATGGTCTGAGTGTGAATGGCAAGCTGTTTGCCGCACCGTTTTATGGTGAAAGCTCGATGTTGATGTACCGCAAGGACCTGGCCGACAAGGCTGGCATCAAGGTTGATGACAAGCCCACCTGGACCCAGGTCAAGGACCTGGCTGCCAAGATACATGACCCGAAAAATGGTGTCTATGGCATCTGCCTGCGCGGCAAACCGGGCTGGGGCGACAACATGGCTTTCCTCTCCACCCTGGTCAACACCAATGGCGGTCAGTGGTTTGATATGAACTGGAAGCCGCAACTGGAAAGCCAGCCCTGGAAAACCGCCATCAACTTTTATGTTGACCTGCTGAAAAACTATGGCCCGCCCGGTTCGTCTGCCAACAGCTTCAACGAAATTCTGGCGCTCTACAACGAAGGCAAGTGCGGCATGTGGATTGATGCCACGATTGCCGCATCCTTCATCACCGACCCGAAACAGTCCAAAGTGGCTGACAAGGTAGCCTTTGCCCAAGCCCCTACCGCAGTAACGCCCAAGGGTGCCAACTGGCTGTGGGCCTGGGCGCTGGCGATTCCGGCCGGTTCACAAAAGGTTGACGCTGCCACCAAGTTTGTCACCTGGGCCACCAGCAAGGAATACATCGACCTGATTGGCAAGGAAGTGGGCTGGGGCAACATCCCAACCGGCACCCGCAAGAGCACCTACACCAGGCCTGAGTTCCTGAAAGTGGCCAAGTTTGCCGCCGCCGAAAAAGCGGCCATCGACAGCGCCAACCCGAACGATGCCACCTTGCCCAAGAGCCCGTATGTCGGCGTGCAGTTTGCTGCCATCCCGGAATTTCAGGCGATTGGCACCACAGTTGGCCAGCAGATGAGCGCCGCCCTGGCAGGCAAGTCAACGGTGGATGCAGCCCTGAAGGCATCCCAGGTGGCAGCCGACCGCGAAATGAAGAAGGCCGGCTATTACAAGTAAGTTGGCAATAGGACAGCGGTAGGAACTGCGGCAGCCGCGATGCTCGCGCCTTGCCGTGCTCCTACAAGTCAAAAACAGCCATGTAGGTCGGGTTAGCGAAGCGTAACCCGGCGGTTTTATGCGCTGTAGCCTGCGTGCCCAAGTCGGGTTAGCCGGTACGGCTAGCCCGATCTGATTCTATCAAATTAGTAGCTATCAGCGCTTGTTCCATAAGGGCTGGAGGTTGATTTGATCATCAATTCGATAGAGGGCGCACAGGCTTGGCTTGCGCATTCTCTGGCCTTTGTTAACTGATTCACCGAGGCGTTTGTCCATGAACCGATTCATTCCCCGCATTCTGCTGGCACCGGCAGTGCTCACGCTCTTCCTGTGGATGATCGTGCCGCTGGTGATGTCGATCTATTTCTCCGTAATCCGTTACAACCTGATGCAGCCCGACAAGACCGGCTTTATCGGGCTGGAGAATTTTGAATATTTCATGACCGACCCGTCCTTTGGCACGGCGGTGGTCAATACCATCTTGCTGCTCGGCAGCGTGATCCTGATCTCGGTGATAGGTGGCATTTTGCTGGCCTTGCTGGTCGATGCACCTTTTCCGGGTCGCAACATGGTTCGCATTTTGCTGATCTCACCGTTCTTCGTCATGCCAACGGTCAACGCACTGCTGTGGAAACACATGATGATGAACCCGATTTACGGGGTGCTGGCGCAGGTCTGGATTTTCTTTGGTGCCACCCCGGTTGATTGGTTGACCGACTGGCCGCTGTGGAGCGTGATTTTGATCGTTTCCTGGCAGTGGCTGCCGTTTGCCACGCTGATCTTTATTACCGCACTGCAAAGCATGGACCGCGAGCAGCTCGAAGCATCAACCATGGACGGGGCCACCTATTTGCAGCAATTGCGCTATCTCTACATCCCGCACCTTGGCCGCTCCATGGCGGTGGTGGTGATGATCGAGATGATCTTTTTGCTCAGCGTGTTTGCCGAGATTTACACCACCACCGGCGGTGGTCCGGGCGATGCCAGCACCAATGTGGCGTTCTTGATCTTCAAGCAGGCGCTGCTGAACTTTGATGCCGGTGTGGCCTCGGCGGGTGCGCTGTTTGCTGTGGTGCTGGCTAATATTGCCGGCGTGTTCCTGATCCGCATGGTTGGCAAAAACCTTGACAAGTGAGCACAACATGAACACTTCCCTTTCCAAATCAGCGCTGTTTTACCTGCGCACGCTCTGCGCCTGGGGCATTACCCTGCTGCTGTTTTTTCCGCTGGGCTGGCTGGTGCTCACCGCCTTCAAGACCGAACTGCAGGCGATCTCGGTGCCGCCGCTGCTGTTTTTCCCGCCAACGCTGGAGAACTTCACCATCGTGCAAGAACGCAGTGATTACCTGCTGTATGCCAAAAACTCGCTGATCACCAGCGTGGCGTCCACCATTCTCGGGCTGGCGCTGGCTTTTCCTGCCGCCTATTCGATGGCGTTTTTCAAGGGCAAATACACCAAAGACATTTTGATGTGGATGCTTTCGACCAAGATGATGCCGGCCGTCGGTGCGCTGGTTCCCATTTATGTGCTGGCGCAAGGCTCTGGACTACTCGATACCCGCACCGGTCTGGTCATCATCTTTACCTTGAGCAACCTGCCGATCATGGTCTGGATGCTGTATTCGCAGTTCAAGGAAATCCCCGGCGAGATTCTGGAAGCGGCGCGCATGGACGGGGCCAGCTTGTGGCAGGAATTTCGCATGGTGCTGCTGCCGTTGACGCTCGGCGGACTGGCATCCACCGGCCTGCTGTGCCTGGTGCTGAGCTGGAATGAAGCCTTTTGGTCACTCAATTTGAGCGCCGCCAAGGCCGGCACGCTGGCCACGCTGATTGCCAGTTACTCCAGCCCCGAGGGCCTGTTCTGGGCCAAGCTGTCTGCTGCATCGTTCATGGCAATTGCGCCGATTGTGGTGTTTGGCTGGTTCAGCCAGAAGCAACTGGTGCAGGGCCTGACCTTTGGTGCCGTCAAATAAATCGTTTTAAGAATACTGGAGACCTCTTCATGGCTTACCTCAAACTTGAGCGGATTGAGAAAATATTTGGCGAAACCCGCGTCATCAAAGGCATTGACCTTGACATCCGCCAAGGCGAATTTGTCGTGTTTGTCGGGCCGTCAGGCTGCGGCAAATCGACGCTGCTGCGCCTGATTGCCGGGCTCGAGCACATCAACAGCGGCACCCTGCATCTGGATGGCCGCGACATCACCAATTTGCCATCGAGCAAGCGTGACCTGGCCATGGTGTTCCAGAGCTACGCGCTGTACCCGCACATGAGCGTGTACGAGAACATGAGCTTTGCGCTGAAATTGGCCAAGGCAGACCCGGCGGTGATTAGCGACAAGGTGGCGCGCGCCGCCAAAATTCTGAACCTGACCGAGTACCTGCAGCGCACGCCCAAGGAACTGTCGGGCGGGCAGCGCCAGCGCGTTGCCATTGGCCGTGCCATCGTGCGTGCGCCCAAGGTGTTTCTGTTTGACGAGCCACTGTCAAACCTGGACGCGGCGCTGCGCGGCCAGACCCGCATCGAGATCGCCAAACTGCACCGCGACCTCGGTGCCACGACGATCTATGTCACCCACGATCAGGTCGAGGCGATGACCCTGGCGGACCGGGTGGTGGTGCTGCGCGACGGGCTGATCGAGCAGGTTGGCACGCCGCTGGAGCTGTATGACCGCCCGGCGAACCAGTTTGTGGCCCAGTTCATTGGCACGCCGCAAATGAACATCGTGGCTGCGGCCCAGTTGCCCGCACTCGATGCGGTGGGCGCGCTAGGCATTCCGGCAGGCGGCTTTATCGGCTTGCGGCCAGAAAACGTGATCTTGCACCCGGCTGCGCAAGGCTTGCTCAAGGGCACCGTTGACCTGGTCGAGGCGCTCGGTGCTGAAACCCTGATTTACATCACCACGGCGCAAGGCGCGCAACTGGTGTCACGCCAAAACGAGCGTACCCCGTTGCGCGCGGGTGATGCCGTCGGCGTGCAAATTGACACCGAAGCGGCCCATGTGTTTGATGCCAAAGGGCGCATCATCCGCACCGGCCAGACCCATGAAACACCCACGCACTGATCAACCAACCCCCGCAACACCATGAACCCAACACAACCTTTAAGCGGCCAGGTGGCCGCCATCACCGGCTCGGCATCGGGCATCGGTTTTGCCAGTGCCCAGGCGATGATTGCCGCCGGCGCGCAAGTCGTGCTGATTGACCGCGACGCACCGGCCCTGGCCAAAGCCCGCGAAGCATTGGGCAGCGCCGCCTTGCCGCTGGTGCTGGACCTGCTGGACCCGGCGCAGTGCGCGGCCATGCCAGCGCGCATTCTGGCTTTGGCCGGACGGCTCGACATTTTTCACGCCAACGCCGGGCTGTATGTGGGTGGCGATCTGATTGATGCCAATGACGATGCGATCGACCGCATGCTCAACCTGAACATCAACGTGGTGATGAAGAATGTGCGCGGCGTGCTGCCCCACATGATTGAGCGGGGCAGCGGCGACATCATCGTCACCAGCTCGCTCGCAGCGCATTTCCCCACCCCCTGGGAGCCGGTCTATGCATCCAGCAAGTGGGCCATCGACTGTTTTGTGCAGACGGTGCGCCGCCAGGTGTTCAAGCACGGCATCCGGGTGGGTGCCATCTCGCCAGGGCCTGTCATTACCGCGTTGCTGGCTGACTGGCCTGCCGAAAAACTGGCAGAAGCCAAGGCCCGGGGCAGCTTGCTCGAAGCATCAGAGGTCGCCAATGTCGTGCTGTTCATGCTCACTCGTCCGCGCGGCATGACGATCCGCGATGTCGTGATGATGCCCTCGCAGTTCGACCTCTGAACCGGTGACCCCTGGTGCTACTCATTGACACTCGCTCTCAACAAGGAAACCAAACCATGTACACGATCCTTCACCTGGGCCTGGGCTCATTCCACCGTGCCCACCAGGCTGTTTACCTGCACCAGTTGCAGCAGACCGGCGACCGAAGCTGGGCTCTGGCGGGTGGCAACATCCGCCCCGACATGGCCGACACCATAGCCGCACTGATCGCCCAGGGCGGTGCCTACACGCTGGAAACCGTCACCCCGCATAACCAGCGCAGCTACACCCGCATCACCGCCATCCAGACCGTGGTGCCGTTTGATGCCGAGCTCAGCGGCCTGGTGCGCATCGGCTCGGATGCCAACACCCGGATCATCTCGTTCACCGTGACCGAAGCCGGTTATTACCTCGATGCCAAGTACCAGCTCGACCAGAACTTTGCCGACTTGCGCGCCGACCTGGCCGCCGTCAAGGCGGGTGAACCGGTCTGCACCATCTACGGTGCCCTCACCGTGATCCTGCGCGCGCGCATGGCCGCCAACGCCGGGCCGGTGACGCTGCTCAACTGCGACAACCTGCGCCACAACGGCGAGCGCTCACGCGGTGGCCTGCTGCAGTTCATTGAGCTGCTCGGTGACAGCGCCCTGCTGACCTGGGTAAACGCCAACACCACCAGCCCCAATGCCATGGTGGACCGCATCACGCCGCGCCCGACACCGGCGGTGCGCGAGCGTGTGCTGGCCGCCACCGGCGTGGATGACGCTGCCGCACTGATGGGCGAAAGCTTTATCCAGTGGGTGATTGAAGACAACTTCATCGCTGGCCGCCCGGCGTGGGAGTCGGTGGGCGTGGAGATGGTCGATTCGGTGCAGGCCTACGAAGAAGCCAAGATTCGATTGCTCAATGCCACCCACAGTTGCATCGCCTGGGCTGGTACGCTGGTGGGCTACACCTACATTCATGAAGGCACGCTTGACCCGGTGATCCGCCAGTTTGCCTACGACTACGTGACCGACGACACCATCCCCGTGTTGCTGCCTTGCCCGATCAACCTGGAGACCTACCGTGACGTGGTGCTGGACCGCTTTGGCAACCCTGCCATTGCCGACACCAACCAGCGCGTGGCGATGGATGCGTTTTCCAAGATTCCCGCCATGATCGCGCCCACCATCCGCGACCGGCTGGCACGTGGCGAGTCGATCAATAGCGTGGCCATGTTGCCAGCGCTGTTCTTGGCTTACCTGCAACGCTGGCATGCCGGGCAAATTCCTTATACCTACCAGGATCAGGCGATGGACCCGGCCGTGGCCCACGCCATCTGCGAAGCCACCGACCCGGTGGCCGCGTTCTGCGCCGACCTCACCCTGTGGGGCCCGCTGGCTTGCGACGAGCGACTCATTGATGCCCTGCGCCAAGCCTTCACCCGAGTCACTCAGTTCGTCCAGAACCATCAAAAATGACCGCAGCCAGTGGTAATGTAATGTCCTGATATCTCGTTATTCATTCATCTTGCGCCCATGACCAGCCTGCCACGTCAACTCAAGCCCGAACTGGAACATGACTATGTCCGCTCGCCTGATCTGGGCTATGAGTCGCCTGATGAGCCGGGCTTCATCCGCTGCCTGTCGCATGGTTTTCCGACACCGCTGGCGCGCTGGCACCAGCATGACGAATACGAACTGCACCTGATCACCGCCACGTCGGGCAAGGTGTTTGTTGGTGACTGGATTGGCCACTTTCAACCCGGCCATCTGGTGCTGACTGGTCCGCGCTTGCCGCACAACTGGGTCAGCACCGATGTGCCAGAAGGTGGCGTGGCCGAGCGTGATCTGGTCATCCAGTTCCTCCATGCGCCAATCGAAACCGGCAGCCAGCACATACCGGAATTGCGTGAGGTGCTACCACTTTTGGAGCGGGCCAAGCACGGCATCGAGTTTTTTGGCATCTTCCCGCAGGCACTGGCGCACTGGCAGCGCGTCAAGGTTCACCAGGGGCTGGCGCGACTTGCCGCGTTTTGCGACTTTTTGAGCGAGTTGACCCAGTGCACCGACTACCGGCTGTTGTCGAGCACCCAGATGCAAAGCGTTGACAACGATGCCCAGTTGGAGCAAATCAACGCCATCGTCAGCCGCATCAATGAACACCTGTCAGATCCCCTGTCGGCGGCTGATCTGGCGCGCGAGCTTGACATGAGCGAAAGCGCCTTTTCACGTTTTTTCCGCCGCGCCACCGGCAATACCTTCACCGACTTTGTCAACCATGTGCGGGTCAGCCGCGCATGCCAGTTGCTGATGGAGTCAGACTTGCTGATCAACCATATTGGCTACCAGGTGGGCTTCAACAACATCGCCAATTTCAACCGGCGTTTTCTCGACATCAAGGGCATGACACCGAGCGACTACCGCCGTCAGGCGGCCAGCCGCTTTGGCCTCAAGGCCTGAAACTTTTTTTGACAGCGAGACATCATGTACCTCGGCATTGATCTGGGCACTTCGGGCCTGAAACTCTTGTTGCTTGACCAGCAACACCATATCCACGCCAGCGTTGACGCAGCCATCACGCTGCAGCGCCCGCACCCCACCTGGAGCGAACAGCATCCGCATGACTGGTGGCAGGCGCTGGAGTCAGCGGTGGCGCAACTGCGCGCCGCCGCACCGCAAGCCTGGCGCCAGGTGCGTGCCATCGGCTTGTCTGGCCAGATGCATGGTGCGGTGGTGCTGGACGAAAACGCCAAGGTGTTGCGCCCGGCCATCCTGTGGAACGATGGCCGTTCGCCCGCACAGTGCCTGGAACTTGAGCGTCTGGTGCCGAACTCGCGCCAGATCACCGGCAACCTGGCCATGCCAGGGTTTACCGCGCCCAAGCTGCTGTGGCTGCGCGAACACGAGCCGACCGTCTTTGAGCAGATCCGCACGGTGCTATTGCCCAAAGATTGGCTGCGCCTGCAACTCACCGGCGAGGCAGTCAGTGAGATGTCGGACGCTTCCGGCACGCTGTGGCTCGATGTTGGCAAACGCTGCTGGAGCGAGACGATGCTGGCCGCCTGTGGCCTGGACTTGTCACACATGCCGCGCCTGGTGGAAGGCAGCCAGCCCAGCGGATGCTTGCAGGGCGCACTGGCGCAGCGCTGGGGCCTGACTGCCAGCGTGGTGGTGGCCGGTGGCGGCGGCGACAACGCCGCCAGCGCGGTCGGCATTGGGGCGGCCAATCCCGGCCAGGGTTTTGTGTCGTTGGGTACTTCGGGAGTGGTGTTTTTGGTCAGCAATGTTTACCAGCCGGCACCAGAGCTAGCGGTGCACGCCTTTGCCCATGCACTGCCTGGGCGCTGGCACCAGATGTCGGTGATGCTCAGCGCTGCCAGCGCCTTTGGCTGGGTCACGCAATTGACCGGTAGCCCGGATGAAGCGCATCTGGCCGAACAGGTCGCCGCCTTGCCGCTGTCGCAACGGGCTGGCGCCCCGATATTTCTGCCTTACCTGAGCGGCGAGCGCACCCCGCACAACAACCCGAACGCCAGCGGTGTCTTCATCGGCCTGCGCGGTGAGCACGCAGCCGCTGACCTGGGCTATGCGGTGATGGAGGGGGTCAGTTTTGGACTGATGGACGGACTGCGCGCGATGGGTCAAACCGAGGCCTCAACTGTGCCGCTGGCCCTGGTCGGTGGCGGTGCCCGCAGCGATGCCTGGGCGCAATTGCTGGCCAGCGGTCTGGCTTGTCCGCTGCACCGGCCCGAGGGTGCGCACGCCGCCGCCGCTTTGGGCGCAGCGCGTTTGGCCTGGCTGGCCGATGGCGGTACCGAGCAAGAAGTCTGTCAGCCGCTGCCGACGGAACAGGCATTTGCGCCGGAGCCGGGCTGCCGCGAACTGCTGGCCGAACGTTACCCGCGCTATCGGGCGCTTTATCCGGCGCTCAGGGATTTTTTCTGAATTTTTAGAACATTTAGATCTGGACAGTGCCAAGTTCTCCCCGTTATTCAGGCGGTTTCTTGGCCAGGCGCAGTATTGACAACTCCATGGCCAAGTCGATCCATTTCTCCATCAAGAGCTTCA
>Ga0116159_1005540_pt1 | contig 10129 bp, 10 predicted proteins | sample AD_JPNAS1_MetaG_FD_89878 | JGI IMG/M metagenome (GOLD analysis project Ga0116159, IMG submission 89878) | Active sludge microbial communities of municipal wastewater-treating anaerobic digesters from Japan - AD_JPNAS1_MetaG | ecosystem: Engineered > Bioreactor > Anaerobic > Digestate | place...
GGGACACCCTGGCCACCATGAAAAAGGGCGCGGTCCTCATCAACACCGCCCGGGCGGCCATCGTGGTCCCCGAGGACGTGAAGGCCGCCCTGGAAAGCGGCCAGCTCGCTTGGTACTGCACGGACGTTTGGCCCAAAGACCCCCCCGCAGAGGACTACCCCCTGCTCCGGGCCCCCCACGTGCTCATGGCGCCGCACATCGGAGGCAACAGCAAGGAGAACTTGCTCCGCATCGGCGACGAAGTGGTGGATATTATCGGTACAATGAAGAAGGAGGGAACACTATGAGCCGTAAGTATAATTTCAACGCCGGACCTTCCACGCTGCCGCTGAGCGTGCTGGAGGAGCTTCAGCAGGACCTGGTGGACTACAAGGGCATGGGGCTTTCGCTCCTCGAAGACAGCCACCGGGCCCCCACCTACGAGGCGGTGCATCACGAGGCCGTGGCGCTCTTCCGGGAGCTCCTGGGGATCCCCGAGAGCCACAAGGTGCTCTTCCTGGGAGGGGGAGCCACGTTGCAGTTTGCCATGGTCCCCATGAACTTCCTTGCCGCCGGAAAGAGCGCCGCCTACGTCAACTCCGGCGCCTGGGGCAAGAAGGCCATCGAGGACGCCAAGAAGCTGGGCCAGGTGCAGATCGTCTTCGACGGCAAGGAGAGCAACTTTACCACCCTCCCCGATCCCGCCTCGGTGAAGGTTGATCCCGCAAGCGCCTACCTGCACTTCACCTCCAACGAGACCATCGGCGGCCTCCAGTGGAAGGGTTGGCCCGAGACCGGAGAGGTGCCCCTGATCTGCGACATGTCCAGCGACATCTTCAGCCGGGCCGTGCCGGTGAAGAAATTCGCCTACATCTACGCCGGAGCCCAGAAGAACATGGGGCCGGCAGGGGTCACGGTGGTGATCATCCGGAAGGACCTTGCGGAAAACGCGCCCCCGAACCTCCCCACCATGCTCCAGTATTCCACCCATATCGAGAACAGCTCGACGTTCAATACGTGTCCCGTGATGGCGATATTCGTGGTGCACGAAGTCATGAAGTGGCTCAAGGAAATGGGCGGGGTGCCGGAGATGGAAAAGGTCAACAACAAAAAGGCCGCCCTCATATACGATATCCTGGACAACAGCTCATTCTACCGCGGCACCGTGCAGAAGGATTCGCGGTCCAAGATGAACATCCCCTTCCGGCTGCCCACCGAGGATCTGGAGGCCGAGTTCCTTTCCCAGGCGAACAAGAACAACCTCAAAGGCCTCAAAGGTCACCGCTCTGTAGGCGGCATGCGGGCATCGATCTATAACGCCATGCCCATCGAAGGAGTGCAGAAGCTCGTCGATTTCATGGCGGATTTCGAGAAATCCCACAAATAGCACCCGTGCCGGGCAGGGATGACGCCCCTGCCCGGCTTTTCGACCGGAATCACCTGTACGGGGGCCGCACATTCCTTGGACCGGTCCCGGTGCAGACCCGTCATCCGGATGCTGTCCCGTGAGCATTGCTCGTGGACGCTCATCCCGGGCTACCCTTCGAGACGGATTTTGAACAGGTTTGCGTTTGACTTTGAATATAACCGACGTTATATAACAGAACCGTGCTATGAGGTTTCCATGCCTGTAAAAAGCAAGTTCACAGCAGAAGACATCATTGACGCGGCCTTTCTCATCGTCCGGTCCAAAGGGGCCGAGAAGTGCTCGGCCCGGGCCATAGCACACGAGCTGAATTCATCCACGATGCCTATTTACTCGTGCCTCAGCTCCATGAAGGAGCTTAAGGAGGCTGTTCTCAAAAAAGCCCTGGATCTCCTGATCAGCTACGAAACCAAGGTGAGGACCGGTGACGTGCTTCTGGATATGGGCATCGGCTATATCATGTTCGCCAAGACCGAGAAGCACCTGTTCAGGATGCTGTTCCTCTCCGGCAGCAGAGGAGGGTCCGGCGACATGCGCAAGCGCTTCAACGATTATGTGGTGAATGCCCTGCTGCAGAAGCTCAGCGGTTTTGAGCCGCTCAACGATTTTTCCCAGGAGCAGAAGCGCAATCTTCTCAACAGGATGTGGGTTTTCACCCACGGCCTCGCCGTGCTCCTGAACAACTCCATCATCAAGGACCTGAGCGAGCGGCAGATTGCGGAGATGATCATGGATACGGGGATCTTCGTAATCCTGGGAGAGCGGATGAGGAGGGAGATCTATGTGAGCCCAGAGGTAAAGACTTTTCTCGAACGGTCGGGCTATCCACACCTGGGCCAGCGACAGGCTGTGGATTTCGATTTATTCTGATAGTGTGAAGCGGATATTTGTCTTATATTAAGACATGTTGGACGGTTGTGTGAGCAATCCTGGGATATGGCCGTTTCCGGCCAGGTCCTCTCAGGCACAAGCCGGTTTCACCGCCGCTCCGGGCGATGTTTTTGATTGAAGTTGCTTTCTTGAGTACAGGAGATCGGCTTAGATTACGAGGAGGTATTATGGCATCGATACACAAGCGTATCTCGGCCCTTGCAGGGGCTCTCTTTCTGGCATGGCTTCTGACCGGGTGTGCCTCTCCGGAGTTCATGGTCAAGTCCATGGACCCGCTCATGGACAAGATGAATACATCGGTGAACAGGAACCCGGATGTGGACATGATCCGAGACTCGCTCCCCGCCACGCTCGTCCAACTGGACGGATTCATCGAAATAGCGCCGAGCGCCAAGCTTTACCTGAGGGCGGCTGAAGCGAATTTCGGCTACTCATTCGCATTTGTAGAGGATGTCGACAAAAACAGGGCGAGCTTTCTCTACCTCAAGGCCAGGGACTATGCGCTGGCTCCGCTCATGCTCAACGACGAATTCCGCGGCAGCCTTCACAAGACTGTAGACAAGTTCAGGCCGTCTCTGGACGGTTTCGGCAGGAGTGATGCGCCTGCGCTGTATTGGGCTGCAAGCGCATGGATGGCCTGGACCGCGCTGAACCTCGATAAAACGGAAGTCCTCATGGACATCCCAAAGATCGAGGCCATGCTGCTCAAGGTGGTCGAGCTCGACGAGACCTATTATTTCGGAAGCGCCCATGCGGCCCTCGGGGCCTATTACGCCTCACGCTCCAAGGTCATCGGAGGAGACCCGGACAAGGCGAAATACCACTTCGACCGGGCATTCGAGATTTCCGGCTCCCGGCTTTTTTTCTTTCACCTGCTGTACGCCAAGTACTATGCCTACCAGATGCAGGACAGGGCACTGTTCGAAGACACGCTCAAAAAGGTTGTAAGCGCGCCTGTAAACTATTTTCCGGAGAAGAACTTCGCCAATGAGGTGGCCAAGAGGAAAGCGCAGGCGCTCCTGGATGATGTCGATTCGTATTTTTGATGCACATGCAACCACTGACTCTCGAAGAGGAGGGAACACGGCATGAGGAATTATGGACGCATGTTTCTGGCCGCTCTCATCGCACTGGCGCTCTTCTGCCCCGGAGCAACCGCGGCCGAGCAGGCCAAGATCACGATAAAGATGGCCACCCTCGCCCCCAAGGGCTCCAACCTGGTGAACATCTATGAAAAGCTTGCAGAGGAGATCAGAATAAAGACCGACGGCGAGGTCGGATTCAAGATCTACTGGGGCGGCGTGCAGGGCGACGAGAAAGACGTGATCAGGAAAATCAAGCTGGGCCAGCTCCACGGCGGCGCCTTCTCCGGATCCGGGCTCGGCGAGATCGTTCCGGAGGTGCGGGTGACCGAGATCCCGTTCGTATTTAGGAACCACCGGGAGGTCGCCTATGTGCGCGAGAGGTTGAGGCCCACCATGGAGAAGCTCTTCGAGGAGAAAGGCTTTATCGTTATCGGCTGGGGAGACATCGGCTTCCTCTATGTCTTCTCCAAGGTGCCGCTCTCCTCGCTGGAGGTGGCGCGGCAGCAGAAATGGTGGACCCTGGAAGGGGAGCCGATCGGCCGCGAAATGTACAAGGCCATGGGGATCTCACCCATATCCCTGTCGGTATCCGATGTCGCGACATCGCTTTCTACGAATCTCATCGACTGCGCGAGTGCGACCCCCTATATGGCGGTGGCCTTCCAGTGGTACACGAGGTTCAAGTATATCAATGAATATCCTTCGTCGAATATCCTGGGAGCAATGGTCATATCGAAAAAGATATGGGACAAGATTTCCCCTCAGAGCCGCAATATCATACTGGATCTTGCCAGACAGTCTCACGGCAGGATAGAGGAAGCCGCTCGCAAAGAGGACGAGAAGTGCATGAAAATACTCCTGGATGCGGGCATTCAGGTATACCGCACCGACGAGAACATCAAGGACGAGGAAGTGCAGTTCATCTTCGATGCCGCGGAAAAGACCCGGAACAATCTCGTAGGCGAGCTCTACTCTCAGGAACTCCTCGACCGGACAATGGCCCTTCTCGATGAATACCGGAAGGAGCACCCGGAGGACACGAAGGTCATCCGGATAGAATAGCTGGAGATGTCCGTGCGCTGCAAGGTCTGCGGTCTCAGACTCTATGACCACCTGAAGACGTGCCCCGGGTGCGGCACCCCCTATCCCCCTGTGCATCCGATCACGGCGGTCCTCTGGAAAATCGAGGAATGGCTTCTGGTGGGTTTCCTCGGGATCATGGTGTCGCTCGTCCTCATTCAGATCGTCCTGAGGAATTTTTTTGCCACCGGCATCATGGGAGGCTCCGAGATCGTAAGGCACCTGGTGCTCTGGGTGGCCTTCCTCGGAGCAGGAGTCGCCGCACGTGAAGGAAAGCACATCCGGATAGACGTCGCCGGGAGGCTTCTGAGTCCGCGGTTCAAGTGCGGCACCGATGTCCTGACCGGTATCTTCTCCGTGGTCGTGTGCGCCATTCTGGTCTATGCGTCGTTGAACTTTCTGCTGGTGGATTTTGAGTCCGGGATGCAGATCCCTTTTTTCAATATGCCGGTATGGGTGCTCGAGCTCATCATACCCTTGGGATATCTGGTGATCACCCTGAGGTTCGCGCTGAGGACATTCCGTTCGCTGATCTGGTTCATACAGGGTGACAGGACATGACCGGGGCTCTGACGGCGCTGATCGTTCTCATGGCCTTTCTCGGCGCGCCCGTGTTCGTGGTGCTCTCCTCACTGGCCATTCTGGGCTTTTATCTCTCGGACATCCAGGTCGCGGCGCTGATCGTGGATATCTACTCGCAGTTCTCCAACAATCCCGTGCTCTACACCATACCCATCTTCACGTTCGCCGGCTATATCCTCGCCGAGAGCAAAGCATCCATCCGGATCGTCGATTTCTCCCAGGCTCTCTTCGGATGGATGCCGGGAGGGCTCGCAGTCGTGTCTCTCGTGGCGTGCGCCTTTTTCACCGCCTTCACCGGCGCCTCTGGGGTGACGATCATCGCGCTCGGCGGCCTGCTCTATCCGGCTCTGATCAAGGAGCTCTACCAGGAGAAGTTCTCACTGGGGCTCCTGACCTCTTCAGGCAGCCTCGGACTCCTCTTTTTTCCGAGCCTGCCTATCATCATCTACGGGGTGGTGGCCGAGGCGAGCATTCCCCAGCTTTTTGCCGCGGGCATCATCCCGGGGATCATTCTCGTTCTGCTCCTCTCGGTGTATTCGATGTTCAAGGGTGGAGCATCCGGCGTACGGACCAGGAGGTTCTCCCTGCGCGAAGCGGCAAGGACCGCGGGAAAGGCAAAGTGGGAGCTGTTCATCCCGATCATGCTCCTGGTGGGGATATTCGGAGGGTTCGTCACCCTGGGCGAGGTGGCGTCGATCACCGTAGCCTATACCCTGCTGGTGGAAACATTCATCCACAGAGACATTCCCCTCAGACGGATCCCGGGCATCATGAACGAGAGCATGGTACTGGTCGGAGGGATCTTCATCATCTTCGGTTCGGCCCTGGCGCTGACCACCTACATGATTGATGCGGAGATCCCGTATGCGATGCTGGAGTTCATCCAGAGGCACATCTCCTCGAAGATCGTATTTCTCATCGCGCTGAATGTCTTCCTGCTCGTCGTAGGGTGCATCATGGATATCTACTCCGCGCTTGTGGTGGTCGTCCCCCTGATCACCCCCATCGCAATGAGCTATGACATCAACCCCGTACACCTGGGCATCATCTTTCTGACGAATCTGGAGATCGGATACTCGACCCCGCCCGTGGGGATGAATCTCTTCATCTCGTGCTTCAGGTTCAACAAGCCGGTGATCACCCTGTACAAGGCCTCCCTGCCGTTTCTCGTCATCCTTCTCATCGGCCTTGTCGTGATCACCTACGTGCCCCAGCTCAGCCTGATGCTTGTCGAGTATTTCGATATCAGGTGATCCGGAGGCGGGATCTCTCCCCACGCCCCTTTCACGGGCGGACCGCTCTCTCGTTCGATGCTGTAGAGTGCAGGCGGGTGCTGGGATCAGAGAATATCCACGAGCTCGATATCAAAGACAAGGGTCTTCCCTGCAAGGGGGTGGTTCGCGTCGAGTCGCACGGACTCATTCTGGATCTCGCTCACCACGACAGGGAGTTCCTCGCCGCTGTTGTCTACGATGATCAGCCTCATGCCGACCTCGGGCTCGATATCTTCAGGGAAGTATTCTTTGGGCATATCCACTACGAGATTTTCGTTATATGATCCATATGCGTGCTCGGGCTCGATGGAAATCGTCTTCGACTCGCCGATATTCATACCTTCTGCGGCTTTTTCGAAACCGGGTATCACCTCATGCGAACCGAGCGTGAACTCGAGAGGCTCTCCTCCCACGGACGAGTCAAAGATCACTCCATCTTCAAAACGGCCCGTATAATGTACCTTTATAGTGTCTCCTTGTTTTACCGGCATACCCATAATCAGCCTCCTGCTGTAGGGACATTCATATAAGAATAACAGATAGGGCTCAAAAAGACAAAAAGAATATCTGAAGGCGAAGAATGCGGCAGAAAATCCTGCTTCGCCGGTGCCGGGCTCTTCGGCTCTGCAGGTAAGTCTTGGAGAATTCTCTCACCATGGGTATAATGCGCCCGGTGTTCATCGAAGGGAGAAGGGAGGGGCACAGAGATGTCCATGATCGAGTATGCATTGGACGGCAGTGTTGCCGTCGTCACCCTGAACAGCGGAGAAAACCGCTTCAACATCCGATTCGTCGAGAGATTTCTCACCGTGCTCGACGAGATAGAGCACGGCACCGATGCCGATGCCCTGGTGGTGAGGTCCGCCCATGAGAAAATCTTCTGTAACGGCATCGATCTCGACTGGCTCAGGCCGATCGCAGAAGCGGGCGAGCGGGAAACGATCAGAGAGTTCTGCCGCATCCTCAACCGCCTGCTCGGCAGGATCCTGATGTATCCCATGCCCACCATCGCAGCGATCACCGGGCATGCCTTCGCGGGGGGTGCAATCATGTGCTGCTGCTTCGATTTCAGGTTCATGCGTTCGGACAGAGGGTTTTTCTGTTTCCCCGAGGTGGATCTCGGTATACCGTTCTGGCCCGGGATGGTCGCCATGGTGAAAAAGGCGATTCCTGCCCAGATCCTTGATGACTTGTACTACCTGGGCACCCGGCTGACCGGCAGAGAGTGCGAAGAGCACCGGATCGTCAGGAGGGCCCTGCCCATGGACGAGCTCATGCCCGAGGTTCTCGCCTTTGCCAAGAGCCTCCGGAAAAACCGGGCCTATTACAGTGCTCAGAAGGAGAGGATGAACAGAGGCATTATCCGGATCATGGAAGAAGAGGACCCTGCAGTCATCGAGACAGGAAAGATCTCGGTCGGTCCCTGATCAGCCGGTCATGAGGCATCGGCGGAAAGCGGGCGTGCTGCTGTCCGCGCAGCCTGCCGCTCTCTTCTGCACTTTGTGAAATAATGAAAACGTGGTATGAAAATACCATGGTTAGAGTATGAATGTGAGGAGGGGGTCATGACAGAGAAAAATTATGTCATTGCGGTCGATTCGGGCACACAGAGCATCCGGGCGGTGCTCTTCGATGCCCAGGGGAACGAGCTGGCGATAGAGCAGGCCCAGTACGATCCCTATTTCTCGTTGCAGCCCGGCTGGGCCGAGCAGCGGACGGAAGATTACTGGTCCAAGTTCTGCCTGGTCACTAAAGGCCTCATGGCAAAGATATCCATCGATCCCGAAGCCATAGCGGGCCTGGGAATCACCACTCAGCGCAATACCGTGATTCCCATGGACAAGGACGGCAACGCCCTGAGGCCCGCCATCGTCTGGCTCGACCAGCGCACGGTCGCTCAGCTTCCCCCTCTGGGTCTGGCGGGCAAGATGCTCTTCGGGGCCGCCGGTATTCTCGACGCCATCCGATATGCCCAGAAGCACTCCAAGTTTCTGTGGATCCAGCAGAACGAACCCGAGATCTATGAGAAGACCCACAAGTTCGTCCAGGCGTCGGGATTTTTCGTCCGGAACCTCACAGGCGAGTTTCATGACTCCACCGGGATGGTCACCGGAATCTGGCCTTTCGACTACAAGAAGCAGAAGTGGTATCCCATCAGCATCGCCTACAGCCCGCTCGGAATCACCCAGGACCAGTGCGTGAAGCTCTTCTCCCCCGATGAGGTCCTGGGGCGTGTGACCGCACAGGCCTCCCTGGAAACCGGGCTGCCCGAAGGTCTGCCGGTAGTCGTGGGCGCCGGAGACAAGCAGAGCGAACTCCTCGGCGCGGGCGCCCTCGAGCCCCACGTCGCCGAGATCAGCTTCGGGACCGCAACCGCCATGCACGTCATGACCAGGAAGTATATCGTGGAGAAGGACATGAAGTTCTTCACCTGGCCGGCCGCGATCCCGAACACCTGGGACATCGAGATGTTCATATTCAGGGGATTCTGGATGGTCACCTGGTTCAAGCAGGAGTTCGGCCACCGGGAGGCCATCGAGGCAAAGGAGCGCGGGGTTGCGCCGGAGGTCGTGTTCGACGAGGTTGTGAGGAATATTCCCGCAGGGTCCATGGGCCTCATGCTCCAGCCCTACTGGTCTCCCATGGTGTATAACAAATATGCGAAGGGCTCCATCATCGGATTCAGTGACGTGCACACCCGCGCCCACATCTACCGCGCCATTCTGGAGGGGATCGGGTTCGAGCTGAGGAGGCTCTCGGAGATCGTCCAGCGCAAGACCGGTATCCCCTTCCGGGAGATCCGGGTCGGCGGAGGAGGCTCGAAGAGCGACGTCGCGGTCCAGGTGGCCGCCGACATGTTCAATCTGCCGGTGTCTCGCATGGCGACCTCCGAGATCTCCGCACTGGGCGCCGCCATCGACGCAGCTGTGGCCACCGGCATGCATTCGAACTTCGAAGACGCGGTCAAAGCCATGGTCAGAAAAGGCAGGACGTTCGAGCCCCACGAGCCGAATTGCAGGATCTACAGCGATCTGTACAACGACGTGTATCTGAAGACCTACACCGCCATCGAGCCCCTGAACCGAAGGATCGCCCAGATCATCGGGTACCCGGCGGACGATTAGAAGTACCGGCGGGCCATCGTCGCCTGCCGCGTTCAGCCGCACTCGGCGCCAGCGTGAGCGTCTGACGGGTATCCCGTCTCTCCCGCCGGGAGAGGAGAGAACGGGAACGATCCTCCCTGACAGCACCGAGAGGCTGATATGCCTCATGAGCGTCTTTACGCCTTGTTTTCCCGGCACAGCTGTTTTTAATCTCTTTTAGGGTTCAAATCCCCGCAGCTTGCTGCGAGAGGGGGTGAGTGGTAGGGTAGATGGGTGAGCATATACTTACACAAGAGTCACAATGTTTCGGTAATACTCTACCATATAGTGTGTCCTGCCAAGTATCGGAGGGTGGTATTTTCTGATGAAGTGGACAATGAATTGAAGGAGATATGTTTGGAGATAGGCAAGAGATACGAGATACATTTTGTTGAGATAGGTACAGACAGAGATCACGTACATTTCTTAGTGCAGTCAATTCCGACATATAGTCCAACAAAGATTGTAAGGACAATCAAGAGCATAACGGCAAGGGAAATATTTCAGAGGGTGCCGGCTGTGAAAAAGAAGCTGTGGGGTGGTGAATTCTGGGCAGATGGATATTACATCAACACGGTCAGCAGGCACGGGAATGAGGATGTTGTCCGCCAGTATGTAGAGGGGCAGGGCAAAAAGGAAGAATACAAAAAGCTTCATAGTGAGCAACTA
>Ga0116159_1005541_pt1 | contig 10129 bp, 8 predicted proteins | sample AD_JPNAS1_MetaG_FD_89878 | JGI IMG/M metagenome (GOLD analysis project Ga0116159, IMG submission 89878) | Active sludge microbial communities of municipal wastewater-treating anaerobic digesters from Japan - AD_JPNAS1_MetaG | ecosystem: Engineered > Bioreactor > Anaerobic > Digestate | place...
AAAAAACGATTATTTCAACTATTCCAATATTTACAGATTGAACACAACCAAGCCGAAGAACTTACCGAATTATTTACAGAAAGCAAAGGTTTTGCCTTTGCTTTATTATCAGCCGTCGAAGACACTATAATAAAGCATATCAGCACTATTTTAGAAATAGCAGACAAACCAATTTTGCGGCAAATGGACGGTTTTTTAATCAATAGATCCGACTGCAATTTTGGCAAAATCTTAATCAATGTAAATTCCACGCAAATACAGATCGTTAGTAAACAATCAGCAGAACTCCCGACCTTACAACTCGACGATTTAGAAACGGAATTTACAACTCCGGACGGCAAACGTTTTAAATACTTGTCCGATTTTCTGAAAACAGCAACCGAGCCACCTCAACCCCCCACGCTTGCAGAAACGCCCAAAATTGCCATTTTTCCACCAAAACACCCCATAGAGCCACTCGAAATTAAACCCCCTAAAAACGCACAAAAACCGCCTATTTTGGCAAATAAGAAAAAGATAATAGAAACACCTATAAAAACGGCTTGTAACCCCGGAAATTGGAATACTGAAATATCAGCTTTTGAAAAATGGCTTTTAACGGCAACACTTCCGGCAGCACCTTTCCACCTTAACCGCTGCACAGTTATTAACGATATTCCTTTGTTTATTGATGTATCAATAGAAACCATAAAAGCCCTCAACGGAAACCCAGCTTATCGACCTTATTTTGATAGATTACTTGAATTTAAAAAATTAGTTAGTTATGAAAATAGAAATTAAAATGAAAACAATAACCACACAACAAAAAATTAGTCAGTTTGTCGAAAACCAAGCTTTTAGTCAAAAAAACGAAGAAGATATTAATTTATCCTATCAATCATTTTTCCGCTTTTGGAAACAGAAACAACGTACAAAGCAATATCCTTTTAATTTTCCGAAAAGTTGGCGATTTAATATTAAGGAATTTTTGCCCGACCGCCCGAATTATCAAAAGGAACTTGAAAAATATGTTTTTGAATTAGTAAGGAAAACGCAGAGAAAATAAACTTAATTCGAGAAAGCACGCGCATACGGCACACACACGTGAGGAATTACAAAAATATTTTGTATATTTGCGGTGCGGAAACGTATTAAACAGCCACCCTAATTAATTTGACGAAGAGACGCCCCTAAATATAGTTTTAGGTGCGTTTTTTCCCTTATTAGTCCCTCGTCTTTTTTTATATTATTGAATTATAAGTATTTAAGTGTCTATTAATATTTTCTGTGAGAAAATTAATGGCAAAACAGAAACAAATTGACAAAATTTCTCTATTTTTGCCTTTTAAAAATAAGAATAGGTGGAAGTAAAAAATTACGCTTTAAGTATAGCTAAAGAACTGAATTTAAAGGAAATTCAAGTTAAAAATACGTTAGATTTATTGAATAGCGGAGCAACGATTCCGTTTATCTCTCGCTATAGAAAAGAGGCAACCGAGAGTTTAAATGAGGTTGAGATATCATCAATTAAAGTATTGTATAATAGATGGTTAGAGTTGGATAAGCGGCGAGTGGCAATCATTGATTTAATCACGGAACAGGGGAAAATGACAACCGAATTGCAAGCACAACTCGAAAATGCTTCCACCTTAGCGGAATTAGAAGATATTTATCTCCCCTATCGTCCGAAAAGAAAAACTCGGGCTTCGGTTGCCATTGAGAAAGGATTAGAGCCTCTGGCTACACTTATTTTTCAGCAGAAAAACGTTAATATTGAGGAGATTGCGAAAAAATATCTTAATTCGGAAAAGGAACTTAATACGATAGAAGATGTTTTGGCTGGAGCAAGAGATATTATTGCCGAACAAATTACTGAAAATGTTAGAATTAGAGGTCGAATAAGGAGACTTTTCAAAAATGAGGCGACCATAACGTCAAAAGTTATAAAGGAGAAAGAAAAAGAGGGGGAAAAGTATAGTATTTATTTCGATTCGTCGGAACGGCTCTTAAAAGCTCCGTCACATCGGTTATTAGCTCTATTTCGGGGGGAAGATGAAGGTTTTTTGCGTCTCACTATTGAGCCTGACGAAGAAAAAGCGCTTGAAATAATAAAAAAAGAGACGGTGAAGAGTAATAATTCTTGTGGTGAACAGGTGCGTTTAGCGGCTCAAGATGCGTACAAACGGTTGCTAAAGAGGCAAATGGAGACGGAAATACGACAATTTTTCAAAGAGAGAGCCGACAAAGAAGCGATAAAAGTTTTTGCTACGAACTTACGACAACTATTGATGGCACCGCCGTTAGGTCAAAAACGCGTTTTGGCTATTGACCCGGGATTTAGAACCGGTTGTAAAGTGGTAATATTAAACGAACAGGGGAAACTTTTGTACAATGAGACGCTCTACATTCATCCGCCGCATGCGGAATATAAAGTCTCATCAGATAAATTGAAGAGATTGGTTTTACAATACAAAATTGATGCGATAGCTATTGGGAATGGCACAGCGGGGCGAGAAACGGAAGATTTTATTAAACGGATTCCGTTTGAAAGGGACGTTATGGCTATTGTTGTGAATGAAAGCGGTGCGTCCGTTTATTCTGCGTCCGAAGTTGCTCGTGAAGAGTTTCCCGACTATGATGTAACTGTTCGCGGAGCTGTCTCTATTGGTCGGAGATTGATGGATCCTTTGGCGGAATTAGTTAAAATCGACCCGAAATCTATCGGTGTTGGGCAGTATCAACATGATGTTAATCAAACATTTTTACAAGAAAGTCTAAACGAAACGGTTGAAAGTTGCGTCAATGCTGTCGGTGTTGAAGTGAATACGGCGAGTAAAGAGTTGTTATCTTACGTTTCAGGAATTGGAAAAACTTTAGCCGGGAAGATTGTAGCATATAGAGATGAGCACGGGGCATTTAGAAATCGCGAAACTCTTCGTCAAATTCCACAGTTCGGCGAAAAGACGTTTGAACAAGCAGCAGGTTTTTTACGAATACATGGAGCGGAGAATCCTTTGGATGCCAGCGCCGTGCATCCGGAAAGCTATTATATTGTGGATAAAATATTAGCAAAAACAAATTGTTCCCTGCAAGAACTGATAAATAATAAATTGATACAGGAGAAAATAGACCTGAATGAATTTGTTTCCGAAAAGATTGGGCTTCCGACTTTAAAGGATATAATGGAAGAGTTAAAAAAGCCGGGAAGAGACCCAAGGGAAAAATTCGACCTATTTGAATTTGACAAAAATATTACCTCTATAAACGATTTAACTGTAGGCATGACGCTAAATGGTGTTGTAACCAATATTACAAACTTCGGATGTTTTGTTGACATCGGCGTTCATCAAGACGGTTTAGTACATATTAGTCAGATGGCAAATTACTACGTTGCTAACCCGAACGATGTCGTTAAATTAAATCAAAAAGTTTTAGTTAAAGTTATTGGGCTTGAAATCGAACGCAAGCGTATCAATCTTTCGATGAAAGAGGCTCAAAAATAATTATTGTTAAAAATGCGCCAGTGGCTCTACCCTATTGTTATTGCACTTTGTTTTATGCCGTTTATTTCGCCGGCGATAGCACTATTAATCGGCTTGATATTTTCCTTTATCGGCATTAAGCACCCCACTCTACATAAATACACATCCAAAACGCTGCAAGTTTCTATTGTTCTAATGGGATTTGGCATGAGTCTAAGCGATGTAATTGCATCGTCTAAAACAGGCTTTATAGAAACTATTATTTCCGTAACAGTTGTCATGTTTTTGGGTATTGTCCTTGGGAAGCTCTTGAAAGTGGAGAAAAACACCTCCTTGCTCATTGCTTCCGGCACCGCCATTTGCGGAGGGAGTGCCATTGCGGCGGTTGCCCCTATTATCAACAGTAAAAGTTATCAAACATCATTTGCACTGATTGTAGTTTTTGTTCTTAATGCAGTAGCACTTTTCATTTTCCCGGTTATTGGTCGTCAATTGGGATTAAGTCAAGAGGCATTCGGCAATTGGGCGGCTATAGCCATTCACGACACCAGCTCAGTGGTGGGTGCGGGCGCTATTTACGGTGAAAAAGCCTTGCAAGTTGCCACAACGGTAAAGTTGATTCGTGCCTTGTGGATTATACCGTTAGCGTTGATTATTGCTTTTGTAAACAAATCGGAGGATAAAAAGTCAATTAAATTCCCTTGGTTTATCCTATTTTTTGTTTTAGCTATTATTTTTGCCAACTTATTTCCCTCTTTACAAAGCAGTTACGACCATTTCAGTTGGCTTGGCAGGCGTGGCATGGTGGTAGCGTTATTCCTCATCGGCTCCAACATAACCGTTAGCGAAATCAAAAAGTCGGGACCGCGAAGTTTTATTCTCGGCATTACGCTGTGGATAATAATTTCCGTTGGTTCGCTCTTTTTCCTGACGTTGTAATTTTTTTTGTAAAAACAACATAATAATTTCACTAAAACTTATATTTTTTATTAAATTTGCACTTAAATCTATAGCGGCACTATAACAATGAAAATTTTAAAATAGATATGTGCAAAAGAGACAAGGGAACGGATAATAAGAATCTGAAATTAAAAGTCCAACTAATTATTGCAATTTCATCGGTTTTAATTTTTGCAGGAAAATTAGTTGCCTACTTTTTAACTAATTCTGTGGGTGTATTAACGGATGCTCTTGAAAGTACGGTAAACGTTATAACAGGTTTTATAACTTTGTATGCTATCTATATTTCCTTAAAACCAAAAGATGAGAATCATCCGTTTGGACACGGCAAAGTGGAGTTTTTATCGGCATCAATAGAAGGGATTTTAATCATCATTGCCGGCTTAGTAATCATTTTTGAAGCTATCAAACGACTTTTTATTCCTGTGCAAATTCATCAATTAGATATAGGTATTTTCATTGTTGCCATTGCCGGACTTTTGAATTATTTAATCGGTTGGTATAGCATAAGAATTGGTAAAAAAAACAATTCAATTGCCTTAATTTCAGGCGGTAAACACTTGCATTCCGACACCTATTCATCTATTGGTTTAGTGTTAGGTTTAATATTACTTTACTACACAAAATTAGCTTGGCTTGACAGCATAATTGCTATGACTTTCGGAACTATAATTTTGATAACCGGTTTAAATATTCTCAAGAAAACCACATCAAATTTGATGGATAAAGCTGATTTTGAATTGATTGAGCAGTTTGGAAGATTAATTGAGCAGAACAAACCTGATATATGGATTGATGTACACAATTTTAAACTTATTAAATATGGAGATCTTTATCATATAGATTGTGATTTAGTTTTGCCTTGGAATTTATATTTATCGGAGGCTCATGCGGAAGGAGAAAAGTTAAAGGATTTATTAGTTTCGAACTTCCAAGAAAATATTGTTTTAAATCTTCACAAAGATGAATGTTTTAAAAAATATTGTAAGCATTGTAAGATAAATGATTGTAAGGAAAGAACTACTGATTTTGTAGCTCCATTGAGCTTTGACTTAAAAAGATTTACAAGTGAAGAAATTGAAGAAAAGGGATAAAGTTTTTTCCTTCACCAAAAGCAGAACCATTTAAATTATGGTTGGCTGAAATAGCAAAGCAACGGATAGACCAACTACAAGACTCTGAACTTTCAATAGAACAGGCAAAAAGGTTGTAAGTCCCTTAAATGCAAAAAGCAATTTGTCTATTGAGGAGAATAGAGAAAAGAACGATGAAAAGAAATAAAATATTTGGGATACAATCAAACGCCTTTTTTACTGGGTTAACAAGTTTTTTCACCGATACATCTACTAAAATGGTATATAGCGTTATGCCTCTATTTTTGCTATCAATAGGAGTTTCTAAAACCACTACAAAAAATGAAGCAGGGAAAACGTTTGGATTTCAAAAAGCAATGATTTCAGATATCGTTAGTAAAGATTTGAAAGGTACAGGATTTGGGATTTATCATGCCGTACTTGGAATCACTTTGCTACCAGCGAGTTTAATTGCAGGATTACTATACGATAATGTTAATTCAACCGCACCCTTTTATTTTGGGTCTGCAATGGCATTAGCTGCTGCTATTTTAATGATAATATTTACTATTGTAGATAAAAGAAAACAAAAAGTAAATTTAATTTGCACTTAAATCAATAATTATGAGATTATTACTTTCTATTATTTGCTTATTATTTTTTGTACAATGTACACAACAACAGTCCGTAAATCAAGAACAAAATAAAACGATTCGAGTTGCTGTTTTTGACGGACATGGTGGGGCGCAAACCTGTATTTGGGAAGCAGTAGCAGCCTTACAATTGGATTCGGAGATGAGCGTTCGCACCATTACAACTGCCGATATTGCTAACCATGTTCTCGATTCGCTTGATGCTATTATTATACCCGGTGGCGGCGGAAGTCGTCAGTTTTTAAACCTGAATGCATTAAATCAGCAAAGAATTAAAGATTTTGTGGCAGCCGGAGGTGGAATTGTAGGAATTTGTGCGGGAGCATATCTTCTTTCAAACACACCGGATTATACCTGTATGCAATTAAACGGAGCTCAGGCAATAGATATTGAACACGATAATCGTGGACACGGGATATCAAAATTTACATTGACAGATGAAGGGAAGAAGGTATTTCCCGAACTTTCAAACCGTGATATTTTATATGTTATGTATTACGAAGGTCCCGTTTTTATAAAGAACGAAAACGATACTATTTTGTACGAAACGTTGGCTATTATGGAAAGTGACGTTCACGAGGAAGGAAATGCACCAAAAAATATGACAAATAACAAGCCGTTTTTTCTTACCAATTCCTATGGAAAAGGTAGAGTTTTCAGTTCTATCGCCCACCCCGAAGCAACGCCGGGAATGATGTGGCTGATCCCGCGCATGGTACGTTGGACATTAAATTTACCGCTCAAAGAGTATAAGTCGGAAGTCGTAAATCCTGATATTTTCAACCGCGAAATCCTGATGAGTGTCAGCGACTTAAAACAAGAATCTGCCTATTATCAAACATTATTGTACGGTACGGCAGAAGAGAAAATAGTAGCAATGGATTGGTTGCAATCCAAGCATTCGTGGAGTGCAAAAAGATGGGTACAGGGCTTATTATTTGACGCTGACCCCACGGTTCGTATTCGTGCCGCTAAATATATAGCCGACACGCATTATTTACACTATCTTCCGGATTTGCGAGCCGCTTATAATTCAGAAAAAGAAACGCAAACAAAAGAGCAATTAAAAGAACAATTGGATAAGCTGGAAAATTTAGGAAAATAGCTTTTAAAAGAAGATATTTGTAAGAAAAATAGTACATTTGCAATTATAAAAAGAAGATAATAAAGATAAATAGAACACACTGCGAAATAAAGACGATGAAGATTAGTGACAAAGATATGGAAGAAAAAAATAAAATGCTGATTTATCAGTCCGATGATGGTAATATCAAAGTAGATGTACTATTTACCGATGAAACGGTGTGGCTTACGCAAGAGCAGATATGTATTTTGTTCGGTAAGGCAAAATCAACTATTAGTGAGCATATTGCCAATGTTTTTGAGGAAGGAGAATTACAAGAAGAACTGGTTGTTCGGAAATTCCGAACAACCACTCAACACGGAGCAATAGCAGGGAAAACACAAAGTCACTATGTAAATTTCTACAATCTTGATGTCATAATTTCGGTAGGTTATCGTGTGAAGTCACTACAAGGTACACAATTTCGCATTTGGGCAACACAACGACTTCGCGACTATATTATCAAGGGTTTTGCTTTGAATGACGAACGTTTCAAGTCAGGATCTTCAATGAACTATTTCAAAGAACTTCTTGAGAGAATCCGCGAAATACGATTATCTGAACGTGTTTTTTATCAACAAATTAAAGATATTTATGCTACTAGTATTGACTATAATCCGTCAGACGAGACAACCGTAACTTTTTACAAAGAAGTACAGAATAAACTTCTTTGGGCTGTAAGTGGGAAAACTGCTGCCGAATTGATTTATTTCCGTGCCAATGCTTCGCTTCCGCAAATGGGATTGACTTCAACAGCTATTCCTAATAAAGTTAGAAAAAAAGATATTGAAATAGGGAAAAATTATCTAAACGAAGATGAAATTCGCTTATTAAAGCTCATTGTGGAACAGTTTCTAGCATTTGCTGAAATTCAGGCTATGCAACATATTCCCATGTATATGAAAGATTGGGTAGAACGCTTAAAACAAGTGCTTTCGATGAATCGTCAAAATATCTTAGAGCATGCGGGAGCCATCTCTCATGATTTGGCACTACAAAAGGCGAATAATGAGTATCAGAAATATAAAATAACACAAAAGCAAATAGAACGTTTTGAAAGTATCAAGGAATTAGAACAAGATATTAAAAAACTAAAGAAGAAATAGCAAAGGTTTTAGAAAGCAGAATATTGTAAGAAAAATAGTACATTTGCAATTATAAAAAGAAGATAATAGAGCTTTGAAGTGAGAGATAAAACAATACCAACTAAATAATAAAAAATGTTATTAATATTCGATATTGGCAACACAAATGTTAAAGTTGCCCTTTTTGAATCAGACAAGTTGCTGCAGCAGTGGCGCATCACTACCGACAAAAATCGTACCGGCGACGAATATTTTGCAATTATTAATGTGCTATTTAAAGATTACAACTTGGATATTAAACAGATAAGCAACGTTGTAGTAAGTTCGGTAGTACCTCAACTTATAGGAGCTTTTGTGATTGTAACACAGCGTTTTTTAAACAAAGAACCGCTTATAATTTGTCCTGATATTTACCACAAACTGCCGGTTACCATCCCTCCTACTGCCGTGCACGAAATTGGAACGGATTTACTTTGTGATGCAGTAGAAGCGTGGGAAACGTATCATCAACCTTGTATTGTGGTAGATTTTGGAACAGCCCTCTCATTTGTAGCTGTCGGTAATAAGGGCAATATTTTAGGTGTAGCCATAGCCCCCGGCATTGGTACAGCAATTAAATCGCTGTTTAGTAATACTGCCCAATTGCCGTCAGTACCCTTAGAAATTCCAACTTCGAGTTTAGGTATCAATACTACAATGAGTATTCAAAGCGGTATCATGTTTGGCTATAAAGGATTAGTTGAAAGTGTCATCAATCAGACGAAAGCGGATATGCAAAAGCAGGAAAATATCAATCCTGAAAGTGTTATTACCATTGCAACAGGTGGTCTTAGCAATGTACTAATGCCTATAACAAAGATATTTGATAAGTTTGATAAAACACTCACTCTCAACGGTTTACATACTATAGCAAAATATGCGTTAAAGTAGAGGGGAAAAAGAGCGACTTTAGAAGCTCCTTCCCTGTAATGCAATATCCCTTAAATAATATTTACTTCGGGCTCAAGTATTACATTATACTTATTTTTGACGACTTCTTGAATCTGCTGTGCAAAGTTTGCAATCTCAGCTCCCGTGGCATTTCCTTCATTTACAATGACTAACGGCTGTTTGTCGTAAACCTTTACATCGCCTTGTCGCCATGCTTTACAACCACAACTATCAATGAGTTGCGCTGCCGATAATTTTATTTTTTTATCCTCCGTAGGAATGTATGACAAGTTTGGATAGTTTAAAGACAATTCTTCCGCCTTTTTGGGAGAGATAATCGGATTTTTGAAGAAACTACCTGCACTACCAATCTTTTGAATATCAGGCAGTTTGCTATTTCTAATATCTAAAACTGCCTTAGCTACTGCGGATAACGAAATTGTTGAAGAATCATTTTGTAAATAATCGTGTAATGCCTTGTAAGTTAGCGTATAATACTCTTTTTTTGATAGTTTAAAAATAACCGAAGTAATAATAACGCTGTTTTTAAATTTATTCTTAAAAACAGAATCGCGGTATCCAAATTTACAATCGTGAGAAGAGAAAATAAACTTTTTTTTATTAGCAATAAAAACACCTTCCACTTTCTCAATCACATCTTTGACTTCGACTCCGTACGCTCCGATATTTTGGACGGATGCACTGCCGACCCAACCGGGTATGCCTATTAAATTTTCTACTCCAAAATATTGATTACTAATACAATAATTCACAAAATCTTCCCATGTTTCACCGGCTTCAACTTTCAACCAAACATGCTCTTCGGTTTCTTTTATTTTTTTAA
>Ga0116159_1005547_pt1 | contig 10124 bp, 8 predicted proteins | sample AD_JPNAS1_MetaG_FD_89878 | JGI IMG/M metagenome (GOLD analysis project Ga0116159, IMG submission 89878) | Active sludge microbial communities of municipal wastewater-treating anaerobic digesters from Japan - AD_JPNAS1_MetaG | ecosystem: Engineered > Bioreactor > Anaerobic > Digestate | place...
ATCCAACATCTGGTGGAAAGCGGGGTCCCCAGGCAGAACATTCTCTACTTGAACTTCTTCGACGATCGGCTCCACAACTTGCGGCAAGACGATCTCGGTCTGGTTTCCGAGGCGTACTACGCCCTTTATCCAGAGAAGAAAGGCACCGAAACGGTCTATTGCTTCTTTGACGATATTCAGGCCGTTTCAGGCTGGGAGCCCTACATCGACCGCCTCATGCGCACGGAGAAATGTGAGGTCTATCTGACGGGGTCCTCGGCAAGAATGCTCTCCAAGGAAGTCGCCACGCAGATGAGAGGGCGCGCGTTGTCATGGGAGGTCTTCCCGTTCTCGTTTCGCGAGTTCCTCGACTGCCGGGGGATCGAGAGCGAGGGAACGCTCTCAACAAAGAAACGGCTACTTGTCCAGAAGGCCTTCGAGGAATACTGGGTGATTGGCGGTTTCCCGGAAGTCGTTGCGCAGATTCCTGGATTTGGTCAGGGTCACGGCATTGACGATGCGAATCTCCACTTTGGAACTCCCATCGCCATGCCCGAGGAACTGCGGATCAAGACCCATCAGGAGTATTTTCACGCTATTCTATTTCGGGATCTCGTTGAGCGCCACGATATCGCCCACCCCAAGGCACTGTCCGATCTGGCGCACTGGCTCGTCGACAACACGGCCTCACTCTACTCACTCTCACGACTCACTGGGTACCTGCAATCGCTTGGCCATACTGCTCCCCGCCCCGCCGTCACGAACTACGTGCAGTGGTTCGAGGACGCTTATTTCCTGTTTACGGTGCCCATTTTCGATGCTTCGCTCGCGCGAAGGAACACCAACCCCAAAAAAATCTACTGCGTTGACCATGGCTTGGTTTCCTCGGTGGCTTCAGGAATCCTGATCAATTCCGGGCATCTCCTGGAGAACCTTGTGTTCACCGCGCTCCGGCGCCTCTATCCGGAGATCTATTACTACAAAACGAGAACCGGAAAAGAGGTGGATTTCATCGTACCCTTGCGCGGCCGCCCTCGGCTGCTGGTGCAGGTGTGCGAATCCCTTGTGGAGCCGCAATGCCGCAAGCGTGAGACCGCGGCATTGGTCGAAGCGATGGCCGAACTACGACTCACGACAGCCATCATCGTGACCCGCAATGAGGAGGAGCAGATAGCTGTCGAGAACGGGACGATCAATGCCGTCCCCGCTTGGCGATTTCTCCTCGACACCCCGGAATTCGCGAAATAGGACGTATGCGATTCTTGCTTCTTAGCGACACCCACGGAGAGCTCGACATCATCAACGAGTTGGCCTCTTTGACGCGCGCCGACGCGGTGCTCCACGCCGGTGACTTTGGCTTTTACGATAGCAGCAGCCTGGATCGGCTCTCAGAGCGCGAGATCCGTCTCTTGGTGAAGTATTCGAGTCTGGAAGAGAGAGCGCGAATCTTGGCCGATGCGCCAACGGGCCTGGCCGAGGCGGTGCGTGAGCATCGGCTACTTGGCGGTTTCCAGGCACTCCTCGATGGGGAGAAATCGTTAAACGTACCGGTGTACGCCGTGTGGGGAAACCACGAGGACACGAGCGTCGTCGAACGACTCTTCCGTGGTGACATCGCGGTGAAGAATCTTCACATACTGCATCACCAGAAGGCTTACTGCCTCGGTCCGGTCTTCCTGTATGGATTGGGGGGAAACCTGTTGCCCGGCTCGAAGATGCTACAGCGCCCCATTGCGGGAGGACGCGGAAAGGTCTGGAGCACCCTTTCTCAATTCGCCGATCTGGTGACAACCGTCGAGCGCGACGCGGGTGCGGCAAGGCACAGGATTCTCGTAACACATGTCAGTCCGGGCAAAGAGGCCTTCGTGGAGCATATCGCCGCAAGGACCGGTGCAACCTATACGGTCAGCGGCCATATGGGGGCGCCGACGTGCATGGTGTGGAACCCCTTTGCGATCAGTTCCATTGAAGACGCGAGAGAACGTCTGCTCAATGGTATGCATGCCGTCGAGGACGCTTGCCTGGGGGCGGGCAGAAATTCAGCGGCTGTCGCAGAGATGCTTCGCATCGTCGCGGATAGACCAAACGAACGCACCGAGGCCGATGAACACACACGAGAACCCCGGTGGTATCGAAGCATGACTCATGTCAACCTGCCCGATGCCGACACGGGATATGCCGTCATGGATGTTGACGGTGATAACGCTCATCTTCAGTGCTTCCTCACACGAAAACCGGATCCGTGAGCACCGGCTTGAGCGAGACGACTTCCTCGCCGGCCTGGTCGAGGTTGCCCTCCTCGTGGGCGAGCATGGCGCAGCGGACGGCGTCGATGATGTGGTCGTTGCCTTTGGAGTAGATGATCTTGCCGTCGCGCAGGGTGTAGGTGTGCGTGATGAACTGGTCCTCAACCTCCAGGTCCTCGGCGGGGAACACCAGTTGCCGCCGCTGCAAAGCGCCGTTGATAAGGCTGGTCATGAGCTCCTTCGTGCGCTTCTTGACCTCCTTGCCATCGCGCACGGCCAGGCGCGTCATGCCGCCGAAGTCGTAGCCCTTGAGCCGCCCTTCCAGCCCGAGAACCTTGTATTTGTCTAGCGTCAGCAGTTCCTGCACCACGGCTAGGCCGTTGCCGCCGTTGTCCACGCCGATGCCCACGGGCGTGTAGTAGCGCTCCAACAAGGCGATGGTCTGCGCGATGTGCGGATACGTCACGTGCTCCATGTGCAGGCGCAGGACGAGCTTCAACACCTTGCGTTCGCCGGCCTCGATCTCCTGGAAGACGACGAGCTCCGTCGGGTCGTTGGTGTAGCCCAAGTCGCCGCCTATCCAGAAGACGCCGGTCTGCGGCATGAGGTTCAGCAGCAGCTCCAGCCGGTCGTGCGCGGCTTCCTCGTCGTCACAGTCGCGCAGCTCCGAATCGGTGATAACGACCTTCTGGTATTCGAGCACGTCCTGCCGGCAGAGGTTGAACTGCTCGACGTTGAACGCGCCATAGGACGGTTTGCCGTGTTCGCCGGCGACCTCGTGCTGCCAGCCGGACGTGTCACGGCCGCCGTAGAATTCCAGCAGTTCGGACTCGCGCTCGTCGTTCCACCCGGGATTGAGCCACGACGGCCACCGGAATACCTTGAACTGGTCGGATAAGGTCAGCCGGTAGTAGGTCGTGTTGCGCAGGCCGTTGGGCGTCGAATAGATGCGCAGCGTCCCGCCGGCGTTGAGGCATTGCCGCAGCGCCTTCCACGCCTTCTCCGATAACCACGCCGCCTCGTCCACCCAGATGCGGTCCACATGCAGCGACCGAAACGCGTCGCCGTAGGCCCCGGCCGGGCGGAAGTAGAGGATGCTGCCGTTCGTGAACTCCACGCGGAAATACGGCTTCCGGTGGACCTTCGGCTTGCCGTATTTGGTCAGCGCCACGCTGGTCATCAGGTCCGGGTTGGCGTCGAGCTGGAACTCGACCTCCTCGATGATTGTGTCCAGGTGTCCCTGGTGCGGCGCCGCGATAAGACCCTGGCCGCCGCGCGTGATGAAGGCGTAATGCAGGATCAGGGTCGTCAGGTTGATGGTTTTTCCCGCGGCCCGGCCGTCGAGGTGAACGATGTTCCGGTCCTCGCACAGCAGATCGTCCCGCTGGTGGCGCCAATACGCCCGCGGCGAGCCATCGCGGTTCCGCAAATACGCCTGGCCCCACAGCATCGGGCTGCGCAGCGTTTCCACCAGGCGCTTTTCTTCTGCCGAGGTGATTTCCACGTTCATGCCGCGTGCCTCGCAGCGCACCGATACGTGTTTCCGAAGCCCTTGACTTCGCCCGCCCGTCCAAGCGTGTATGTGCATGTCGCGGGCCGAAGCGCCCTCGGGATGCAACCGGAGACTAACCCAGAGAAAGGAATCCACTCATGCCAGACTGCACCATCCACGAAGCCGCCGAGGCGTTCCTCGGCCACCTTCGCGAACAGGGCAAGAAAGAACGGACGCTGTACACCTACGCCAAGGATCTGCAGCTCGTAGAGGCCTTTTTCGGTGGGGATAGGAAGATGAGCAGCATCCGCACACCGCAGGTCGGAAAGTTCTTCAAGTCCGACACGCTGCTCCGGCTCCCCTCGGGCAGGGAGCGCGCCAAGCCCACGCTGGACAAGACCGTCCGCGTGCTCCGCATGTTCCTCGTCTGGGCAAAGGACACCGGCCAGCTCGCCGACCTGCCGTTGCCCAAGGACACGCCCATGGGCCACAGCCGAGTGAAGGAGCACGACGATGCCGGCCAGCAGTAGCGCCGCCATCGTCCCGCTGGCGCTTCGGCGCACGCCGCTGGCCGACCACCTCGCGGCATTCCTGACGAAGCTCACGGCGGACAGTCGTTCGAAGCACACCATCAGCGCGTACCAACGGGACCTCGCCCGGGTCTTCGAGACACTCGAATCCTTGCAGCCCGCGCTCACCGTCGCGGACGTGACGCCGAGTCTCCTCGACCAGGCGCTGTCGGCCCCGGCCATAGTGAACACCGCCCGGGGCCAACGCTCCGCCGCGTCGCTGCACCGGCTCAAGGCCGCCATGAAGGCCTTTTTCGCTTGGGCAACCGAGACCGGTCTCGTTGTCGAGAATCCCGCCCGGAACATCCGGCTCAAGCGTCTGCCCAGGAAGCCTCCGGCATTCCTCACGCTCGCCGAGAAGCGCGCCCTGCTGAAGGAACTCAAGGGCCGCACAACGGCTCGGGACCGCCGCGACCGGGTCATGATCGAGGTGCTGCTCGGCACGGGCGTCCGGCTCGGCGAACTGGTCGGTCTCGACGTGGAGGACATCGACCTCGACGCCAAGCATCTCCGGGTCCGCGCCAAAGGCGGCGCCATCCAAGTGAAGTTCATCAAATCCGACCTCCGTACGCTGCTGCGCGGGTACCTGAACGAACGCCGCCGCCAGGCCATGCCCGCGTGCCAAGCGCTCTTCCTCTCCAACCGCGAGACCCGCATCTCGGACCGGCAGGTCGCCCACCGGCTCGCGCACTGGCTCCGCAAGGCCGGCATCGACAAGCCTCTCTCACCCCACGGGCTGCGGCATACCTTCGCCACCCACCTCTACGACGCCACGAACGACCTCCTGATCGTCCAGCGCGCCCTCGGCCACCGCGACATCTCGACCACCGAGATCTACACCCACCTCATCGACGGCCGCTTGGAGGAAGCCCTCGAACGGCTGTGAGCCGTGGTCGGTTCGATCATCACGCGCTCCCTTGCGGGGCGCGTCTCTCTTCGCACAATCGGAAAGACAGTCCGCAAACAGTCTGAAGAAACACACATCCGCCCAATGACGGACCGACGGGGCGAGGAAGCGTTTCTTAAGAAATGCTTCCTCGGTCGAACTTCGGATAAGGGTGTATTATCTGCCATATCAGCCATTCGTCGTCTCTGAATCCCCGCTGTTCATGCGCCTTCCGCAAACCGCCGCGTCGGTGTTATCCGTCATCTTTTCCGCGTTTTTGCGGGGGCTTCCTTCTTGTCGTCTCCGTGACCGACCGTTTTCCGCCGGACTTGTGGAGCAGGTCCGCGGCCCAGTCTGCCGGCGTTGTCTGCTGCGCCTTGGGCTGATCGCCTTCCCGCGCGATCTTCGTCATCTTCACGTCTTTCATGTTCGCGCGGATCATCGAGTCCAACTTCTGCGCGGCGTCCATATTGCCCTCGGCCACGGCCCGCATGTACTTGACCGTGTTGATCCCGATGAACTCGATCTGGATGAAGTCGCTGGAGCGGTTGAAGGTGAAGTCCTGGTAGAGGCTGTCGATCACCTCGCGGAACAGCGCGCGCTCCTCGTCGTCCAGGCAGCGGTTGGCGAATATCCCATGCCGCATGGGGTTGAGGTTGCCCGGCTGCCCGCCGCGGTTAGCAGGAGGCTTCACATTGCCTTCAGCCCGCTGCCAGCGCTCCAGGTCTTCAGTCTCTCGATCATTTAGTGCCAAGGTGTTCCCCATAATGTCTTACTTTCGCTTCACAAACCCCGACTCCGGGGCGGGAGAAGGAAATCGCTCTTAATAAATGCTTCCTCGCCCCGGTCATCTTGGCGCCGGGTTGTCGTTGGTTATTTACCGGAACCGCGGCGAGACTGTCGGTTTTCGTGCCCGTTTTTTCCTGCGGCGATCTGGTTGACGCGCCGCACGGAGATGCCGGCCAGCCGGGCGATGTCTTTTGTGGGCACACCTTGGTCGAGTAGCGTGCGGATGAGCGCGCGTCGTTGGTGGTAGAAAATTCGCGGCGCGGGGATCCACACCAGACCCGTGACATGCTTCTGGACCTCTGCCAGCAGGGCTGGCGGCAGGACGTCCCGCGCGTTGACGTACTCGCGGTTCATGGGGCCGTGACGCGCGGCGGGTACACGTCGGCATTGGCGAAGCGCAACGCGTTCCTGCGGCTACCGCAGACATGGACGATCGCGATGTGCGTCTCCGTGATCCCGCCCAGCTCGTCATCCGGCCCGAGAAAGCATACGAGACCGTAGTCCTGCCCGACGGGGAAGCGCAGGCAGCTGCGGTTCTGGTAGAGGCGCACATCGGACCACCCCTTGGCCTGGGCCGCCTCGCGGATAGCGTCGACCTTGCGCACGGCGGCTTCCGAGACGGCATGCGTGAAGGCCCAGTCGCCCGTCTTGGGGAAGAGGAACGGCTCGGGCCGCCAGTTTACCGGTGGTGCGTAGGTGCTCGGGTCGAAAGACCGGATAGCGGCCTGCAGGGCGTCTTTGCCGTGATGGGCGATGGCCCAATCCTGAAGTCGATTGAACCGGCCGCGGAGTTCATCCCACTGGGCCTTCGGCAGATTTCCCGCATCGAATGCCCGCCTCGCAGATTCCATCCTGCGCCGAAGCCAGGCGAAGTACTGTGGGTCGACCCGCCGGTAGCAGACGTACTCGACGTAGATGTCCTGCGGCTGCTGGTCAGAATTGTCGACCTCGCGCAGGTCGAGGCTGGTCGAGGCGAAATACGCCGCCGGTATTGTGGCCATGAGTGTCTCCCCTGGAAGCGCTTCTCAAGTTTGCTTCCAAGGGTTACTTACCGGCCGCGCGGCCAGAGTGTCGGGGTGATTGGGCACCCACTGCTCATTCCGGTGGGTGGGTCGAACGTTGCCTCCCTCGTTCGACCCACCCAAACCACCCAAACCACCCAATGCCTATAACTTCTATGAAAACGTAATATGAAAACACCCCTTTTCATATCACGATTTCTAGCAAGTTCTACCTATTGGGTGGCTTGGGTGGTTTGGGTGGATAAAGATGTGAAAGTCCGGCAAACATACTGATGGGATATCGAAATTGGAAAGCGCAGCCCGCTCCGGAGCGTCTGAGGGCTGGGTGGCTCCGGGAATGGCGACGACATCACGCGAGGCAGAAGGCAGCACAGTGTTGCCAGGGCAGTGGCCTGGAGCGGGCATGCGATACCGACAAGGGATCAGAAGGGGGCGAGATCGAAGTCATCCGCTACGTCGGCTGAGGTGACATCGTCGCTTGCTGCGCGGCGGAAGGTATAGCATTTGAGCGCCTTGTGATCGGAGTACTGAGAACGCCAGACCTCTTTGGTTCCAAGGGTGACGCAGTAATCCTCGATCTCCAATTCGCTGGTGCCGTTGAGCGACCGGGAGAACACCTTACCGACCTGTCTCTTGCCTGCGTCCTCGTTCCAGTGCTTGAGGCCCGGCACGGCGATGTCGTTCTCTTCGGCCAGTTCGTAGATTTCTGAGGCGGTGAATTCCTGGCCCAGCCTTCCGAGCGTCTCGATGTGCGCGGCGATGCTGCGGATGAACCCCTGGCCGGGGTCGCTCACGCGTTCGCGGGCGCTGTCGTGGCCATCGAGCAGGGGCGCGGCGCTGAACAGGTGCTGGACGATCCAGTCCAGGCAGCATGCCCAGTCGCGGAAGTCGTGTCTGGACTCCTTTGTGCGCGGCCTGCCTTCGGCCAGCCAGGCGCGGACGACGGCGAACACGCAGCCGAGGTAGTAGGGCTGCCGGGCGCGGACGTGCGCGAGCAGGTCGCCTTCGGGGAATTCGCGGAATGCCGTGGCGCGGGGCCGTTTGCGGATGCGGATAATCGAGGACCGGTTGGCGAAGTCGCGGGTCGTCTCGAAACCGTTCGACGAGACAAAGATGAAGAAGCGCGACGGGTCAATCATCATCTCGCCCTTGTGCGGCACGCGCACGGGGAAGGCCCGCTCGGAGGTCATGAACGCTTCGAGGTTGGGCGAGTCAAGTTTGCCGCGCAGGTTGTCCATCTGGATGAACGGCCTGCCCTCGGCCAGCCGCGCCGAGAGCGATTCGTCGAAGGACCCGACGCCGCCCATCTGGCGCTGCGTGATGAGCCGCGGCGTCTCGTTGTACACGGCCGCCACGACCTTCTGGCGATAGGTCTTGCCGGACTGGCTCGCGTTGGCCTCGGCTACGTCGCAGGGGACCAGCGTGAGCATACCGCCCAACCTGAGCGCGGGCGTGATGAACGAGGCCAAGGCCCGGCTGCGGTCGCCGGGACAGACAAAATCGAAGTCGTCGAGCAAGGCAGACAGCGCCTGCGTCGCCTCGTCGAGCGCCACCTCGGGCGGCGTCTCTCCCGAAGCGATGAACCACCCGGTCTTGGCGTCGTAGCCCTTGCCCAGGATGCGCCCGTCGGCGTCGATGAGTGGACAGCCCGAGATGCCGGCGATCTTCGGCAGGTCATGACGCGCATCGAGCGTCTCCATGAGGGCGCGGGCCGTGTCGCGCGGACACACCGTTGGTTTCAGGACGAGGCTGTCGTTCGGGCCGGTCCTATAGACCACCACCTCGAAGTGCCGTTCGATCCGCGAACGGAACGCATCCGGCGTCATGATGCCGAGCGCCGGCTCGCCATCCACCTCGCTAATCTCGACCATCCTGCCGCCGCGCTGGAAGAGCACGCGCTTCGGGGCGATGATCGGGAACAGCATTCGTGCCGTGTCGCTGAGACGCTCGCCATGGGCTTCGTTGGGCAGGATCAGCGGCGTGAAGCCGCTCGGCGTCCGTCGCTCCTTGTCCGTCGTGATGAAGAGACAGGCGTCCTTGATGAGCCCGTCCATGACCTCGCGCGGGTTCTTCTCGTGCCGCAGGCGCTTGTCCAGGTCGTCTTTGTTCGCCGGCACAAACCGTACCGCGCAGCGCGCGTTGGCCAAGGCATGCCCAACGTGTTCGAGCCACTGCCGCCCCGGCTCATCCGGATCGGGAAACAGGACCACCTCGCGCTTGGCGAGGATTTTCTGAAGTGCGGACACCACCTGCTTGGGCACGTTGGCCCCCGGCGTGGCGACCACCGCGGCGAAACCCGCCGACAGCGCCGCACAGGCGTCCGCTTCGCCCTCGACCACGAGAACCGGGCCCTGCTCCGGCAGCGGCCACGGACACAGCAGGCCATTCTTCGCGCCTTTGCTGGACATGGCCTTCGAGTCGTTCGAGAACGGCTTGCCATCACTACGCCGCCGCCGAAACCCGACGACGGCCCCGGCGCCATCGCGCATCGGGAAATGCACCTCGCGGGGCGCCTGAGCATTGCGCGATTCCGCACCCAGCGCCCGGAGGGCCTCGGGTCGCCAACCGCGTACCCGGGCCAGTTCCTCGATTGCGTCGACAGGCGCCGCGACATTCGGCGGAGAACCTCCGCCTGCCGTCCTTTGCGCCGGCCGCCGCGGCTGCTCGGCCAACTCGTCTAGCGGACGGTCGAGCACAAACGCCACCGCCTCCCGGAAATTGCATCCACGGACCTTGCGAACCAAGCCTATGGGATCGAGCGTCTCGTGCTCCCCATGATCAAAGAAGGTGTTCTGCTCTCCGCCCAACTGGGCCGATGGCTTCTTGTCCTCACGAAAAGGCGAGCGAAAGGCCACGCCCGGACGTACCGCCGGAAACCCCAGACGCAACCACACGTCCAGTATGGGCGTCTCATGAGCCTGCCTGATGAACTCCTCTTTGATTCGTGCCATCGCGCCGCCTTATCCTTCCACCGCGGATGCGACGTCCGGGCATGCGGCCAACGCCGGCGCCATCCGCAGCAGTTGCGACAGAAAGGTCTTTCGGTGGTCCACCTGGACCTGCTGCGCGCAGTTCCGCACACCCCAGCGGTCGCCGAGGATGATGGCGGTCTGCTGCGCCCGGGTCACGCCGGTGTACAGC
>Ga0116159_1005556_pt1 | contig 10112 bp, 10 predicted proteins | sample AD_JPNAS1_MetaG_FD_89878 | JGI IMG/M metagenome (GOLD analysis project Ga0116159, IMG submission 89878) | Active sludge microbial communities of municipal wastewater-treating anaerobic digesters from Japan - AD_JPNAS1_MetaG | ecosystem: Engineered > Bioreactor > Anaerobic > Digestate | place...
AGGAACTCACGAGCGACGCCCACCACACCTACGACCAGCGGGAAGAGCAGCTCGGGGCCGACGCGATGCGTGAGTTCGAGCGCCGCGTGGTCATGGCCGTGCTCGACCGCAAGTGGCGCGAGCACCTTTACGAGATGGACTACCTCCAGGAGGGCATCGGTCTGCGGGCGATGGCCCAGCGTGACCCCCTCGTGGAATATCAGCGCGAAGGCTTCCACCTGTTCGAGGCCATGATGGACTCGATCAAGGAAGAGTCCGTCGCCTACCTCTTCAACGTCGAGGTGCAGGTCACCGAGCCCACTCCGGCCCCCGCCGTGACGCCGGTGCCGGTCGGTCAGCTCCTCGCCGGCATGGCCGGGTCGAGCCCGCAGGACGCGTCAGCTGACATTGTCGACGTGGGTGACGAGGACGAGATCGCGGACGACGCCTCTGGCCCGGGTGCGAGTTTCCGGCGGCCGGTCATCCAGGCCAAGGGTCTCGACGGCCCGACGGCCTCGCGCCTGCACTACTCCGCCCCGAGCGACTCGGGCGGGGTCGAGGAGCGCGACGTGGACACGCGCCAGGGCACCGGGCCTCGTTCCGGACCGTCGGGCAATCCGGCCAACCGAGCGCAGCAGCGCCGCTCCTCGAAGAAGGCTCGGCGTCGGGGCCGCTGAGCCATCTAGCCCAGCTGCAGGACGGTGACGACCCAGCGTCGCTCGATGCCCTCGACCCGGATCGCCATGGCACGCACGCGGTCGTGGTGGACGACGACTGCGCTGGCCTCGACGACGCCGTCAGCAGGTTCCTGGATCCGCACCCTGCGCACTCGGGCCGGCCGGTGGCTGCTCTTGGGCCGGCGAGCAGCGATGACGGACCGTCGGCAGAGGGCGGCATACACCTCGGGTGAGGTCCATCGGCTCACCTGTTGCGGCGGCCGGAGACCGGCCATGACCTCCACAAACGCCTGGGCCAGCTGGCGCACCACCGGCCCTGGGTCGGGCAGGTCACGTCGGGGGGTGGGTTGTGGGTCGCCGTCGTCGCCGGACATCCTCCGGCTGAAGTCGAGGGCCAGACTGTCCTGGACATAGGGGCTGGGGCGCACGTCGGTGACAAGGTCGTCGGGGGAGATGACGGGCGGCCGGCGATCAAGCAGCCGCACGATGCGCAGCGGGGCAGGGGACGCCGTCATCGGGCCACCGCCACAGGAGCCACGAGCTGCTGACCGACCTCCAGCCGGTCGGGATCGGGGCCGATCGTCGCACGGTTGGCGGCATACCACTGCTGCCAGCGGGTCGTGATCTGCGCTGTCGTCGCGCCGGCCGGCAATTCGCGGGCAGCGATATGCCATAGCGAGTCGCCGCGCCTCACGACGTAAGCGCCCGTCGGAGCGCTCCCCGGGGGGGATGCCTGAGGTGGGCCCGATGCCCGGTCGGTGGTGACAAAGTGCGGGTCGAGGGGGCCGGGGGAGTCGACCGCGAGGAAGTGCGGGTCGAGGTCAGGGACGGCGCTGGTGACGAGGGTATGCCGCGTGGCCAGGGCAGCGACTCCGCCGCTGTCCGTCGGGGCCGCGACAGCAAGCCCGGGAGCTGTGGCCACCAGCGTGCCCCCGAGGGCGATGGCGACGATTCGCCGCACAGCGCGCGGGGCCACCCGCCCCGATAGTCGTTGCGACAGGTCGCCAACGGCGCCGGGCAGGGCGGCCAGGAACGAGACGGTCGTGCTGAGTCCGAGCCACGCGGCGATGAGGGTGGCACACGCAGCAGCGGCCACGACGAGCACATCGTCAGGGGCTGTCGTCGCGGGACGAACCAGATCGGCCCAGGCGGCAACCGTGACCGACCCCAGGGCCCACGTGATGCTGGCCGAGCTGGCCGCGCCAAAGGCGGCCCCTGCGCAGCTTCTCACAATGGCGTGTCGGCGCTGACTGCTCATGACTAACCCCCTGAGTGCTTTATTTCCTTACGTTTGATTAGTTTGACTACGTTTGATGCTGACTGTCAAGACATGGCGAGGCCTGGCTACGATGGGATGAGTCACGGTCCTCAGGGGGGAAGATGCGTTGGGATCGACTGTTCGCCGACCTGGAGGCCCAGCTCGCGTCGGACGCTCAGGCTGCACTCGCTGGAGAAATTGCCGACCGCACTCGTCGGGAGCGAGCGCTGGTGGGTCTCCACGACCGACTGCTCGCCGTCACCGGCCGGAGTGACATTGCCGTCTGCATCGCCGGGCTGGGCGTCGTGCAGGGGTCCGTCGCGGATGTCGGGGCCGACTGGCTCTTGCTGCGCAAGGCACCGGATCGCGACCATCTCGTGCCATTCGCTGCCGTGGTCTGGGCACACGGGTTGAGTGGTCGGATCACGCCACCCTCAGTGGTCGCCCGGAGCTTCGGGGTCGGCGCTGCGTTGCGAGCGCTCAGCCGGGATCGAGTGGTGGTGACTGTCGCGGCCGTCGACGGTTCGCGGCATACCGGGACGATCGACGCCGTGGGAGCGGATGCCATCGACCTCGCCGTCCATGCGGCGGATGTGCCAAGGCGTCAGCAGCACGTCATCGATGTGCGGACGATGCCATTCACCGCGATCTGCGCCGTGATCCGCGGCTAGCTAGCGCCCTGAGAGGCCGTCGTCCTCCACGTCCGGGTCCTCGAGCCGGCCCCCGAGCGGATTCGCCGAGACGAACTCTCGGGTCTGGCTATACATCCGCGCGATATAGGCCTCGAGTTGCTCTGATTCGACCCGCCACTGACCGCGACCGCCGATCTTGATCGCGGGGAGTTCGCCCGAGCGCACCAAGGCATAGGCCTGCGCCGCCGAGATGTTGAGGACCTCGGCGACATCGGCGAGCGGGAGGAAGCGCGGTGGCATACCGCGAGTTTCCCACATGCCTTCTGAGGGCGGGGTTGAGATCCACAGCTGCCCGCCCCGTGGCGAGAGTTGTCCACAAGGGGAGTCTTCCGGTGGCACGGCGGCCCACGCGCCGCCATGATGGCATCGTGACTACACCAGGGGGTGGATCCACGGTTGCCCGACCCGTGGCCAATCGCATGCAACGGCCGTCATGGCGTGACAGCAGAGTCCTCGTGGGCCTGCTGCTCGTCCTGAGCGCGACGGCGCTCGGTGCCAAGGTCATCGCGAGCGCCGACGACCGCGTGCCGATGTTCGTGGCGAGTGCGGGCCTGAAGCCAGGCGACCGGATCGGCCCCGACACGGTGCGTCGGGTCGACATCCAGCTCGGTGAAGGGGTAGCCGGCTACCTCTCGGCGGCGACCGTGGTGCCCTCGGACCTGCTGGTCTTGCGCGAGGTACGAGCAGGAGAACTCGTCCCCCTGTCCGCCGTCGGCACACAGCAGGCCGTGACGGTGCAGCCGGTCTCGGTGCGCGTTGATGCCACATCCGCCGCCGCCCTGGTCGTCGGATCCGTCGTCGATGTCTGGGTCAGCCGACGAGACGTCACGACGACTCAGGAGAGATTCCAGGAAGCGGCGATTCTGCTCCGCGGGGTCACCGTGTCACGGGTCCCTGCCTCGCAAGGGGGATTTGGAGCCACGGCAGCGACGGCATCGGTGCAGATCCTCGTCGTGTCGAGTGATATCCAGAAGCTCATCACGGCCCAGGACGACCAAGCGCGGCTCACCCTGGTGCCTGTCCCGGGCTCGTTGCGCGCGACCGGATCATGACCTCCGTCCTCACCGCCCTCGGCGCCAAGTGGGACGGTCATCTCGTGAGCAGGCTTGAGTCGGTGCCCGGGATGACGATCGCCCGGCGCTGCGCCGATTTGCCTGACCTCGTGGCCACGGCAGCGTCGGGGGTGGGCGAGGTTGCCTTCGTCGGGTCAGACCTGCGCGGGCTGACCCTGTCTGAGGTTGCCCGGCTGCGCGACAGTGGTGTGGAGGTCATCGGGGTCGTCGAGCCTGGTGACGAGGCGAGCGAACGGCGGCTGTGGCAATTGGGGGTCGCCACGGTGGTGCCCGCCGACACCGACGGGCCCACTCTCGCCGCCGCCGTGGTGCAGTATGCCGTCCCTCGTGGAGCCCCCGGGGGCGTCATTGAGGTCGTGCACGGGGACCGAGTGACGTCAGGAGTCGCTCGCCAGGCATCATCGCGCGAGGGCGAAGTCCCCGCGCAGCGGTCGGCTCGAGGCCGGGTCATCGCAGTTTGGGGGCCCACGGGGGCTCCGGGGCGCACGAGCGTCGCCGTCAACCTCGCCGCCGAACTCGCCGCGATGGGTCGCGAGGTGTTGTTGATCGACGCCGACACGTACGGCGGCTCGGTGGCTCAGACCCTCTCGATCCTCGACGAGGCGCCCGGGGTCGCGGCGGCAGCTCGGGCTGCCGATCAGGGCGCTCTCGACCTCGTGGCTCTGTCGCGCCTTGCCCTGGTCGTCACTGGCACTTTCCGGGTGCTCACCGGCATACCCGTCGCCTCCCGCTGGCCCGAGATCCGCGGCGCCGCCCTCGAGCGGGTGGTCGACGTCGCGCGATGGCTGGTCGACGATGTGGTGATCGACTGCGGGTTCTCCGTGGAGGACGACGAGGAACTCAGCTACGACACTCAGGCGCCTCGACGCAACCAGGCCGCGCTCGCGGCGCTGGGCGCCGCCGACGACCTCATCGTCGTCGGAGCCGGTGATCCGGTGGCGCTGCAGCGGCTGGTCCGGGCCCTGCAGGAACTCGCGACGATCCGGGCGCCTCGCCCGATCGTCGTGGTCAACCGAGTGCGCCCAGGGCCTGTCGGCGCGGCCCCCGAACGCCACATCGCAGACGCCCTCGACCGCTTTGCGGGCGTCCCCGACCCATCCTTCATCCCGGATGACCAAGCGTCACTCGACCTGTCCATGCTCGAGGGCCGGACGCTCCTCGAGTGCGCGCCACACTCCCGGGCAAGGGCGGCCATCGTGGCCTTGGCTGCGCGCACACTGGGTCAGGGCCCGCCTGCAACAGGATCGGGTGCCGAGGGTCGGCGCTCCCCACGGTCGGGTCGCCGAGGTCGATCGGCCCGCCGGGTGCCATAGTCGTCGCGCTCGCTGCGGGGCTTCGGGTTTCTGAGAGGATGAGCCCGTGGCCGACCGTCTGTCTTCGCTGGACACGTCCTTCCTCTACATGGAAGACGTGTCGACGGTCATGCACGTCGGTGCGGTCATGGTGTTCGATCCCCCGGGCGCGCGGATCGATCACGATCGGGTGCTCGCGCTCGTCGGTCAACGGATCGCCCACCTGCCGCGTTACCGCCAGCGGATCAAATGGGTGCCCGGTCACTTGGCCAACCCCATCTGGGTCGACGACGACACCTTCGACCTCGCCTACCACGTGCGGCGGTCGGCATTGCCGCGACCAGGCAGCGACGCCCAACTCGAGGACTTCGTGGCGCGGATCCAACCTCGACCCCTCGACCGCGATCGGCCCCTGTGGGAGATCTACATCGTCGAGGGCCTCGAGCACGGCCGCTTTGCGATCGTCACCAAGACCCACCACGCACTCGTCGACGGGGTTAATGCCCTGGACATCGGCCAAGTCCTCGTCAACGACGCCCCCGGCTGGGAGAAGAGCGGGCCGGATCTCTGGCGACCAGAGCGGGCCCCCGGCGACCTCCAGCTCGTGACCGAGGCACTTGTCGAATCCGTCCGGGCGCCGGGTCGCATGCTCGAGGCTGTCCGAGGTGGGATGACCGAGGTGCGCGAAATCGGCGGAAAAGTCCTCTCCGGGGTTGGCTCGCTGGTCTCGACGGTCGCCCGCGGTGCGGCCGCGCCGGCGCCCAACTCGCCGCTCAATGCCCCGGTCGGGTCGGCCCGACGTTTCGTCATGGTGGGCACCGACCTCGCCGACTACAGGGCAGTGCGGTCGCGCCTGGCTCGCGGGGTCCACGCTGATGACGTCTCGGTCACGGACATCGTCCTGGCCTGCCTGTCCGGTGCCTTCCGCAGTTGGTTGTTGACTCGAGGTGCGCCAGTGCACAGCGCGACCGTCGTGCGTGCCCTCGTCCCGGTGAGTGTCGAGACCGAGGGGGCCGATGGTCTCAATGAGGTGTCCGCGTGCCTCGTCGACCTGCCGGTCGGCGAGCCCGCCGCGTCAATGCGGCTGCATCAGATCGCTTTCCTCATGCGGCAACAGATCGAAGGTGGCCGGGCGATCGGGGCAGACCGGCTGGCTCGCTTCGCCGGCTTCGCACCCCCGACCCTCCATTCGATGGGCGCCCGCCTCGGGAGCGCGATGTCCAAGCGGCTCTTCAACGTCATCGTCACCAATGTCCCGGGTCCGCAAAACCCGCTGTATGCCGGTGACGCCCGCATGCTCTCGACCTACCCCGTGATCCCGCTGGCCAAGGGTCAAGCTCTCGCCGTCGGCATCACGTCCTACGACGGCGGCGTCTACTACGGTCTCAACGCCGATCGTGACGCCATGCCCGACGTCGACGTCCTGGGGCAGAGCATCGTGGACTCGCTCGCGGAGCTCACCGACGGCGCGGACTACGGCGGATGAGCGCCGTGGTGCGGGTCTATGTGCCGCTCACGGCACCCGCGGTGGCCGAGTTGGCCGCGTTGGGCACCCTTGCCGGCCCACCCGAGGAAGCTTTCGCCGTAACTGCTCGCCTCGAGGCATCGCTCCCCGATGCCGACGAGGAGGAGAGGGAGTATGCCGCCTTCGTCGCCGCGGCTGAGCGCGCTGCCGGGCTGGCGGTCTCCTCACGACCATCGCGATTCAGCCGACGAGTCGTCGCGGCAGCAGATGTGGCCGAGACTTTCGTCACCGAGTTGTCGGGCGGCATACGCCCAATCGCTGCGGTCTCCCTCGCTGGCCCGCTCACGACACGTCAGGTGGTGTCCCTCCACGTCGCCGAGTCCGCGGCAGCCGACTCCGACCTGCTGTGGTACGACGTCACCGAGATCTCCATCGTCCGCGACCTCCTGGCCGATCAGGGCTGAGCCGTCCCGAGATCGGCCAACTGCTCAAGATGCACGGCGGGTTTCATGGCTGCCGTCGCGAGATCCTGACCAGTCGTGAAGCCGGCCCTGATCGCGGCGTCGATCCGCCCGTACTCAGGGACGCTCATCGCCCACTGCAGCATGTGCACCCGCTGGTCGGAGGTCATCGCCGCGAGCGATAACGGCCGACCTGCGCCGTCGGTGAAGTCAGGTCCGGGGTGGCGCCGCAGCCAGGCCTCAGGCCCCGCGGCGACACTCCAGCACCGACTCTCGGAAACGACATCCCACGCGCGCAGGCGCAGCTCGATCCGCGTCGCGGCGGCATACCCGGCTTGCTCCACGTTCGCATCGTGGATCGCGTGCAGGCGCAGCGATGGGAAGAAGGTCGCTGGGTCCTCCGACATGAGCCGATCGAGCGCGAGTCCCGCGACGATGCCGATGGGTGTTGCCTGCGCCTTCGCGGGCAACCGGACCACGTTCTGGAGGGCCTGGACCACGGCGCGTTGGGTCTCGATCTGGGCGTCGACGGTGGCCGCCCGATCCGACTGGAGCATCGCCGCCGCGGTGATGCCGAAGCCGTAGAGCGCGCCCATCCGGGTGGCCGCGTCCCTCGTGGCCTCGGCGTCATGGCTGCGCAACGATGCCACGAGGGCATCGACGTCCGGCGCTGTCGCGCGAGCCAAGACGGGGGCGATCGAGACTCCGTCACCGTCCAGGGTGAGCTGGTCATGGGCGGCGAGCCCGACCAGTCCGAGGAGGCTCCTGAGCGTCGTGATGTCGTCGAGGTGAAGGGTCGGCTCGGATCCGTCGTCGACGAGCCACACGCGTGCGCTGAACGTCGGGGGCGACAGGTCGAACGCCGATGCCGTTGCTGACTCGCGATGCTCCCGCGCGACAGGGCCAGAGCCCCACCCCTTCATCGCGGCCAGGGTGTCGCTGTCGACTGCGAGCGGAGTCTGTAGCACGGTGGTGATGAGAGCAGGGTGGGCGAGCAAGACCGCCGCCAAGGAAGGCCTGAAATTCGTGAGGTATCTCGACATCTGGAGGGCTCCCTCCGAGACATCCTCGGTCGTCACCACAGCCGTGGCCAACGACCCGAGGAACGCTCCGGCAAGCTGCACCGAAGGCCGGTCGGTGCGAGTGGAGACGACGGACATGAGGTGATCCAGGTCGATCGCGACGGCGCGCGCCGCTCTCTCGTCGTCGAGGAACCGGCCGCGTCGCGCGACAAGGTAGTCAAGAAGGGACACCTCGGGTGAGACGTCGCGCATGAGGACGCGCCACGCCTCGCCTGCCTGGCGATCGAGCTCGGCGACGACCAGGGCCATGGGGTCGCTGCCCGGCACGGTGGTCCAGATCGCTCCGTCGGCTTCGGCGGCTGCTGCCGCGGTGGCGAGGCTGACGAGCACCTCCGAGGACAGCGGACGGGTGCCACCGTCACGGCTGGCGTGCAGCAGGAGAGTCTGGGCCTGCACGGCGAGCACCGGGAAGCCCGTGGGCAGATCCTTGGTGGCGCGCGGCTCGGACACAGCGGCGCGCCAACGGGCCGTTGTCTCCTGGACCCGCGACACCCAGCGGGGGTCATCGGCCCACGCCTGGGGATCGAGCGCGACGCGAAGGGCGGTGCCCAGGCGGGCGAGCGCAAGAGTCGCTCGTGCCATGCCTGACGGGTCTTGCGGATCGGTCTTGGCCAGACGGGTGGCGAGGAGCGTGAGACCGTCGATCCCGAGGCTCTCCATGAGCGCGCTCGCGATGGCGGGGTCAGCTGTGTCGAGTCGCACGATGCCGGCGACGTCCTCGCTGCTCCACTCGTGCAGCGGGGGAGTGTGGGCGAAGGCCGCTGCCACCGTCTCGGTCGCCGTCACCGTGCGCAAACTGTGCACAGACATCGGGAGCGATGCCGACAACCCTTCGTACCAGTCGCCGGACATCGACGTGCCTGGGCGCGGCGCTGTCAGCGGGGTGGCGCGGCATACCCGAAGGGCGGCGGCGGCTGCCGCGCCGGCCTCGGTGAGCGCCGCCATGAGCTGCGTATGCCGCACGCGCAAGCGGGCTCGCTCCTGGGACAGATCGAGGTCGAGCTCGGCGAGGGTCGGGCCGGACTCTGGCGTCCCGGCCTGGGCCGCGGCGAGACCGGCCAAGCGACGATGTCGCGTCTCGGCATGTTCCCACGTCCGCTGGAGGCCCGCGATCGCCGTGATCGTCGCGTCAAGATGCCCGGCATACCCGTGGAGGACGCCGGCTGCGGCCGACACAGCTTCGGACAGTGCATGGGCACCGATCCGGGCGCCGTGAAGCTCCGCCTCCGCGGCCCGCCATGCCGCGCCGCCCCACGACGGCGCGAGGTCACGCGCCGCGCTGCCGTGAGCGAGACATGTGTGCGCGATGCGGTCGGCGGCAACCTGCAGGCTCGCGACGAGGCCGTGAAAGGGACCTGGCCTGCCGACGGGGAGGGGCAGCGCGACCTGTGCGGAGCTCATCGAGCCGTTCCGTTGAGGGATCGGAGCTCCAGCCGTGCGCGCTCGTCGGCACCCGCGTAAGCCCTGGCAGCGGTGCCCACCCCGCTGGTCAGGACATCGGCCGTTGTCGCGAGCAGCCCGAGGCACGCCCACAGGTCGGCGAGGAGTTGGTCGACCTCGACGGTGAGCGTGGAGGGGTCAGCGGGGCCGACTCCTCCACCGCGCACGAGTGCGGACAGGGCGCGCAGGCTCTCGGCATCAGCGGCAAGGGTGGCCGCAGTCGACTCAAGGGTCGCAGGGTCGCATCGGAGGTCCATGGCCTGACCGTAGGGCGGGTCACCGCACTCAGGCGCCGGCTATCCACAGACCTGGGGCTGCGCCCGTCGGCATGGGGACCAGCTCAATCAGCCCCCGGGCTGGTCCGCGTCAGTCTCACGAAGGATCGCCCACAGGGCCGTGTCCGTGGGCAGGATCAGATCGTCAGCCTCACCGCTGCAGGCTGGGCCGCGGTCGGAGCGCAGGACGACGTCCACCCGCTTCTCGACGCGGACATCCTCCGAGCCGAGGTTGACGACGACGAGAACCTGCCCGTTGCGGAAGGCCACCACCTCGGGGCCAAGGTCCACCCACGCGAGCGCACCGTGACCGAGCCGATGCTCCCGCCGCAGGCGCAGGGCCGCACGGTAGAGCTCCAGCGTCGAGCCGGCGACACCTGCCTGGGCGGACACGGCATACCCGCGCCACGTCGACGGC
>Ga0116159_1005558_pt1 | contig 10111 bp, 5 predicted proteins | sample AD_JPNAS1_MetaG_FD_89878 | JGI IMG/M metagenome (GOLD analysis project Ga0116159, IMG submission 89878) | Active sludge microbial communities of municipal wastewater-treating anaerobic digesters from Japan - AD_JPNAS1_MetaG | ecosystem: Engineered > Bioreactor > Anaerobic > Digestate | place...
CCCAGCGCCCGCGCCGCCGCCAGCCGGAGCTGCGGGTAGTCGTTGCCCAGCGCCGCGATGAGCGGCGCGATGGCCGCCGCGTCGCCGATCTGCCCCAGCGCCCAGGCGGCGTTGGGACGCGCCCAATCGGTGGGGTCATCCAACTGCGCGATGAGCAGCTCCACCGCCGTCGCGCTCTTCAAGCCGCCGGCGCCGCGCGCCGCGCCGTTGCGCGCGTAGGCATCGCCGTCCTTGAGCATGGCGAGGATGGGCTCCTCCGCTTTCGCCGCGCCGTAGACGCCCAGCGTGACCGCCGCCTGCCCGCGCGCCGGGCCAAAACCGTCCTTTATCGCGCCGAGCATCGCCTCCACCGACGCGTCGCTTTTAAAGGTCGCCAGCGCGCGGATCGCCTCCACCCGCCGCCAGCCGTCGCCGTCTTTCGTCGCCGCCACGATGAGCGGGTCCGTCGCCGCCGGATCGTTGATGGCCACCAGCGCCTTGTAGATCTCCCGGCGCACGTTGCCATCGCCGTCGGCGTTAATCATCGGCGCCAGCGCGGGGATGGCGCGCGCGTCGCCGATCTCGCCCAGCGCCTGCACCGCGCGCAGCCGCACGCCGGCGTCGGGGGACTTCAGCGCGCCGACCAGCGCGTCAAACGCCGTCTTCCCATGGGCGCCGAGGGCGGAGATGGCCGCCGCGCGCACGCCGTCGTTGTCATCCGCCAGCGCCGCGGTGAGCGCGGGAATCGCCGCGTGGGCGTCCACGCCGCCCAGCCCTTCCGCCGCCTTCGCGCGCACCCCGGCCTGTGCATGCGTCACTGCCGTCAACAGCACGGGCATCGCCGGCTTGCCGATCTTCGCCAGCGCGCCTGCCGCCTCCTGACACACGTCCGCCTCCTGGCTCTCCAGCGCCAAGGTGAGCGCCGGCACGGCGCGGGCGTCGCGGATGGCGCCCAGCGCGCTGATGATTTTCATCTGCACGCCGGCGTCGCTCGTCGGCAGCGCGCGCATCAGCGCCGGCACGGCGGGGGCGCCGATGGCCGCCAGCGCGGTGGAGGCTTCCCAGGCCACCACCACGTCGCCGCTCGCCACCTGCGCCATCAGCGGCTCCAGCGCGGCGGGATCGCCGATCATCCCCAGCGCGCGCAGGGCATCGCGCCGCACGCCGCGGTCTTTGTCCTCCAGCAGCTCCAGCAGCGGCGCCACGGCTTCTTTACTCTTCACCGCGCCCAGCGCCAGGCAGGCCAACCGCCGCACCTCCGGATGCCCGTCCTTCAGCGCCGCCAGCATCGCCGGCGCCGCCTTCGGGTCGGCGATATCGCCCAACCCCTGCATCGCTTCCGCGCGAATCTCCGCGTTGCCGCTCTTCATCGCCTCCACCAGCGGCGGAATGGCCGCGGGATCAAGGATTTTTCGCAAGATCTGCACCGCCGGGTAGCGCACCCAGTAATCGTTGTCCGTGATGGCGACCGCCAGCGCGGAGATGGCGCGCGGGCCGGCCTTCGCCTCCAGCAGGCGCACGGCTTCCTTGCGCGTCTCGGCGTTCGGATCTTTGAAGATCGGCGACAGCACTTCCAGGGTATGACTGTCGGGAATCGCCGCCAGCGTGCGCAGGGCGTCCAGGCGCACGGTGCCGTCCGGGTCTTCCAGCAGCGCCGCCACCGGCTCAATCGCCACGGAGCTTTTCGTGCGACGCAGCGCCGCGAGCGCTTCCCGGCGCACGGCGGGCTCTGTATCGGCCAGCACGGCGATGAGCGGCTTCACCACGGCCGGCTTGTTGATGAGACCCAGCGCTTTCACGGCATCCGCCCGCACCCCGGCGTCTTCCTCTTTCAGCAGCGCGGTCAGCGGGGGGATCATTTTCGCGTCGTAGATCGTCTGCGCGACCGTGAGCGCCTGCCGGCGCACGCCGGCCTCCGCGTCACCCAGCAGCACGACCAGCGGCGCCACCGCGAGCTCCGGTTTCGCCGCCGCCAGCGCCTTCGCGACGTCCAGGCGCAGCGCGGCGTCCTTATCCGTCACCGCCGCCGCCAGCACCGCGCCGATCTCCGCGGAGCCGCGCGCGAGGAGCGCGCTCACCGCTTCGCGGCGCACCGCGGCATCGGCGTCCTTCGTCGCCGTCAGCAGCGCGGGATTCACCGCGTCCGCGTCCAGCCCTTTCAACCCGGCGGCCGCCGCGGCGCGCACGCTCGCGTCTTCGTCCGCCATCGCCGCCAGCAGTATCGCCAGCGCGTCGGCCCCTTGGATCCTCGTCAAGGCGAGCAGCGCCTGGCGGCGGGTGGCGGGATCGGCGTCCTGCAGCGCGGCCGTCAGCTCTTCGACGGATGCCGCATCAGCGCCCGCGCCCTGGCGGCCTTCCAGCGCCTTCGCGGCGGCCTGGCGATTCTCCGGGTCTTCGTCTTTCAGCGCGTTGCGCAGCGGCTCCAGCACGGCGGGGTCGTTGATGCCGCCCAACAGGGTGATCGCCTCGCGGCGGTTGGCGGCCACGGCGTCCTGCAGCGCGGCAAGCAGGGGGTCAATGGAGCGGGCGTCCTGGAAGACGGCCACCGCGCGGATCGCCTCCAGGCGCACCGTCTCGTCTTCGTCGTCGGTGATGGCCTTCGCCAGCGCCTCCACGATGCGCGGGTCTTTATACAGGCCGAGGGCTTTCGCGCAGGCCGCGCGCACGCCGGCGTCGGCGTCACCCACCAGCGCGTCCATCAGCGGCGGCACGGCGGTGCGTTCCCGCGTGCCGGGCAGGCCTTTCGCCGCTTCCGCGCGCACGCCGGCGTCCTCGTCTTTCTTCAGCGCCTCGACGAGGACCGGCGCGCAGCGCCGGTCATTATAGCTGCCCAGCAGCGCCGCCGCCTTGATGCGGTTCGCCGGCTCCGCGTCCTGCATCCCCGCCGACGCCTCTTCGATCTGCGCCTTCGTCGCCGCCAGGCCCGGCATCGGCAGACACAGCACCAGGCCCATCACCACGCCCATCACCAGCAGATTGCCACGCATACGCGACCTCCCCACAGCTTCGATGCGAGTCACTGTGCTTTGACACACTACCGTCTCTTTCGACTTGCGTCCCCCCTCCCCTGCCGCGTCCGTCGGCGGGGGGAACGCACAGCTTGTGCGCTTCCTTTCGACCGGCGCTCCCCGCTCCCCCCGGCCCCATACGCGCCACGATATACCTGACGCTTTCCTCGCGCTCGTACTCGTGCTCGTACTCGTACTCGACGAACGTCATCGTCAACACACATCGCCACCGATGTTTGCGAGTTACGAGTACGAGCAGGAGTACGAGAAGAGCGCTGACGCTATGATGGCGCATATGCCCCCCGACCCCCTCCCCTCCATGGGGAGGGGGAGTGCGTGGCCATGCGAAGACGGGCTGGCGTTTCGATCCGGTTCCCCCCTCCCCTGAGCGGGGAGGGGGCCGGGGGGAGAGGGGAGCGCCACAGGGGAAAGCAGCAGTGCGGTCTCACAGTTTTTGCGTGCACCCCGTCGGCGGGCGCGGCGCCATGCATCAATGCCCGCCGCCCCCGGTCAACGAAACCGTGCCGACCTTGCCAACGACGAACCCCCGCCCATCGGGAGCGGGGGTTCGAATGCGTGTCGTTGCCGCGAGACGTCACGTCGTCCTGCTGCCGCGCACCAGCACCACGCGGCCGCTGCGCACCATCTCCTTGATGCCGTAGCCTTCCAGCAGCCGCTCCAGCGCGTCAATCTTGTCGCTGGCGCCGGTGGCTTCGATGATGATCGTCTTGTCCCCCAGGTCCACGATTTTCGCCCGAAAAATATCCACGATCTGCATCAGCTCGGCGCGCTTCACCGAGTCGGCGGCATGCACTTTGACGAGCGCCAGCTCGCGCGAAACGATGTGGTCCTCGGTGTGGTCCATCACCTTGATCACGTCAACCAGCTTGTAGAGCTGCTTGCCGATCTGTTCGAGAATCGCCGCCGGGCCGTCCACCACGATCGTCATGCGCGAGGTGTGCGGATCTTCGGTGGTGCTCACCGTCAGCGAGTCAATGTTGAACCCGCGCCGGGAGAAGAGCCCGGCGGTCCGCGCGAGCACGCCCGGGCGGTTTTCCACCAACACCGAGATGGTGTGTTTCATCGGGGTCTCCAGCAATTCAGTGACCATGCCCTCCTCCTTCCTACTCCAGGATCATGTCCGCCACGCTCTGGCCGGCGGGGATCATCGGCAGCACGTCGTCCTCCATCTCACAGACGAAGTCAATGAGCACCGGACGGTCGGTGACGCGGCGCGCCTCCGCGATGGCGGCGGGCACCTCGGCGTCGTCCAGCACGCGGAGCCCCACCGCGCCGTAGGCCTCGGCGAGCTTCACGAAGTCGGGGGTGCCGACGTTCAGCCCCACCTGCGAGTAGCGCATGTCGTAAAACATCTTCTGCCACTGGCGCACCATGCCGAGGAAGCCGTTGTCCATCAGCGCGATTTTGATCGGCAGCCGGTGAATCACCGCGGTGGCCAGCTCCTGGATATTCATCTGGATGCTGCCGTCGCCGGTGATGCACCAGACCTCGTGCTCCGGGTTGCCGAACTGCGCGCCGATGGCGGCGGGCAGCCCGAAACCCATGGTGCCGAGGCCGGAGGAGGAGACGAAGTGATGCGGGTCATCCACCAGGTAGTACTGCATCGCCCACATCTGGTGCTGGCCCACGTCGGTGGCGACGATGGCCTTCCCCCCGGTGGCCGTCCAGATTGCGCTGATGATCGCGGGCGGCTTCAGCGTGCCCTTGCCGCCGGTGCAGGCGGTGGCGCCGCAGCGCGCGGGGCGCTCGGCGCGGCCGCACTGGCTGGCGCAGGCGCTGCGCGAATCGGTGGACCACTTCAGCGGATGCGCCGCCTTCCACCCGGCGATCTGCGCGTGCCAGGCGGCCAGGTCACGCGCGCGCTCCCCGGATTCCGCCAACTCCGCCAGCAGCTCCACCAGCACGTGCTTGGCGTCGCCCACCACCGGCACGTCGGCGTGCATCACCTTGCCCACTTCCGCCGGGTCCACGTCCACGTGCACGATGCGCGCGTTGGGCGCGAAGCGGCTCACGTCGCCGGTCACGCGGTCATCGAAGCGCGCGCCGATGCAGATAATCAGGTCGGCGGCGTCCAGCGCGTAGTTCGCATACGCCGTGCCGTGCATGCCGGGCACGCCCAGGTAGAGCGCGTCCGTCTCCGGGAAGGCGCCCTTGCCCATCAGCGTGGCCGTCACCGGGATGCCCAGCGCCCGCGCCAGGTAGGTCAGCTCCGGCGCGGCGTTGGCGCGGATGATGCCGCCGCCCACGTAGAGCACCGGGCGCTGGGCGCGCAGGATCTCCTCCAGCGCGCGGCGAATCATCTTCGTGTTGCCCTTCACCGTGGGCCGATAGCCGCGCAGGCGAATCTGCACGTCCTCCCAGTCCACCTCGATCGTCGCCGTGGCCATGTCCTTCGGGAAGTCAATGAGCACGGGGCCGGGCCGGCCGGTGCGCGCGATGTAAAAGGCTTCCTGCACGACGTGCGGGATCTCCGCCGGGTCCTTCACCAGGTAGTTGTGCTTGGTGATGGGCAGGGTGATGCCGGTGATGTCCGCCTCCTGGAAAGAGTCCTTGCCGATGGCGCCGGTGGTGACCTGCCCGGTGATGGCGACCAGCGGGATGGAATCCATGTAGGCCGTCGCGATGCCGGTGACGAGATTCGTGGCGCCGGGTCCCGAGGTGGCGATGCAGACGCCGACCTTGCCCGTGGCGCGCGCGTAGCCGTCGGCCGCGTGGGCCGCGCCCTGCTCGTGGCGCACGAGAATGTGGCGAATGGGCGCCGCGTAGAGGACATCGTACAGGGGAAGCAGGACGCCGCCGGGATAGCCGAAGACGAACTCCACGCCTTCGTGGAGCAGCCCCTCGACAAGCGCCTGGGCGCCGGACATGCGGACGGCCGCCCGCGGGGGTGCGGTAGTGGAAGTCATATGCGATTTCCTCCGAGATGTCTCCTCGGCTCGAGCATCCCGCGTGCAAGCGGTACGCCCGACGAAGCGTGGCTCATTATAGCAAAACGATAGTCATGGTGCAACAGCGCGGGCGGCGAGGCAAGCGCCGGCGCCCATACTCGTCATCGTAACCACCCGCACATCCACACGCCTCTCCAGTGACAAATGAAAATTGTCAATTTTCACTCCCCCGTCACCTCGTCACCCCTTCACCTCTTCACCTCGTCACCCCACCGGCGCCTTCACCACCCCGCGCTCGGTAATAAAGCCCGTCACCAGCGCGGCGGGGGTCACGTCGAAGGCGGGGTTCCAGGCGCGCGTCCCGGCGGGGGCGAGGAGCTGGTGGCCGCAGTGCGTCACCTCCTCCTCCCCGCGAGACTCCACGGGAATGGCGCGGCCGTCGGCCAGCGCCAGGTCCACCGTGGACCACGGGGCGGCGACGTAAAATGGGATCTGGTGCGCGTGGGCCAGCACCGCCAGCCCGTAGGTGCCGATTTTATTGGCGAAATCGCCGGCGCGGGTGATGCGGTCGGCGCCGACCATCACCAGGTCCACCTCGCCGGCGGCCATCAGCGCGGCGGCCATGTTGTCGCACAGCAGGCGGTGGGGGATGTCGTCGCGGGCGAACTCCCAGGCGGTGAGCCGCGCGCCCTGCAGCAGCGGCCGCGTCTCATCCACCCACACCATGCCGAGGCGGCCCGCGGCGCGCGCGGCGCGGATGACGCCCAGCGCGGTGCCGATGCCGCCGGTGGCCAGCGCGCCGGTATTGCAGTGGGTGAGCACCCGCGCCCCGGCGGGGCACAGCGCGGCGCCGGCCGCCGCCATCGCCAGGCAGGCGGCGGCATCCTCGGCGTGAATGGCGCGCGCCTCCTCAAGGAGCAGCGGGGCCAGCGCCCCAGGCGCGGCATCCGGGTGCGCGGCGACCACGGCGCGCTGGCGATCCAGCGCCCAGAAGAGGTTCACCGCCGTGGGGCGCGTGGCGGCCAGCAGCTCCGCGCAGGCCAGCAGGCGCTCGCGCGACTCCGCCTCCCGCGCCGCCAGCGCCATGCCGTAGGCGGCGGTGATGCCGATGAGCGGGGCGCCGCGCACCGCCAACGTGCGGATCGCCTCCGCCACCGCGTCGGGGCGCCGGCAGGCGAGATAATACTCATCCCGCGGCAGCCGCCGCTGATCGAGAATCCGCAGGCCGTCGTCCTCCCACCGCACGGGGGTGATGCTGGTCCGTAGCGTCATGGGTGCAATCCTTCCCTCGGCAATCGCGCATTCATGTGGCGGCGCGCCGCCTGTCATCATACCACAGGATGGGAGGGGGCGCGAATGGGGCGCGGGAACTGAGGCGATCAGTGATCCGCGCTGCCATCCATGGCAGCATCCAGGCGCATCCCCGCGCCTGGGTAAAGGGGAAAAGGCGCCAAGGTATAAGGGGAAATTTACGGTCCTGGCGAGAGAGCAACACAACGGAACCCGCCGTTGTACCAGTTGTCGTCCGGGTAGAAGTCGTTGCGGATCGCGCCGCGGCAGTTGTTCTCGAAGAAGTCGTTGTACCACGAGCCGCCCCGCAGCACACGGCCGCTTTTACGATCATCATACCAGCTATTGCACCACTCCCACACGTTGCCCGCCATATCCAGCACCCCGTAAGGGCTGGCGCCCGCCGGGTAGCTGCCTACCGGCGCGGTTTGCTTTGCGTCTCCCCAGTCTTTTTTCGAACAGTGGCATTTCGCCGCATCCCAGTCATTCCCCCAAGGATACAACCGGCCATCGGTGCCGCGGGCGGCTTTCTCCCACTCCTCTTCAGTGGGCAGCGCTAGGCCCGCCCACTTCGCGAAGGCGGCCGCGTCATGCCAACTGACATTGACCATCGGGTGATCATCTATCCAGCCCCATTCGGGAGGATCAGGCATCGCACGTCCGGTAGCCTTGCAGAAGAGGCGGTACTGCGCCACGGTGACGGGGTACTTCATTATCCGATAAGTCTCCAAATATCGCCGTTCTTTCTCCTCCCCATACAGAAACGCACCGGCCGGAATCGTCACCCATTCCATGCTCGCCAGCAACCGGTCGCGCAGCGAGGCCGGCGCCATTGCCGCCTCCCACCACCGCCGCACGTCCCCCGGCCGCTTGTCAAGTTCCAGCGGCAGCGCCGCCGCGATCAAGCCCTGCCACGGGGCGGGAAGGTCCGGCGTCCAGGGGTCCAGCCGCTTGAGCAACCGGTCCCAGGAGGCCGGCGGCAGCGTGCCGGTTAATAATTTGTGCAGCAGCATGGCGACTTCGAACAGGTCGCTGCCGGGGCCGAGGGTCTCGCCATTTATCAGCTCGATGGGCGCATACGACGCGGTGAAGGCGCGGGCGGACGAGCTGCTGGCGGTGGGAACGCTCCGCCGGGCGGCGCCGAAATCTACCAAAATCGGCTGGCCGTCGGGGGTGAGGAGGATGTTCTCCGGCTTGATGTCGAGGTGGAGGAGGTCGGCGGCGTGGACGGCGGCCAACGCCTCCACCAGCCCGGCCATGATGGCGCGTACGCGGGCTTCAGGCAGGCAGCCGCCGGGCGCTTCGTCCAATTCGTCGCGTAGCGAGCGCCCGCGCACCAATTCCATCACCAGGTAAGCGGTGCCGTGCTCCTCAAAATGGTTGAGCACGCGCACGATGCCGGGGTGGTTGAGCCGCGCGAGCCGTTGCCCCTCGCGGGTGAAGCGGTCTAACCCTTTTTGGAAAGCTTCCTGATTGGACGGCGGCACGCCCACCCAGTGCGATTCCGTCTCCCGATGCGATTTTGTCTCCCGGTAGACGAGTTCGTCGGGGTAGTATTCCTTGATGGCGACGGGCTGCTCCAGCGCCACGTGCATGGCGCGGTAGGTGATGCCGAATCCCCCCTGGCCGAGGGGATAATCAATGCGATATCGCCCGCCGTCCAGCAGCGTGCCCATCGGCAGCGTGTCACGCAGCAGGCTGGGCAAATGTACGCCGCAGCGCGGGCAGACCACCGTGTCGGCGGGGAGGCCGTCCGCCGGGCATTTCAGGCAGCGCATCGTCGGTGACTCCGTGTGAGGGGCTGCTGTAATATACGCCAGTATAGCCCCGATCTGCCGGCAGGGCAAGGAGGGCACGGGGAGACATCTTCCCGGCCCCAATCCCGCACCCCCATTGACGCCCACCCCCCTCCTTGCCACAATAGGCACGCCTCACCAGCCTTGTTGGCCAGACGATAGTAGTAGAAAGCGAGCCGTACATGCGAATCCTGCTCATCGGCGGCAGCGGACACGTCAGCGGAGCCGTGGCGCGGGCGGCGGTAGACGCCGCCCACGAGGTCTGGGCGATCACCCGCGGCCGGCGTCCCCTGCCGGAGGGCGCGCGGCCGCTGATCGCCGAACGCCATGACGACGCGGCGATGACGGCGGCGCTGGAAGCCGCCGGCGGGCACTGGGACCTGGCGGTGGACTGCATCGGCTTCAACGCCGAAGATGTGCGGCAGGATCTCCGCCTGCTGCGCCATCGCGCCGCCCATTTCGTCTTCATCTCGACGGACTTCGTCTACGATCCCGCCCTCCGCCGCTTCCCCCAGCCGGAAGCGGCGGAGGGCTACGAGACGGCCCAGGCGTATGGCCGCGACAAGCGCCGCTGTGAGCTGGCGTTGCTCGATGGCGACGCCGGCGCGATGGCCTGGACCATCGTGCGCCCCTGCCACATCTACGGCCCGACTTCCGAGCTCGGCTGCCTGCCGATGCATGGCCGCGATCCCCAACTGATCGCGCGGCTGCGCGCCGGCGAAGCATTGCGCCTGGTGGGCGGCGGCTATTTCCTGCAGCAGCCGGTCTGCGCGGACGACCTCGCGCGGACGATCCTCAGCGTCGCCGCCAGCCCCCGCGCCGCGCGCGCCATCGTCAACGTCGCCGGCCCGGACATCATTGAATCGCGGCACTATTACCGGATCATCGCGGAGGCGCTCGGCGTGCCGTTGACCATTGAAGAGGTGCCGGTGGCGGACTACCGCCGCGAGCACCCGGAGGCCGCGCCCTTCCTCTGCCACCGCATCTACGACCTGCGGGCGCTGCGCGCGTGCGGCCTCGCCGTCCCGGCGACGCCCATCACTGACGGCCTGCGCCGGCACGTCGAGGCCCTGCTGCGCCGATCATAAGCCGTCGTAAAACAGCCCGATGCCCTGCGGGTATTCCTCCC
>Ga0116159_1005568_pt1 | contig 10103 bp, 10 predicted proteins | sample AD_JPNAS1_MetaG_FD_89878 | JGI IMG/M metagenome (GOLD analysis project Ga0116159, IMG submission 89878) | Active sludge microbial communities of municipal wastewater-treating anaerobic digesters from Japan - AD_JPNAS1_MetaG | ecosystem: Engineered > Bioreactor > Anaerobic > Digestate | place...
GTCCGCGGAGCGTCGGTCGGGGAGGGCCTGGGCAACAAGTTCCTCGCCAACATCCGCGAGGCCGACGCGATCTGCCAGGTCGTCCGGGTCTTCGCCGACGACGACGTCGTGCACGTCGACGGCAAGATCAGCCCCGAGGGCGACATCGAGACCATCAACACCGAACTCATCCTCGCCGACCTCCAGACCCTCGAAAAGGCCGTGCCTCGCCTGGAGAAGGAAGCCCGGATCGCGAAAGACAAGCGGGCGGCATACGACAATGCCGTTGCGGCACAACGCTGTTTGGAGGCCGGAGAGACTCTGTATGCCGCCCACGCGGCATACGGTGTCGACCTCGCCGAGGCGCGCGGCCTGCAACTGCTCACGACCAAGCCGTTCATCTACGTCTTCAACCTCGACGAGGACCAGCTCACCGACGAGGCGCTGCAGACTCGGCTGCGGGCGAGCGTGGCACCAGCCGACTGCGTCTTCCTCAGCGCCAAGCTCGAAGCGGATCTGTCGGAGCTCGACGCCGAGGAGGCGCGTGAGCTGCTGGAGAAGGTGGGGGGGTCGGAGCCGGGGTTGGACCAGCTTGCACACGTCGGGTTCCACACGCTCGGGCTGCAGACGTACCTGACGGCCGGCCCGAAGGAGTCGCGCGCGTGGACCATCCGTCAGGGTTGGACAGCGCCGCAGGCGGCGGGGGTCATCCACACCGATTTCCAGCGCGGATTCATCAAGGCCGAGGTCGTGTCCTTCGCCGACCTGGACGCGGCGGGGTCGATGGTCGCCGCGCGGGCGGCCGGCAAGGTGCGGATGGAAGGCAAGGACTACGTCATGCAGGACGGCGACGTGGTCGAGTTCAGGTTCAACGTGTAGTTCCGGTCTTGCACCTGGCGGAGCGCATCGGGTGATGAGCGGCGGCGGTCACGGCACACGAACGGGGTCACGTCTTGACCCTCGGTCTGACGTCTGTGCTTAGTCGATGTCAGACACGGGTAGTACCATGACTGCATGACGACGGTAACCAAGCGCGATCTCAACCAGCGTACGACGGAGGTCCTTGCGCAGGCAGCGGTGGTCGGCGAGGTGATCGTGACAGAGCGGGGCGAGCCGCGATGGCGGGTGAGCTCCTACCGCGGTCAGGACGACCCTCTCGCCCGAGCCGAGCGGCAGGGGCGGTACTCGCCACCGGCCTCGAAGCGAGTGCCGTGGCCTACGGAGGTCGGCGGTCCTCGCTACCGGTCCGAGGACATCGATGAGCTGCTCGATCAGATGAAGGGCGAGCACTGACCTATGGCCATTGTCTATCTCGATTCCTCCGTGGCCCTTCGCACGATCCTCGACGTGCCGGAACGGCTGCGACTGCAGGTTTGGGTCGACGAGCCTGATACGGATCTCGTGTCATCGCGGCTGCTGCGGACTGAGCTAGCCCGAGTGCTACGACGCGATCGACGGCCGCTGTCGGACGCGGAACCGCTACTCAGCCGCGTCGGGCTGTTTGACATCACCCGAGAGACGCACGCAGTTGCGGAGTCGATCGAACGGCATGTGAGGACGCTTGACGCCGTGCATCTTGCTACTGCGCTGTTGATCGGAGATTCAGTGACGATTGCGACTCATGACGGCACCATGAAAGCGGTGGCCGAGCATCTCGGGCTCGATACCGTCGATCCGGTGGCGTCGGAGTGACCTGACCCGGTGCGTGCTCGGCGGTACAAGGTGGCGCTCTACGCCGGCGTCCTGGCACGACCCTGACCTTCACAACGCACGGAACGTGGTCGAGTTCCGACTCAGCGTCTAGGGTTTGTCCGGCATCCAAGGGCTTGGCACGCGATGACAAGGGGCAGAGATGGGCGCATGGGGCAGCGGACCCTTCGACAACGACGATGCCGCCGATTTCTCGGAGGACTTCGACGATGCGTCAGCGGCAGACCGACCAGAGCTGATCCGCGCAGCCCTCCAGGACGTGGTCGGCGTCGTCGACTACCTCGACGTCGATGCCGCCAACGTCGCCATCGCTGCGGCGGCGATCATCGCCTCCCAACGGGCGGGCGGCCAGCCGGTGGACACGGCATACGGACCGACGTCCCTCTCCGGGGAGGGAGACGCGGTGCTTGCCGATTTCGCGTCGCTTGCGGTGCAGGCCCTTGATCGGATCGTCGGCGACGACTCGGAGTGGCGCGAGCTATGGGAAGAGGGCGGCGAGGCAGACGAGGCACTTGAGGTGGTCGCTGGTGTGAGGGCGCGGCTACTGGGCCGGCCCGCCCAGTAGAGGATGACCCGAGGGAGAGCTGTCGCCGCGGGTCGTCAGCCCTGCTCCGGTTCGCCGATCATGGGCCCGGACGCAGGAGGATTGCTCAACCTCCGCGCAAGCAGGGAGGTGAGTGGACTCAGATGCTGGCTACGAGGAGCCGATAGGGAGCATGTGGCTCCACTCGCGGACCCCTCAGGTCGTCAGCTGACACCAGCGCAGCCACAAGCGGTCACCCGGACTTGGTCCACCCTCCAGCCGGCGCCTTCCCGATCGGCAGCCTCTGCAGCGACGCGAGCACCGCAGGGTCTTGCGCGTCGAGCCAGTCACACAACTGCTTGAACGTCACAAACCGCACCTCGGACTTGCCCGCGATCTCGGTCAGGGCCTGCTCGAGGGCGTTCATGTAAATCCCGCCGTTCCACCCCTCGAAGTGGTTGCCGATGATCAGCGGCGCCCGGTTGCCGTCATACGCCCGCCGGAACCCGGCGAGGTAGGCGTCCCGCGCCTGGGCCTGCCACGCGGCATACGAGGCGGGGTCACCGTTCTGGGCCTTGGACTGGATCGCGTAGAAGTTGTAATCCATCGACAGGACCTCGCGACCGGCGAGGGGGATGCTCTGCAGCGGAATGTTCCACAGGTGGGAGCCGGCGAGCTTGCGTGGCCACACCTGGGTGCCCGTGCCCGATGTGTCGTAGCGCCAGGACTTCACCGCCGCAGCTTTGACGAGCCCGGCCTGACCTTCCAGGCACGGCGCCCGGGCTCCGACGAGTTCCTTCTCGTAGTCGAAGGGCAAGGGCGGCAGATCGAGCCCCGTTGACGTCCGCCACGTCGTCACGAAGCGTTTGGCGAGCGCGATCTCCTGGTCCCACTGGTCCGGCGTCCACGACGCGCCCCCCTTCGGCCCGCAGAAGTGGCCGTTGAAGTGGGTGCCGATCTCGTGTCCCTCGAGCCAGGCCGCACGGACGTGCTCGATCGTCGCGCGCACGGCGCTGTCGGACATGAAGGGGATGTCGGACGCACCCGCCGGACGCCCGGGGGGTGTGTAGTCCATGCGGTGCGACGCCGGCAACACGTAGAGCCCGCTGAGGAAGAACGTCATCGGGACCTTCGTCTTCGCCGCAAAACCACGCCACCGGGCAAACAACCCCTGCTGCCCCTCGCCCGCACCGTCCCAGGACACGACGACGAACTGCGGCGGACGCTGTCCCGGCTTGAGCTTGGTCGGCGCGGGCGGCTGGTTGGGTTGCGGGCCCGTGTCGGCGGTGCTCCCGTCGCCGATGAGCCGCACCGAGCCAGCAGTCACCGGCGGACTTGACGGGCGAGCAGGCGCAGGAGTGGGGGCCGCGCTCGTCGTCGGTCTCGCGACGCCAGACGTCGCCGAGGCGACGGTGCCCGGCGGACCCGCGATCGACGGAGGGGCGGGACTGCCCGCGCCTGCCGTGCATGCTGCCAGGGCCAGGAGTATGCCGCCAACGCTCACCACCTGTGCCGCCCGCCTCACCACGCGGCATACGTGGGCGCGGGTCCGGTGAGGTGCTCGATACCCGAGGTTCATGTCCACCACCATCCCTGCCACACATCACAACGTCTTCACAGCAGACACTCAGCATCTCATCACTGCCGCACCCGGGCGAGCTCAACCGTGACCGTGACCGTGACCGTGGCGGGGGCGTGGGCGGGGGCGGGAGCGCGGGCGTGGGCGGGTGCGGGCCAGTGGTGCCAGACTGTGCGAGTTGTGCCGTCGAGCGAAGGAGCGCACATGCCCACCGGCGCTGTTGCGCATCCGGCCGGCGCGTCGTCAGTGGCTCCCAGCTCGGCCCAGATGCCCTGGCACGAGCGGCTCATCTTTGCCGGTGGCGACACCTTCGGGGGCGGGTCGGCCGCGACGATCGCCGTCCTCTACCTGTTCTACCTGACCGACATCATCGGCCTTCCTCCCGGCGTGGCCGGGGCCACGATCGTCGTCTCCAAGGTGTGGGACGCCATCAACCACCCGATCTTCGGCGTCTGGAGTGACAACACTCGGTCCCGCTGGGGGCGCCGCCGCCCGTGGATCTTCGCTGGGGCGCTCTTCCTGCCGCTCGGCCAGGCACTCCTGTGGGCGCCCATCGGCAGTTGGACGAGCGAGCCGGCCAAAGTCGCCTTCGTCATCGGTGGCCACCTCGTCTATACGACGATCGCCAGCATTGTCCTCGTCCCGTTCGCCTCGCTGAGCGCAGAGGTCAGCACCGACCCCGACGAACGCAACACCGTCAACGTCATGCGCCTCGCCGTCGCGGCCCTGTCCGGCGTCGGGTGCACTCTGCTCATGTCGGCCCTGCTCAACGGCTACAAAGACGGCCATGTCGAGGTGATGACCCTCTACTACGTCCTCGTCTTCGGGCTCGGCACGCTCTTCGCCCTGCCGCTGCTCGCCGTCGCAGTCCGAGTCCACGAGCGCGCCCCCGTGCCGGCGCAGGCCCACATGTCGTGGCGCGCGATGGTGTCTCCGCTGCGGGTCCGCGAGTTCCGTCAGCTCACGGCCCTCTATCTATGCCCCGCGCTCACCCTCGACATCGTCACGGCGCTCATCATCTACTACGCGATCTACGTCGTCCGTGGCGTCAACACGACCGTCTTCTTCGCGATCTTCTTCGTCATCATCCTCGTGACCTTCGTCGTCGTCGGGCGGTTGGTCAGGCGGGTCGACAAGCCGGTCATCTACCGCAGGCTTATCCCGCTGGGCATCGTCGCGGTCGGTGCGGTCGCGTTCTATCCCAGCGACGGCCCCGCGATCGGCGTCTACCTGCTCGCCGTCTTCGTCGCGGCCGGCCTGGCAGGCTCACAGACGATGACGTGGATCATGTTCCCTGACGTCGTCGACGCGGGTGAGCTGGAGCAAGGGGAGCGCAACGCGGGCTCTTTCAGTGGCCTGCTCGTCTTCGTCCGCGCCCTCGCCTCCGCGCTCGCGATCTGGATCCTCGGCGAGACGCTCAGTCTCACCGGCTACCACCGCCCGCACGGCTCGTATGCCGTGGCGACGCAGCCCGAGTCCGCTCTCCTGGCGATCCGCCTCTCGCTCTTCGGCTGGGTCGCGCTGCTCATGACCATCGGGTATGCCGTGGCGCGCCGCTACCGCCTCACGCGCGCCGCCTGCGCGCAGCTCACGGTGGAGTTGGCGACGGCCCGGGTGGCACGGCATACGGTCCCCGCTGAAGAGCGCAGCGGCGAGCCGACCTTCGACGAAAGCGCGTGGGAGGAGCCCGCAGCCCAGAGCCGGGCCCAAGGTCCCGGCGGAGACGGCGAGCCCGGTTCGTAGAGTGGAAGCGGCGGGTCCCGCACCCGGCGGTCGACCCAGCCCAGGAGTCTGAGCATGGAGCAGCCCCGCAAGGTCGTCGTCCTCGGTGCGGCCGGACGCGACTTCCACAACGTCAACGTGGTCTTCCGCAACGACCCGTCCTACCGGGTCGTGGCCTTCACCGCGACGCAGATCCCCGACATCGACGACCGGCGCTACCCCGCAGCTCTCGCCGGGCCGCTCTATCCCGACGGCATCCCGATCGTCAGCGAGACCGACCTCGTGAGTCTCATCGAGCGCGAACGCGTCGACCTCGCGGTGTTCGCCTACTCCGACGTCGCCAACGAGCGGGTCATGCACCTGGCGGCCGAATGTCTCGCTGCCGGAGCGGATTTCCTCCTGCACAGCGGGCGCACGACGATGCTCAAATCCGTCAAGCCCGTCGTGGCGGTGACCGCCGTGCGCACCGGCGTCGGCAAGAGCCAGACCACCCGCTATCTCGCACGGATGTTGCGCGACAAGGGATTACGCGTCGTGGCCGTCCGTCACCCGATGCCGTATGGCGATCTCGAGGCCCAGGCGTGCGAGCGCTTCGCGACCTACGCCGACCTCGACACCTATCACTGCACGATCGAGGAGCGCGAGGAGTACGAACCCCACATCGACGCCGGGGTCGTCGTGTATGCCGGTGTCGACTACGAGCAGATCCTCCGGGCGGCCGAGGACGAGGCCGACGTCATCATCTGGGACGGCGGCAACAACGACCTGCCGTTCTATCGGCCCGACCTGCACATCGTGCTGGTCGACCCGCTGCGGCCGGGCGACGAGAGCCGCTACCACCCGGGCGAAACCAATGCCCGGATGGCCGACCTCGTCATCGTCAACAAGTGCGACGAGGCCCTCCCCGAAAACATCGACCGGGTCGAAGCCGCGGTCCGACGGCTCAATCCCCGCGCGGAGATCATCCGCTGCGACAGCCCCGTCACCGTCGAACACCCCGAACTCATCGCCGGCAAGCGGGTCGTCGTCGTCGAAGACGGCCCGACGCTCACCCACGGGTCGATGACCTTCGGGGCGGGGGTCGTGGCGGCCCGGGGATCGGGGGTGGCGGCGATCGTCGACCCGAGCGGGGATGCGGTGGGTTCGCTCGTCGAGACCTATGCGAAGTACCCCAACGCCCGCGGCATCCTCCCGGCGATGGGCTACTCGCCCGGGCAGGTCCACGACCTTCAGGCGACTCTCGAAGCCGTCGACGCCGACGCCATCGTCAGCGGCACTCCGATCGACCTGACCCGGGTGCTCACGGTGAGCAAGCCGATGGTCCGGGCTCACTACGACCTGCGCGAACGTGTGCCTGGGCTGCTCGAGGCGGCGCTCGACCGGATGCTCGCAGGGCGGAATTCGCAGGCGTGACGGCGGGTCACTGGGGCACGATGCCCCGGTGACTGAACTCGACCCGGCATACGTGCTCAGCAAGGACCCCGCGCTGGTCGACCGCGCGCAGGTCCACGCGTGGCTCTCAGGTGACGCCTACTGGGCCCTGGGCCGAACCCGCGAGGTCATGGACCGCGCCGTGGCGGGCTCCGAGCTCTGGGGCGCGTATGCCGTGGGCGCGCAGGTCGCCGTGCTGCGGGTCGTCACGGATGGCGCCCTCTTTGCGTGGCTCTGCGACGTCTACGTCGACCCGGCCCATCGGGGGCGGGGAGTGGGGTCGGCGCTCGTGGCGGCGGCGGTCGCCGACCTCGAGGGCCGCGGGGTGCGGCGGATGCTCCTGGCGACCCGAGATGCGCACGAGGTGTATGCCGCTCACGGCTTCACGCCGCTCGCCGATCCGGGGATGTGGATGGAGCGTGACCGACGCGACCTCCGCCCATCCCGGCCAGCGGCCTCGTCCTAGGCTGGTCGACATGGGTCAGGACCTCACCAATCGGCACTTCGTCAAAGAGCTCGACTTCTCGCCCGACGAGTGGATGGGGCTGGTCGGCCTCGCCCGGCGACTCAAGGCTGCTCGGGTCGAGGGCCGCGAGGAGCGGATGCTCGTCGGCAAGACGATCGCGCTGATTTTCGAGAAGACGTCGACTCGCACCCGGTGCGCGTTCGAGGTCGCCGCCTATCACCTCGGCGCCCAGCTCACCTATCTCGACCCCCACGGCAGCCAGATCGGTCACAAGGAGTCGTTCGCTGACACAGGTCGGGTTCTCGGGCGGCTCTACGACGCGATCGAGTTTCGCGGCTCGCGGCACGCCGACTGCGAGACCCTCGCGCGGTATGCCGGGGTGCCGGTCTACAACGGCCTCACCGACACCTGGCACCCGACCCAGGCGCTGTGCGACATCGTCACGATGGTCGAGCACTCGCCCAAGCCAGCGGGTGAGATTTCCTACGCCTATGTCGGCGACGCTCGCTACAACATGGGCAACTCCTTGCTCGTTGCTGGCGCGATGTCGGGCATGGACGTCCGCATCGTTGCGCCGCGATCGCTGTGGCCGGCGCCCGAGATCGTGGCCGAGGCCCAGCGCGTCGCTGCTGCCACGGGCGCGCGGGTGTCGCTCACCGAGTCCGTGGAGGAGGGCGTCCGGGGCGTCGACTTCGTCCACACCGACGTGTGGGTTTCGATGGGGGAGCCCGACCACGTGTGGGCCGAGCGCATCGCCCTGCTCACGCCGTATGCCGTGACCGCTGACGTCATGCGCTCGACCGGCAACCCCGACACGAAGTTCATGCACTGTCTGCCGTCCTTCCACAACCGGGAAACCAGTGTGGGAGAACGGATTTACCAGGAATACGGGTTGGAGTCGCTCGAGGTCACCGACGAGGTTTTCGAGTCACCGGCGTCGATCGTGTTCGATCAGAGCGAAAACCGGATGCACACGATCAAGGCCGTCCTCGCCGCCACCCTCTGCGGCCACGAGCTCTAACAGCCCCACGGTCCATCGACACCGGGAGGACTGCCCTGCCTCCGTCCTTGCGATTCACTCGGTGGGAAACGCCGTCGGGCGTTTCGTTGTCGGCCCTCGTGGGTGATGGGTCGCGGTCGGGCATCTACGTGCTCGAGTTCGCGAACGGGGAACTCTATGTGGGACAAACGATCTCGCTCTTGAGAAGGATCGCGGACCATCGGCGTCATTGGGGCGATGACATCCGAGCTGTCCGTTTCGCGGCGGTGTCCTCGCCGGAACTCGACCAAGCGGAGAGAGATGTCCTCGCTCGCCTTGTGTCGACCGGCAGCCGCGTTCGTAACATCGCCTCAGTTGCCCTGCCCCTGCGCTCTGATGCGCTGGACCTCGTCGTTGATCCGACGGTTGTGGCTTCCTGGCTCGACATGGAAGGCGACCTTGAGATCGGTAACCGAGGGCGGCAGTCGCTGCAACGTCGAAACACCGAGGCGCAGCATCGGATCCTCATGTCGCATCCGTCGCACGCTGCGGTCGTTGGGTCGCTCGCCAGATACGTGGCGACTTGTTTGCCGAGGCCCCACCTCACCGAGGGGAGGTTCTGGACTGTGACGAGTATGCCAACGACAGGCAAGACCTCCAGCTGGCACCGCCTCGCCGCGCTGAGCGTCAACAACGTCGAAGTGCTCGTGTTCGGCGAGGCCGCGACGAAGCGCGGATGGCGGCATCAGGGCTTCATGAACGTCGCCAACAGCTCGAGCATGGCACGGGTCGTCTCGCGCGGGCGCGTGGAGCTGGCTAACTACCGCACCGTGGGCGACGTGCAGCGCATCTGGTTTGACTCACCCGAGCGTCCGGCCGCGCTGCTCGGTCAGCGAGCGGTGATGCGAGCTGCGCGCACCCTTGCTGTCGGGTTGCTCCGCAAAGGAAATGGTCTGTTCGGAAGGTTTCATGACTACAACCTCGCTGACGAGATCTTTGCGACTCTGGCTACTTACGGCGACGAGAGCCGGAGCTGATTTCCTCCACCAACGCGAGGTCTCCAGCGTCGAAGGGCAGTTGCGCAGGCTTCCGGGGCTCCGAACCCGGCATACCTGCCCTTTCACGAGTGCCAACGCGGCATATCTGCCCTTTGACCCCCGCGAAGCCCGCCCACGTGCCCTGCCATGACGAGGGGTCGCGCGTCATCTGACGCTTGGGTCTAGAGAGCGGCCCCGACGAGGGCGCCGATGCCATAGGTGATCGTCATCGCGAGCCAGCCACCGACGACATTGCGCACCACCGGGCGGCGCCAGCCCGCCCCGCCGAGACGGGCACTGGCAAAGCCGGTGAGCGCCAGCGCCACCACCACACTGCCGACGGTCGCCTGCAGCCGAATGCCCACGGGCGCAAAGAGAATCGTCAACAGCGGCAGCATCGCGCCGATCGTGAACGCGACAGCGGACGACAGCGCCGCCGTCCACGGGTTGGTGAGGTTGTCGGGGTCGATCTGCAGCTCGACTTCGGCGTGCGCGGCAAGCGCGTCGTGGGCGGTGAGTTGCGCGGCCACCTCGTGGGCGAGCTCGGGCGTGAGGCCTTTGCCCTGGTAGATCCCGGCCAGTTCCCGCAGCTCGTGCTCGGGCATCTCCGCGAGTTCGCGCCGTTCTTTCTCGAGGAGCGCGTGCTCGGTGTCGCGCTGTGTGCTCACCGAGACGTA
>Ga0116159_1005569_pt1 | contig 10103 bp, 9 predicted proteins | sample AD_JPNAS1_MetaG_FD_89878 | JGI IMG/M metagenome (GOLD analysis project Ga0116159, IMG submission 89878) | Active sludge microbial communities of municipal wastewater-treating anaerobic digesters from Japan - AD_JPNAS1_MetaG | ecosystem: Engineered > Bioreactor > Anaerobic > Digestate | place...
CCTGGACTGCCTCATCAATGATGACCTGGTTGCGGGCGAATCGGTGAAAACCTTTGAATCAACCCTGGCAAAAATGATCGGCCTGAAATATGCCGTGGCGACTAATTCCCTTACGGCTGCCTATCACCTGGTTTTCAAGGCCCTGGAAATCGGGGACGCCGATGAAATAATCATTCCTTCCTACTTTTCGCAGGCCCCCCTGAGCGCCCTCTCCATGACCGGGGGCAGGGCAGTCCTGGTTGATATTGAGAAAGACTCCCTTTTCCCGGCCCTCGCGGACATCAAGGGTATGGTAACCGAAAAAACAAAAGCCGTTATTATCGGCCATCTTTTCGGCTTTCATTTCCCGGCCCAGGGCCTTGAGGAGCTCCAGGTGCCTATAATAGAAGACATTTCCCATGCCATAGGCACGGAGATCGACGAGGTCCCGACCGGCAGGCTTGGCGCCTTTACCATCGCCTCCTTTGATCCTGCAGGGATTATCACCACCGGTAATGGCGGCATGATTTTTACCAATAATTCAAAAAATTATTCTGTTATGAAGGATTTCCGGGGAAATGGGGAGGATCATCTCCATTTCGACTATTCCATGACCGATTTCCAGGGTGCCATGGGAATATCACAACTGGCAAAACTGGCCGATTTGCTCCACAGGAGAAGGGAAATAGCCCGGATTTACCACGATTCCATCCGCATAACCCCCCATAAAACGCCCTTTCAGTATAATGACCGATTTGCCTATCAGGCTTTTCCCGTACAATTCAACCTGTCCAATGAAAAGGTTGAAGCATACTGGAGAAAGAACAGGATTGAAGTGGTCCGGCCCATTGCCTGCCCCCTTCACGGCCTCCTCGGGCTGAATGGATCCGATTTTCCCAATAGCGAGCGCCTCTCCAGGAAGCTTTTCTCCCTTCCTTTATATCCAACCCTCAGCAGAAAGGATGTGGAAAAAATATCAAAGAATCTGGCCGGCTTTATTTAGTTTGGATGAAAATTTAAAAAAAATATAAAAAAATTAATAAAATATATTGACGGCGTATATTTTTTTATCATATATGTCTTGAAAATCATCAAGAATAAAAGAATTTTGAATTTCTTTTATCAGGATAAGAATTTTAAGATTTTTTATTTTTTTATTGATTTTTAAAGGCATTATACAAATGATGCACAAAAATTTATAACACAAACAGAAGGAGTACATAGCATGAAAAGAATTTTTACTTTGATCTTCGTATCCATCTTTGCTCTCGCTTTCAGCGCTGGCTTTGTTGCTTGCAAAAAAGCTGACAAACCTGAAGAGCCCGCAGTAGAAGAACAAAAAGCTGAAGAAGCAGCTCCCGCTGGCGAAGAGAAAAAAGAAGAAGTCAAGAAGTAATTTTTTAACAAAAAATGCTGAAAAGGATGCCCTCGGGCATCCTTTTTTTTTGCCGGCGCGGTCCATGGGCCGCGCTTTCATTTGACGGGACCACGGAGCTACAGCGCCACGTACCCCCTGGCTTCAGGCCCGCGCGGCAAGAATCTCGCCCACTTTATCCTTGATCTCATCAAGGTTTGAGGATTTTGTCACGTAGGCATCGGCCGTCCAGGTCATGAAATTGCTTTTATAGTTCGAATAGGCTGTGTATATAATGATAGGTATTTTTTTGTCCCGCGACAGAATCTTGCCCAGCGCCTCGATCCCGTCCATCTCGGGCATGCGTATATCCATGATGACCAGGTCATACTTGTTGGCCTTTACCAGTTCCACCGCCTCTTTCCCGTTGGAGGCCTGGTCCACCTCGTAGCCCTCATCCTCGAACTCCATCGCGTAGAGTTCCCGCTGGTGTTTTTCATCCTCGACGATCAGTAACCTGGCCATAATAACCTCCCTCCGCGGCAAACTGGACTGTAATTAATAATGTATAAGAATCACGGAATTTTTTCAATCAATTAATTTCACACGGGGCGTCCGGTTGTCCGGTAAAAACAGCGTTTACGGCCCCGCCGGGACGCGCCGCTGTCAGCCCGGGACCGGCAGGCGGATGGTGAATTCCGCCCCTCCCCCTTCGCGGTTTGAGGCGCGGATGGTCCCGTTGTGGTCCTTGATGATTTTTTTAACAATGGCCAGGCCCAGTCCGACGCCGGTGACCTTGGTGGAATAAAAGGGCTCGAAGACAACATTGGGGTCCTCTTCGCCGATGCCGGAACCGGTGTCGCTGATGGCGATCTCGATGAGATCGGCTTCGCTTTTTGACCTGACGCGGATGGTCCCTCCCGCCGGCGTCGCATCAAGTGAATTCTGCAGCAGGTTCAGCATGACCTGCTTCATCTGGTTGAAGTCGGATTTGACGAGGGGGATTTCCTCGCTGAGCTCCATGTCGACCTCCACCTTTTTCTCCTGGAAAAGGTTCTTCAGGAGGTTGACCGTGTCCCGTATGACCTCGTTGATGTTGTTGAATTCCTTGATGAACTTGGCCGGACGCGAAAAATCCATCACGTTCGAGAGGGTCTTTTCGAGGCGCTCGCACTCCTTGAGGATGATTTCGGCGGAAATGTCGATCTTCTTATTGGCCTTGGATTTCTCCTTGGGCATCTGCATGATCCGCCGGGCGTACCCGCCCATGGTAACCAGCGGGTTGCGTATCTCATGGGCCATGTGGGCGGCGATCCGTCCCACCGCGGCGAGCTTCTCCGATTCGACGATCGCCTCCTGCCGCTCTGACAGCTTCTGCATCTCGCTGCGCACCGTGTCGAGGTTGGAATAGCTTTCTATGGACATGGCGGCCTGCGACGCGAATATCGAGAGCAGTTCGGTGTTCTCCTTCATGATGGGGGCGTTGTTGAACTTGTTGTCGGCCACTATTATGCCGATGCCCTTGTTAACGACCACCAGGGGCGTGACGATGAATTCCCTGACGTCCATCAGCTCCCGGATCTCACTGCCGACCCGCTCATCGTTCCACGAATCAGCGACATGGACGTTCTCCCTTCCGTTCAGCGCCCGGGTGAACACGCTTTCGGTCTTCACGGGAAAGCGGGACGAGAGAACCCGGTTAAGGAGGTTCACCCCCGCCTTCATTTCCGCGCTCTTGATCTCAACAAACGACTTGTCGGTGGAGGATGTCGAGGCGGCGGTCCAGATCTGGATTGCCTCCTCGAAGGAATCGGGGCCCACCGCCATTTTTCCCACGAGCATGCCGTCCTCGACCAGGAACAGCATGGCGCGGTTGAACCCCAGGCCGGTCCCCGAGGTGACGCCGGTCAATATCGTGAACAGCACACGGTCAATCTCGTCGTCCTTCTGGATTGATTCCGAGATCTGGCTCATCAGTGATATCTGGTAATCATTCCGGAGCTTCTTGGTGACATCGTCGATGATGATGATGATCTGGCTCGCGTCCTTCACCATGATCGTGGAGATCTTGATGTCGGCGATGATGGATATCTTGTTCAGCGTGAGAAGGTGCGTCTTTTCAAGCACGACGGTCTTTCCGGTCTGCCGCACCCGGGTAATCCCCCCCTTGAGCCGGGCGTTGACAAAATAAAAAATATCCTCGATCCTCTTGCTGTAGACCTCGTCGCTCTGGAACTGGAATTTCTTGTAGAATCCGTCGTTGGCGAAGAGAACGCGGTCCTCGTCGTCAAGGACGATGAAATACGAGCTGATGGAAAAGATGATGCTGTTGTACAGCTCTATGAAGTTGTCGATCTCCTTTTTCTGGGCCGTCATGATGCTGTCCAGGTGTCTCCCGGCGACCACCAGCTCTCTCAGTATCTCATCAAGATCGTTGACGACCTTGACCTCCTGGTAACCCTGGGCGAATTTCCCCTTCTTGAAATCGGCTACCACCTCCTTGATCCTGTTGATGCCCTTCCGGTAATACAGCCAGTTAGTCATGAAAAAGAGAACGGCCCTGACAGCAAGCATCAGCACAATACAGGCGGCGAGAATGTAGACCATCCTGCTGTGGATAATATGGTAGTGCGAATAGAGGTAGAGCAACGCGGCTATGACCGCACTGTCGGAAATCACGAGAAAAATGAATTTGATTAAATTAAGCCTCATGCGACCTCCGCAACGATCCGGATACCTAAATAATATTTGATAAAATTCGGCGGGTATTTCAATCTGTTTTTTCATGATACGCGAAAAATCTTGAATGGAATGACCCCCGTGCCCTCATCCGGCGCCGGATCAACTAAAAAATAAGCGACAGGAACGACATACCATGACAGAAACGATTAAGCGGGAGCGGCTCAGGCTGGTTATCGCCACGGGCAACAGGAATAAAGTAAGGGAAATACAGGATAAATTTTCCGCCATTGAGGGGCTGACCCTGGTTCCCCTGAGCGACTTTCCCGACCCTCCGGAAGTGATTGAAGACGGCGCGACCTTCCTCGAAAACGCCATGAAAAAAGCCGGCGGGATAGCGGCCTTTACCGGCCTTCCTTCCATGGCCGATGATTCGGGCCTTGTCGTCGACGCCCTCGGCGGACGGCCGGGCGTACTGTCGGCCCGCTACGGCGGTCCATCTGCCGATGACGCAGACAGGAACAGGATGATCCTGGAAGAGATGCGGGGCATTCCGGCAGAACGGCGCGCGGCGCGGTTCGTCTGCGTAATTGCCGTGGTGTTTCTCGACGGCACAACCTTTTCCGCCGAGGGGATCTGCGAAGGGGTCATTGCCGAAACGATGAGGGGGTCCCACGGCTTCGGCTACGACCCGATCTTTTTTCTGCCCGACAGGGGCAAGGCCATGGCGGAGCTTCCCCTGGACGAGAAAAACAGGATAAGCCACAGGGCCCGGGCCCTGGAAAAGATGCGGGAGATTCTGATAGCGGCGGATTTAAATCCGCCGGAGTTAAAAAAATGACCAGACAATTATCCGGCAAAATCATCAAGGCCCTTATAAAACATTACCCCGACGTAAAGCCGGACTTAAAGTACGGCAACCTGTACCAGTTGTCCGTGGCCGTGGTGCTGTCGGCCCAGACCACGGACAAACAGGTAAATGCCGTCACCGGCGAGCTCTTTCGTGCCTATCCGGATTTTAATTGCCTGGCGCAGGCGCGTCTTGCCGATGTGCGCCGGATTATACGCAGCACCGGCTTTTACCGGAACAAGGCGAAAAACATCGTGGATATGGCGCGGGGGGTGATGGAACAGTTTGGCGGGAAGCTTCCCGATACCCGCGCGGAGCTCGTGACCCTGCCCGGTATCGGAAGAAAATCGGCGAATGTCATCCTCTCGATGGGCTTCGGGATTCCGGCCCTGGCCGTGGACACCCATATCATACGGATCGCCAACCGCCTCGCCTACGCGGACTCACGCGATCCCCTCGCCGTGGAGAGGGAACTCACGGGGTTCATACCGGAGCGCCTCTGGACCCATGCCCATCTTCTTCTCATCCGCCACGGAAGGGCGACCTGCAGGGCGCGGCGGCCCCTCTGCGGCGGCTGCCCGGTCAACGGGCTTTGCGCGAGTCCCGATAAAACTTCATGAATGACGCGATAGCTTTGGGGCTGTTGATCCGTTCCCTCTTTTCTTTCACGGGGTCGAGGTCAGTCACCTTGACCAGGGAAAGATACGCCTCCAGCGAAAGGATGGGATTGATGTCGGTGAGGATCGTGACCAGGAAGGGAATCGTCTCCAGGCTTTTCGATTCAGCGGTGACCCGGATCAGCCAGATCTTGAAATACCGGTTCCCCTTGGCATAGCGCTCCGCCATGTCCGCCATGTTCTTCTCGCAGTACCGCGACATGTACCGCGAGTAATAGGTCGAGTTGACGAGGGCCTCGCCGGAATCGACGGACCGCCGCTCGGCGTAGGAAATCAGCTGCTGGTACTGGATGTCAATGTCCAGGTACTGAATGTAGAAAGCGATGATGTTGGATACTTCCATCGAACCCGAGAGTATCAGGTTCTCCCATTCGGTCGCTGTGATGGCAACAGGCCGCTTATAGGCCCGCGAATAATAGATGTAATCATACAGATAGTAGGGATTCGATGTCTCGGTAACGATCGACTTGAAATTTTTCAGCGGGAAGGAGTATCCCAGCCGCATCAGGATCTGCGCGGAACGGGCCTGCGGGTAGGAAGCGAAGGACGCGAACTCATACAGCATGACGAGGGTCACCGCGATGCAGCAGTACATGAACATTCCCATGAGGAGCCCCGCGATGATCGACTTGCGGATTTTCTGCACGTCGATGGCGATTTTATCGGCCAGGAATTCATATATGAGCATGATAAGACCGACGGTTATCTGTAATATCTTGAGGCCCGACATCACGGCCCCGCTGGGGGTGAAGTAGAACACGAGCTGGTATATAAGAAAATAGATCGCGGCGCCGCCCACGAAGAGCAGGAGCGTAATCTTCGGACGCCGGTTGAATTTCAGGATGAGGAGAAGGATGAGAGAATAGAACACGGTATTGAAGAACCTGCCGTCCAGGAGCTCCAGAATGGGGTTCCACGGCCAGTTCTCCTTGTCCAGGTAATTGATGAGCGTGTACACCACCGTGGTCGTGTACACGATGACGAAGGGGAACACCCGCGTCTTGAAGAAGAGGATCATGATCCCGAAGCGGCGGTACATGTTCCGGTACTCGTCCTTCAGGGGCGGGATATCTATCATGGAAAAATTGAATATTAAATAGAAGGAGAACACGTACAGGTACACGTTCACGATGATGGGAATCACGTCCCACTTGTACTTCAGGACAAAGATGACATTGACAACGTACAGGAGGATCAGGATATAGACAAAGGTGGTGATTTTCTTGAACTGGTTTGTCAGGATCGGTGTGGCAGCCATATTCTCCCGCCGGTCTTATTTTTTCATTACCGCAACGCGGGGCAGGCCGGAATAGTCGTTCAATACGGACACGGTATAGCCTGCGCCGGCCCCGGTTTTTTTCACGAAATCCTTCATCTCATCCCCGATCTCCATTATGAGAACGCCATCGCCGGTGAGAAACGGCCCCGACCGGCTGATGACCCGCTCGATGGTTTCCCTGCCGCCCTTTCCCGAAAACAGGGCTTCTTCCGGCTCAAAGGCAAGGTCCTTCTGCAGCGAGGCTGATGCGTCCCTGTCGACGTAGGGCGGGTTGACCGCGATCACCTGGAAGCGCATGCCTTCGAGCGGCTCGAAGAGGTCCCCCCGGTGGAACCGGATCCTGTTCTTCCCGAGGATGCGCGCCGCGTTTTTACGCGCCACCGTCAGGGCCCTCGCGGAGATGTCGGTGGCGTGCACCTCCAGGTCGGCCCTGCTGTATTTCACTGAAACCGCTATGGCGCCGGAGCCGGTCCCGATATCGACGACCGCCGCGTTCCGCTTCGCGTAGTAGACCGCCATGTCCACGAGGAGCTCCGTTTCGGGACGCGGGATGAGGACGTCCCGGTTCACGTCAAAATCAAGGGAATAGAACTCCTTGTATCCAAGGATATAGGCCACCGGCTCGAAGCAGATCCTGCGGCGCGCAAGGCGGCCGATCTTCGCGGTTTCGCCGCGGTCGAGTTCGCGGTCATCGGCGACACGGAGCCGGTACCGGTCAGTGCCGAGGACGCTGGCGACGAGGAGCTCCGCGTCGAGCGCCGGGCTCGGTATGCCGGCGTCCTTCAGCTGTCCCGTGACAGCCGCAAGCATCTCGGATACGCGCACGCTTACACCTCGCAGCTATATATCGACCTTCTTGAGTTCCTGTTCGATTTCATTTTTTTTGAGCGCATCGATGACCGGGTCAAGCTCCCCCTCGAGGATCTTTTCAAGGGAATAGAGGGTGAGGCCGATCCGGTGGTCGGTCAGCCTCGACTGGGGGTAATTATAGGTGCGGATGCGCTCGCTCCGGTCCCCGGAACCGACCTGGGACTTGCGCAGGGCCGCCTCGCGCTCGGCGCGCTCCTTGTTGGCCTTTTCGAGAAGGCGGGCCCGGAGGACCCGCAGGGCCTTGGTCTTGTTCTTGAGCTGGGACTTCTCGTCCTGGCAGGTGACGACCATGCCCGTCGGGAGGTGCGTGATCCGCACCGCCGAATCCGTCGTGTTCACCGACTGACCGCCGTGTCCCGAGGAGCGGTACACGTCGATGCGGAGGTCGTCCGGGCTGATGTCGATCTCGTCCTCCTCCGCCTCGGCAAGGACCGCAACGGTCACGGCAGAGGTATGGATGCGCCCCCCCGCCTCGGTGGCGGGGACCCGCTGTACCCGGTGGCCGCCCGACTCGTACTTCAGGTGATCGTAGGCCTCCGGGCTCCGGATTGACACGATGACCTCCTTGTACCCGCCGAGGCCGGTATCGCTCACGCTCAGGTATTCGATCTTCCATCCCTTGAGGTCGGCGTAGCGGCTGTACATCCGGAAGAGATCCGACGCGAACAGGGCGGCCTCTTCACCGCCGGTGCCGGCCCTGATCTCCATGATGACGTCCTTGCCGGAATTGGGGTCTTTGGGGAGCAGCATGATGAGGAGCTTCTGGTCCAGGTCCTCGATCTTTTGTTTAAGGTCGGCGATCTCAGCCTGGAGCATATCCCTCATCTCGGGGTCTTTCTCCTGGGGAAGCAGGGATTCGGACCCGGCGAGCTCCTGCCTGAACCTCCTGTAATCGTCATAGGCGCTGATGATCGGTGCGAGCTGGGAACGCTCCCTGGTCAGGGCCTTGAACCTGCTCTGGTCCGATATGACCTCGGGCCTGCTCATCTCCAGTTCCAGTTCGCGGAACCGCTCGGCAATTTTATTCAGCTTGTCTTCCATCGGTTTCTCACAGAAAAAAAACGGCGGTACCCGCCGCTCGTATGTAGTATGCGCTCCCGGGAGGACTCGAACCTCCGGCACATGGTTTAGGAAACCACTGCTCTATCCTCCTGAGCTACGGGAGCATTGTTGTTTTGCTATTTAGGCATAGACTCGCACGGATCGGTAACGATGCGTTGGGGCTCTACTGGTACATGCTCTTGCGTCGAGAAGCAACAAGCCGCTGGAATTCCCTGATCTTCTTTACAACGATCTTGTCACCGAACATTTCAATCTTGTCAGTGCGGCTTAAATGTGTCAATTCTTTTTGCGCGTCGTCCTCGGTAAGGCCCGCCCACCGCGCCACGTCCTGCGCGGTCACCTGGAGGTTTATCTCGTTCTGAAGATCGAGGTGCGGGTCCTGCTCGGCGAGCATGACCAGGACGTCCATGACCTTGAGCTGCGGCTCCTCCAGGAGGAGGATCATGAGGCGCCGCTTGGCGTCATAGATCCGCTTGGAGAAGATGACCAGGAGCTTGTACGCCAGCTGCGGGTTTCCCGACATCAGGGTGTCGAAATTGTCGCGGTGGAACTTGAGGAGCTTGACATGGTCTATGGCGATCGCCGTGGCCGAACGGGGCTGTTCCTCGAGGATCGCCATCTCGCCGAAGACATCGCCGTCGGTGAGCACGCTCAGGTTCTTTTCCCGGTTCTGGATGAACTTGACGATGCGCACGTTGCCGGACTGGATGAAATAGAATTCATTGCCCGGCTCCCATTCGCAGAAAATGATCTCGTTCGGGGCGTACTCGACGCCGAACTTCTCGAAAAACCGTTCATCAAGAGCCATCGCCATAGAGCTACTTCCCCTGCAGTTGCTTGATCTTGGTCAGCGCGTCGCTGTTGAGCTTGTCCTTCGGCGACATGTTCAGCACTTTATTGTAATAGGTTATCGCCTTTTCCCTCTGGTTCACCGATTCAAAGATCATGCCGATATGGAAAATCGCCGGTTTCAGATAGGGCGAGCCGGTGAAATTCCGCAGCACCTTCGACATGAGGTCCAGGCCCTCCTTCGGCTTGCCCATTTCAATGTAGCATCGGCCGGCGTCGAAGTGGGCCTTCTCGTACAGCTTCTTTTCCTCCGGGCTTGCGGTCCTGTTCAGGCTGATGATCTTCTGGTACAGCTCCAGGGCCATCGGGTAATTGCCCCTGCCGAAAGAGGTGTCCGCCGCGTCATTCAGGTCCCTGGGGGAATCGCTCAAGGTGACTTCGGCATCGAGATCATCCAGACCGGGTGACTTGGTGTCGGCGAAAAAATCGTCCATTTCGCTCGAGAGGGACGTGCCCCCTCCCGCGCCCCGCGAGGGCGCCTCGTCATCGTGGGACGAATCGTCG
>Ga0116159_1005595_pt1 | contig 10067 bp, 8 predicted proteins | sample AD_JPNAS1_MetaG_FD_89878 | JGI IMG/M metagenome (GOLD analysis project Ga0116159, IMG submission 89878) | Active sludge microbial communities of municipal wastewater-treating anaerobic digesters from Japan - AD_JPNAS1_MetaG | ecosystem: Engineered > Bioreactor > Anaerobic > Digestate | place...
GGTGATATTGATGCCGTTGAGCAGCACCAATACCTGGTCAAAACTGCCTCCGCGCATGGACAAATCGGCCTGTACACCCTGTTGACCGCGCTGTCGCAGGTCGAGGCCGGGAAGGGCGTCGAGCAATTCGTTGAAATGTTGTGCGGGAAAATGAGCTATCTGCGAGTGGCCTACGGAATAAACGGCTCGTTGATGGGCGGGAAAGCTCAAAGGGGGAGTTGCCGTGATTCCGGCACTATCCAGATCGACCGTCCAGTCGGGGTCTTCCGGATCGGAGGCTTGCAGGCTAAAAGAAACGATACCTGTGAACAGCAAGGCCAACAGGCCGGCGGTCTTGCTTTTTTTCAGGGCAAGATCACAAACCGCTGCGCTCAGTTTTCCGATGGAAACAGATTTGTTCAAAGAATTGAATACCGCATAGGATTTGTGGATAAAGCGTCTGAAGCGCAAGATTTGATGCCTGAAGGGAACCTTGTTCATTTTTTGTATGCTCGAAAAAACGGGGACAAAGGTAGATAAAAAATTTTTTGTCTTACCTTTGTTGCTGATTAGTTAAGCCCTTTCTTATGTCAGTGTTACGTTTCAACCTCGTTCAGGAGGCTTTTTCGCATAAGGCCGTTCCTGCCGATATTCCGGCAAAAAAGGTTTCCGATTATTACGGCATCCATGTGTTTCATCGCGAAACCATGAGTAAATACCTGCCCGGCAACATCTACAATCAATTGCTCAAAGACATCGATTCAGGCAAAGCCTTGAATATAACCATGGCCAATCATCTGGCCAAGGCCATGAAAATCTGGGCTATGGAATTGGGTGTGACGCATTATACCCATTGGTTTCATCCGCTTACCGACGGAACGGCCGAGAAACACGATGCTTTGATACAGTTGGAAGAAAGCGGCCGGGTGATCGAAGCCTTCAACGGCAGCCTGCTTATTCAACAGGAACCCGATGCCTCGAGTTTTCCGAGCGGAGGCATACGCAATACTTTCGAAGCGAGGGGATACAGCGCCTGGGATCCCTCTTCGCCGGCCTTTGTAGTGGACGACACCCTTTGCATACCCACTATTTTTATTTCCTACACCGGCGAAGCGCTCGACTATAAAACGCCTCTGATCAAGGCCATTTCCGCTGTCGGTAAAGCGGCCGCCGAAACTTGCCGTTTCTTTTATCCCGAAGTCAAAAAAGTGAACTCCAACCTGGGTTGGGAACAGGAGTTCTTTTTGGTGGACGAAGCTCTTTGGAGTGCGCGTCCCGATTTGATGATGTGCGGACGAACCCTGATGGGGCACGAGGCTGCCAAAAATCAGCAGCTCGACGACCATTATTTCGGCACCATTCCCAAAAGAGTGGTGGAGTTTATGAAAGAACTCGAGTACGAGGCTTATAAATTGGGTATTCCTCTTAAAACCAGACACAACGAGGTGGCTCCCAATCAGTTTGAGCTGGCGCCCATTTACGAGGAGACCAACCTGGCCGTGGATCACAACCTGCTTTTGATGGATATAATGAATAAAGTGGCTCCCAAACATCATTTCAAAGTGTTGTTGCACGAAAAGCCCTTTGACGGAGTGAACGGATCGGGTAAGCATTGCAATTGGTCTTTGAGCACCGATGCCGGCCTTAACGTCTTTTCGCCGGGCAAAACAGCCGAAGGAAAACTCATGTTTACGGTCTTTTTGGTGAACACCCTCATGGCCGTACACAAACACAACGCCCTGCTCAAGGCTTCGGTGGCTTCGGCCGGCAATGCCCGCCGCCTGGGGCTGAACGAGGCCCCTCCGGCCATCGTATCGGTGTTTTTGGGCAGTCAGCTCAGCGGCATACTCGACAAAATGGCGGAATCTACGGCAGAGGAGGCCATTCAGATAGATCCGCGCGGTGTGCTGCGTCTCGATGTGGGGCAGATTCCCGAATTGATGCTCGACAATACCGACCGTAACCGGACTTCGCCCTTTGCTTTTACAGGCAATCGTTTTGAATTCAGAGCGCTGGGTTCATCGGCCAATTGCGCTTCGGCCATGATTGTGCTCAATACCGCCGTGGCCGGCCAATTAATGGATTTCAACGCCGCTTTGAACGCAAAAATGGCGGCCGGAGAATCCAAAGAAAAAGCCGTTTTTTCCATTTTGCGTCAATACATCCGGGAATCAAAACCCATACGCTTCGAAGGGAACGGCTACAGCGACGAATGGAAGGCGGAAGCCGCCAAAAGAGGACTGGATTGCGAAAACAGCGTGCCCCTGCAATACGACGCTTATTTGCGTCCTTCGTCCATTGCTTTGTTCGAGCAGACAGAGGTGTTGAACAGCAAGGAATTATACGCCCGCAACGAAGTAAAATGGGAAACCTATACCAAAAAGGTACAGATCGAAGCCCGTGTGCTGGGTGATCTGGCCCTGAACCACATCAATCCGGTAGCCATCCGTTACCAGTCTTCGCTTCTCGACAACTTGTATAAACTTAAAAGCCTGTTCAGTGCCGAAGAATACGAGGAGCTGGCTCAGGCCAAACTACAAAAGGTAAGAATCATAGAGCAGTATACCGACGAAATACAACAATTGGTGGAATCGATGGTCGATGCCCGCAAAGTGGCCAACAAAATCGAAGACGACCGCGAAAAGGCCATCGCTTATCACGATACGGTCGAGCCGTTTTTGGACGAAATCCGCCAGTACATCGACAAATTGGAATTAATGGTGGATAATGAGCTGTGGCCCCTGCCCAAATACCGTGAATTATTGTTTATCAAATAAAACACTTAGCTATGAAACGAATTTTTCTTTTATGCTGTCTGAGTTTTTCCCTGCTTGCCTTTGCCGCTCAGGAAGAGAGCAAACCGGCTTATGACCTGGTGGTGGCACAAGACGGCAGCGGCGATTTTACCAGTATTCAGGAAGCCATTCATTCCCTGCGTGCTGTTATGACCGAACGTAAAATCGTTTTTATCAAAAAAGGAGTCTACCGCGAAAAAATTGTGGTGCCCACTTACTGTACCAACATTACTCTGTTGGGCGAAGACAGAGACAACACCATTATTCGCTGGGGCGATCATGCCAACATGCCCATACCGGGTACCGAAACCAACATGGGTACTTTCAGAACCTATACTCTGTTGGTGCAAGGGCATGGTTTCAGGGCTCAAAACCTGACCATCGAAAACGACGCCCCTCAATTGGGACAGGCTGTAGCCTTGCATGTGGAAGGCGATAAGGCCAGTTTCATCAATTGCCGGATTTTGGGTAACCAGGATACCATCTTTGCCGGCAGCGAAACCAGCCGGCAGTATTACCGCGATTGTTACATCGAAGGCACGACCGATTTTATTTTCGGTTCAGCCACCGCCTATTTTTTGAATTGCCGGATACATTGTAAGCGCAATTCCTATATTACGGCTCCTTCCACACCGGAATACCGGAAATACGGTTTTGTTTTCAAAGAATGCAAGGTGACTGCCGACGAGGGCATACGGGTTTATTTGGGAAGGCCCTGGAGGCCCCACGGCAACACGGTTTTTGTGCAATGTGAACTGGGTGCTTGCATACGCCCCGAAGGCTGGGACAATTGGAGAAATCCCGAAAACGAAAAGACGGCTCGTTTTTATGAATGCCTCAACACCGGCCCCGGAGCCTGGCAGGAAGGCCGTGTAAGCTGGGCTAAAAACTTGAAAAAGAGCTCTTTAAAAGAATACACCCTGGAAGCTGTTCTGGCCGGAAAAGAAAATTGGGATCCCGAGAAGTAATTTTTTGGGCCGATTATTTGCTGAATAAAAAAATATCTTGTTCTTTTGCGATCTGAAACAAGGAAAAAAATGAATACCCGTTTTCTGAACAACAACAATTGGTGGTGCAACTTACGAATCCGAACCTCGTGAGCTGAACGCCTATTGTATATTAATGATCCATAAAAGGCCTGTCGAACTCACGACAGGCCTTTTTTTATTGTAAAAATCACAACTATGAACTATTCTGTCGATCAGGAAGGATATTACGGAAGCTACGGCGGAGCCTTTGTTCCCGAAATACTTCAAAAAAACGTAACGGTGCTTCGAGAGCACTATTTAAACATCATGAAGGATCCGGCTTTTCAGCAGGAATTACAAGACTTATTGCGCGATTACGTGGGACGTCCCTCGCCTTTATACCGGGCTCAAGGTCTTTCGGAACGTTATAAGGCGAGGATTTACCTTAAAAGAGAAGATCTTAACCACACGGGAGCACATAAAATCAACAACACCATCGGCCAGATTCTGATGGCTAAACGCATGGGGAAAACACGCATCATTGCCGAAACGGGAGCCGGACAACATGGCCTGGCCACAGCCACCGTCTGTGCTCTGTGTAATATGCAATGTGTCGTCTATATGGGTGAACTCGATGTAGAACGACAATTCCTGAACGTGCAAAAAATGCGTATGCTCGGAGCAGAGGTTGTTCCGGTTACTTCGGGAAACAGAACCCTGAAAGATGCTACCAACGAAGCCCTCCGAGACTGGTGTTGTCATCCGGAAGACACTTTTTACATCATCGGTTCGGTGGTCGGCCCTCATCCTTATCCGGATATGGTAAGCCGTTTTCAATCGGTGATTTCCGAAGAGATCAAGGCTCAGTTGCTTCAAAAAGAAGGGCGTGAATACCCGGATTATCTGCTGGCCTGCGTAGGCGGAGGCAGCAATGCGGCCGGAAGTTTTTACCATTACCTGGACGATACGAGGGTACAGTTGATCGAAGCAGAAGCAGCCGGCCTGGGGCTGGATAGCGGACAATCGGCCGCTACCATTCATTTGGGTCGAGAAGGGGTAATACACGGCAGCCGGACATTGGTGATGCAAACCGAAGACGGTCAGATAGTTGAGCCTTATTCTATTTCGGCCGGCCTCGATTACCCGGGCATCGGCCCCATACACGCCCACTTAGCCAAAAGCGGCAGGGCCAAAGTGCTGGCCGTCACCGACGACGAAGCTATGGAGGCTGCCTTGGAGCTGACCCGGCTCGAAGGAATCATCCCGGCCATCGAAAGCGCTCACGCCCTGGCCTGTATAGGCAAATTGGGGCTCCGGCCGACGGATATTCTGGTACTGACTTTGTCGGGCAGGGGAGATAAAGACATGCCCGCTTTTTTGAATTATTTCAACGAATTAAAACTCTGAATCTTATGAAAACTACATTATTACAGGTGAATACCCGCCAATTATTGGGAGACCTGCAAACACCTATCGGACTTTACCTGAAAGTACGTGATTTATACCAACACTCGGTTTTATTGGAAAGTTCCGACTACCAAACGGCCGTAAACAGCAACTCTTACATCGCCTTCTCGCCTATGGCAAGCTACAAGGTTGAAAATGAGAGTGTCACCCTGAGTTTCCCCGACGGAACAAAACAAATCATCCGCATCAGGGACAAACATACGGTAAGCGACAGCCTGAACGATTTCATCGCTTCTTTTCGATTACAGGGACAGGAAGCCGGATTGGTGAACGGGCTTTTTGGTTATACCGCCTACGCTGCGGTGCGCTATTTCGAAGATTTGAATTTATCTGCCGCTTCAACTCCTGCGAACGCTGAGGGTTCCGGAGGCGTCGTTAATGCTGCGAGCAGTGAAGACATCGCTAAGGCTGCCAATTCAAAAAACAAACTGCCCGATATGCAATATGTCTTGTTCAAATACGTGATAGGCATGAATCATTTCCGTAACGAGATCAGTATTACCGAAAACCTGCTCGAGGGCGAAAGCAGCGCTATCAACGATATTCTCCATATACTGGAAAGCCCCAATATTGCCTTGTACGATTTCAAAACCACAGGCGAAGAAAGTTCCGATCTCAGCGACGAGGATTATCGTGCTATGGTAAGCCGCGGCAAAGAGCATTGCCTCAAGGGAGATGTGCTTCAAATCGTTTTGTCGCGACGCTTTAAACAGGCCTTTAAGGGCGACGACATTCTGCTCTATCGCCGACTGCGTTCCATCAATCCTTCGCCTTATTTATTCTATTTCGATTTCGGTTGCTTTCGTGTTTTCGGTTCTTCGCCCGAAGCGCATCTGGTGATCAGAGACAACAAAGCCTATATGATGCCCATAGCCGGAACGGCTCCACTTAGCGGTAATGCACAGCAGGACAGCGAAGCGAGAGAGGCTTTGCTCAAAGATCCCAAGGAAAACGCCGAGCACGAGATGCTGGTCAATCTGGCCTGCAACGACCTGAGCCGCAATGCCGGCAAAGTGAATGTGGAGTTTTTCCGCAAAATTCAAAACTACTCGCATGTGATGCACCTGGTTTCGCTGGTGTGTGCCGAACTTGCTCCAAACACCAATCGCATCCGTCTTTTTGCCGATACCTTTCCGTCCGGCACTTTGTCGGGAGCTCCCAAAATCAGAGCTATGCAACTCATTGATCGGATCGAAACCCACGATCGGGAACTCTATGGCGGCTGTATAGGATACATCGGCTTTGACGGCAGTATGAATCAGGCCATCACTATACGATCTTTTCTGAGCAGAGACAATGTGCTTTATTATCAGGCCGGTGCCGGCATATTGGCTAAATCGGACGAAGAAAAGGAATTACAGGAAGTGAACAGCAAGCTGAGAGCCTTGAAAAAGGCCATCGATATGGCATCTAAACAAACTATATAAGCGCTTTTTATTACAAATCAACGATATGAAACAATTATTGACCAATATGTTCGACTATCGCAGTCTTAGTCGGACAGAGGCATCGGAAATACTCACCCGGATTGCGGCCGGAGCATACAACAACGAACAGATAGCATCATTTATAACTGTTTACCTGATGCGTCACATTACCTTAGACGAACTGATGGGATTTCGCGAAGCCTTGTTGAATCTGGCGCTTAAAGTGAACCTGAGCGATTACGATGCTATAGATATTGTGGGAACGGGAGGTGACGGCAAAAACAGCTTCAATATTTCTACATTGAGTTGTTTCGTGGTGGCCGGAGCCGGATTCAAAGTGGCTAAACACGGTAATTACGGGGCTACTTCCGTGAGCGGGGCATCGAATGTGCTCGAATACTTCGGCGCCCGTTTTACCTCGGACCAAACCGTCTTGCAACGCGCCATCGAGGAATGCGGTTTTGCCTTTTTGCACGCTCCTCTGTTTAATCCGGCCATGAAAAACGTTGCTCCGGTGCGCAAAGCCCTGGGAGTGCGGACTTTTTTCAATGTTTTGGGCCCGCTGATCAATCCGGCTCAACCGCAGTATCAATTGCTGGGCGTGTACAGCCTGACCATGTTGCGACTTTATAAGTATATCAACGAGCGTATCGGCACCAAATACACCTTGGTACACAGCCTCGACGGTTACGACGAATTATCGTTGACTGCCGGAGCCAAAATCATCAACAACAACCGGGAATATCTCCTTTCACCGGAACCTTTCGTGAGCGCACCTGTGTCTCAGGCAGAATTGAGCGGAGGAAATTCCGTAGGGGAGGCGGCCTCGATTTTTAAGCGTGTACTCGAAAATAAAGCCGGCGAGGCACAAACAACCGTAGTCTTGATGAATGCGGCATTGGCCATACAAACACTCAGGCCCGCATTATCGTTGGAAAGCTGCCGTCACCTGGCCGAAGAGAGCTTGTTTTCGGGCCGGGCTGAAAAGGCATTTAAACGCTTTTTGGAAATTTATCGCTGATTCATTTCAGTGGAAAAAGAATAAATCAACCCTTATTTCCTTGCTATGAGTATTCTCGACGAAATATTGAATGATAAAAAAAACATCATTGCCCGCGACAAGGCCTTGATGAGCATAGATCAACTGAGGGCTTTGCCTCTGTATGGGCGCAAATGTCTTTCTTTAAAAGAAGCGTTGCAGCACTCGGGCAGCGGCATTATTGCCGAATTTAAACGTAAATCGCCCTCCAAAGGTCTGATTCATCCCGATGCTTCGGCAAAGGGGGTTGGTTCGGCTTACGAACTTGCCGGCGCAAGCGGAATTTCCGTTTTGACCGATGAAAACTTTTTTGGAGGCAGCACCCGGGATCTATCTTTGGTGAGGGAAAGTGTTAGCTTGCCTTTGCTGCGTAAAGATTTTATTATAGACGAATATCAGCTTTACCAAAGCAAAGCTTTGGGAGCCGATCTGATTTTATTGATTGCGGCAGCCCTGACACCGGCAGAAACCCGATCACTGGCCGCCAAAGCGAGGCAATTAGGACTTGAAGTGTTGCTCGAGATACATAGTCTTAAAGAGTTGGATCACATGAATGAATACGTTGATATTCTCGGTGTGAACAATCGTAATTTGCAAAACTTCGAAACCGACCTGAGGCTATCGTTCCGGGTGGCCGGCTACTTACCCGGGCAAGTGACTAAAATCAGCGAAAGCGGCCTTTCCGATCCGGCAGATCTGTTGGCCTTGCGTCGGATGGGCTACAAGGGTTTTTTGATGGGAGAGGTTTTTATGAAAAACCCCGATCCCGCCAAGGCTTTGGCCGGCTTTATTAAACAATTGTCCGAACATGCTTGAAAATAAACTTTTACTCAAGATTTGCGGTCTCCGGGAGCCCGGCAATATCCGCCGGGTGGCGGCTCTGAATCCGGATTTTATGGGCTTTATTTTTTATCCGCCATCACCCAGATATATTCCCGTCGCTGAGTGGAGGGAATTCCCGGAATTGCCTTCCCATATTCGTAAAACCGGTGTGTTTGTGAACGCTTCGAGCAAAGAAATACTCGGGACAGCCGGGCGCTACCGGCTGGATGCCCTCCAGTTACACGGAAACGAAGGGCCGGAGCAATGCCGGCAACTGAAAACGGAAGGCTATTTGTTAATTAAAGCCCTGCCGGTGAGCGGGCCGGAGGATTTTCATATAGCCTCTGCCTACGAAGGAGCCTGCGATTATTTGCTCTTTGATACCAAAACTTCTATCTACGGAGGTTCGGGCCGCCGGTTTGACCGGGAATTGCTGAAACATTACCGCTCAAGCCTTCCGTTTTTTCTAAGCGGCGGAATCGGTCTCGAAGAGGCTCAAATACTGGGAGATTTCAAACACCCTCTGCTGGCCGGACTGGATATCAACAGCCGTTTTGAGACGGCACCGGGACTAAAGGACATTCATAAATTAAAGGCCTTCATACGGGAATGCCCCTTACTTCATTAAAAATCAGTTACTATGAACCGAATAAACCAACTTTTTAAACAAAAAAAAGACTCCATTTTATCCGTCTATTTTACGGCCGGTTTTCCCGAATTGGATTCGACCCTCGATGTTATTGCCGAATTGAGCCGTCAGGGAATAGATATGATCGAAATCGGAATTCCCTTTTCCGATCCCATGGCCGACGGTCCGCTTATTCAACACAGCAGCCAGCAGGCTCTGAACAACGGCATGAGCTTGAAACTCTTATTTCAACAACTCGAGAAAGTGCGGGAAATCACCGATGTCCCCCTGATTCTGATGGGTTATATCAACCCGGTGATGCAATTCGGCTTCGAGGCATTCTGTCGTCAGGCCAAAGCCTGTGGAATAGACGGTTTCATTATCCCCGATCTCCCTTTGGCCGAATACCTGAAAGAATTTGAACCCCTGGCCAAAAAGTACGAATTGGAAAACATTTTGCTCATTAGTCCCGAAACGCCCGAAGAGCGGATACGCATGATCGACGCCCACAGCCGGGGTTTTATTTACATGGTTTCTTCCGCATCGACCACGGGGCCGCAACAGTCCTTCGACGAAGCTAAGGAGCAGTATTTCGGACGTGTCCGGGCAATGAAACTCAAGAATCCCTGCCTGATAGGTTTTGGAATTTCCAACCGGGCTACTTTCGACAGTGCCTGCAGGTATGCGGCGGGCGCTATTGTGGGCAGCGCATTTATCCGTTGCCAACAAGCATGTTCCGATACAGAAGAGGCCGTAAGTCGATTGCTCGAAATCTTGGATTATAAACAAAAATAGATATATTTGCGGGCGATTAAACCCTATCCTTAATATATCCCGTAATTATGAAAAAAGGCGTCGTTATTCCCCTGATTACCGTACTGGTTTGTTGTTTGTTTATGTATTTTGCTCTTCCCGCCAGGAATATTGAAAAACAGGCCTGGA
>Ga0116159_1005597_pt1 | contig 10065 bp, 8 predicted proteins | sample AD_JPNAS1_MetaG_FD_89878 | JGI IMG/M metagenome (GOLD analysis project Ga0116159, IMG submission 89878) | Active sludge microbial communities of municipal wastewater-treating anaerobic digesters from Japan - AD_JPNAS1_MetaG | ecosystem: Engineered > Bioreactor > Anaerobic > Digestate | place...
AGCGTACGCAGCCGTTGCAAAAACTCGACCGGTGCCACGTTAAAACCGCCCTCGCCTTGTACCGGCTCGACGATGATGGCTGCCACACGGCTAGCCTCCACGTCGTTCTTGAAGACCGATTCGACCGAGGCAATCGAGTCATCAACGCTGACACCATGCAGCGCATTGGGAAACTGGGCGTGGAAAATTTCACCGGGAAACGGCCCAAAACCGGTTTTGTACGGTGCCACCTTGCCGGTCAGGCCCAGCGTCAGCAGCGTGCGGCCGTGGTAGCCGCTGGTGAACGCGATCACCGCACTGCGTTTGGTATGAGAGCGGGCAATTTTGATGGCGTTTTCAACGGCTTCGGCACCGGTGGTCAAAAACAGGGTTTTCTTGGCAAAGTCGCCCGGTGCCAGGGCATTGAAGCGCTCGGCCAGTTCCACATAAGACTCATACGCCAGCACCTGAAAACAGGTGTGGGTGAAGTTGTCAATCTGCGCCTTGACGGCTTCGACGATTTCGGGGCGGCAGTGGCCGGTGTTGAGCACCGCAATACCACCGGCAAAATCGATGTAACGCTTGCCTTCCACGTCCCAGATTTCGGCATTTTCACCGCGTGCGATGAACACCTCATGGCTTTGACCGACACCACGGGGAATGGCGGCGCGGCGGCGGGCCATCAGGGCTTCATTGGTTTTTTGGGTTTTGGTCAGCATATGCGCTTCTCTCCTTGAAAAATGGCGGCGGGTTGGCAAAGATGCGTGACTATAGTGATGATGAGGCGATTCAACCCAATACAGATCGCAATTATTTGAGGATGTACTGTGTCGTCTTTGCTGCCAATACAGACAAACCCTTGATTTGAAAAAGGATTCGCATTGGCCACTCCTACCTTCAATCAATTTGAATGATTACGCCTTTCACCGCTTTGGGTGCCGACTCAGACCTGAAAGTTGCACCGGCGATATGTCAGGTGGCAAGGCCTGAGTCGCAAACGTCCCTGACCTCGCTCACTTGCAGAGGGAAATCGCAACGCGCCCGCTTGCGGACTTTCGGCTCAATTGCCTTTTTGCCGTCGATTGCGCCAGCCTTGCGCTACCACCTGGTCAAAAAAATCTTGATCAAGCCACAGCCACAGTGCGAGGGGAGCCAGCGCGGGCAACAGCAGCGAGCCCGCCTGGTATCCGATGGCAATGGCCTCCAACTGCCACTGGTCAACTGCCAGTGCACCGGGCCTGCCACCCGCCACCATGATTTGTCGCAGAATTTCCAGCACCAGACTGAAGGTTTGAGGTATCAGCAACAGCAGATAACCAATAAGCGCCTTCTTCCACCAACGCTTGCTGCGCGCGGCCAGCAACAGCGCCAGAAACAACGGCAGTCCGTAGGCGTAGCGCGCCGGGTCAGCTTCTGCCACCAGTTCAGCTACGCCCAAGCTGGAGTTGCTGCCTGGCACCTGGACCTGGATGCGGGTTTCAACCTCGATGCGCCCTGGCTCCTTGTTGACCGCACGTACCCAATAGCCCGCCCCGACGTTGAGCACCATCTGCGTCAGGCCGGCTACAGGGTAAGAAGTCCATTTGGACACCTGCATCCACATTGGCGTGAGCAACAGGAACAACACGATGGCGTTGGCAAAAAACCGCCAAAGTGACTTGGGCGGTGTCCAAAGAAATTGAAGGCTCATGCGTCGCTCACCAGATCCTCAAGCAGCAGCAGGTGTTGCTGCGCCGGTGCCAGCGTCCGCCATCGGATCGGGGTTGGCCCGCACCCACAGCAGCCAGACCACCAGCACATCGAGCATGATCAGCCCCTGCCAAAGGTATTCGTGTGCAATCGTGAAAGCGGTGAGGTTCCACTGTCCCAGATAAAACAGGCTGATGACCCGCACCACGTTCAGCGCTTGCACGGCAACAAAGCCAAGGCCCAGGCCCCAGGCCCGGTGCTTCCAGGTCGAGGGGAAAGCCACGATGGCAGCAAACAGGATGATGCAGGCCTCAACCCCATTGCAGCCGGGCTCGATCGACACGCCGAAGCCGGTGGCAGGATTCCAGAGCACTTTGCCCATGGCAGCCGCGTTGGCATCAAACCCGGTGACGATGGCGACACAGGCTTGTGCCAGCAGCGTGGTCCAGGGCAACACCAGGTGCTGCTGTACCAGTTGTGTCAGCTCAATGCCAAATAAAACCAGTTGCAAAACGATGAAGATGAAGATGAAGCGGCGCATGGGCGCAATGATGCCAGCAAAAAGACTGCAAATCGATCCGTTTGGAAAAGGTCCAGCCAGAAGGGGGCCCTGCAGTTGAGCCAGCAGGGTGCGCCCACAACCGCCCCGGCTTGCACACCGTTGCCAGTGATTGGCATCGCATGGATGCGGATTCGAGCGAAAAAGCGGGCCATCAACCCTTGAAAAATTTGCCAGCAGCTCGCATGTTCGATGGCAGGAACTCATGGTCATGGGGACCTTGGGTTTCCCCTCGCAAGCAAAGGAAAGGAGTGCCCAAATGAATGCATTGATCAACCGCAGCAGCTTTTTTGACGATTTGCTGCGCGACTTCTCACCGGCTTTTTATGTCAGGCCCCTGCACGGTGATCCGCTGCCAACACCGGCGCAGATCAAGGTTGATGTGAAGGAAAACGGTGACAGCTACACGGTCCAGGCCGAAATTCCTGGTGTACCAAAGGACGACATTGACATTTCACTCGATGGCAATGTGGTGTCGTTGCGTGCAGAAGTCAAACAGCAAGACAGCACCAGTCAGGATGACAAGGTGCTGCGCACCGAGCGTTATTACGGTTCCGTGTCACGCAGCTTCCAGTTGCCGGTCGATATTGACCAGGCGCAAGCCCGGGCCAAGTATGACAACGGTGTGCTGACGTTGACCTTGCCGAAAAAGACCTTGCCAAGTGGTAGCCAGCGCCTGACGATTGAGTAAATGCAGGCACCGCTGGCCGGGTCAAACCACCAGCGGTGGCTCTCGCATCGCCTCGGCCTGCTCTTGCAGCATCAGCACTTGGCCTTGCCAGTAGTCGCTGCTGCCAAACCAGGGAAAGTTGATCGGAAAGCTGGGGTCGTCCCAGCGCCGTGCCAGCCAGGCGCTGTAGTGCAGCAGGCGCAAGGTGCGCAGCGGCTCGATCAGGGCCAGTTCACGGCGGTCAAAATTGCGAAACTGCTCGTAGCCGTCAACCAGCGTGCCCAGTTGTTGCGTCTGTTGTCTGCGGTCGCCGCTGAGCAGCATCCACAGGTCCTGCACCGCCGGGCCGCTGCGTGCGTCGTCCAGATCAACAAAATGCGGCCCCGGACCGGCCACAGCGGGAGATTCAAGCGGAGTCCACAAAATATTGCCGGGGTGGCAATCGCCATGCAGGCGAATGCGTTGGATGGAAGTCCCAGGAAAGGCGTTGCCATCTGCCTCGCAGTTTTGGGTTTTTTGGCCTGTAGCCCTTGTGCAATAAGCGCTGGAAGCTATTAAATCAATAGCTTTTTGGGAAGCCTTTTCCCAAGCCGACTGCACGTCAAGCGGCACCTTGTCATGGGCTAGCAACCATTCGCGCGAATCAATGCCAAAGCTCTGCAGGTCCAGCGCCGGCCGCACAGCAAACGGTTTGACCGCACCCACGGTGTGGATGCGTGCCAAAAACCGCCCGACCCATTCCAGCACATCGGGGTCGTCGAGTTCCGGCGCGCGTCCGCCTCGGCTTGGGCTGACGCTGAATGAAAAACCACCAAAGTGATGCAGGGTGCTGCCGACCAAGCCTAACGGCCCGACCACAGGAATTTCAGCGGCCATCAATTCCTGTGAAAACGCGTGCTCCTCCAGAATTTGATCATCGCTCCAGCGCCCGGGGCGGTAAAACTTGGCGACTACCGCACTGCCATCTTCCAGATGCAACTGGTAAACCCGGTTTTCATAGGAGTTCAAAGCCATTTGGCGGCCATCGCCATACCAGCCCGCGCTGGCCAAGGCATCCAGCACCACATCGGGCGTCAGCGACTGGTAGGGATGGCTGGCAACGCCGGTGCCTTTAGCCATTGCTGTTGGCACGTACTTCTTCGATACTCAAATGGCCTTCAAGCACTTTAAGAATGCCGTCCTGGCGTAGCGTGTGAAATTCCCCGGTCTTGAACGCCTCTGCCTGGACCAGCTCGGAGCGTGCCGAAGTCTGGATCAGGCGGCGCAGGCCCGGTGTCACCCGCATCAATTCATGCAAACCGATGCGCCCGAGCAAGCCCTTGCCCAGGCAACGGCTGCAGCCGGTTGTGGTAAACACCTTGAGTTGACCTTGCTGCCCATACTGCTCTTTCCACTGCGCCAAGACATCGTCACGACCAGGGCGAAGCTCGTCGGGGAATGCCGCCAAATAGTCGTCCAGCAATTCATCCACCCAGGCTTGCGGGGCATCGGCACTGCTGCGGCACTCGGTACACAAGCGCCGCGCCAGCCGCTGCGCCAGCACGGCCAGCAGAGAGTCAGCAAAGTTGAACGGGTTCATGCCCATGTCAATCAAGCGCGTTACCGTTTCAGCGGCGCTGTTGGTGTGCAGGGTTGACAGCACCAGATGCCCTGTCAACGAAGCCTCGATGGCGATGTGGGCGGTCTCCACGTCGCGAATTTCGCCAACCATGATGACATCCGGGTCGGCCCGCAGAAACGAACGCAGGGCCTTGGCAAAGGTCCAATCTATGAGGGGGTTAACCTGCACCTGACGCAAATCAGGCTGGGTGATTTCGATCGGGTCTTCGGCGGTCCAGATCTTGCGCTCTGGCGTGTTCAGATAACTCAACACCGAGTGCAGCGACGTGGTTTTGCCAGACCCAGTGGGCCCGACGCACAGCACCATGCCGTAGGGTCGACCAACGGCATCGCGCAACTGCTTCAGATTGACCGCTGTCAGGCCCAGTTTACCCATGTCCACCGGCTTGGCCGACGACAGCAGGCGCATCACCACGTCTTCCAGGCCGTTGGCAGTCGGCACGGTGGCAACGCGCAGTTCGAGCGCGTGTTTGGCAGAAAACTTGCGAAAATCGATCTTGCCGTCCTGCGGCTTGCGGCGCTCTGAAATGTCCAGATTGGCCATGATCTTCAGCCTTGCCACCATGGCTGCGCGGTAAGTGGTCGGCAGTTCGAGGTAAGGCGACAGTATGCCGTCCTTGCGAAAGCGAATGCGGACCTTGGCCTTGTGCGGCGGCAACTCGACGTGGATATCGGACACCCCTCGGTCATACGCTTCGATGATCATGGTGTTGATCAGGCGCACCAGGGTGTTGTCGGACTGGGCAATTTCTGGCTCGTCGTCAACTTCTTCGGCGACCAGACCAGCCTGTTGGTCGTGCATTTCCATCGTTTCGAGCAACTGAGAGCCGCTGGCTGGTGCCGCCATGGTTTCCGGAAATTCGACCAGGCCCGAGTTTGCCGACCAGGCGTTGTGTCCTAATTTTTGGTAGGCGTTATCGGTGGCGGTGCGGATGTCCAGTTCATCAGCCAGCGCCGCTTTCACGTGGCCTTGCACCAGAAATTCAAGCTCTTCAAAAATCTTGCGCTGAGTTGGGTCGGCTGCTGCCACCACCAGCAGGTTGGGGCGCGCCAGCAGCGGCACAATTCTCAGGCGCAAAGCCGTCGCCATGTTGACTTTTTCCAACGCCTTTGGATCAATCGGGAAGTGGGTGACATCAACCACCGGGTAACCCATCTTGCGAACCATGGCGGCTTGGAGCTTCTTGCGGGTTAAGAACCCGATTCGGATCAGCAGTTCCCCAAGTGGCTCGACGGGGTTCTGTTTCTGCAGATCGAGGGCTTGCTGAAGCTGATTCTCGGTCACGTAGGCGATGTGCCTGAGGGCTTCACCCAACCGCAGCAATGGCATTCTGGCCTGACTGTCTAGCGCCTGCAGAAGCTGGCTCGGCGAAGTCACCAACGCCTCGGCCAGAGCCTCCTCTTGTTTCGGCTCTGACTCGGGACTGGCAGTTGCCTCGGCAGGCATGAGCGGGCTCACTGTTGGCTTGGGCAGTTCCAAGGCTGGCGCGGCAATCACGCGGTCGTTACCTACAAACTCCAGGCGAAGATAAGCCTCGCTCGGGATGAACTCAAGCTGCAAGTGGCCAAGGTCGTTCACCGGCGTGTACAAAAACAGGCCAAAAGGCATCTGCACATGCCCCAGCGTCAGGCCTGACAGGATGCTGCCATCAACCAGGTACAGAAGGTAACGGGATGCTTGAACGTCAATCGATTTGTCAGCAGGGGACTTATTGCCTGTTTGCTTGACTGGTTCAAGGGCCGTATTGAGAATCAGACGATGAAAATTTGAAAAAGCCAGCGACACCATCGACCTGGCGCGCTCAATCTGAATCAGGATTTTCTTTTCAGTCGGGACGACAGCAAACAGGGTGCAGTGCCGACTGCCACCAATGGAGCCCTCAATGTCACATTCTTGCGGCTCCAACAAAATTGCCGCCGCGCTGTAGTCGGCAAATGGCGGTGGTGGCCATCCAAAAATCGACGCAGGCGGAGCGACCGGCGCAGCAGTTTCGCTGGACAACGATTCAGACACCAGCGGTTTCGTCGGATCACGCGAGGGATTGATTGGCGTTGACAACATAGACGCATCATGCCCGATTTTTTGCCTTTTGAGGAAGGCCAGGATTGAGGTAAGTCTCTAATTCACCATGTCGTTTTACGGTAACGTACAGCGCAGGCTTGCCACCCAGCTATCTGGCCGCGCCCGGAGATTTTTTATGCTTGACTACCTCATCATCGGCGGCGGCTCTGCTGGCTGCGTATTGGCGTCACGCCTGACTGAAAACCCTGACATCTGCGTAGCCCTGCTCGAAGCCGGACCGGTGGACAGCAGCGTGCTGATTCATTGTCCGGCCGGTCTGGCCGGGCTCGCCAAGTTCAGCCTGCTGGGCTGGAACCTGAACACGGTGCCGCAACCGGGCCTGAACGGCAGGTCAGGCTACCAGCCACGCGGCAAGGTGCTGGGCGGGTCGAGTTCACTCAATGCCATGGTTTATGTCCGCGGCCAGCGGGCTGACTATGACCATTGGTCGGCGCTGGGTAACCCAGGCTGGTCGTTTGACGAGGTGTTGCCCTATTTCAAACGCGCCGAACACAACGAACGTGGAGCAGATGCCTTCCACGGCAGCGGTGGACCGCTCAATGTTATGGATTTGCGCAGCCCAAACAGATTTGGCAACTTGTTTGTGCAAGCTGGCGCGCAGGCTGGCTTCAAGGTCAATGCCGACTTCAATGGGGCGGATCAGGAAGGTGTCGGAACCTACCAGGTGACGCACAAGAATGGCGAGCGCTGCAGCGCGGCCAAGGCATACCTGACACCAAATCTGGCCCGCCCGAACCTGCATGTGTTGACTGGTGCCCACACCACCCGAATACTGCTGGAGAGAAAGCGTGCAGTCGGCGTGGAGTTCGTGCATGAGGGCCAACTCAAGCAACTCAAGTGCCAGCGCGAGGTGCTGCTGTGCGCCGGGGCCATCCAGTCACCGCAAATCTTGATGCTTTCGGGTATCGGCCCACACCAGCACCTGGTGGATCGCGGCATTGCAACCCAGCACAACCTGCCAGGCGTCGGGCAGCACTTGCATGACCACCCGGACATCGTGCAGGTGGTGAACGTGCCTCAGGCGAAAGACCTGTTTGGACTGTCGCTGACCGGCGCTGTCAAGACCCTGAAGGGCATTTTCGAGTGGCGCAAGCTGCGCAGCGGCATGTTGACCACCAACTTTGCCGAGGCTGGTGGTTTTATCAAAAGCCAGCCGGGAGAAGCCACGCCCGATCTGCAACTGCACTTTGTCATCGGCAAGCTTGTCAACCATGGCCGCACCCTGACGATGGGCCACGGTTTTTCCTGCCATGTCTGCATCCTGCGACCGCTAAGCCGGGGCAGTGTCACGCTGGCCAGCAAAGATCCGATGTCGCTACCCTTGGTAGACCCCGACTTTTTGGGCCACCGCGACGACATGGACCGCCTGATTCGCGGCTTCAAACTGATGCGCAACATTCTGGCGCAACCCGCGTTGGCGCAGTTTGGCGGGCGCGAGCTTGACTCCACGGCAGGCGCGCAAACGGATGCACAGATAGAGCAGGTGATCCGCGACCATGCTGACACCATCTACCACCCCGTCGGCAGTTGCCGCATGGGCAATACCGACATGGACGTGGTTGATGCGCAGTTGCGCGTGCACGGCATGCAGGGCTTGCGGGTGGTCGATGCATCCATCATGCCTCGCGTGGTCAGCGGCAACACCAATGCACCGGTGATGATGATTGCGGAAAAAGCAGCCGACATGATCCGGGCTGACCAGGCAGCCGCGACCGCTGCCGCAGTGCGGTGTTGATCACGCGCGCCACCGAGTTTTTTTGATGTGCCCGATTGGCGTTGCGCCGATGCGCTCGCTCGCGGCCGAGGTCACGCAAAGCAACAAACTGACTGATTGGGTCGGCGTGGCATTTGCAATCCGGCATATCACCCCGGCAGGTGCGTCGCCTCGCTCTGCAGGCCAGACAGGTAAAAGGGAAGATCAGCATCACAATTTGCAAAAGCGCCGGGCTTGTCGGTACTAGAATTTCCAGGAGTCTGTCGAACTGATGAATCGGGGACCGAGAATCAGGCCCAGCGATGCCAGTTTGTGCCGGAATTGCCGACCCACAGCCCAGTTGTGGGTCAAAAAGCCGACGCAAAAAGGGCTGCTGCGGTCGGTGCGCAGCCGATGCACCATAAGCCAAGCAGGCTCCCAGGCCCCGGTGTCCGGGCCACAAATCAAGCGATATGCTGGTGTTTGCTTGCCCGGACGCGATGCGCAACCCCATAATCGGCTCTGTCCAACCCTGCTCTTGATCAAGTACGCAATATGGCAACCCAGTCTGACCCGAACCATCCCACTCCTGACTTTTCCGCGTCGCTGGCACCGCAGATGGCGGTCGTGTTTGCCGACGTTGCCGGTAGCACCCGGATGTACGATACGCTGGGAGATACCCGTGCCAAAGAACTGGTTGACGAGTGCCTTGCACTGATGACCGAGGTGGTAAAGCAGCACAACGGACGCGTCATCAAGACCATCGGCGACGAAGTGATGTGCGTGTTGCCCAGCGCTGACAGCGGCTGCCTGGCGGCAATGAAAATGCAACTTGGCATCGATGAGCTGCTGGCTTACGGAAGTATCAAGCGCGCCATCAGGGTGGGGTTTCACTTCGGCCCGGTGATCGAAGAGAAAAACGACGTTTTTGGCGACACCGTCAATCTGGCAGCGCGCATGGCGGGCTTGGCCAAGGCCCAACAGATCATCACGACGGCCTCGACGGTACAGCAATTGTCACCTGCCATGCGCTTCATTACCCGGCGCATCGCTGCGCTGTCGGTCAAGGGCAAGGGCGACGATATCGAAGTCTATGATGTGATCTGGCAACCCAATGATTCAGTGACGATCATGGCACCAGCGTTTAACAGCATCGCCAGGGTCGCAGAACTTCATCTGCAGCACGGCAACACCCCGCTGGTGCTGACACAAACCGACAGTGCCATTGTGCTGGGGCGGGATGCGGGATGCGACCTGGTGATCAGTGGCCATACCGTTTCGCGACAGCACGCGCGCATAGAGCGACGGCGCGACAAGTTTTTTCTGATCGACCAAAGCACAAATGGCACCTTTTTGTCAATTGTTGGAGAACCAGAGATCACATTGCGGCGCGAGGAGGTCGTGCTGCGCACGCAGGGTCGCATTGCTCTGGGGCATAGCGTGGACCTGATGACCGACGAAGTCATCACGTTCGCAGTGCGCGGATAGGGGCAATGCAGCGCCGGTGCAGGGTTCGCCGGGGGTAACAAGCCCTTCGAGCCTGGTCACGCCGAAGCCGGGGTGCCTGGTCAAATGGTTGGTAACGCATGCGAGGGTGCCCGAAAGGCCTTCGGCGACATGTGCCGTCAAACCTGCCCATTGCGGTTGCGCCATCCTGGTCCAGGGCAGTTGACGTGATTGCCTAAGCCAGACGAGCCGGAATTGGACGGCCTTCGTCGCGAGGGCGCGACTCCTACACAAACAGTCGACGCCTATTTGAATTTGTAGGAGTC
>Ga0116159_1005600_pt1 | contig 10063 bp, 4 predicted proteins | sample AD_JPNAS1_MetaG_FD_89878 | JGI IMG/M metagenome (GOLD analysis project Ga0116159, IMG submission 89878) | Active sludge microbial communities of municipal wastewater-treating anaerobic digesters from Japan - AD_JPNAS1_MetaG | ecosystem: Engineered > Bioreactor > Anaerobic > Digestate | place...
AATCCTTCAGCTTCTTGCTGCGGTTGGGATGGCGCAGCTTTCGCAGAGCCTTGGCTTCGATTTGTCGTATGCGCTCCCTGGTGACGCCAAACTCCTGGCCTACCTCTTCCAGGGTTCGCGCGCGCCCGTCATCGATGCCGAACCTCAGCCTGAGCACCTTCTCCTCCCTGGGCGCCAGCGTGTACAGAACCTCCTGCAACTGCTCCTTGAGAAGCAAGAAGGATGCTGCGTCCGGCGGCGCCAGAGCGTCCTCGTCTTCTATGAAGTCCCCGAGATGAGAGTCTTCTTCCTCTCCTATGGGGGTTTCCAGCGAAACCGGTTCCTGGGCAACCTTCATTATCTCCCTAACACGTTCAACAGGGAAGTTCATGGCCTCTGCGATCTCTTCAGGAACAGGGGCGCGCCCGAGCTCCTGGAGCAGCTGCCGCTCCACGCGCACCAGCTTGTTGATGGTCTCGACCATGTGCACCGGTATGCGTATGGTTCGCGCCTGATCCGCTATGGCCCTGGTAATCGCCTGCCGAATCCACCAAGTCGCATACGTGCTGAATTTGTACCCCTTACGGTAGTCGAACTTCTCAACCGCCTTGAGCAGGCCCAGGTTGCCCTCTTGTATTAGGTCAAGGAAGAGCATCCCGCGCCCGACATAGCGCTTGGCTATGCTGACTACCAATCGAAGGTTAGCTTCCGTCAGCCGCCGCCTAGCCGCCTCATCGCCGGCCTCGATCCCCTTGGCCAGCTCTATCTCCTCTTCCGCCGTAAGGAGAGGTACCCTCCCGATCTCCTTGAGGTACATCCGGACGGGGTCGTCGATGGCAACGCCCTCTGGAACCGAAAGGTCGGTTCCTGTCTCCTCGCGCTCCGCGGTGTCATCCTCGGGCTCCAAAGCCTCGATAGCGCCGCCCCCGTCGCCGTCGCCGTTGCCATCGCCGCCGGGGCCGATGATGTCGACCCCGTATGCTCCCAGGGCCTCGTACATCTCGTCTATCTGATCCGGAGTGAGGTCAACGCTTTGCAGCGCGTCCATGATCTCACGGTCAGTGAGAACGCCTCGCTTCCTGCCTTTTGCTACGAGGTCTCTCAATTCGGGCGCGCTCAGTTCCCTGGACATGATCTCCTCACCTTCCGAATCGCCATGCAGATAGCCGATCCTACCGACGGCAGCGCTTGCTCTAGTATAGAGTCCGCTTTCCTCGGACAGCCTCCGCGAGACGCTTTTGCTCGTCCATGAGCGCTCGAATGCGTTCATGATCGCCCGCAGCTTCGGCCGCCTGTACCTGGGGCTCTATCTCAGCAAGACGGTGCTGAATCCAGAAATGCCGCCAGGTCATGAGGGTTTGCTCTAGGTCATCCATATCAGTGTCAGAGACCGGGCCCGTCGTCAGCAATTCCGTGACGTAGCCCAGGATCTGCTCGGGGCACTCGTCAATTAGCTCCGCCTGCGAGACGGACTTGCCCTCTCGGTCGCGGCGGTTCATCATGTCAAAAAGCACGCGGTTAGCTTCCACGCGGAACCCATCGGGTCCTATCTCATCCGCAATCCGAGATCGGTTGGCGCTCGACCCCGCCGCGAGCCGAATGAGAGTCCGTTCCACCTCAAGATATGCCTTGCTGCCCCATACGGGGTCACTGGGTGCCGCAAGCGCTTCTGGCTGTGTCGAGAGGGACTGCCCATCGTGTCTTCCTGAACGCGCCGCCGATGCCTTGCGTGTCGCTTTGCGCACATCGGCGTAGAGCGCCGATGGATCCACGCCCAATCTGCCCGCAAGTTCCCTAACGTATTCGGCGCGCTCAACCTCGCCGGCGACGTCCGCCAATACTTCGACTACTGCCTCAACTGCCGAAAGACGGCTTTGAAGCGAAGACATATCGGTGGCGGCAAGGATTCTCTCAATGCGGTACCGGGCATACGGCACTGCCTGTTCGATTGAGTTCTTCAGAGCATCTCCGCCGTATTCCCGCACCAGGCTGTCGGGGTCATGCCCCTCCGGCAGCATCGCTACCCTGACTTCGAGGCCGGCGCCTGACGTCATGCCCACACCGCGCTCTGTAGCAGCCGACCCAGCCCGATCGGCATCGTAGCACATGACCACTCGCTGCGCGTACCTCGATACCAGCCTGGCCTGCTCAGTAGTGAGCGCGGTTCCCAGCGTCGCCACCGCATTCGCAAGGCCCGCCTGATGGGCCGCCACAACATCCAGGTAACCCTCTACGACCACTGCTGCCCCATCCGCGCGAATGCGGTCTGCCGCCAGATTCAGGCCATACAGGTTCGTACGCTTGTTGAACACCGGCGATTCCGGGCTGTTTAGGTACTTGGGCATCGAGTCGCCCAGTGCCCGCGCGCCGAAACCGACCACACGACCATACACATTGACGATTGGAAAGACCACGCGGTTCCTGAACCTATCATAATACCGCTGCTTTGGGCCTGCCGTGTCCACTCCGGCCAGACCCGCCTCAACCAGCAGGTGAGGCGGCACACCGCTGCGCCCCATTGCCGCTATCAACCCGTTCGACGCCGGAGGCGCGTATCCGATGCCAAACATCTCCTGTGCCTCTGGGCCGACTTCTCGGCTTGCCAGATACTCGCGGGCAACCGCAGCGGCCTGCGACTCTTGCAGGACCTTGCGGTAGTACTTCATGGCGAGTTCGTTCAGCCGATAGGTGCGCTCTCGTTTTTCGCGCGCCTCGCGTTCGCCCGGCGTTTCGGGGCTCTGAGATACGTCAATGCCGGCACGCTCGCCCAATCGTCGCACTGCCTCGCGGAATGTGAGCCCCTCAAGTTTCATGATGAAGGTAAAAACGTTGCCCCCCACGTGACAGCCGAAACAGTAGAAAAGCTGCTTGTCAGGCGACACTGTGAAAGACGGAGTGCGCTCCGTATGAAACGGGCACAGGCCTACGTACCTTCCGCCAACCTTCTTGAGCTGCACGTATTCCGAGACCACAGACAGTATGTCATTGGACTCGCGCACCCGGTCCACTAGGTCATCACGGTATCTAGACGTCACATCAGACCAACCCCTGCCGGAGTAGTGTTCTCCGGTGGCACGCATTCTCCTGCCTGATGCGCATTTGCGCCATCCATGGCCTTTGGCTCCAAAAAGAACCCCGCTTCCGAATTCACGACCTGGCGGAAGCGAGGGAGTCCGAACCGCAAGGACACGTGCGAACTTGTGTTTCGATATTCGACCCGGGATCGAAATTCCCTTCTGCCATGCGCAATGTTTCCCCATGCGCCCCCAGTACGACGACAGTGTCCTTAATATTCCGCAAGATTCCCCGCTTATGCAGGTTGCCTGCTAGGCCCAGCGACGCTAGTACACTGCCCAGGGCGCCGGAACGAAGCGGTGAGTCCATTGTTTCATGGCATACCGGTCAGTCATGCCCGCTATGTAGTCCACGGCTATTCTGGCCGGGTCATTCGCGGCCCCCGGCTCTCCGGAATCCCGGATGAGCTCGTCCACATGCTCAGCATAGTAGTGGAACAGCTCCAGAAGCAGTCTCTTTGCCTTGTCGGCCTCGCGCTTGGCGATGGAACCTTCGTAGACGCGCGCAAACATGAAGCTGCGCAACACTGCCATCCCACGTGCCACTTCCGGGCTCTGGCGTATTTCGGGCTTTCCCTGGCTCTGCCGGATCACGTCAGCCACCAGCGTATCGAGGCGCTCCCTTCTCGTTTGCCCCAGCAGATCGCGGGCTTCCTCAGGGATCATGCTCTCAGTTATGATGCCCGCCCGCACTGCGTCGTCCACGTCGTGGTTGACATAGGCTATCTTGTCGGCCAATCTCACTATCTGCCCCTCCAGAGTGGCCGCCTGCTCCGGCCATTCGGCCGAATGGCACAAAATGCCGTTGCGCACCTCCCACGTGAGGTTCAGCCCGCGTTCATCCCTGCCGTTGCGCCGCTCGATGAACTCGACCACCCTGAGGCTCTGCTGGTTGTGGCGAAAACCGCCTGGCAAGGCTTCATTCAGGGCCGCTTCGCCGGAATGGCCGAAGGGTGTATGCCCGAGATCATGCCCAAGCGCGATCGCCTCAGCGAGGTCCTCATTGAGCATGAGGGCGCGGGCCATCGTTCGCGCTATCTGCGACACCTCCAGCGTATGCGTGAGGCGTGTCCGATAGTGGTCGCCTTCAGGGGAGTAGAACACTTGCGTCTTGTGCTTGAGCCTTCTGAAAGCTTTGCAGTGGAGTATCCGGTCGCGGTCCCGCTGATAGCAAGTGCGAAACTCATCGGCATCCTCATGCATGTCGCGTCCGCGTGACTTGGCAGCGAGCGCAGCGTGTGCCGAAAGACGGGCAACCTCCTCCCGCTCGATCCTCTCCCTCACTGTCACAGGGCACCCCTCCTCGCGTCAATGGGGCAAATGGCCCACGCAGCGTGTTGCGCCGCGTGGGCCACCGGTTGACCCTGTATGCTCATTTCACCCTTAACGACAGTTTTTCCTGCACGAGTCCCCGCCGCAAGTCGCTTCAGGGGCCTTTCTGGGGTTTCTCAGCTCCGCCTGAGCCGCAGCCAGCCTCGCGATAGGCACGCGATACGGAGAACAGCTCACGTAGTCTAGCCCCACGCGGTGGAAGAAATCGATGGAATCCGGATCCCCGCCGTGCTCGCCGCAGACGCCGATCTTGAGGTTCGGGCGCATGCTGCGTCCGCGCTGCACGCCCATCTCCACCAGCTGACCCACGCCTTCCTGGTCAAGAGATTGGAAAGGATCCGCACTGAGCACATTCCTGTCGATGTACTGCGCCAGGAACTTGCCTGCATCGTCGCGGCTGTAACCGAAGGCCATCTGGGTCATGTCGTTAGTCCCAAATGAGAAGAACTCCGCGATTCCCGCGATCTTATCCGCAACCAGAGCAGCCCGGGGAACCTCGATCATCGTCCCAACCAGGTAATGCAGCTTGACGCCGTATTCCTGGATCGTGTCCTCGGCAATTCTCACTGTGTACTCGCGGATCATCTCCATCTCGCCGGTAGTGCCGACCAGCGGGATCATCACCTCAGGCAGCACGTCAACGCCTTCGCGAACGAGCTCGCAGGCGGCTTCGAAGATCGCTCTCACCTGCATCTCGTAGATCTCAGAGAACACTACCCCAAGGCGACAGCCGCGGAATCCGAGCATGGGGTTGAGTTCGTGCAGCGACTGGATGCGTTCGCGCACCTTCGCCTCGGAAATCCCCATCTCAGTCGCGATTTCGGTGATCTGCTTGGTCTGCTCCATAGTGGGGAGGAATTCGTGAAGCGGCGGGTCGAGGAGCCTGATCGTAACGGGCAATCCCGCCATCTCCCTGAAGATCCCGACAAAGTCGCCCTTCTGGAAGGGCAGCAGCTTGGCCAGTGCTCCGCGTCGCTGCTCTTCAGTATCGGAGAGTATCATCTCGCGCATGGCGCGGATTCGGTCTTCCGCAAAGAACATGTGCTCGGTACGGCACAGGCCTATACCCTCGGCGCCGAAGATCCGGGCCTGCCTGGAGTCCTGCGGCGTATCTGCGTTGGTGCGGATCCTCAGCGTGCGGAATCTGTCGGCCCACTCCATTAGCTTCCCAAAGTTGCCTGTCAGCCCAGGCTGGACCAGGGGCGCCTGTCCCTCGATCACCTCGCCGGTGGAACCGTTAAGCGTAATCCAGTCGCCCTCGGTGAGCGACAGATCACCGCAGACCATCTTCTTCTCTCTCTCACTGATGAGAACGGCTCCGCACCCCGCCACGCAGCAAGTGCCCATGCCTCGGGCAACCACCGCCGCATGGCTGGTCATGCCGCCGCGAGACGTAAGGATGCCCACAGCAGCGTGCATTCCGCCGATATCCTCAGGCGACGTCTCCGTTCTGACCAGGATGACCTTCTCGCCGCGCTCAGCCCATGCCTCGGCCTCATCCGCGGTGAACACTATTCGCCCCCGAGCGGCGCCGGGCGAAGCCGGCAACCCCTTTGCGAAGGACTTGACCTTGGCCTTCGGGTCGATCATCGGGTGAAGCAGTTGGTCGAGGTTGGCAGGAGGCACACGCAACACGGCGGTTTTCTCATCGATCATGCCCTCTTCAACCATCTCAACGGCTATGCGTACAGCGGCCGTGCCGGTTCTCTTGCCTGTACGCGTCTGCAACATGAACAGACGGCCTTCCTGTATCGTGAACTCTATGTCCTGCATCTCGCGGTAGTGCTCTTCGAGCTTGTGGTAGATCTGCTCGAGCTCGTCGTAGATCTGGGGCATGGATTCCTTCAGAGTGCTGATGGGTTGAGGAGTGCGAATGCCGGCGACCACATCCTCACCCTGCGCGTTCATGAGATACTCTCCGTAGAACACATTCTCGCCGGTGGCGGGGTCCCGCGTGAAGGCCACGCCGGTTCCGGACGTGTCGCCCATGTTGCCGAAGACCATCGTCTGCACGTTGACCGCAGTGCCCCAGTCGCCGGGTATGTTGTTGATCTTGCGATATGTGATCGCCCGCTGGTTGTTCCACGAACCGAACACCGCGTCCACGGCGCCCCGCAATTGCTCTTTGGGGTCCTCAGGGAAGTCGCGCCCCGTATGCTCCCTGGCGATCGCCTTGTACTCGGCTACAAGCTCCTTGAGGTCGTCCGCGGACAGCTCCATGTCGAGCTTGACACCGCGGGACCGCTTCTTCGCGGCGATGGCCTCCTCGAAAGTCTCGTGAGGTACGCCCATCACCACATCGGAGTACATATGTACGAACCGCCTGTAGCTGTCGTACACGAAACGGGGGTTGTTCGTCTTCCTGATGAGCCCTGCGGCTGTTACGTCGTTCAGACCCAGGTTGAGAATGGTGTCCATCATGCCGGGCATCGATACCCGAGCGCCCGACCTCACCGACAGCAGAAGCGGGTTACCGGGATCAGCGAACACTGCGCCCATGTCCTTCTCCAGTCGCGCAAGGTTCGCGTCGATCTGCTGGGCAAGACCCTCGGGCCACTGGTTACCGCTGGCGTAGTAGGCTGTGCATACCTCGGTAGTGATAGTGAAACCGGGAGGTACCGGAATCCCCAGATTCACCATTTCAGCCAGCCCGGCGCCTTTGCCGCCCAGAAGGTTCTTCATGTTGCCCGATCCTTCAGCCCTTCCGCCGCCGAAATAATACACGTATTTCGGTATGTCCTTCTCTGCCATGACAATCCTCCTGTCCATTGCTGCTCTCTTCTTACCAAGTCGACTAAGATTCTACTCTACCGAGAGCCTTCGTTCAAGTGAAATTGACAGTCGACCTCATAATCATCCACCCGCGAAGACGATAATGGAGAGGTCTATGACCATGGATAGCACTCCCGAAACCCACTTGAGCATTGCCAGACGATTGTTCCGCACAGCTTCGTCGTCCACCATGACCATGACCTTCTCGAAGTATTTGTCGATTGCCGGGCTTATCACACTCGTTCGTTCAAGAGCGGATACATATGCCGTTCTATCCACAAATCCCGACATACGGGCCTCGATCGATGCCCGCACGTCTGCTTCCAGGGCCTTGGCCGCGTCAAATAGCTCACGCTCAGCCTCGTCCTGGAAAAGCGCTGGGCTGAAGGCGTCAGCCCTGGCATTCATCGCGATGTTTCGCACCCTGGACGCCGCCGTGGCAAGCGCGGCAAACCAGGCCTCATCCACCACTTGCGCCACGGCCTGAGCCCGCTCGAATACACAGGCGGGGCGGCCGCAGCCTGCGGCGAGCACCGCGTCGGCGATGTCGTGCCGGTGCCCCGCCTCCTCTAGAGAGGCCTTCAGCCTGGCCCTGATGAAGCCCATGACATCCTCGACCACCTGCCCCTGCCGAGCCGGGTCCTCCGCCACACCGGCCGACGCAAACAGGCCGACCGCGCGGGCCGCCAAAGAGTCGATCCCCAATGCGAATCTCCATTCTGCGTGCACTGACACTGCGCCTGCCGCCTGCCGGCGCAGGGCATACGGATCGGCCGAGCCCGACGGAACCAGGCCTATCAAGAAGTAGCCCGCCAGCGTGTCGATCTTGTCGGCAACCGACAACGCCGCCCCAAGAGGTGACGCAGGAAGAGCATCGCCTGCAAACCGCGGCAGGTAATGCTCGAATATGGCTTCGGCGACGGTGCTGTCTTCCCCGTGTCGGAGCGCGTATTCTCGGCCCATGACTCCCTGCAATTCAGTGAACTCTCGAACCACCGAAGTGACCAAGTCCGTCTTGGCAAGAAGCGCGGTTCTTTCCGCAAGAGCGGCCTCAGGGGCGCCGAGAAGCAACTCCGACGCCAGGCGCCCGATTCGCACGGCTTTCTCATACATTGTTCCCAGTCTCTCCTGGAAAACTACGCCGCGCAGATCGGCTACTCTGTCGGCAAGCGGGCGCTTCATGTCCTCCTCGAAGAAGAATCGGGCGTCGGCAAGCCTCGCTGCCAGCACCTTCTCGTTCCCTGCCCTGATCACGTCGACGGCATCATCGCCGCAGTTCGCCACACCGATGAAGACCGGCATCAGGCTGCCCCCGGGCTCGCGTACCGGGAAATAGCGCTGGTGGTCTTTCATGGGCGTGATCACGCACGCTTCGGGCAGATCCAGATACTCCTGGGCGAACCTGCCCACGAATGCCCGCGGCCACTCAACCAGGAACGTCACTTCCTCCAGAAGCTCAGGATCGATCACCGCCTGGCCTCCGATGGACGACGCCAGGCTCTTCGCCTGCTCGCGTATGCTCTCTGCTCGCTCCTCGGGGTCAGTCATCACTCCCAGCTCGCGCAGGCGGGGCAGGTATTCTTCAGCCGAGAGGATTTGGCGCGCCCCCGGAGCAAGCGTGCGATGGCCATACGTTGTGCGACCGCTCGACACAGCGTGTGTGTCAAACGCGATGACTTCCTCGCCAAGCAGCGCCAGGATCCATCTGATAGGGCGCGCAAAGCGGAAATCGTGCGAACCCCACCTCATGGACTTGGGAAAGCTCATGGCCGCGATCATCTGCGGAAAAAGCTCCGCCAGCACCGCGCCGGCCGGCCGACCTACCTCGGTGACCGTGGCGTAAACATAATCACCCTGAGGAGTAGGCCTCGTGACTAACGATTCAACGGCAGCGCCGGCCGATCTGGCAAACCCCAGCGCCGCTTTAGTAGGCCTGCCCTCTGAATCGAAAGCGGCCCTGGCGGCGGGCCCTCTGACCTCCCGGACCAGGTCGCTTTGCCTGGCTGCCACCGCGCGCAGCTGGACGATGATCCGTCGCGGCGTTCCGCAGGAGCGGACTTCGGAAACCTCAAGCCTGGCGCAGGCCAATGCCGCTACCATGTATTCGCGCGCGTCGGCCAGCGCCTGCCGCATGAAGCGGGCCGGCAACTCCTCTACTCCGATTTCCAAAACGGCGTCTCGCGTCAGCCTATCGTCACTTATCGCCATTACCTGCCGCCTCCTCATGCCCTCGGTCGACCCAGGCGCGCGCAACAAGGCGAGCGAGCGACCTGACTCTGCCCATGTATTCAGCGCGCTGCGCTGTACCAAACGCCCCTCTTGCATCGAGTATGTTGAAGACATGGGAGCACTTCAGCACATAGTCATATGCCGGCAAGACCAGGTTCTGGTCGATACACCGGGACGCTTCTTTTTCGTAGTTTTCGAATGAAGCCCGCAGAACACCTACATCGGCAACCTCGAACGCGTATTTGGAGAACTCGTACTCAGCCCGGTGGTACACGTCGCGGTAAGTCAGGTCGCCCACCCATTTCAGGTCGTACACGTTGTCGATGCGCTGTAGGTACATTGCGATCCGTTCGAGGCCATAGGTGATCTCCGCCGATACCGGACGGACCTCCATCCCGCCGACCTGCTGGAAGTAGGTGAACTGAGTGATCTCCATTCCGTCCAGCCATACCTCCCAGCCTGTCCCCCATGCTCCCAGCGTGGGCGCTTCCCAGTTGTCTTCTACGAACCTGATGTCGTGCTGGGCAGGGTCTATGCCGATCGCGGCGAGGCTCCCCAGGTACAGATCTTGAACATCATCGGGGCTGGGCTTCAGAATCACTTGGTACTGATGGTGCTGGAAGAGCCGGTTAGGATTGTCGCCGTACCTGCCATCGGCCGGTCGGCGAGATGGCTGC
>Ga0116159_1005610_pt1 | contig 10043 bp, 9 predicted proteins | sample AD_JPNAS1_MetaG_FD_89878 | JGI IMG/M metagenome (GOLD analysis project Ga0116159, IMG submission 89878) | Active sludge microbial communities of municipal wastewater-treating anaerobic digesters from Japan - AD_JPNAS1_MetaG | ecosystem: Engineered > Bioreactor > Anaerobic > Digestate | place...
CCCCCTCAAGGCCGGTGAGCGATGCCTCGATCACCTGGGCGCAGGACGCGCAGACCATCCCGCCGATCCTGACGGTGACTTCGTCTCGCACGACCTCGTAACCGGCGTCGACGACCGTCCGCTCGAGGTCCGCGAGGGTGGCCTTCGCCGGGTCGTACTCGACCGTGGCCGTCCCGGCCGCGAGGTTCACCCGGGCATCATAGACGTCGTCACGGCCCTGGAGGGCGCGTTCGATGTTGAGGGCGCACGACGCACAGTGCATCCCGGAGATCTTCAGTTCCGCCTTCCGCTTCTCCTCCGGCATGATGATCTCCTCGTTCTGCGGGGATAAATACCTGCACCCCTTCTCCCGGGCCCGTGCAGCCGCACGCGGGCGGCGAAGAACCCCGGTATGGGCGTGCCGGTAAGTTATACATAACATTATTATATTGCCCCAAGGATATTGCCGCCCATCCTGAGGTGATTGTGGTGCAGGGAAGGGATAATCCAGCAGGAGAGAAGCGATATGATGTTGAACGGATGGCGTCGGGGCGGGATATCGACGGCCTGACTGATGCGTTGCAGGATAGCGATCCGGATGTCCGCCGGAGCGCCGCCCTTGCCCTTGGCGAACTCGGGGAGTGGCGGGCGGTGGACCCCCTGATCCGTGCGCTCGCCGACCCGGCGCAGGACGTCCGGGAGGCGGCGGCGAACGCGCTTGTGATGGTCGGGACGCCGGCGGTCGAGCCGTTGATCGACCTCCTCGAGCGTCCCGATATTGCGGCGGTATACGGGGTGCCCGGGGAAGAGGCCGGGGAGGGGCTGACACAGATTGACCTTCTCGCCGGTCCTGAGGGCATACCGCCTGAAAAGAGGACCCTCCGGCACAGGGGAGGCATTACGCAGCACGACCTCCTCGCCGGTCCTGAGGGGATTCCGCCCGAGAAGAGAACCCTCCAGCACAGGGTCCTGGCACAGCATGACCTCCTTGCCGGTCCGGAGGGTGTGAAGGAGCATGAGGCCCTCTTCCCCGAAGCCGGGAGAGCGGGTGTTGAGGAGGAGGCCCCACCGCCCGAGATGAGGCGGGAGTTACGACGTACGTATGCGGCAGCCATCCTCGGCGAGATCGCTGATCCCCGGGCGGAGGGTCCCCTCACCCGGTCGCTCTCAGACGACGACCCGGTCGTCCGGAAGGCGGCCGGGGATGCGCTCGTGAGGTTCCGCGAGAAGCGGGGTGAGGCAGCGCCCGTGCCGCCGGCGTCCCGGTGATGCCGGGGCACACTCCTGTTTTTTCGGGTGTGCGTGTGCTACGATACTGCGCGAGGGGAGTATTTCCAGACCCGATTGGCTCTGAAGAATCCTCGTGGAGAGGGTAGCGATAGATGGTATAATAAGGGAGCCCCTCATAAGTTAGACACCTTAGGCACCGGGGTGCAGCCATGACCCTGGACTCCTGTAGACCCATCGGCGGCGTGCCTGTGATATCTCCGATGCGGAGATTCTCGAATTCTTCAACGCACAAGAAAGCAGCCGCCGGGCGTAAGACCGATTCCGGGCGATACCGGTGACGGCGACTACGGGAGGCCGGGTCGACACCCCCACGACACCGGTCTGCCGTTCTCCTACGAATTTCGTCGGGATGGCGGCGGCTTGCCTATACAAAGCAGCGAACCCTGAGGAGGTCCTGGAGATCTCCGGATCTCTCTCCCGGGTTTGAGTGATTATACAATGATAGCAGAAACAGCAGAAAACCACGTCATCTTCTACTGTGGTCGATGTCAACACCGATGGACTGAAGAATTTACCAATGAACCGATCGGGTGCCCGATCTGTGGAAACTACAGCACAATTGGACGCACCGAACCGAGACATAGACGGAGGAGATGGTAATTGAAGTTGTCCGGGGCCCGGACGGCGATACCGTCAGAAAACAACCCGGATGCCTGAACCCCTACTACCTCTTTTGAAGATATCTCCCTGCAGCGCCCCCAACTCCGGGAGGGGCGGCAATCCTGGCAGCAGCGGATTGCTCGTCCTGTCCGTCGCCTCCATGCCGCCTGAAACCTCACAGATCCCACACTCCCCCCTTCACGTGAGGCAACCCGCGGTGCGTGAAATATGAGGTGTGTCTGAGTACGACCCCCTGTCGACCATCTCACAAAAGTTATTATATCGACCAACCGCCATACACCGGGCCCGGAGGCGAATTGGTTGCAGAGAGTGGGTAATCCAGCAGAAGAGAGACGGTTCAACATCGATCTCCTGAGGGCGGAAGAGAATATCGACGGCCTGATCGAGGCGCTCGGGAGCGAGGACGGCCTGACCCGCCAACGGGCCGCCCTGGCGCTCGGTGATGTCGGGACGGAAGCGGCGGCCGGCCCGCTCATCCGGGCGCTCGGGGACCCGCTGACGGCGGTGCGGGAGGCGGCGGCGGACTCGCTCGCCATGCTCGGCCCCCCGGCGGTCGGGCCGCTGGTCGAGCTCATCGAGGACCCGGGGGCGTCGGGGAAGTACGAGGAGACGGCGGCGGCCGGTGGCCCGGTGAGCGTAACCGGGCCCGGCGGCCGGACCTGGGAGGTCGAGACCCGGCGAGACCTCCGGCGGGTGTATGCCGCCGCTATCCTTGGCGAGATCGGCGACCCTGCCGCGGTAGGACCCCTCATCCGGGCGCTGCGTGACGCAAACGACGACCTCCGGTGCCAGGCGTCCGGGGCGCTCGCAAAGTTCGGAAGGGAGGCGGTGGAGCCGCTTGGCGCGGCGCTCGCTGACCCGGACCCGGATGTCAGGATCGTCGCGGCCGGCGTCCTCGGTGATACCGGGGAGGCGGCTGCGATCGAGCCCCTCGTCGGGGCGCTCCGTGACGAGAACGGCGACGTCAGGGGGGCGGCGGGAGGCGCCCTCGTCCGGCTGGGCGGCGCAGCGGTCGACCGGCTCATCGCCGCGACGAAGGACGCCGACCGCAATGTCCGGCTCTACGCGGCGGGGGCGCTCAAGTACATCGGCGACCCGCGGGCGATCGCTCCCCTCCGGGATCTCGCCCGCAGCGGCGATGCGGAGGAGAAGGGCGTCGCAGAGGACGCGATCGCAAAGATCCGGATGGTCCAGGGCGAGGCCGCGCCGGAGCCTTCAGCGCCGACGTCGCGGTGAGGTATCTCTTACCCCTTTCTCCTCACCCGCACCGACTCTGCGTGGGCGTGAAGCCCTTCCGCATCGGCGATCGTCTCCACGACGTCGCCGATGGCCTCGAGCCCCTCCCGCGTGATCACCTGGACCGTCGCGCGCCGGCAGAAGTGGTTCACGTCGAGGCCGGAGTACAAACCGGCATAACCTGCCGTCGGGAGGACGTGGTTTGTTCCCGAGGCGTAGTCGCCGCAGGCCACCGCCGCGTAGGGACCGACGAAGATCGACCCGGCGCTCCTGACCCGGGTGAGGACGGCGAGCGGGTCGGCCACCTGGATCGAGAGGTGCTCGGGGGCGATACCGTCGACCGTCGCCACCGCCTCGTCGATATCGGCGGTCACGATGTAGCCCGAGTGGTCGAGCGCCTGCGCGATGATATCGCGCCGCGCCGCACCCGCCGCCATCCGCTTCACCTCAGCCCCAACCGCACCGGCGAGGGCCGCGTCGGTCGTGACGAGGACGCAGGCGGCGTTCGGGTCGTGCTCCGCCTGGGCGAGGATATCGGCCGCGATGAACGTCGGGTTTGCCGTGCTGTCGGCAAGGATTGCGATCTCGCTCGGGCCCGCGGGGAAGTCGATCTCCGCCTCGTCCCGGAGGAGCATCTTCGCGGCGGTGACGTAGACGTTGCCCGGGCCGACGATCTTTTCCACCCTTGGGATCGTTTCCGTCCCGAGCGCCATCGCCGCGATCGCCTGGGCGCCGCCGACCCGGTAGATCTCGTCGACCCCGGCGATATCGAGCGCAACAAGCGTGATCGGGTTGACCGGCGGCGGGGTGCAGCAGCAGATCTCCCGAACGCCGGCGACCTTTGCCGGGATCGTGCACATCAGTGCCGTCGAGGGGTATGCCGCCCGCCCGCCGGGGATGTAGGCTCCCACCCGGGATAAGGGGGTCGTCCTGACGCCGAGGGTGATCCCGGGCTCCATCTCCTGCAGCCAGAGGTCGCGCCCGCGCTGCAGCTCGTGGAACCGGCTGATCCGAACCTCGGCCTCAGAGAGGCTCTCGATGAGTTGCGCGTCCACCTGGTCGTAGGCCGCCTCCCGCTCCTCGTCGGAGACGGCGAGCCCGGAAAGATCGATCTTATCAAACTTCTTTGTCAGGTCGATGAGGGCCGCGTCCCCCTCCGCCCGCACCTTCCCGATGATCTCGGAGACCGGCCCCTTCACCCGGTCGATGTCCGACCGCCGTCCGGCGATCCAGGTTTCGATATCCAGCGCCTGCCACATGAGGAAAAAGGTCGGCGGCCCGAAGCGTTAAGGTTTCGACACCCGGGCCCGTGAGGGCGAATGCCCCTTCCGCAGGCGGCAGGTACGCCGGGGATGCTTGACAATTTCTATTTGTCAATTATTATACAAAACAATAAATATAACTTCGGTCCATCCCGGCCCCGTATGCGATCGAGATCGTGGGTGCCCCTCGTGGGCATCATGGTAGTGTTGCTTGCCGCATGTGCCGTCTCCGTCCCGGCACAGGAGGCAGCAAACCCGGGCGTGCTCCGGATAGCGACGACGACGAGCCTGTACGACACCGGCCTCCTTGATGCACTTGAGATGATGTACGAGAACACGTCCAACGTGGATGTGCAGATCACTGCACAGGGGACAGGCCAGTCGCTCGACACCGCGAGACGCGGGGACGTCGATCTCGTGCTCGTCCATTCGCCCACGCAGGAGCAGCAGTTCATCGACGAAGGCTACGGCATCAACGAGCGGTGCTTCGCCTACAACAACTTCCTCATCGTCGGGCCGGAGGCCGACCCGGCGGGCATCAAGAATATGACTCCTGAGGAAGCGTTCAAGGCCATCTATATCGCCGGCACGAACAAGACGGCGGGCGTGGCCTTTGTCTCCCGCGGCGATGACTCGGGCACGCACAACCGGGAGCAGCAGATCTGGGCGGCAGCCGGCTACAACTACACAGACGACATCCAGGACTCCGGGCCCTGGTACGTCGAGACCGGGAGCGGCATGGGGGAGACCCTGACCATCGCGAACCAGAAGAATGCCTACACGCTCTCCGACATCGGGACATATCTCGCTTTCAAGAAGCAACTGAACCTCGTAACGCTGGTGACCGAGGGCGACCAGCTCCTCAACCGCTACAGCGCGATCGCGGTCAACCCCGAGAAGGCGCCGGGCGTCAACATCGATGAGGCGAACAAGTTCATCGACTGGATAACCTCAAACGAAACCAAGGAGTTCATCGGGAACTTTGGCGTCGAGGAGTACGGCCAGCCGCTCTTCGTCCCGCTCTACCCGCCCGAGTGCACACAACCGCCGTTCAACTGCACCACCTGTTCAGGACCGGGGAACGTGACGACGACCGGGAACGTGACGACTGGAAACGCCACGGCGTGAACCGGGACCGTTCGTACCGTGCTACGGGCTCCGGGGCGCGAGATCCCTGCCGCCTGCCGAAAGACTGAGGCGGGCGGCTGATGCGCCCCGTTCTTCCGGGGGCAGACGGCTCGCGGGCATGCAAAACACTTCTCCCCGCCCCGGGCCAGTATAACCCCGGAGATGCGCCAGATGAGAGGATAACTATTTATGATCGGTGGTCGCGCTAACGTGCTGCTATGAAAACGAACGTTGCCATTCTATCGGCCGGTGCCGTCTCGATCCTGTTCATCCTCGCCCTCGCTATCGGATGCACGGGAACGGCGCCGGGGGGGAACGAGACGCCGAACGCCACGACGACCGCACCCGCCGCCGGGGCGAACGTCTTGAAGATCGCCACCACGACGAGCCTTGAGAACACCGGGCTCCTCGCGGAACTCGAACGGGTCTACGAGAACGAGACCGGGATGGACCTCCAGTTCATCGCCCAGGGGACGGGCCAGTCCCTCGACACCGCCAGGCGCGGTGATGTCGATCTCGTGCTCGTCCACGCCCCGGCGCTTGAGCAGCAGTTCATCGACGAAGGCTACGGCATCGACCCGCGCTGCATCGCCTACAACTACTTCATCATCGTCGGGCCGAAGGAGGATCCGGCAGGCATCAAGAACATGAGCGCGGTGGAAGCGTTCAGGGCGATCTACATCGCCGGCACGAACAAGACGGCGGGCGTGGTCTTCGTCTCCCGCGGCGACAACTCGGGCACCCACGCCCAGGAGAAGGCGCTCTGGAAGGAGGCGGGCTACAACTACACAGAAGACATCCTTGACTCCGGGGCCTGGTACGTCGAGGCCGGCAAAGGTATGGGCGATACCCTGATCCTCGCAAACGAGAAGAAGGCGTACGTCCTCACCGATGAGGGGACCTACCTCTCGTTTGCGGACCGACTTAGCCTGGTGCCGGTCATCACTGAGAGCACTGAACTCATGAACCGCTACAGCGCAATCGCGGTCAACCCCGCGAAGTACCCGGGCGTGAACGCGAAAGGAGCCGCGGACTTCATCAACTGGCTCATATCCGACGAAGGAAAGCAGCTGATCGGCGATTTCGGGAAGGCCGAGTTCGGGAAACCGCTCTTTGTGCCGCTTTACGCGCCTGAGTGCACACAGCCGCCGTTCAACTGCACCTGCGCGGAGCCGGTGCCCACGCCCGCGTGAAGCCGGGTATCAGGGGAGGACAGGGGGAGACGTGGATGGGGTGATCGGCAGGGTGACGGAGGGTGAGGGGACGTGGTGAACGGGAGCCCGGTCGTCGAAGGGTTCATCGAGGCCATCAACCTCATCGTCACCTTAAACCCGCAGGTGGTCGAGATCACCATCCGGTCGCTCTACGTCTCCCTCACCGCCACCTTCTTCGCGTCGCTAGTCGCCCTGCCGCTCGGGGCGCTGATCTACTTCTACGAGTTCCGGGGGAAGCACGCGCTCGTCTCCACGCTGCAGACGCTGTACGCGCTCCCGACAGTCATCGTCGGCCTGATCATGTTCCTCCTCCTCTCGAACATCGGCCCCTTCGGGTTCCTCCGCCTCCTCTACACTCCCGGAGGCATGATCGCCGCCCAGACGGTCCTCATCATTCCTCTCCTCATGGGGCTGACGGTCTCGGCGCTCTCCGGGATCGACCGCGACAAACGCTACACGATCACTGCGCTCGGCGCAAGCAGGCTCCAGACGGTCACGACCGTCATCGCAGAGGCCCGGTTCGCGGTCATGTCCGGCGTCCTCCTCGGGTTCGGGCGGGCGATCTCGGAGGTGGGGGCGGTGATGATCGTCGGCGGCAACATCCGGGGTGCCACCCGCGTCCTCACCACCGCGATCGCGCTCAACACATCGATGGCAAACTACTCCATGTCGATTGCGCTCGGGATCATCCTTCTTTCGGTGGCGCTCGGGGTGAACGTCGTTCTCTCCCTCGTGCAGCGGCGGTGATACCATGGCAGTCATTGAGGCACACAACATCCGGAAGTCGTACGGCGACCTGGAGGTCCTGCACGACGTCGACATCTCGGTGCGGGAAGGGGAGATCCTCGGGCTCATCGGCCCGAGCGGCTCGGGAAAGAGCACGCTTCTCCGGATCCTCGATCTGATCGAACCGCCGAGCGGCGGGGAGCTCTCGGTCTTCGGGATCGACGTGGTGGCGGAGCGTGACCGCTGGCTCGACCTCCGCCGCCGTATGGGGATGCTCTTCCAGAGGCCGATCGTCTTCAACGCATCGGTCTACGACAACGTCGCGATGGGGTTGCGCTACCGGGGGGCGTCGGGGGGCGATATCGACCGGAGAGTACAGGAGGCCCTCGAGGCCGTTGGGCTCTCCCGCTACATCAGGAGCCGGGCGGCCGATCTCTCGGGCGGCGAACAGCAGCGGGTTGCTCTCTCCCGGGTGCTCGTGACGGACCCCGAGATCCTCTTCCTCGATGAACCGACGGCAAACCTGGACCCGACATCGACCGCCACCATCGAGAGGATCGTGGCCGATCTGAACCGCGAGGCCAAGACGACCGTCCTGATCAGCACGCACGATCTGGCGCAGGGGCAGCGGCTCGCCCACCGGATCGGGGTGATGATCGAGGGGACGGTCGCCCAGACGGGCTCACCCCATGCGATCTTCCACGAGCCCAGGAGCCAGAAGATCGCCCGGTTCGTGGGCGTCCAGAACATCATCCCCGGCCGGGTCGTCTCCCGGGAGGGGGGCCTCACCACGGTGGCGGTGAAAGAGCGGCGGCTCGTCTCGACGACACCGCCGCCCGGCGAGGAGGTGCTCGCGGTCATCCGGGGCGAAGACATCTCCCTGCACCGGCGGGAGCCGGGGTATGAGGAGGCGGAGAACCTCTTCCCCGCCAGGGTCGCGGCCATCGAGCCCATGGCGCCGTTTGTGAACGTGACCGTGGACTGCGGGTGCGACCTTGCCGCACTGGTGACGGCGCGGAGGGCGGAGGCCCTCGAACTCGCGGAGGGCATGCAGGTCTGGGTCTCCCTCCAGGCGAAGGCGGTCCACCTGATCCCCCGCGAAGGGTGAGGGTGTTCCCGGCACAGAGGACCGATATCGTTACGTCGGGCTGCCGTTACCAACTCTGGTGTGAAACTGCGCGATTTCAGTGGAAGGGCCGCTGCAGGGGTCCGGGTGCCGGTCCTCTGTGCCGGGAGCCTGACCGGGCCGTTTGAGGCGGAGCACCCCGGCGTCACCGCGGTCATCGAGCCCGGCAGGGATGCTGTTGCCGGGCTCAAGCCGCTCGTTCTGGTGAAAGCCTGAAAAGCCCGCTCCCTTTTGCGAAGCAGTTATTCACGGGCGCGTGCAACCCATATCCAGGAAGATATGGCGACGAAGACCGGGACGTTCTCCGGCGACGCGGAGATCGTCTCGTGGAGAGGGGACCGGGGACGGCAGGTAGACCGGTGCATCGCCTGGTTCTCCATCATGGGAGCGGCGATCGTCGGGCTCACGGTGCTTGCTATCGCAAACATCGCGATGGCGGAGCTCGCCGACCCCGCCCACCTCCTCGAGGTGGCGGCATCGCCCGTGGTGATCGGGTCCATCCTCCTCACGTTCCTTGCGGGGGCAAATGCCGTCCTCCTCCTCGTCCTCTTCGGGACGCCCCTCGCCTACGTCCTCGCCCGGTCCCGCCCCTCCCGCCTCAAGGGCATCGTCGAGAGCATCGTCGACCTCCCCCTCATCCTGCCGCACACCGTAGCGGGCCTGCTCGTCTACCTCCTCTTCATGCGCCGGGGATGGCTCGGCGCGCCGCTTGCGGAGATCGGACTCGCCTTCGAGGACGCTTACCCGGGCACGGTCGTCGCGATGCTCTTTGTCGCCTCCCCGTTCTTCATCAACACCATGCGGGAGGGGTTCGAGAAGGTGCCCGTCCACCTTGAGAACGTCGCCCGCACGCTCGGCGCCGGCACGTTCACCACCTTCCGGACGGTCACGCTCCCCTTAAGCCTCCGACACCTGTACAGCGGGGCTATCTTCGCCTGGGGACGGGCTATCGGGGAGTTTGCCGGGGTCGTCATGATCGCCTACTACCCGTTCATCATATCGACGCTGATCTACTACACGTTCACGACCGAAGGCATCCGTGTGAGCCGGAGCATCGCCTTTGTGGTTATCCTGGTCAGTCTCGCGGTCTTCTACCTCCTCCGGCGGATGACGCGGCTCATGGGGAGGTACGATGATCGCGTTTGACCGCGTCTCACTCACGCTCGGGTCGTTCCGCTTGAAGGATGTCAGCATGACGATCGGGCAGGGCGACTACTACTTCATCGTCGGGCCGTCGGGCGCGGGGAAGACGGTGCTCCTTGAGGCGATCGCGGGCCTTCATTTGCCCGAGCACGGCCGCATACTCCTCCGGGGCGAAGAGATCACCGCTCTCCCCCCGGAGAGGCGGGGGGTCGCCCTCGTCTACCAGGACTACTCGCTCTTCCCCCACATGACGGTCGCGGACAACGTCTCTTACGGCCTCCGGGTGCGGGGGATGGAGCGGGATGCCGCCCGGTGCGA
>Ga0116159_1005624_pt1 | contig 10024 bp, 13 predicted proteins | sample AD_JPNAS1_MetaG_FD_89878 | JGI IMG/M metagenome (GOLD analysis project Ga0116159, IMG submission 89878) | Active sludge microbial communities of municipal wastewater-treating anaerobic digesters from Japan - AD_JPNAS1_MetaG | ecosystem: Engineered > Bioreactor > Anaerobic > Digestate | place...
ATTGGTCGCTTGGCCTTACATAGATTGTGAGTAACGAGGGATATCAGATGCCCTCAAACAACCTGAGAAACAATGAGTTGGAATTTACACCAACATTTGGGACTCTACATTGCTGGCGGCTTTCAGACTCTCTCAATGAGTTATCATACAACATTACTCCCACCGCACCCCCACCTCGCGATTTTGTCTACCTCATAGCCTGTGCGTTGGCGGTGCGCTCCAACCGTGGTGCGTTTTTCCTAAATATATGTCATATATAGATATAGGGCATATCCTATAAATCTTCACCAAAGGAGAACAACACCATGGAAAAACCATCACTTATCCAGGAAGCGCTAAAGCAGCCCTTCCCCCGCAGCGACATCGAGTTCCGCGTCGGCCGAGTATCCGCCAAGAACCGCAAGGCCAACGTGCTCGCATACATCACCGCCAGAGGCATCATGAACCGTCTGGACGGGGTCTTCGGCATCGAAGGCTGGAAGGACGAGTACGAAGTGCTTGCCACCGGTGTCAAATGCCGCCTGTCCGTCAAGATCGGCAAGGACTGGGTGACCAAGGAAGACGTGGCCCCGTTCACCAACATCGAAGCGCTCAAGGGCGCGTTTTCCGATTCGCTCAAAAGGGCCGGCGTAAAGTTCGGCATCGGCAGATATCTATACGACCTGCCCGAGCATTGGGTGGAGATCCAGTCCGAGCGTCCCCGTGACGCCGCCCTACCGGTGCACTACATCTCGTCCGACAGCGTCACCGGCTGGTGGGAGGAGCCGCAGCTGCCGGAATGGGCATTGCCCGATCCCAAGTCCGACCTGCCGCAGGAGCTGTTGGCCCAGCTGGACGAACTGAAGGAAGCCAATTTGGTCACCAAGACCAAATACACTCATTTCGTCAACGCCCTTTCCAGCCCCGGCCTGTCCGAGACACAAAAGGCGCTCATGGGCGAGCAGCTGGCTTTGATCAAGCTCTGGGGCCAGAAAGTCGCCCACAACCCGGATATCCCGGTGGAAGCGCAGAAGGGATCCTATCTCAGCATCCTCAACAGCGGCGCGAACAACATCGAGAAAGTGAAGGATGATCTGATCCATCTGGCCGAAATTGGCCATTCGGAGGCGGCATGACCATCACCAACAAACTCAATCTACCCGACCCCATCGTCAAAGCCATCCAGGCCAACTGGTACGGGGGGCACGGGGAACACCGCTTCGCCTCCGTCACCGAGCTATTGAAACCAACGAAGCAGCTGCTGCTCTCCCGCCGCCATGCCGATGAGGTGGAGCAAGACGCCAGCGAGATGATTTGGACCCTGATGGGAAGCGCCATCCACAAGGTGGTGGAGGCGGCCGAGATCGACGAATCATTCCAGGAGGAGCGGCTGGGCATCAGCTTCCAGGGCGAGAAGATCACCGGCGGCTTCGACCTCTACCACGGCGGGATTATCAGTGACTTCAAGTTCACTTCCGTCTGGAGCTTCATCTACGGCAGCCGGATCAAGGAATGGACGGCCCAGCTCAATCTCTACGCCTATATGCTGGAACGCCAGGGTTTCGAGGTGGAGGGCGTCGAGGTGATCTGCGTGTTCCGAGACTGGAGCCGCCACAAAGCATCAGATCCACAGTACCCCAAGCCCGTGGAGCGGATCAGCCTGGAGCTCTGGGACCGAGAGAAGACGGAGGCGTTCTTGCGGGAGCGGATCGCGGAGCTCAAGGCCAACGAGGCTCTGCCCGACGACCTGATCCCGGAATGCAGCCCGGAAGAACGCTGGGAGGGGCCGGACACCTTCGCCGTGATGAAACCCGGCGGCAAAAGGGCAATCCGCGTGTTCGACAACGTTCTGGAGGCCCGGGCCTTCGCCCTCGGCCACAAAGACGCGGACAATCTGGTGGTGGTGGCGCGCAGCGAACCCCCCAAGCGCTGCATGGACTTTTGCCCGGTCAACAAGTTCTGCCACTTCTACAGGAGCCTAACCGGCTCCAGCTGCCAGCCAGGGCAGGAGGAGGGGTCATGCGCTTGAAACCCGGAAGACTCATCAACGTGCTGCAGTTCGTCATCATCGTACTTAAGTTCATCCACGACAAGCTCAACCCGGACCGGTTCCGGGACTATTAAGCCATAGCGGGCGGCCCTAAAAAAGCCGCCCTTCCTTTTTCCAACAAATAACAACATGCGAGGTAAACATGAAAAAATCACTTGTGAACGAGGACAAACTCTTCAGCGTCATCGGCAACTTCTTCACGTCGAAAGACAACCTGCTGCTGGAGCTTATCCAAAACTCTCTCCGGGCCGGGGCGAAGAATATCGCCGTCAAGGCCCCGCACACGGGCGACCATCCCTTCACCGCAACAGCCGATAGCGGCAGGATCATTTCCATCACCGACGATGGCCGCGGCATCGGCGACATCTTCAGCCTGCTGGGCATCGCCTTCTCCGACTGGGACCCCGAGGTCGAGAGCCAGCAGCCGGCCGGCATGGGATTTCTGCAGCTGCTGGCCCTGAGCGAACTGGTGCATATCCGTTCCCGGTTCGGTGAACTGACGCTGGACAGCAAACTTTTCCTCACCGATCCGGACTACCGCCAAAGCGTCATGGCGGGCGACTATGCCGCCGATCCCGAGTTCAGCGGAACCGAGATCCACGCGCTGATGAAGCTACCGGCCTGGATGTACCTGAAATCCGATCTGAAGTGGTATGCGGGCTGCTTAGGTATTGCCCTTAACATCAACGGCCAGGAGATTATCGCCTCGGGCATGCGGGATAGGGTGGAGAAGGCCAGAGCCACGCGGACCCTGTATAAAATTGGCCGCTTCAAATCCAATCCCATCCTCATTGAAGTTGGCGTCCGCTCCGATATCGGCTGCCTCACCGGATCGCTGATCAACTGGTACGGACAGCTGATTCCCGTGGGCTTTGGCAGTTGCCTGGCCGGAAACAGCAACGTCCGCGTTTACTATGAAGTGAAGCGCGGAACCCCGCTTACACCGCGCTATCCGGATCGCAACAGCCTGAACTACGAAGAAAAATATCAGGAACTGCAGGCCTACGTCAACGGCGAAGTGGAAAAGCTGCTGCTGCCCTACTTTGCGGGCGAACTGCCGAAACCGGTGCTCTTTGGCAGCGTGAGTCTGCTTGGCGATATGTATAAACATACCGCCAGGGAGCTGATGCGCCAGATCCCCTGGGTTCCGCTGAGGCGCAACGCCTTCCACGACCACGAAAGCTGGTATTACACCCTAATCCGCAAGAGCGATCTGGCCGGATACAGTTTTTGCGTGGAAACACAGCAGGTGGACGAGGAATACAGTTTGGGGGCGGACACGGACGAATTGCGGATAGTACAGGTTGAAGAGCACGTTAAGCCTTATCTGAAAGAAATGGGCCTGCCGGAGGTGGTCGCCGTCAAGGCCGAAAACCCGCCGCAGCGCACGATCAACCTCGAACCCCTGCGGCTCAGGATCGTCAAAGCCGACAGAGGCGAAGAGACCGTGACCCTGGACCAGGCGGTACTTTGCAACGTGTTCAACGACGCCTATGTCTACGCGCCGGCCCAGGACAAGGTTCTGGACGTGTTTGACGATTACGGCGACGAGGCCCTTTTCCAAGATGACGACCGGGATTGGGACGTTATCAGGGCCGACGTGCGCCGCGATATCCTGGATGCCATGGCCGCGGAATACGAGCTGTGCTCTCAGAGCAAGTTCGAGTTTCTGCCGCGCCACCTACGGATCAAAAGGATCAGCTTCGGCAATGGCCAGATTCTGCTGGAGTATGATGACGGCGGGGAAAAGACCCTGGCTCTGCTGGAGGCCTCATGAACGGATATGACGTAGTCGTCAACCAGATCCTGGACCGGCTGCGAGACGGAACCGTGCCGTGGCGGTCAGGTTGCAATGCCGTTCCGCGCAATCACATCACCGGCAAAGCCTACCGCGGCATAAACCGCATACTTCTATCCTGGGCGCCCTACGAGCTGCCCTGGTATCTCTCGTTCAAACAGGTATCCGCGGCCGGGGGAATGGTCCGCAAGGGCGAGCACGGCCACATCGTCTGCTTCTTCAAAAAGGTGGACGACGAGGATCGCGCTTATGACATGGTACTGAAATACTACCGGGTTTTCAACATCGCCCAGACCACGCTGGAGCCGAAGCTGGTAAGCGCCCACCTCCCCAACTGCGAAGATATCTACGTCAACATGCCAGACCCACCCCGGCTTAACCACAACTGCGGCATCCCCCACTACGCGGTAAAGACGGACACGGTGGCGGTCCCGGTTCCGGGGTTATATGAGAGCGTGGAAGAGTATTACTCAACGCTTTTCCACGAGTTGGTCCACAGCACAGGCCACCCAAAACGGCTGATGCGCTTTGGTAGCGATGATCAGACCCTGGGCGGCAAGGAAAGCTACTCGCTGGAAGAATTGGTGGCCGAGATCGGCGCGTCATTTTTATGCGCTGAGACCGGGATTTTGCCCAAGACCATCGCCAGCAACGCGGCCTACATCGACAATTGGCTGCGTGTATTGGAGAATAACCGGTCCTACATGTTCCGCGCGGCATCGGCTGCGCAGAAGGCGGCGGACTATATCACAGGCGGGGACACACCCCGCTTTTTTTTAGCTATGGGAGGGCTACTTATGTCCATAACGTCACAGCCTGCTTCCACTTATCAATGTCCCCGACCTTCGATTCAGATAGGTATCTTACGATAAGTCCGTGCCTTCTCTTGATATTGCCATGTTTGAGAAAGGCTTTTTCGAACTCAGCGTGCTTTGGGTGCCTGTGCCGGTGTTTGTCCAGTGCAGCGAACGTTCTCTTGTATTTTAAGTCAAGGGCTCGGCAAGCCTCCGATAAGGTCAGTGGCGGCAACTCGCTGATCGTCTTCCTCTTTCTCTTTCTTCTGGCATTCCTTCTTTCTTCCGCCTTGCGCTCCGCACGTAGTTCACGGACCTTGTTGTATAATCTCATCAGGTCGTCCCCTTGGAAGATGGAGGCTGTCCTGGATCTGAAACGCGTCATCCGGGTCGCCTGCACCAAAACGAGGAGGTTATGGAAGAGCATGTACTGCAGATATTCGGGTAGGAGACGATCGTGAAAACCGGTGGAATTATGTGTTACGTAAACGTTGTCTGCACGCAGAATGCTCAAATTACGGTACTTGGTGAGTATCCGTTTATGTTTGGGGTCAACATATTTTAAATCAATATTTGGCAACAGCTCGGATTGGTATATTGCGGTGATTTTTTGGGCAAGATCAATTACATCCGTTGTATCCAGTACTATGTTTTTCTTGCCGAAACTTGGGCCATTGAGGCCTGGCGGGCTGTCATCCATTTCCTCATCGTCGATGGATCCATAGGGATCGGGTTCTTTCCCCGTGGAATCCCTACTGGCCAGAAACAGCGTTTTCCGGGCAAGATCGGAGAAGAACACAAAATTGAAGGCTATTATCGTCAAAGCTGCTTCATGGATGAAGCGGTCACTGATGAGGTCTGCGTTTGGATATCCTCCCCACGGCCGGGTGAAGTCGATCATGGAGTCGCGCAGCTTGGGAAAGGGATCATCGGGGTCATCGCTGATCTTGTCGTGCACCCCGCGGAGTATGAATACGATGTTGGGCAGGTGAGAAGGGTGCATCAGCCCATCATCCTTGCGGAAGGAGATCGAGGCCTGATAAAACTGATAAGGCCTTGCCCCGCCCCCAGTCCAGCTCCTTGTTTTTACGGATGCTTCCAAGAGACCCTGAGCCCGTCTTCGGCAAGCCGGTTTGGCACTCACACTGCACGTTTGGCAGCAACCGTCCAGGAATGCTTTATATGAGGGCAGACACTGGTATTGGCAGTCCGGATAATGAACGCAGCGCTCGCAGCGGAGCCTGATATCTTCCGCCAGCTGTCTAAGCCAATCATCGCAGTTTATGCTCCCAAGCTGTTTTCCTTTGAGCTCGGCCTTTATCAGCGGCAAGCGTTTCAGGTAGGAGTCCAGCAGGAAATTTACGTTCTTTTTATCCCATTTGATCCTGCTGATCAGCTTCCTGGGATCCTGTGACAGATAGTCAAGAGCACCGGTTTTGTTATGCATCATTACCTTGGAGGTATGGAATTGATTCGGTGCATTTTTGTCAAGGTATTTCCAGCTTGTAAGTCAGGTTATTAATAGAACTTCTCCCCTCGGTTATATGCCTATTAAATCTATTATAAGATATGGACATTAGTATGGATTATATCTCGTAACTTTCTATTTGGCAATAAGTTAGACCGCATTATTATGTCTCCAGAACAATGCCGACAAGGAGGCAATTTTGAACAGAAACAAACGAATGCAGAAGAAAGGCCGCGGGAAGCAGGCCTCGGTGAGCAGCCCGCGAAGTGAGATAAGCCGCCGACGGGGGTTTATCCGCCGGCAACCGTCTGGAAACAAAATCCACGGCAAAGATCTGCGAATATTTTTGGAAAACTGCCGGGATAAACATAGGAAAACCCTGGCTGGGCTGTTATGGCTCCGGGAGACAGCCTCCAAAGGTCCTGGCAGCAGCCAACCGAAGGACAGTGAGCATGGGCACTAAGGGAATGGTCGGGCACAGCCTTGATGGCGACCGCCGCGGGGTCTACAATAATATGGACTCCTATCCTTCAGTGCTCGGCAGAGATGTTCTTTCCTTGGTGGCGGACTTAAACCGAGACCACGGGTGGGACAGTCTGCGTGGCAAGCTGTCAACGATTTCCGTGGTCGATCCGGTGGGTACGCCCGACAAGACGGCGGTGGATCTCTACGGATCGCGGTTCAGGGCTGGCTTGGTGAGCGCGAACGTAAGGGAAACATGGTCAGGCCTGCTCTGGGGCCTGCGGGGCGTGGATTGCTACAGGCGCATATTATCGGGTGAGTTACAGCACTTTCCCGATGCATACAGATTCATACATGAGCCGCTGTTTTGCGAATACGCCTACATCATGGATCTGGACGGGATGAAGTTGGACCTGTTCACCGGCCTCCAGGGCGGGATCATTCCCGGAAACCACCAGCCAGGGCTAAAATACGCTGGAGAAGCATATGCCTGCAAACACATAGGCGGAATCCCCTTTTCCCATATTCGGGATGCCGAATCGGCCTACGCTGTGATGGAGAGTCTTTTCGCCACACAACAATCACTAAAAACATCAATTGGAGAATGAAATGAACAACAAAACAATAACAGGGCGAACCGTTTCCAGAACTGGGATCGGCGCCAACGCCAGTGGCCAAGGAGGCCAAGGATGAAGAAAATCAAAATATCAAAGATTCGCAAGAACCGGATCTACGACGCCAGGATGCTCCAAGACGCTTTGGGCGTCCACAGGAAAACGATAGGGCGCTGGATCAAGCAAGGGCTGGAAACAATCCCCGGAACGCACCCCTGCAAGTTTTGGGGCCAGGACATCATAATATTCCTGGAAGTGCGCCAGAAAAAAAATGGACAACGGCTCAACCCAGGGGAGCTGTTCTGCCTGTCCTGCCGTGCCCCCAGGCTACCATTGGCGGGCAGTATAAAACTGGAAAAAACCGGGAAGAGGATCGGAAAGTCCACCAAACAGGTGATCATACGGGCCACATGCAGCGTCTGTGGCGGAAAATTATCGAAATTCAGCTCGGAAAGGAGGGAAAATGGCCAAGACAAACGATAAGACACTGAAAGGTGGAAGTGGATTATGGATTCACTGTCTATATGTCCGCTTCCGACAGCTGATGATGGCTTATGCAAACCAACCCGGAAAGGGACCGGAAAGGAGTTACGATGGCTCATGATGTAAAACGGAACAAAGGGGCCCGGCAAAGGGGCAAGAATGACCAGGAAATCTACCGATTCCTAAAGCGGGAACGGGAAGCCCGTGGGAGGAAGGAATTGACGATCCGCAAGATAGAATATGCCCTCAGCGTTTGGAGAAAGCTGATGCCAGGGCATGATCTGAAAGACGGGCTTAACACCGACGTCATAGTCGAATTCAAAGAGCGGCTGCGCGGGTGCGACAATATGTGCGCCGGCACGCGATACGATATCTTGAGGCACGTCCGCGATTTCTTCGAATGGCTGTCCCAGCAGCCAGGTTACAGGAGCAAGGTTAAAGTGCAGGACCTGGCCTATTTCCATGCCAGCGCTGAGGAACGCAACTACCGCTACTGCCGTGAACCCGAAGAATACCCAACCCTCACGCAGATCAAATCCCTATGCCGGTCCATAGGCGGCGGCACCCTGATCGACCAACGGGACAGGGCCATGATAGCCTACCTATATTTATCCGGTTCTCGGATAGATGCGGCCGCGTCCACCCCCCTAGGCTGCCTCAACGCCCGAAAAGGCACGGTGGACCAGAATCCCAAGAAAGGGGTAAGGACGAAGTTTTCCAAACAGATCATCACGGTCCTGTTCCCCCTGGATGACGGTCTGATGCAGATCGTCCAGGATTGGCACGCAACGCTTGACGACATGGGCTATGGGAACTCCGACCCATTGTTCCCCCGGGCTGAACCCGCCAGGGAAGGGCTCGCATTCATACAAGCAGACAATTTGTCGCGGGAGCCCTTGTCGGCATCCGGGATGCGTGCCATCGTCAAAAAGCGCTTCCTGGAAGCGGGGATGAAATATTACCACCCCCACACTTTCAGACACGCATGTATAGGCGAGGCGATCGAGCGCGCCAAGGATTCCCAGGAACTCAAAGCCATCAGCCAGAACGTCGGCCACGACGAGGTCAACTATATCATCAACACCTATGGCCAACTGCCGCAGCAGACGCTGTTCCAGTGCATAAAGAACCTGGGGAGGGGGAAAGATGGCGAAGATGAAGAATAACACGCATGAAGCGGCCGAAACCCTAACCGGCCATGGCGGCGAAGACCAGGTTGACCTCATGGAATACATATATGAATCCAGCGCCGACAGTGGGACGGAGGCGATGGAAGGAGGCGATGGAAGGCCTGAAACGCCGGAGGCCGAGCTTGAGGAACGGCCGGATACGCCGCGGGAAACAGATATAGGCGACAAAACCGAATATCTGGGCCAGCCGGAAGACGGGCATATACACCCAGCCGCCCATATTCCAGGACCCGGGATGGAACCCAGCCATACGGTCTGCAGCGAGGACCGCGGCGCCCCTACCTTAATGGGAAACGGCCCGGATGGCCACAAGGGAGGCGATGCCTCCAACGATACTACCCGGCCGCAATCAGCGCCGGATAGGCCGATCGCGGGCACATTAGAAGAGGATGTAATGGTTGAAGCCGACAATACGAGCGGAAGCCCGGAGCCAGAGTATTGCGGCCAGACCGTTAGCGGGCCGGAAAGCGGATCATATCCGCCCTATAGGATAAACACGACCCCAGATTCACCGGCAATGAGGGCGATCGCCTTGCCGGTAGAGGATTTCAGGAGCATAGTAGGCATAAGTCTCAGCACGGCCTATACTTGGATGGAGAAAAACAAGGTCGGCAAAGCCCAGATCATGGGCAAGACATATGTCTGGATCACGGAGAAGCACGACAAATATCGGCTAACCCAGGAATCGCTTGCCATTGAAAGCCGCGACCATGGCTACAAGGTCGTGCTGGAGTTCGAAGGATATTGCCTCAAGGCAAGATATACTGCCTCAACAAACAAAACAAAGAACAAAGGAAGTAACAAATGAACCTGAATATCAAAAAAGAGAACCCCATCGAAATGCTGCGCGCAAAGCACGACATGACCCAACAGCAATTTGCCGCGGCGCTTAAGTATGATAATGTCGCAATGTACGCCTACCACAAGAATGTCTTCTCGGAAGACATCCGAGTCCGTATCAAGGAAATTTATTCCGTGGACCTAACTTCCGAGATAATCGCCTACTTACTGTGCAAAATCAGGTCCCTGCGCCCTAAGAAAGAGGCCCGGAAAGGAAGCACCCGGGATCGGGACAACGCCAGCCCCGCCCAGCTATCGGACCTGATCAAACGCATGGGCGGAGAGGTTTGACATGACAAGCGAACACAGGATGATCAACACCCCAACCCTCGACAGGATGGGGCTC
>Ga0116159_1005636_pt1 | contig 10000 bp, 7 predicted proteins | sample AD_JPNAS1_MetaG_FD_89878 | JGI IMG/M metagenome (GOLD analysis project Ga0116159, IMG submission 89878) | Active sludge microbial communities of municipal wastewater-treating anaerobic digesters from Japan - AD_JPNAS1_MetaG | ecosystem: Engineered > Bioreactor > Anaerobic > Digestate | place...
ATGAAAAATGCAAAAGCCTATAAAGCCGATGCAGCTATTTACGGAATCGCCATTCAGGAAATGGCACCTCTCGGTACCGAGGTTATTCTCGGCTCAATCAATGATAGCGCTTTCGGTCCCACGGTCATGTTTGGACTGGGAGGAATTTTCGTTGAAGTCTTACAAGATGTCACTTTTGCCGTCACTCCTGTATCGAAGAAGCGGGGATTGAAAATGCAATCGGATATCAAAGGCGCAAAAATCCTTTCCGGTGCTCGCGGAGAAGCGCCGCGGGATAAAGACGCAATGGCTGAGACGATAGCCATGTACTCAAATATGATTCTGGATTTGAAAGATGAAATCAAAGAATCCGATGCGAATCCGGTAATGGTATATGAAGCAGGAAAAGGGCTCAAAATCGTTGATGCCCGGATTATCCTCAAGAAAAAATAAGAGTTCCGGCTTTTCCGAATTCTCTTTGACAACTTTCAAAACAACAACGGTTGTCAGGTAAAAAAATTAATAAAAGAAGCGAGTGCTCAAAAAACGCTCGCTTTTTTTTATCTCTTTTCTGTTTCGAAAATTTCTTCTCAACTTGAAATTGTTTTTCTGTGCCTTGAGGTATTAAAAATTCCTCATTAAATTCATCATTGACAAAATAATAATAATGTCGCTATAATATCAAGCAAGACATATAGTCATTATATGAGTTAATAATTTTATAGGATTAGTCCCCAAAAGGAGGATGAAATGAGATTCAAAAAGATTTTAAGTTTTGCTTTTATTTTGTTAATTATCTTGATTGCTTTTACAGCATGTTCGAAACAGACACCGACACCGGTTCCTACGGCAACAAGTATCCCGGTTGAGTCTCCTACTGTCACCGCCGTCGCAGATCAAACTTCCGAAAAAGATGAAAAAAGCTCGGGAACGACAAAGAAAGTAGCGCTATTGTTAACGGGAACAATCAATGATGCGGGATGGAGCGAATCCTCATACAAAGGATTGATGAAAGCGAAAGAAAAATATGGAATCGAAACTGCTTATACAGAAAATCTTGCGTTGGTCGATATGGAATCGACCGCACGAGATTACGCCGCACAAGGATACGATATCATTATTTTTTCGTCGGCAGACTTCTATCAAGCAGCAATCAGTGTCGCACCGGATTACCCGAATATCCGATTTGTCATTGTAAATGGCGAAGGAGCCCAGGAACCGAATCTTGCTAATTTCAGACCCAATACACCCGAATGCGGATTTATAGCGGGTTCGTTTGCCGGTTTGATAACAAAAACCAACAAAGTCGGCATGATCGGCGGCAAAATGCTTCCTCCGGTTGTGGATGCGGCAAATGGTTTTACAGCAGGCGCTAAATATGCCAATCCGAACGCCGAAGTGGTCACTTCATATATCGACAGTTGGACCGACATAGCAAAAGGAAGTGAAGCCACTTTGGCCATGATCGAAAGCGGAGTCGACGTAGTTGTTTCCAATACCGGTCAAGCCGCGTTGGGAACAATTGATGCGGCAAAGAAAAAAGGAATTTATGCAATCGGCTATATCGAAGACCAACATGATATCGCTCCCGGAACGGTTCCTTTTTCGGCAATCCAAGACATCGGTGATCTTGTATATGCAAGCGTTACTTCAGCTCTCTCTGATGATTTCAAACCCGAAACTGTTTTGGTAGGCGCAAAAGATAACGTAATTCGCCTTTCGGATTTTTATACGATGGGAGATCAACCGGTTCCGGACGAAGTAGTTGCTAAGATGAAAGAAATCTATCAGGGAATTGTAGACGGCTCGCTTAAGGAACAAGGTATATTACCAAAATCCGGTTTCGAGAAATAAATTCTGTTTATGTTCAAAGCCGTTGGAGAACTCAATCTCCGACGGTTTTTTATTCAACGAATGATAATGGGTCTGCTTATGGAAAATGAAGAAACGACTTCTGCAAATCAACCCCTTGTTGAAATGCGCGCTATCACGAAGACTTTCCAAAATGTTATCGCCAACAATTGTGTGGATTTGTCTGTAAATAGAGGGGAAATACATGCGCTTCTCGGCGAAAACGGAGCCGGTAAATCTACCTTAATGAATGTTCTGTATGGATTATATGCACCCGACAGCGGCGAAATTTATTTGAACGGGGAAAAAATCATCATGAAATCCCCAGCGGATGCTATCGCAAAAGGGATCGGAATGATCCATCAAGAATTCATGTTGATTCCGACATTATCCGTTATTGAAAACATTATTCTTTGTATGAAATCCGATAACGCTCTCAAATTGGATCTGCAAAAGGCCGCTAAGCGTTTAGTCGATTTATCTTCACGGTTCGGATTAGATATTGACCCGTGGGCAAAAGTTTCGCAACTATCTGTCGGAGAACAGCAACGTGTTGAAATTCTTAAAGCCTTATACCGCGGAACGAATATTCTGATTATGGACGAACCAACTGCGGTTTTAACGCCTAAAGAAGTGGATGATCTTTTTAATGTTCTCAAGGAAATCGTTAAAGAAGGAAATTCGGTTATTTTTATTTCCCATAAACTCGGGGAAGTTCTAAATATCTCTGATCGGATAACGGTTTTGAGAAACGGTAAAAAAATTACAACCGTAAGCAGTAAAGATGTTTCCCGGGAACAGCTCGCAAAAATGATGGTTGGTAGGGAAGTTTTTCTTCAATATGACCGACCGGCTGTCTCCGTCGGTAAACCGGTCCTGAAAATGTCTGATGTTTGCTGTAACAATGACAGAGGGTTAGTCGCTTTGTCGAATATCTCATTGGAAGTTCGAGAAGGGGAAATCGTCGGTATCGCCGGAGTGGACGGGAACGGACAAATGGAATTGGCAGAAGTAATCCATGGATTAAGAAAAGTGACTTCCGGAAGAATTGAGATCAACTCTGTAGATACAACAAATTGTTCTTCGAAATTTGCGATCGAAGTCGGCTTATCGCATATTCCGGAAAACCGCCAAATCAGAGGATTGGTGCTTGATTTTAGTGTAGCGGAAAATATCGCTTTGATAAATTGCGAAAAACCGCCTTTTACAAAGAACGGAATTTATTTTGATCCTCAAAACGCTGTAAGGGTTGCCGAAAAATTAAAGAATCAATACGAAATCAAATGCAGCAATGTTAATAGTCCGGTAAAACAATTATCCGGTGGAAATCAACAAAAAGTGGTCTTAGCAAGAGAAATATACAGACAGCCTAAACTGCTTATTGCGGCACAACCGACCAGAGGATTAGATATCGGTGCTACCGAATATGTACAAAAATTATTGATTGAAAAAAGATCGGAGAACATGGGTATTTTGCTCATTTCCTCTGATTTGGATGAGATCCTTGCAATTTCAGATAGGATCTTAGTGATTTACGAGGGAAAAATCATGGGGGAAGCAATTCCCGGGAAAACGTCTGTTGTTGACATCGGACTGTTAATGGCAGGTTCAAAAGTAAGTGAAGAGAGCCGGGGAAAAGAATGATGAAACCAGTGATTAATAAAAATAATGTAACAAAACACAGTCATAATAAAGGAAGAATCCAAGCAATCAGTTCATTCTTGGCAATATTGATGGCGCTTTTGTTGAGCGGTCTAACCATTTCGATTACGGGAGTAAATCCGTTCGCAGCGATTAGAGTCTTGTTCAGCGGAGCATTTGGCAGTTCATATGCATTTTCCGAAACACTGTTGAGAACGACACCAATTCTGATAGCAAGCATCGGATTAGCAATCTCATTTCGATGTAATTTAACTTCCGTGGGCGCCGAAGGACAGATGATAATCGGTGCGATTGCCGCAACATTTACAGGTCTAAAAATATCTCTGGCGTCACCTGTTCTGGAAATTCTTGTTTGTATCATTGCGGGATTTTTAGGTGGAGCTTTATTCGGGGCGATCCCAGGGTATCTAAAAGCGAAATTAGGTACATCCGAGATTATCGTTACTATAATGCTTAATTATATTGCGATCGATCTATTAAGTTATTTGCTGGATGGCCCGATGCGAGAAGGAGGAAGTTTCTATCCCCAAAGTGCGTTATTGGATCAATCTGTATGGCTTCCAAAAATAATTGCGGGGACAAGACTTCACGCCGGTTTTATTATTGCAATAGTTTTCGATATTATCTACTTTTTCTTGATGTTTCGTACTCCACTCGGTTTTAAAATACGTGCGGTTGGTTTCAATTCTAAAGCGGCAGAATATGCGGGAGTTAATGTAGGAAGGAGTATATTAACCGCCATGATGCTTTCAGGGGGTCTTGCGGGAATCGCAGGTGCGATAGAAATATTCGGGGTCCATCATCGATTGCTGAATGGTTTTACTGCCGGTGTCGGATTTGATGCATTGGCAGTAGCTCTCTTAGGAAAATTAAACCCCGTTGGTGTTTTCCTTGCCTCGCTCTTTTTTGCTGCGCTAAAAGTTGGGTCCAATACAATGCAACATGTGATGCAGGTACCGACTTCGATCGTTTATGTCATACAAGGTCTTTTAATACTGTTTGTTTTCACCGATACCTTAATCAAAGATAAACTGCTTTATTTCGAAAAAAGATTAAAAACAAAACAATCCGGGGAGTAATCAAATCATGGAATCAAATTATGGAATTACCGTTCAAGGTCTTTTAGCTGCCGCAGTTCGAATGGCTACGCCTTTGCTTTTAGCCGGATTGGGAGGTTTGTTTTCAGCAAAATCCGGTATTGTGAGTATGTTCCTTGAAGGATTTATGCTGGTTGGGGCGTTTATGGGATTCTTAGGCTCCGTTTTGACAGGTAGCGCTTACCTCGGAATTTTATTCGCAATTGCCGGAGGAATGCTGATGGGTTTGATAATGGCTGTCTTGGCTGTTTCCGGCAGAGCCAATCAAACGATTCTCGGAGTGGGAATTAACATTTTCGCTTTGGGCATCACCAGTTATTTCCAATCGGTCTTATTCGGGTCCAAACGCCCAACAAACGTTTCGGTTTTTTATGATATTCCGATTCCTGGTTTGTCAAAAATCCCCTACATCGGTGCGATTTTCAATAACTCTTTATTTGTTTACGCAGCCTTTTTGCTCGTTCCGGTTGTTTGGTATGTTTTATATCGTACCCCGGCAGGTCTCGCAATTAGAGCTGTAGGCGAAAATCCCGATTCGGTCGCCACATTGGGCGGAAATGTAATAAAAATCCGATATTGCTGTCTTTTAATCGCAGGAGCCCTGGCCGGGTTAGGCGGTGCCTCATTGACAATCGGGCAGACAGGTCAATTTATGGAAAATATTTCATCGGGAAGAGGTTATATTGCTTTGGCAGCTATGATCTTCGGCAGATTTTCTCCCATCGGAGTGTTAATCGGTTCGCTTTTATTCGGTTTTGCCGACGGTTTGCAATTAAGAATGCAAACTGCCGGGACAGCTATTCCTTATCAATTGCTTTCTATGATGCCTTATGTCGTAACGATCTTAGCACTTGTGGTATTTGTCAAGAAATCGATGGCACCAGCGGCAATGGGACGTCCTTATACCAAACAAAAATAATGTTGATTGTTATTTTGAATAAAATATTTATCTTTTTTCTTTTATCGTGATGTCAAAGTAAGATCGGATTCGAATAAACAAAACCCGTATTGCGGTAACCCGGAAGGAAAAATTTATGAAGTGTGATTTATATATCAAAGATTGTATGTTGCTGACAAAAGATTACGAGATCATAGATCATCAATCCATCGTTATTAATAATTCATTCATTATCGAAATAGGACCCACATCCGCATTGGATACAAAATACGAGCCGCAACAAACCATAACAGCGACTGATAAATTAGCAATGCCCGGATTTATTGACGGTCATACACATACTTCCCAGCAATTACTAAGAGGTCGAATTTCTGATGAATATCCGGTAATTTATCGCAGATTTAATATTCCATATGAAAGTAAGCTGACCGAAGATGATATTGAATTATGTACGGAATTGAGTTGTTTGGAAATGATTAAATCCGGCATTACTGCATTTGCGGATGCGGGAAGCATGCATATTCCCGCAATGATCAACGTTGTCGATCGATCGGGGTTACGAGCTTCCATCACGCCTGCCATTTCTGATAACGATCCAACACTGCCGCCCAATATGTCTGATACAAAAGAAAATGCATTGAAAAAAAGCGAAAACTTGTTTTTGGAATATAACGGAAAGTGTGATGGCAGAATTCATATTTGGTTCCAGTTTCGATCGATCACAACTTGTACAAGTGAATTAATTCGAGAATTAGCTAAATTAGCGGCATATTATCATACAGGATTACATACCCATATCAGTGAATATCCCGAATCGATTCTACAATCTTTAAACAGTTACGGAATGCGGGAAATCAAATATCTGGAAAGTCTCGATGCGCTTAGTCCGAATTTATTGGCTGCACATTGCATCTTATTATCCGAGGAAGATATTCATATATTGAAAAACCATGATGTCAAGATTGTCCATTGTCCGAGAAGTAATTTGGGGAAAGGTATAACGAAAACTCCGCAATTATTAGGCGAAGGGTTATCAGTTGGGCTCGGGACGGATGGTACAGCACATTCCGGTTTGAATATGTTTAAAGAAATAACGGCCTTTAAACATTCACAAATCGCTGCTTGGGGTGTGCCATACTCCGATTATGATGTGATGGATTCCAAAACACTTCTTAATATGGCGACTTTAGGAAGTGCAAAAGCGATGCGAATTGATGATATTACCGGAACTCTTGAGATAAACAAGAAGGCTGATTTAATATTGATCGATATGGACCAGCCTCATTTAATGCCGACACATAGTCTGTTGAACACCTTAGTGGAAGCGGGCGAAACAGCCGATATTAAAGATGTAATTGTAGACGGAAAGATTCTGATGCAAAACCGTGAAGTCAAAGTCTTGGATGAAGAACATATTCTATCCAAAGGGAAACAACGTCTGCCAAAAATCGCAAATGAAAACGGGTGGAATTAATAAAAATCGGAAAAAATGCACATAGTAATCGTGAAATTGAAAAATAAAATGCATCGGGATAAAAATAAAAAAAATAATTTTTTTTATATTCTCGGTGGAATCGGTATTATCTTTATGATTTGGTTATTTTATGATTCCTTCTATAAAGAAGAAATTTGGTATCAAAATTATTCACCGATGCCCAAATATCCGTTCTTAACTATTCTAACCGCCATTTCTCCTCCGATCATTTTATTCGGAATGATGATTTTAACAAAGATCCGCACAAGTTATGCTTCCCTGATCAGTCTTTTATCAGCATTCTTAATATCCGTATTAATTTGGGAAATGCCCCCTCAAACAGCAATCAGCAGTGTGTTTTATGGGGCAGCAAATGCGATATTCCCTATTTTATGGACATTATTAAATGCAATGTGGATTCTGAATATGCTACTTAAGAGCGGATGCTTTGAAACATTGAAAGAATCACTCAAAAATACAAGTGATGACCGTCGGATGCAAACGATATTAGTGGGATTTGGTTTGACTGCATTACTTGAAAGTATGGCTGCATTCGGCGCACCGATAGCCGTTATTACACCCATGCTGATCGGCTTAGGATTTTCACCTTATTTATCCGCAACAATCGCGCTCATAGCGGATTCTGCTCCGAGCGCATGGGGAACTCAAAGCCTTCCGATCCTTATGTTAAGTTCGGTTACGAATATTAATATTGAAACTCTCGGAAAAATCGTCAGTCATCAAGCGCCATTAATTTCAGCATTATTACCAGCCGCTCTTGTTTTCATTATGTCAGGATGGAAAGGGCTGCTCGGTATATTCCCGATACCATTCATTATCGGAGCTACTTACTGGGCTGTCGCGATATTATCAGCCCGATACCTTTCTGTGTCTGCCGTCGGGGTTCTTTCAGCGGTTTCGGTAATTATTGTTACGCTGATAATCAATAAGATTTGGAAGCCGAAACGAAGTTGGATATTCCCCACAGAAAAAGAATCTTTATCAAAAAAGAGCGCTTCAAATAATAAAGCCTCAATTTTATATACCGACGCAATACGTTCTTGGTCGCCTTATATTTTTCTTATCCTGATTATTGGAATAACAAATATCGGCGGTATAAAGAATTTTCTTAACTCTTTTGGATTTGTAGAATTTCCGTGGCCGTTTTTAGACAATCACGTAATGAAAATACCACCCGTAGTTCCCGTTCCTACAGTTTATCCGGCAATTTATAAACAGAATCTTTTCAACAATGGCGGAACATTAATGTTCATCTCCGGAATTTTGAGCACATTCACTTTGAAACTGTCTCCCCGGCAAGCCTTTCATTGTTTTATAAAAACATGGAAAGATATTTTGGAATCTGGGGTTACCATGATTTGCATTCTCGGGATAGCCTATTTGATGAACTATTCTTCGATGACTTATTCGATCGGTCTTATACTAACTTCAGTAGGAAAAACAATATTTCCGGCAATCTCAGTTCTTTTAGGGGTTCTCGGTTGTATTTTGACCGGGAGCGTAGCCGGATCGAACGCTTTATTCGGAAATCTTACGGTTGTCGTTGCTCAGCAACTGGGATTAAATCCTTCCTTTATCGCGGCGTCTCTCTGCTCAGGCGGCACTTTGGGAAAGACTCTCACGCCACAAAACCTTATTATCGCCGGAGCTGCAATTGGAGAAAAAAACAGCGGAGTCGAGAAGAAACTTATTTATCGGGTTTCTGTGACAACCGCTTTTTTTATAATCTTGCTGACAGCTTTGGTGTTAATCCAATATGGACAGTCTTTCAGTTAATTCCTATCTGAAACCGATGCATTCAATAGGAATAATTTGTTATATATACGCAGTTCGAGCCGAAATCTTCAATTTCTTTCGGAACAAATCATTGCGGAGATGAGACATTCAAAGCCCAATTTTGAAGAGTTCTTACTCGATATAGGTTGGGGTAAAAATAGCTCATACTGTAAATAACCGGGATGTCAAAAGTGTCGTAGAAAACTTGTTTGCAGGCAATAATCGGAGTACCGGGTTCCAACGAAAATATTTGAGCAACCTCGGGAGACAGACCCATTGGTACATATTCATTCAAAGAATGAGCAAGATTTTTATGGCAAAATTTCCAAATTAATTCATGCAAGTAACTAAAATCCATTGTCTCAATGGATGTATTTGTCAGAAGGGATTTTGGAATTGTCAAAACAGTATATATCGCAGGAGACCCATCGGCGGTATGAATAATTTTATTCTCAAGAACCGGATCATTTTCAGAAATATTTAATGCCTGACTGACTTCTTTTGTTGCAGGATGAATTTCCTGGCTGACAACTTTTATATCGGGTGTATATCCGGCATTTTTCAAACATTCAGAAAAAAAGATGCTGCGGTTTTCAAAATCTAAAGTGCTTCGATGGATATAATTTCCCGCCCCATGTCGCTTGGTTATATATCCTTCAAGCGCAAGCATCAGTAACGATTCTCTTAATGTAACTAAACTTATTCCCAACATATCAGCCAGTTCCGATTCGGGAGGTAGTTTATTATTTTTATATTCTTCGTTCTTAAACATATCTAATAATTGCTGTTTAATGGATAAATAGGTACTAAAGTTTGTTTTTGCCATTTTTATTTTTTTCTCCGTGCCATGAAAAATACCATCTCAGGATGATCTTTATAAAAGATCATCCTGAGAGTTATTAATCGTTTTATTTATTTCTGAATGTCTTATAATCATTATATCTCTATTATACGATGATTATTCATACTTGTTGATCGTCGGGGATCCTGCTCTCAAAGCCGTCTTATTTTTTATCAACCATCTAAAATGCAATTTCAAAGGGATCAATTTTGTGCAATATAAAATAACTTTGTTTCTTTTAGATGTATAGTTTAATTTCGGATATTATTTTTCAGTATTGCTCTATTTCCCTTCGAAATGAGCACGTGTAGAACAATGGTAAAATCATGGGAGTAAAATGGAACAATACGAAATATGACGAAATCAGGTCAAACAGAGAAATTGCTTAAAAAAAATAAATG
>Ga0116159_1005638_pt1 | contig 9997 bp, 11 predicted proteins | sample AD_JPNAS1_MetaG_FD_89878 | JGI IMG/M metagenome (GOLD analysis project Ga0116159, IMG submission 89878) | Active sludge microbial communities of municipal wastewater-treating anaerobic digesters from Japan - AD_JPNAS1_MetaG | ecosystem: Engineered > Bioreactor > Anaerobic > Digestate | place...
CTCACCCGACGCGCCCCAACCCGAAAGCGAAACTCCCGTGTCCCGTCTCGGCTATCTCCGCGGCTCCCAGGTCCCCACTCGATCGAACCCGACCACCCGGCCGGCCTCTCCGTGGCGCGTCGGGCGCATCCTCGCGGCACTCGCGGCCCTCGCACTGCTCGTCGGGCTCGGCTACCTCGGCTGGCACCGGTTCACCACGCCGACCTCCCTCTCCGGCTACGCGTTGACCGGGGCCCGGGGACCGGCGTGCCAGCGGATCATCGTCGCCAACGACGTCTCCGGGTCGATGGGCGCCTTCTCCGACGCGCGGCGCCGCGCGCTGGCCGACCTGCTCGGCTGGGCGCCGGCCAACCTCCGGCCGACCGACGAGATCGGCGTGCTGGACTTCGCCGGCAACGCCCTGTGGTCGCTGCCCCCGACGAGCGTCACGAGCCGGCCCACCCCGGGCCAGGTCGACGAGAGCAAGCTCATGGCCAACACCTTTGTGCAGCCGGTCTTCGACGCGGTCGCCGAGCTGCCGGCGTCGCCCTGCCGCACGAGCGTCTGGCTCCTGTCGGACGCGCAGTTCGGCGACTACCCCGCGAGCGAGGTCGCCGCCCGTGACGCCCTCGCCGCCGCTCGGATCGACCAGGTCCAGCTGCTCGTCCCTTCCGGGGACATCGACGTCGCCCAGATGTGGGAGACCACCTACCCGTATGCCGCGGCCGTCACCTTCGACGGGACCAACCCAGACGAGACCGCCCTGACCTACGGCACCGTCCTCGCGCGACTCACCGGGCAAGAGCTCACGCCCGTGAAGCCGTAGGGGTTGGGGGAAGTCGCCATCAGGTGGGGCCGGACATCGCCGGCCCCACACCGACGAGACAAGGAGCACGACCGTGAGTGCACGCAAGCCCCACCGTTGGCCGATCTGCATCGCCACCGGGAAGCGCCGCTACGGCGAGCGCAAGGACGCCAAGCAGGCCCTGTGGTTCGCGCGAGCTCAGCGCGCCACCGCCGAGGTCCACGGCGGCAGCTGCGACAACGCCGTCACCCGCGAATACCGGTGCACCTTCTGCGGCGGCTTCCACCTGACCTCGCAGGAGCGGCGCTACCCGACCGCTGCCTGAGGCCCGGCCTGCGGCACGTCCGGCGGCTCCCGGCGGCCGCCGGACCGCCTCCACCGCCCCGATCCCAAGCCCTACGTCCCGCGCCCCACGTCCGCGCCCGCCGGCACCACCGGCTATGGGGGAAGCGCCCACTCACTGAAAGACCTCACTCACCGCCCGCCCCGGAAGGACGACTCACCCACATGTCCACCCTCAGCACGAAGCTCTCGACCTTCTTCCGCCGCCCCACACCGACGGCGCCGACCCTTGCCGACCTCAAACCGACGCTGGTCGGTCAGCCGATCCCCGGCCTCGTCGCTCCCTCGCTCACCTTCACCTCCGTCAACCATGACGCGGAGCTCCAGTGGATCGAGCAGACTCTCGCGGCCACTCCGGAAATGCTCGACGAGGGCACCGCTGACGTCCTCGACGCCGAGCTCATCGAGCGGCACTTGAGCCGGGTGCACCTGCTCAAAGTTGAGGCGCAGGATCAGGCGAAGGCGATCAGCGCCTACCAGCGCGACCTCGACCAGGTCGAAGGCGAACTCCGCCCCTACGTCCTCGCCGCACGCCAGGAATACGCCCGGCTCACCGCCTCGGCGCAGGCGTGGGACGACGTCCTGGCCGGCACCACCGACGAGTTCGTGCCGCCCGCGGTCACCGACGGGGTCGAGTCGCTGCCCACGCCGAAGGTCGGGCTACGACACCCTTTGCGGGGTATGCCGGTCTTCGACGCCTCGGCCGAGGCTCCCTTTGGGGCGACCCCCGTGGGCGAGGTCCCTTTCGGGGTGGCCGCCCAGGAGGCGGCGACCGGCGGGCCGTCTGGAGCGGCGGCCGGGCCGGTCACCCGGTCGCCCCTCGCCCCGACGCCGCTGCCGATCCCCATGCCCAAGATCGCCCGCGGCACCCGAGCCGAGCAGAGGGAGGCCGGCTCCTTCTCCTCCGCCCCGACGGAGCCGACGCCGGCCGCAGCGACTCCCGACGCGTCGAAGGCCGGGGTGACACCGATCTCGGAGGTGACGCCGAGGCCTGAGGACCCTGAGACGCTGCGCCGCACGAGCTGATCGCTGGCCCCGAGACGGCCCTTGACCCCTGGTCAAGGGCCGTCTTCGGTGTCAAGCTCGAGGCATGGACGAGTCGACGATCGTGGTCTGGAGCGCGGACGGCATACCGGTGCAGGTCTTTCGCTGGGCACCTGACGGGGAGCCGCGCGCGGTCGTGCAGGTGCAGCACGGGCTCGGTGAGCACGCCGGGAGATATCGCCGTTTCGCCGAGGCGCTGACCGCTGCGGGCTACCTCGTGTTCGCGCCAGACGGGCGCGGATCGGGGCGCACCGCGGGCGGGGCTTATGGCGAGTGGGGTCGTGACTCATGGCCGGGCTGGGTCGACGATGTGGCCCGCCTGCGCGAGCGCATCGCGGTCGACTGCCCCGGCCTGCCGGTCGCGCTCTTCGGTCACTCGATGGGGTCCTTTGCGACACAACAGTTTTTGGTCGAGGCCGCGGGGACCGAGCGGCTGCCGGACGCAGTCGTGCTGTCGGGCACGACGGAAGTGTCAGGCCTCGTGCCCCTGCTCGACAGCCCGGAGCCGGCGGACCTCAGCGCCTTCAATGCGGGCTTCGAGCACCGGACGGGCTTCGAGTGGCTCAGCCGTGACCCGGCCGAAGTCGACAAGTACGTCGCCGACGAGGGGTGCGGTTTCGAGTCGGAGCCGTTCCGCGGCATACCGACGCTCTTGGCTGCCGCCGACCCCGCTCGCCTCGCCGCGCTGCCCGCCGACTTGCCGATCCTCCTCGTCTCCGGCGACGCCGACCCGCTCGCGGGCGGGGGCGCGGCGGTCGAGGTCGTGGGGCAGCGTTACCGCGACGCGGGGCTGAGTGACGTGACGGTGCGGCTGTATGCCGGTGCGCGCCACGAGCTGCTCAACGAGACCAACCGCGACGAGGTGACCGCCGACATCCTGGCCTTCCTCGACCGCACCGTCGGGTGAGGATCGGGTGAACTGACGCGTCATGGGCAAGGTCATTCCGTTCCCCACGTCGTCCCCCGGCCCAGATCAGGGCGACTCCTGGCCGACCCGCAGAGAGTGGGTGGTGCCGGCTGACGACGAGCCGACCGATCCTGACGACGACCGCTTTTGGGACGAGAGCCGCGTGGTCAGCGGGCCCCACTCCTGGATGCGGCTCTACATCGATCTCGTCGACGCCGTGCCGCGGATCTCCCGCGAAGTCATGGTGCCGAGCGGTCTCACCATGGATCTCGTCCACGAGGTCATCGTCGCGGCCATGGGGTGGCAGGACTCCCACCTGCACGCCTTCGTCCAGGGCGGCGTCGACGACCCGTGGGCGCCCCGGCTGCTCACGCCGGCCGATGTCGCCGAGGGCGAGGACGGGATGCTGGAGTCGGAGGTCCGGCTCGACCAAGTGCTCCGCGCCAACGGTGACGAGGTGGGGCATGAATACGACTTCGGTGACGGCTGGCGGCACGTGGTGCGACTCATCGCCTGCGGCGACGACGCCGACGCCGTGCCCCCAGGAGACCCGGTCTGGGCGGTCGCGGACCGCGACGCCAACCCCGACGCCCGAGTGCGGCTCATCGACGGCCACGGCGCGTGCCCACCCGAGGACATCGGTGGGATCGGCTTCTACAACGAGGTCGCGGCCTGGCTGCGCGGCGAGGCTGGCGCGGCGGTCGACGAGCCCGAGGAGCTGAGGGCCTGGCTGCCAGCGGGTTTCGATCCGGACGTCTTCGACATCGAGGCCGCCCAGGATCGGCTCGCGACGACCCGTGCCGCCGGTGGCCTGGACCTCGTGGCGCTGTCCGAGCGCGCCTCCGAGGCCCTCGACCGGCTTGGCTCGGCGCGGGGGGAGCTGGCCAGCATGCTCATTGAGGCGCGGCTGCCGCGGCACGGAGCGCCCCACGTCGTCGACGATCTGAGCGACGCCGACGTGGCGCGCGCGGCCCAGCCGTGGCTCGTGCTCCTCGACGAAATCCCCACAGCGGGTTTGGCCTTGACCTCCGCCGGGTATCTCCCGCCAGGCGTCGTCACGCGTCTCGTCGCTGCGTTGGGGTTCGACTCCGACGCCTTCTGGGGTAAGGGAAACCGCGAAGTGCACGTGCCTCCGGTGCATGAGCTGCGGGAAGCCGCCCTGGCGATTGGGCTGGTCCGCAAGACTCGCGGGATGCTGCACGTGACGGCCGAAGGTCGGGCCGGGCAGGCCGATCCGCGCCGCCTCGTCGCACGCGTCGTCAGCCGGTTGCCGCTCGGCTCTGCGGATTACGAGCGCGATGCCGGCTTCCTCGCCTTGGCTGCGGTGGCATCGCTGGCCACCTATCCTCCAGACATCGTGGGGTTGGTCTGGACATCCCGGCTGCGCGAGGCCTTCGATCTCTTCGAGGCGCTCGGATGGCGTCGGGGCAACGACCCGGTGCCCGGCTGGGTCGTCAGGCGCAGCGCGCATCCCACCATCGCGATCCTCACCCAGATGGGCGGGCTCACCCTGGGTCGTGACGGCGACGCTGGTATGCCGTCGACGCTCGGTCCCGCGCTCGCCCGGGCCGCTCTCAGCACCCCTCGATCACCGCGCTAACCCTGGCTGCTGCGGTTGCTGCGGTCGCGCCGCACCGAGGTGGCAGAAGTGGTCGCTTCCCTTGCGTTGAGGTAACCATTTCTGACACCTCGCGCAAGCCGCACCGCCGGGGTTTGGCGCGCGCAGTCGCTGATGCTGCGCGTCGACGTCAGGGTCGGAAGTCCGGGGGGTCGAGGGGGCAGAACTTCGCCATCTCTGCATCGCACCACGGCGGTGGCGACTTGAAGGCTTCGCCGACGCGGTCGTAAAGGTCGAAGAGGTCGGGATAGCTGAACCAGGGCATGGCAGCGGACCGCTCCCAGGAGTCGCCTGGACTCACGATGACGGCGTGGAACTGGTCGTCCGCGGCATACACGTAGATGTCGTTGTTGTTGCCCTTGGGTCCCATGTGGGCGACCTTGCGACGCTCGCCCGGCCCCAGCGCCGTCACCGAGCCCTCGCGCGGCGGCTGAGGCCGGCCATTGAGGTAGGTGCCACCGCCGTGGTGCTTGACCCACCAGTCGATTTCGACCATCGACAAATACTGGAAGTTGATATTGCGTGAGCGGAGGAAGGCAAAGCCGAGTTCGTTCACCTGGTGGAAGTCGGGATTGTCTAGCTCACCCAAGAGGGAACGCAAGAGGCGCATTCCTCCGTATGCCGCCCACCCGCCTTCCCTTTCGACGACTTCGCGGACGGTGCGACAAAAGGCGGCGGGGTCGGCGATCGCTCTGCGGTAATAGCGCGGTTCGATCTCCTGGGCCACTGCCAGGAGCGGGGCGGGCGCATTGACGGGGTCGATCTCGAACCGGCCAAAGGCATACAGCTCGGCGGCGAGGTTGCTCGCCTGCGGGCTGCTCCTTGCGGGAGCCTGAGCAGAGGACGGCGGCACCTGCTGGTATGCCGTTGCGCTAGAGTCGCTTCCGGACAGCGATTGGCGCAGCTTGTCAAGGAATCCCATGGTGGGCCTCACCTCGTCATCGTTGAGCAGCCACGACGCGTGGCGCCACCTGATCCTGACGGACAGAACTGGCGACGCAGCAGCGGGCAGCCTCCAGCCGGGACGCGGGGCACCGGGGATGGCTGGGGGAAGTGGCGAGATGGAGAGCGCACTGCACTCCTGTCCGTCGTGGTATCCGTCGTGGTATCCGTCGTGGCATCCCTCGTGACACGTGCACCTACGTGAGGAGATCTGAATGGTCGGTTTCGGCGAACTCCTCCCGCTCTTGGGCGTCGTGCTGATCTCAGCTCTAGGAATCATCATCATGCTGCGCGGCGGTCGAAGCTTGCAATGGCGCTTCGGCAGCGACCGACTTGATGCCCTCGGATCGCCCTCCGGCGTCTGGGCGATGGCGTTGCTGTCGAGCGTGTCGCTGGCCGAGTTGGCGGCGGCCTTCCCGGGGCGCATGGTCACCGGGTCGGTGTTCGGCCTGCTCATGGCGATCGGCCTGGGAGTCTCGAAGGAGGTCGTGGGCCGCCTGCTGAGCATCTTCTGCCTCGGCGGTGCGCTCATCCTCGCCTACGCCTTTGTCGACGACCGCACCGTGAGCGGGTTCGAGCGAGGCTTCCGGGTCGTCCTGCTCATCTCACTCGTGGTCCTCTTCATCGCGGGCGCGTCGGTGGGCCATCGGTGGACCTTCATGACGACCCGGGGCCGCGGCTTCACGATCTTGGGGATCGTCGACTTCGTGACCTTCGCCGCGAGCCCTGCGGGCGTGAGCCTGCTCTCGCTCGATCAGACGCGACAGAGTTGGTATCTCGCGGTCGTGGGGTTTGCGGCCTTGATCCTTGGCCTCACGGCGTCAGAGTTCACCGTGTGGGTCGCGGCGGGTCTGGCGACGCTGACAAGCCTCGGGCTGTCGCTCACGGGCGGGGTGGGCGCAGCCCGGTTCAGCTTCGTCGTGTCGACCATGGTCGTGTTCGCCCTCTCGTGGACGATCGGCCGACGCCTCTTCCGTCCCTTCAGATAAGGCGGCGCGGTGCCGATCAGGCCCAGGTGAGGGAGATCGTCGCCGAGTCGGAGTCGTCGACCACGCGCACCTCGCCGAAGTCAGCCGCGCCGAGCCTCGCGGCCTTGACGAGCCGCTCGCAGACATGCTCGAAGTCGTCGAAACCGACGAGCGACCGGACCCCGGGTGCGAGCCGATTGAAGAGGATCTGCGCGGTGACGCTGGCGCCGTCGCGCGCGAGCGGGACGGGGAGGACCGCGATCCGCTCACGCCGGTCCAGCATCACGGCGGGCAGGTCGACGACCACCGGCACGACGTCGGGATAGACCTCGGCTGGGAGGTCGTCGCCGACGATCGTCTGGAGCAGGCCGCCGAGGATCCCCCCCGCCAAGATGCCGCGCAGTCGCTCCGGCTCGATGTCGACCCGCCAACCCGACGGGCGGATCCGGAAAGACTCTTCGTCGGAGAGGACGTCGACCACGATGTCTTCGCACGCGTCCTCGAGCGCCGAGCCTTGCGCGATGCCGAGCGGCGCAAAGACCTCGTCGAGCAGCCAGGCGCGGCGCACCCGCGCTGGGGTCTCGAGGCGGGCGACGTGCTCGACGAGCGGCCGTGACTTGGCCTTACGAGCGCTGGGTTTGTCCTGGGCCACGCCCAGACGCTACTCGACCGATCGCGCTGGTCCTGACCGTTCACGGCATACCGGAGCATCTTGACGGCCAATGGTCCTCGCGACGTCACCCGACTGCCACCGAGGCGTCACCTGCGGAGGTTAGGCGGGGGTGTGGTTGGCCGCCCAGGCGCGGGCGACGAGCGCGCGCAGCGCCACCTCGTCGACGTCGGCCAGGCGCTTGAGGTAGAGGCAGCCCTTGCCCGTCGTGTGGGGCCCGAGCCACGCGAGGAGGTCGGCGTTGCTGCCGTCGTAGGTCAGGCCGTAGAGGGTGAGGGCGGCTTTGCGCGCGGCGACGCCGAGGGCAAACCACTCATGATGCTTGCCGTCAGCCGTGCCATAGGGCTGCCGACCGAAGCCGATCATCGACGTGCCCCAGACGACCGGTTCGGCACCGGTGACGTCGCGGATGATGTCGACAGCTCGGGCGGCGTCGGCACGGCGGGCTGCGGTCGCGGCGGTGGCCAGGACGTCGGCCACGCTCAGGTGGGGCTGCGGCTGGGTGGTCACCGGGCCATCATGCCCGGCCGGACGGCATACCGGGCAAAGGCTTGGCGCCTGGGTGCCCCCGGAAGGGTCGCCGTGGCCGAGGGGTCACCTGGGCGAGCGGGTGAGCGGGAGGTCGTCGAGCGCGACCGGCACTCACGTGTGTCGTTCTCCTCGTCGGCAAGGTGCGGAGCGATGATCTCGATCACCCGCTGGAGGGCCGGGACCAGCGCGGGTGCGGCGGACGGCATACCAAGATGGCGTTCGAATTCGTCGAGGAGGGCGCTCGCCTCGGGGCCGAAGACGAGGACGTCGGGTTCCCAGTGACGTCCCCACGGCGCTTCCTCCCACTCGGGGGTGAAGGCATGCTCGGCGGCGGTGACGAGGTCGGCGATCGCCGCGCTGGGCTCACCGCTGGCGACAGCGGTGCGCACTTCGAGTTCGCGCTGGATGGCGGGGTAGGCGTCGGCGAGGTCGAGAATGAGCTCGACGAGGGATGTGCGCGACAGGTTACTGAGGTAATCGCCGATCGGATCGGTCGGCTCGACACGCACGCTCATGACGGCATTGTCGCCGGGGGCCCCGACAACGCGAGACCCGGCAGGTCGACTCGATGGTCGAGCTGAGGCTGGGTTCAACCCTGGCCGGCGGACCAGCCGGTGAGCGCGACGACGCGGAAGATGAGCACCCGATCGAAGGGTTGGTCGCGGTATTGCGGATAACGGTCGGCCAACAACCGCGACATCGCCTTGGCCGGCGCCTTCGATGCGGTTGTCTCCCAGCGGAGTTGGGCGCGCACCCACCACAAGCGAGTCCAGTCGGCAGGGTCCCAGTGGTCGACGAGCAGGGTCGCGCGCGGGTCGGCCATGAGGTTTCGTTCGCGCTGCAACGGCCCGCTCGCCTTGGGTTTGACGCGGTCGATCGGGATGCCGACGAAACCTCCCGGGGCCACGGCATACACCACGGGCACCGCGTCGGCACCGCGCCTCGGGTGCACGGTCGCGAGCACGCCGTGGTCGTATGCCGCGAGCCGCCGCCGCGCCTCGTCTTCAGTCAGCCGCACGCGCCGCCCCCTCCGCCCAGGCTCAGGACCGCACAGCCGGCGAGAGCTCGCGCACGCCGGGCAGCACCTGCTCGGCGAAGGTGGTCAGGAACCGCTCCTGATCGTGGCCGGGCCCGTGCAAGACGAGGTGATTGAAGCCGAGGGCGGTATAGAAGCGCAGCGCCTCGACGACGTCCTCGGGGCGGGACGCGACGATCCAGCGCTTGGCGACCTGCTCGATCGGCAGCTCGTCGGCGGCCTCCTCCATCTCCGCGGGGCTGTGGATCGAGTGCTTCTGCTCGGCACTCAACGACAGCGGCGCCCAGAAGCGGCAGTTCTCCAGCGCGCGGTCGGGGTCGGGATCCCAGGAGAGCTTGATCTCGATCATCCGGTCGATCGCGCCGGGGTCACGACCGGCCTTCTCGAGGCCCTCGTCGACCGCGGGCACGAGCTGGTCGGCATACAGCTCCCGCCCCTTGCCGGAGGTGCAGATGAAGCCGTCGGCGACCCGCCCGACATAGCGCGCCATGACCGGTCCGCCGGCCGCGACGTAGACGGGGACGGGCTCGTCGGGGCGGTCGTAGATCGCGGCGTCCTCGGTGCGGTAGTAGTCGCCCGCGAAGGTGACGCGGTCCTCGGTCCACAGCCGCCGCATCACCGTGATCGACTCACGCAGCCGGGCGAAGCGCTCCTTGAACTCCGGCCACTGGCCCTCGGTCACCGAGCCGACGGCCACCTCGTTGAGCGCCTCACCGGTGCCGACGCCGAGCATCACCCGCCCGGGCGCGAGGCACGCCATCGTCGCGAAGGTCTGCGCCATCACGGCCGGGTTGTAGCGGAAGGTCGGCGTCAGCACCGAGGTGCCGACCATGACGCGCTCCGTGCGCGCGAGCACCCACGGCATCCACGCGAGCGCGTTGGGGGCATGGCCGCCCTGCAGCCGCCACGGCTGGAAGTGGTCGGAGACGGTCACCGAGTCGAGACCGAGTTCCTCGGCGCGCACGGCATACCGGCCGAGTTCCAGCGGTGCGAACTGTTCGGCTGAGGCCTTGTAGCCGATCCGGAGCGAGGGCGTGTCTGTCGTTGTCGGGCTCGGGTGAGTCACGGGGACCTTTCCAGCGCGTATGCCGTGGTGTCAGTGGTGCGGTCGGCGCCCGCTGCCGCGAGGGCCTCCCTCGCATCATCCGGCACCGC
>Ga0116159_1005647_pt1 | contig 9989 bp, 9 predicted proteins | sample AD_JPNAS1_MetaG_FD_89878 | JGI IMG/M metagenome (GOLD analysis project Ga0116159, IMG submission 89878) | Active sludge microbial communities of municipal wastewater-treating anaerobic digesters from Japan - AD_JPNAS1_MetaG | ecosystem: Engineered > Bioreactor > Anaerobic > Digestate | place...
GATGAAACATTTGTGTCTCGCGGGCGGTGTCGCGCTTAATTGCGTCGGGAACGGCCGCATTCTTAGGGAAGGCCCATTTGAGAAGATCTGGATTCAGCCGGCTTCGGGTGACGCGGGGGGCGCTCTCGGCGCCGCGCTTTACGCCTGGTATCATTATCTTCAAAATCCGAGAACCGTGGACGGCAAAAAAGACCTCATGACAGGCTCCTGCCTCGGTCCCGAATATTCCAGGGACGAAATTCGTGACTTCCTGACGAAAGAGGAAATCCCGTTCAGGGAGCTCCCGGACGAGAAGATTGCCGGAACCGTGGCCGATCTGATCGCGCAGGAAAAAGTCGTCGGATGGTTCCAGGGCCGCATGGAATTCGGACCGCGGGCGCTCGGAGGTCGTTCGATCATCGGCGATTCCCGTTCTCCCAAAATGCAGGAGCAGATGAACCTGAAAATCAAATTCCGCGAAAGCTTCCGGCCGTTCGCGCCTTCCGTGACGGCCGAAAAAGTGTCGGACTATTTCGAACTGGACTGCGAGAGCCCCTACATGCTTCTTGTCGCGTCCGTTCAAAAGAAACTCCGCAGGGAAATGACGGCGGAAGAACAAAAACTCGAGGGGATCGATCTGTTGAACGTCGAGCGATCCTCGATCCCGGCCGTGACGCACGTGGATTATTCGGCGCGCGTCCAGACGATCACCCCGGAGCAAAACCCGCGGTTTTATCAATTGCTCAAGGCGTTTGATGAAAGGCACGGATGTCCGGTCATGATCAATACCTCGTTCAACGTGAGAGGGGAGCCGATCGTTTGCACGCCCGGGGACGCGTTCCGCTGTTTTATGCGGACGCATATGGATTACCTTGTCCTCGGCAATTTCGTCCTGGATAAGACCGAACAGAAAGCACCCGAAAAAGATTCCGCGTGGATGAAGGAATTTGAGCTGGATTGACCCACGCCACCCCCGGGAGATCGACCCGGGTCGATCTCCCGGGGGTGGAAGGGTTTAACGACTGGAGCAGAAGATAATCGCCTATGATACTGGATGAAATCAAAAAGATCGATTCGAGCCCCAGGAAGGTCAGGGAATTCGGCTGGGTAATGGCCGTGTTCTTCGGCCTGCTCGGCGCCTTGCTCCTCTGGCGGGGGAAACCGTCCGCGGGAATCTTCCTGATCCTCGGCATCGCATTCGCCATATTGACCCTCATCGCGCGGCCGATTCTGAAACCGCTCCAGAAAGTCTGGATGTTGATCGCGGTCGTGATGGGCTGGGTGATGTCGCGCGTGATCCTCGGCATCCTTTTCTACCTCGCGATTACGCCGGTCGCCCTGATCCTGCGCCTGCGGGGGAAAGACCTTCTGGACATAAAACTCGATCCGGCCGCCGCGAGCTACTGGAAGCATCGGGCGAATGAGCCAAAGTCCCGCACTCACTGCGAACGTCAGTTTTAATCCATGACGCGTTCCTCAGCTTTTGCTAGAATGCCTAGCGCCGACATTTTTAACAGGAGATATTCATGGGAAAGATATCCATTCTTAAAGAGTTTTGGGATTTCCTTAGGGTTCGAAAAAAATGGTGGCTCACGCCGATCGTAGTGGTCCTCCTGCTGCTGGGGACGCTGATCGTGTTCGCACAAGGTTCCGCCGTGTCGCCGTTCATTTATACGCTGTTTTGAGCGGGGTTACGAAACAAGGTTACAAAAGGCGCGAAAGATTGCTGAAAGGCAGGTTACAAAAAACAGTTACCGAATGCAGGTCGAAGGATGTAAGAATACTTTCATTATGAAAAACACCTATCACTTCAAACTCTGGTGGAAGCGGTGGCTAGCAAGGGCATTCGACGTTCTCGGCGGCGTGGTGTTCTTCATCCTGCGAAAGTTCGCGCCGAAACCGCTCGTGAAAGATATCCGGAAGATTCTCGTGATACGTTTGGATCATATCGGAGATGTCGTGATGACGCGGCCCGCGATCCGGACACTCCACAAGAAGTTCCCGCACGCGGAGATCGATCTCCTGACATCCGCGGAGGCGGCGCCGCTCTTTGAGCACTCCAGGGAGATTCACCAGGTGATCGTCGCGAAGGGCGCCTGGTTCAGCCGCGGCGCGACCGTCGGCGGGATGTGGAAAGAATTCTGGCGCCTCGTCACGTTCCTTTCGAAGATCGGCTACGACATGGCCTTTGATTTCCGCGGCGATGTCCGGAACATCCTGCTTATGACCTGTTGCCAGATTCCGCACCGCTACGGGTTTGGCGTGACGGGGGGCGGGTTCCTCCTGACCGAAAATGCGCCGTATGACCGGACGATCCACCAGGTCCTCGTGAACCTGAGCCTCCTCCGGTCGTTCCACGTACCGCAGGACAACAAGCTCCTGCCCTTTGAATATCCGAGGGAGCGCTCGGCCGCGTTCTGGAAAGAGGTGGATCAGGCGCCGCCGTCGACAAACCTGCCGAGGATCGCGGTCCACATGGGCGCGGGAACCCCCGCAAAACGCTGGGATATCGAAGACTGGCGCGCGCTCTTCTACCAGATCGACCAGCAGGACCTTGCGCAGATTATCCTGATCGGGACCGAGACCGAAAAGGAACTTTTACCCGACCTGAAGATCGACACGGCGCATCTGATCGACCTGCGCGGGAGAACGGCGCTGGCGGACCTGCCGATCCTCTTCGACGTCTGCGACATGTATATCGGCGGGGACTCCGGGCCCGCGCATATCGCCGCGGCGCAGGGGCTCGAGATTGTCCTCCTCGCGAGCGGCACAAACGACATCCGCATCTGGTATCCCTGGACCGAACGCCTTCATATCGTCCAGCATGAGGTCCCGTGCGCGCCGTGCGAGCTGACCGTCTGTCCGGTCGAAGGCCACCCGTGCATGGACCTGATCTCGGTGGAGCAGGTCTTCGACGCCGCCGAACGCGTCCTGCAGAAATTCAAACACATCTGATTCCGGGATGAATCACATCTCCATCGGCCTTGACGTCCGCATGATCCGCCACACGGGGATCGGCACATACCTCAGGGGCCTTCTCGAAGGATTTGATTCCGCACAAATCGCGGGAGATTTCCGTCCGGTTCTGTTCGGGAGCCCGGGGCCCGGAATCGGCAAAAACCGCAATACCCGTCATTCCGGGTCCCCGGAGGGGGCAAAGAATTCGGGATTGAAAGACTTCACCGCGCCGATCTATTCGATCCGGGAACAGCTCGCGTACCCAAAGCATCTGTCCCGCTGCAAGGTCTGGCACGCGCCGCATTACAACGTGCCGGTCATGAAAGGTCGGACGAAACTCGTCGTCACGATCCACGACATTATTCACTGGATCTTTCGCAAGCAGTTCCTGAATCCCGCGCAGATGGCATACGCGGGTTTCATGCTCCGCCGCGCGGTCACCTCGTCCGACCACATCCTCGCAGTCTCCGGGAACACGAAGCGCGATCTCATCGAACATTTCCGGGCACCCGCGGAAAAGATCACGGTCACCTACGAAGGCGTCGGCCGGGACCACGTAAGGATCCCGCCGGAGGAACTCATAACCCGCTTCGCCGCCCTCCGCGAGAAATACCGCCTGCCGGAGGATTTTTTCCTCTATGTCGGTCTCCTGAAACCCCACAAGAACGTCCATTGGCTCGCCGGGATCGTCCGCTCGCTCAAGGCCTCGGGCCGGCTCCGCTCGTCACTCGTCCTCGTCGGCCGGAAGGACAAAAAATATCCGAAGGGCTGGGAAGGGCTGCGGAACCTCGCGACGGACAAGGACGTGATCCATCTTCCCGGGGTCGAATTCGACGAACTGCTTGTCCTTTACAACCGGGCGGTCGCGCTCGTGCATCCGTCGCTCTACGAGGGGTTCGGACTCACGGTGCTCGAGGCGATGAAATGCGGGACGCCCGTGATTACGACGCGCGCGGCCTCGCTCGCGGAAGTGGCTGGGGATGCCGCGATCCTTGTTGATCCGAAGGACCCCCGAGAAATGTCGGAGACCCTGATCCGGGTCGAATCAGACGCGAAGACGCGCGAGGCGCTGCGCGCGAAAGGGTTCGAGCGCGTCCGGCGCTTCGACTGGGCCGAGACCGCGCGCCGGACCGCGGCGGTTTATGAAAAGGTGCTCCGCTCATGAAAGTGGCCCTTGTCCACGACTGGACAATCCATATGCGGGGAGGGGAGAAGGTCCTCGACGCGTTCGCGGAAATCTTTCCGGATGCTACGCTTTACACGCTGTTTTCCGACAAAAAGAAACTGAGTTCGAACCTCCGGCGGCTCACGATCAAGAATTCATTCCTGCATTACCTGCCGGGCGTGCGGCGTTATTACCGCTGGCTGCTGCCGCTGATGCCGCTCGCGATCCGGTCTCTCAAGATCGAGGAGGCGGACCTGGTCCTGTCGAGCTCGCACTGCGTCGCGAAGGGGATCCGCAAACCCGCGGGCGCTTGCCACATCTGTTACTGCCACACACCGGCGCGCTACCTCTGGGGATTCGGCGACACGTATTTCAAACGCTACCTTTTACCTGTCCGGTGGCTGATCGCCTTCTGCCTCGGATTTCTCCGCAAGTGGGACCTCGCAAGCAACGCGGAGGTGGACCTTTTTATCGCGAATTCGGAATACGTCCGGGAGCGCATCCGGAAATTTTATCAGCGCGATGCGGTCGTCGTGAACCCGCCGGCGGATATCGATTTCTACCGTCCCACGGCTGCTTCATCCGATGCGACACCGTGTGTCGAAACCCGGTGCCAACACCCGGTGTCGGGAGAGGGGCGGGACTATTACCTCGCGGTGTCGCATTTCGTGCCGTACAAGCGGCTCGACCTCGCGATCGAGGCCTTCAACACGCTCGGCAAAAAACTGCTCATCGTCGGTTCGGGACCGCTCGCGGCGCGCTATCAGGAGCTCCGGAAGAGCGAGCATATCCATTTTCTCGGGGCCGTCGGGGACGAGGAACTGCGGACGCTCTATTCGGGCGCGAAGGCACTGGTTTTCACGGCGGAGGAGGATTTCGGGATCGTCCCGGTGGAGGCGCAGGCCTGCGGGACGCCGGTAATCGCGTACGCCAAAGGGGGATCGCTCGAAACGGTGAAAAGCGGCGTCTTCTTTGAACACCAGACGCCCGAGGCGGTAGTCGATGCTGTCCGGAGGTTCGAAACGGAACCCTGCGACCCGGCCCGCGTCCGCGAGCGCATAGAAAGCTTTGGCAGAACGTGTTTTTTGGATAAAATACGCGAAACCGTTCGCGCGCATCTGGCGAAAACCTGAGCGGGCCGCAGGTTCCGTGTTCCGGAATCGGGATGATTCGTTATCCCGGAAACGGCTGAATACCGGACGGGAAATCTTCCGGGTTCCGCAAGAGATGTTTCGTCCGTTTCATGGTTCAGAACAGGGCGAATTTTCGATCACGCTGGCTTCCGACCCGCGCCGGACTGTTCCAACAAACATAAAGGCATTCATGAAATATATCAATTCCCGGCGCAGGATCGTGGGGACGGTCGTGCTGGATGCGGTCATGATCACGTTGAGCTTTTTTGTGGCCTATTTCGTCCGCTTCGCGTGGATCCTGCCGACAGACCGCGGCATCCCGGCCATCGCCACGTATGCCCAGCTCCTCTTTGTGATCATCCCGGTCTATCTCTGGCTGTTCCGCGAGGCACGGCTCTACGAACCGACGCGGCATATCCGCCGGATCGAGGAGATTTTCCTCGTCGTGAAAGCCGTGACATACGCGATCGTAATCCTGATGGCGGCGACGTTCTTCTTCCGGGAATACACCTACACGCGGCTCGGACTCCTGATCCTGTGGTTTTTTTCCTGCGTTTTCATCGGCGCCGGCCGCTACATTCTCATCCAGTGGATCTATCTGCGCCGTCTTCAGCAGAAGAACCTGATCGAGGTCCTCATCATCGGGACGGGACAGCACACGCATCACCTGGCGCTGTGGGCGAAGAACAATCCCCACTACGGGCAGAAGATCATCGGTGTGCTGACACATGACCCGGCGAATCTCGGCAAGCACGTCGAGGGCGCGCCGATCGTCGGACTGACCTCGCAATGGGAGGAATTCATCGAAAAGCTCCATCCGGGGCTCGTCATCCTCCTCGACCCGAGCTTCTCCCGCGAAACCATCACCGAGATCGTCGTCGCCTGCGAGGACCGGCTGATCGAGTTCAAGATGGGCGCGGACACCCACGGCCTCATCGCGCAGAACGTCGGCGTCGAGTACATCGGCAGTATCCCGCTGCTCGGATTCCGACCGCTCCCGCTCGACGATCCGTGGAACCGTTTCATCAAACGCTCATTCGATATGTTCCTCGCGACCGCGGCGGGGCTCGTCTTCCTCCCGTTCGGCGCTGTGATCGCCGCTCTCATCAAATGCTCGGACGGGGGACCGGTCTTCTACCGGCAGGAACGCACGGGACGCGACGGACGGAACTTTGGCCTCCTCAAGTTCCGCACGATGAAGCCCGACGCCGAGAAGGAAACGGGGCCGGTGTGGGCGAAAAAGGACGACGAGCGGCGCACGGCGCTCGGCGAGTTCCTCCGCCGCACAAACCTCGACGAGGTCCCGCAACTCTGGAACATCCTGAAAGGGGATATGAGTCTGGTAGGCCCCCGGCCGGAGCGCCCGCATTTCGTAAACCAGTTCCGCGAAAGCATCCCGCGATATATGGCGCGACACAAGGTCAAGTCCGGGCTCACGGGATGGGCGCAGGTACACGGCCTGCGCGGCAACACGTCGATCCATGACCGCGTCAAATACGACCTTTACTACATGGAGAACTGGTCGTTACTTCTCGACATCGAGATCATCGTTATGACGCTGTTCGCGTTCAAGAATGCCTATTAGCGCCGCTGCATGCGGAAACCGAAGACCGGCGGCACCGGACTAAGAACCGTCTGAATTCAGATTAAAAAAGAACCAGAAAGGGCCCCATGGAAAAATCAGCCGTCTCCGTCGTTATCATCGCCAAAAATGAGGAGAAACGCCTCCCCGACTGCCTGAAGAGCGCGGCCTTCGCCAGCGAGATCATCGTCCTCGATGACCTGTCAACCGATCGCACGGTCGAGCTCGCGAAGCAGGCCGGCGCGAAGGTCTTCCAGCGCGCGATGGACATTGAAGGCCGCCACCGCAACTACGCCTACAGCCTCGCGACGCAACCGTGGGTGTTCTCGCTCGACGCCGACGAACGCATCACGCCCGAACTTGCGCGCGAGATCGCCGAGGTCGCGAAGCGTCCCGACGACAAGCACACCTGCTACTGCATGCCCGTCAAGACCTTCATCGGCGCCGACTGGATCAGGGGCGGCGGCTACTACCCGGCCCCGAAAACGCGTCTTTTCAAGAAGGGGCAGTTTCAGTACGAGGAGGCGCGCGTCCACCCGAAAATGATCTACCAGGGAACCTGCGGCGACCTGAAAGGCGACATCATCCACTACTCAAGCCCGAGCTGGGAGGCGTGGCTCGCGAAGTTCAACCGCGAGACCGGCCTCGAGGCCGAAAAGTGGGTGAAGGACGGCCGCAAGGTCGGCCCGTGGCGCGTACTGCGCAAGGCCGCGAGCCGCTTCCTCAAATACTATTTCCAGAAGGACGGCATCGTGAACGGCTACACCGGCTTCTTCATGTCGTTCATGCACTCCGCCTACCAGATCATCACGTTCATGAAATACCGCGAAATGAAGGCGAAAAATGACGCGGCAAAATAAGGCCCCGGCCATGAAGCTCCCGTACTTCGACATCAAACGCCAGCACGATCCGCTTCGCGGCGCCGTCCTGGAGGCGATCGAGAAGGTCTACTCGAGCGGCGCGTACATCCTCGGCCCGGCGCTCAGGGAATTCGAGACGCAGTACGCGGCCTATATCGGCGTCCCGTACGCGGCCGGTGTCGCCTCCGGCACCGACGCGCTCATCCTCGCACTGAAGGCCGCCGGCGTGAAAACGGGTGACGAGGTCATCGTGCCGTCCTTCACGTTCACCGCAACCGCGCTCGCGCCGCTCCACCTCGGCGCCGTGCCTGTCTTCGCGGACGTCGATCCGGTCTCCTTCACGCTCGATCCCGTTTCCGTCACGCGGGCGCTCTCCCCAAAAACGACCGCCATGATCCCGGTACACCTCTTCGGCCAATGTGCCGACATGGATGCCCTCGGGGCGATCGCCGCGGAGAAGGGCATCCGCGTCATCGAAGACGCCTGCCAGGCCCACGGTGCCGCGTGGAAGGGGAAGAAGGCCGGCTCGCTCGGCGACGCGGCCGCGTTCAGCTTCTACCCGACGAAAAACCTCGGCGGCATCGGCGACGGCGGCATCGTCACGACCGCGGACGAACCGCTCTTCCGCAAGACACTCCAGTACCGCAACCTCGGCAAGGGTCTCACAAACGCCATGGTCCACGACGAGGTCGGCTGGACAAGCCGCCTTGACAGCGTCCAGGCCGCGTTCCTCTCGATCAAGCTCGGCCGCCTCGATGTCCTGAACGACGAACGGCGCAAACTCGCGGCCCGATTCGAGAAAGCCCTGAAGGGCACGCCGCTCATTCTGCCGGCGGAGGTCCCCGGCGCGCTCCATGTCTACCACATCTATGTTGTCCGCGTGCCGGACGGGAAACGCGACGCGCTGAAGGCGCACCTCGCGGAAGAAGGGATTCCGTCGATGGTGCACTACGAGATTCCGGTCCACAGCCAGCCCGTCATGGCGCGACACCGGCCCCGGAAAGTCCCGTTGCCTGTCACCGAGGCTCTCAAAGAAGAAGTGCTCACGTTGCCGTTCTATCCCGGCATGACCGGGGACGAGGTCGGCATGATCGCGCGGGCGGTCCGGAAGTTTTATAATTAACAGGAAGTTACCCGGGGTTGTCAAAACAGTTACACAACAGGTTACGCGCGGTTGCCGGGCAGGGAACATTATTCGTTCGGGAAGGGCACGTGCTGCTTCCTGCGACAGCTCGTAGCCTCATGCAACATCAGGACGTTCTTATGAAAAAGATCGTATTCATCGACCGCGACGGGGTCATCAATGTCGACATCTGGAAATACGTCGAGTACTGGCACGAGTTCAAGTTCGAACCCAGCGCGATCAAGGCCATGAAATCGCTGACCGACGCCGGCTTCGACATCTACATCATCTCGAACCAGGCCGGCGTGGGGGACGGCATCTTCACCGCCGAACAGCTCCGGGATGTTCACGAGAACATGGTCGCGGAGCTCGCGAAACACGGTGTCCGCATCAAGGGCGCACACTACTGCGTCCACTCCAGGCACGCGAACTGCGCCTGCCGGAAACCCAAAACGGGCCTTCTCGAAAAGGCCGTCGAGGGCGTGACTTTCGACCGCGGCAGGACCTTTTTCATCGGCGACAAGACCGGCGACATCGAGGCCGGCAAGAACTTCAAGGTCAAAACAATCCTGGTACGGACCGGTTACGGGGCGGAATCCGAAAAAAAGATCACGAAAGATCTCATACCCGATCACATTGTCGACGATCTCGGCGAAGCCGCCCGGGTCGTTCTGATGTCCGGCGATCCGGCTGCGAGGGACACCGCAAATGAGGCTTGAATCCCTTAACGATCCCGACAAACTGATGCCTTTTGCTGATTCCCACCTTGGGTTAAATAAAGAGGGGGCTTTATGAAAAAAGGGAAGAGGGGTTTCGTGCTGATCATGACTCTGGCTCTCGTGATCGCGATGGTCGTGATTTTGTCCGGAAGTTTTCTTTCGCTGAGTCAGACCCAGATCAATACGCAAAGAAGCATCAACCGCATGAGGCTTTTCTGGGCCGCAGAGGCCGTGTTTGATAAAAGCCTGCACATGTTCTACAAGTACACCCGCGCCAACGGATTCCCTCCCGTCCGGGACGGGGACAACGCTGTCCTCGACGATCTTGGTACCGTGACCTCCGCCCCCGGGGAATCTTTTCAGGACTTTCTTCCGAAATGGTTCTCCGATACTTTCAAATCCCTCTGGCGCGATGAACTTTTTTTCAGGTTCCTCGATCTGGATAGCGTGTCCGTCACGGCGGACCCGAA
>Ga0116159_1005654_pt1 | contig 9982 bp, 10 predicted proteins | sample AD_JPNAS1_MetaG_FD_89878 | JGI IMG/M metagenome (GOLD analysis project Ga0116159, IMG submission 89878) | Active sludge microbial communities of municipal wastewater-treating anaerobic digesters from Japan - AD_JPNAS1_MetaG | ecosystem: Engineered > Bioreactor > Anaerobic > Digestate | place...
AAAGCCGACGACAAGCCTGTGTTTGCTCATCCTGGTCACCTCAATAAGGGGCTTGCGTAACCGCAAGCCCCTAGATCCAAAGGCTAGATTTTGCCCAGGGCCTTGTAGAACTTGGCGGTTTCGTTGTAGATCTCAAGCAACCGTGCCTGCGTCTCTTTTGCGTTCATGTAGGGTTCCCCAACGACGATACCTACCGCTTTGTAAGCCTTGATCAGCTCTGGATCCCTCAGCGCCTTGGAAAGGCTGTTTTCAAGATAGGTAGTGATCTCGTCCGGCGTCTTGGTAGGTACCGCCAGGAACCGCCATGCTCCGAATATGGTCGGCACGTCTATCCCCGATTCCTTGAAGGTGGGTGTGTTAGGCAGGAATGGGTCACGATACTCAGATGCAACGGCTACGGCCTTAAGCGTTCCTGCCTCAAGGTGACCCTGGAATTCGGAGAAGTAGGCGCACGTAATGTCTATGTGTCCACCCAGCAGCGCTGTAATGCCTGGCGCCCCTCCCTGGAAAGGCACCTTCGTGAACTTGGCGTTAGTGTTTAGCTCTGCTCCTATTACTGTGTACTCGAAACCATTGTTCGGGATGACCCCAATGTTGATCTTTCCGGGATTGGCTTTTGCGTACTCGAATATTTCCTTGACGGTCATCTTTGCATAGATTGAATCAGCTCTTGTGACCCACGTGATGGGCGTCTCGTTGATATACCCAATGGCCTTGAAGTCCCCTATCTTAAACGGCGCCTTGTTCAGCAGGATGTCAGATACTAGAGTCGTTGCCAGTACGCCTAATGTATAGCCGTCCGGCCTAGCTTGAGCTGCCAAATATGCGTGTCCGATCAGGCCTCCGCCGCCTTCTCTGTTCACCACTACGAGGTCGGTGCCAAAATGCTTCGCGGAGTGCTTCGCAAGGATTCGTGCGGTTGTATCCATTCCGCCGCCAGCAGGGTAGACTACCGTGAATTCAATGGGACGAGCTGGGGCCCATGCGGCCATGGTCGGTAGAGAAAGCAGTGCCAACACAGCGATCAGCGCGGTAACCCTCAATAGCCTTTTCATCGATCATGCTCCTTTCAGCTGCCTGCTTTTTTCAGATAGTCGATGTAGCCGCCCGACTCAACAATCTTCGTCAAGAACTCTGGCATTGGCTCGAATTTGGTAGCTGTGCCTTGTGTGATGTTGCGAATAGTGCCCTCTCCCGGCGAAATCGCGATCTCATCTCCAGTGTTCGCAAAGCTCGAAATGTCGTGCTTTATCAGCACTAGTACACCGTTGTTGATCATGTTCCTGAAGAAGTATCTCGACACCGATTCAGCAATCACTGCCTTGATACCAACGCCCTTGAGCGCATATATGGGATGCTCCATGCTCTTGCCGCCGCCGCCGAAATTCTCGCCGGCTACTATGAAGCTGTACTCACCGGCCAGGGCCTTCTCTGCGAATGTAGCGTCCAGTCCTTCCATGGCATGTTCCCCTAGCGCCGCCAGATCCAGTTCCCCATACTTCTGCATCCAGTACTGCTGAGGCAGAATCTGGTTGGTGTCTATCATCCCAGGATGGGCCCATACCTTTCCAGTAATCGTGTTCATCACTGTACCTCCACAAACTCCCTGGGATCAGTCAGGTAGCCAGCTACCGCTGCAGCCGCCGCTACTGCGGGATTTCCGAGATAGACTGATGCTTCAGAACTACCCATTCTGCCCTTCATGTTGCGGGTCGTTGTAGATACACACACCTCTCCCGATGCCAAGAGACCCATCTGAGCCCCATAGCACGGGCCGCACGTAGGTTGGCTGACCAGTGCCCCTGCTTCGATAAAGGTGGAGATCAGGCCCTCATTGATCGCTTTGGCGAAAACCGACTGGCTTGCCGGTGAAATGAGCATCCTAACGCCTCGATGGACGCTCCTGCCCTTGAGAATTGACGCGGCCAACCTCAAGTCCTCAATCCTGGCGTTTGCGCAAGATGCAATCACAACTTGGTCTACTCTCGTACCCTCTACTTCGGATATGGGTACCACGTTATCAGGAGAGTGCGGACACGCCACTAAAGGAGGCAAGCTACTCACATTAACCTCTATCTCTTCTTCGTACTCCGCATTCTCGTCACTGTAGACCGGGTCGACTTCGATACCAAGATTCCTGAAGTGTTCCAATACGAACTCGTTCGGCTCGATTATCGCATTCTTGGCGCCCATGTCGGAGACGAAGTTGCTGGTTGTAAGGCGTGCGTCGAGAGACATGCTCGTCATTGTTGGTCCAGTGAACTCAATGGACTTGTAGGCCCAAGCACCTGTTGTGCCATCCCATCCCTTTCTCTTGATTAGCGAGAAGACTAGGTCTCTCGAGGTTACTCCGGGTTGGAACTCCCCAACGACCGTCACTTTCACCTGCTCCGGGACTCTCATCCATAGCTCGCCTGTCGCCATGGCCACGGCTGCATCAGTTGCCCCAACCCCGGCTACAACTGCGCCCACCGCACCGCCAGTTGGAGTATGCGAATCTGTACCTATTGCTAGATAGCCTGGCTGTACATGTCCCTTTTCGACCACCATCTGATGCATAATCCCATGGCGCCCAACGTCGTACAGTGTCCCGCCATACTTCCCGACTGCTTCCCGCACATACTTCTGCTGTTCAGCGGAGTTTACGTCTGCAGCGGGCACCAAGTGGTCGAAGCATATCACTACCCTGCTGCTGTCGAATACCTTCTCGACTCCCATCTTCTGCAGGTGGTTGAACAGCACTTTGCCTAAGAAATCCATACTATACACAAGGTCTATTCTGCTGTTATGGATTTGACCGGGCCTTACTTCTTCAACTCCCGCTGACTTCGCGAATATCTTCTCGCTTATTGTCATTGGCCGTTTCAAGGGCACAACCCCCTAGCTCAGACGAAGTAGCTTCTCAAAGCGTCGGTGAATTCTGTGAATCTCTTGACAATGAAGTCTCCCGGGCTGATGAAGAACATGACCATTCCGTTCTCATGGTTCTGCCGTATTTTCTCCTTGTTTAGAACCGCGCCCCCGCCAGTAGGGACGCCCGCCTTCTTGGCGGACAAGGCTACTTTCCTAACCGCTTCCTGAACATCCGGATGTGATGGATCTCCCATGTATCCCATGGAGGATGAAAGGTCCGAGGTCCCAAGCATGACTATGTCAATGCCGGGCACTGTGAGGATCTCCTCAATGTTCTCTACGCCTTTGCGCGTCTCCACAAGGAGTATTGTCATGATGTTCTCGTTCGCGGCCCTGAAGTAATCACTGGGTTTCACTGTTCCCCATTCGGCAGCAACAGTTTTCCAGTTGCTTCCTCTAATGCCCTCAGGCGGGTACTTAGTGCTCATCACAGCCAGCTCAGCATCTTCTCTTGTCTCTATCTGCGGCACCATGACTCCCATACAGCCTGCGTCAAGGGCCCTTAGCACCTCTTTCGGGTCGTTCTGCGTGACTCTGGCGAACGGAGTCAGTCCCTTTAGTTTCGCTGCACGGTTTAGTTCCTCGAGAGTCTCAAAACTGAATGAGCCATGTTCTCTGTCGAAGATCACAAAGTCGAATCCGGATAGTCCATACATCTCAGCTAGCTTCGTGGATCCCAAGTTGCATACCAAGCCGAATACTGGTTCCCTGCGTGAGATCTTGTCCTTCACCATGTTCTTCTCCATGTGAACACCTCCGCTTATGCTGCTAGTACCGCAGTTCGAGAGCGCGCAACTTGGCATTCCTAATGTGGCTGGTAAACGCCTCCTCGGCGCTCTGCTTGTCGCCGTTCTTTATCTTGTTCAGGATCTCTGTGTGTTCTTGTATGGCATCCGAAGTGCCAAGAGCCTGCATCTGGTAGATGGTTTTCACGGTACAGACTAGGTACTGTTCACGTACGCTCTTTATCAGTTCGGTGAATCTGGGCTTGTTGAATATCGAGAAGAATAGGAGATGGAACGCCTCGTCGTTCTTGTAGAAACCCGAAATGTCCTTAGCTTCAAGACAGGTCCGTTGCTTTTCAACAATCGTATCCAGTTCCTGTATGATGTCCTCGTCCAGCTGTTCAAACACTCTGTCAAACACAAAGAGCTCTAGACATTCCCGCAACAGGAATATCTCTATCGCGTTCGCGCTCGTCATCTCCGGAATCATATAGCCGACATTGGGTATCAACCTCAGAAGCCCTTCATTGGTCAGCCTTTGAAATGCCTCTCTCGCTGGGGTGTATCCGATGTTCATCTCTTTGGCGATCTTCCGAAGACTTATGAACTCGCCGCCACAGTACTCGGAGATTACCTTCTCTTTCAGAATGTCATATGCAATGGAACTCAGATCACTAGTCACTCTCCTCACCCCTGTTATAACACTGTTATAACGGCTCTATACTGATTAAACCACATTGATGCAACAATGTCAATGAACTTTTCGTCCATGGCGCAACGGGCTTCAGCAACGACGCCCACATTCCTTTATCCAGCATAACGCCGATTTATGGCGATGGTGGATCTGGAGGAGTCCTGCCCGCTGCGAATAGTCGCGTGACCGATGGCTTCATGAGTTCAGAAATGAAAAACCCAGTAGCGCTGCAAGCGGGACAGGACTAGATTCAAGATTTCGCCGGATAAGGCCATCGAGGCGATGGCGACCTGCATCCTTTCGGACCGAAAGGCACTCTACCGCGTGCAGGAGTTCCGCGAGGGCAAGGATGTGGAGGCGCTCTTTGGAGAGGGAGTTGCGGCTCACGATTTCAACGACGATGCCCTTCTTGGCAGAAACCTTGACCGACTGTTCGCTCCGCCCGACACGGGATCATGGATCACAGTCGATCATGAGTATGCGCGGAAGATCCTGTCTGCCTGTGGCATCAACTCCGAGTAGCATGCACTCAACACCAGCTGATACCATCACAAGTCTGCAGCCAATCGCGCTGTGTTTCCTCCACTCTTCTTTGCCACGTACATGGCCTTATCGGCCATGCGGATCGTATCCAGCACGGTTTCGCCGTGTTCCGGCCATGACGCTACGCCAATGCTTATGCCGAAATCCACTTTCGCTCCATCCACCAAGAAAGGGTTGCTGTCAGAGACCTGCAGAATCCTCATTGCCACAGCAGCAGCCTGTTGAAGACCTGTGCGGGGAAGGGCTATGACGAATTCATCTCCTCCGTAGCGTACGATCTTGTCCTTATCTCGAACATTAGCAAAAAGAATCTCAGCCACATGGATAAGAAGGCGGTCTCCCGCGTCGTGTCCGTATCTGTCATTCACGGCTTTCAGCCCATCAATATCTGAAAATATGAAGCAGCAGTTGCCCTTGTCTTCAGGCCCTGTGCCAAACTCGGTATTCAGCCATTTCTGCAAGTATCGCATGTTGTAGGCCTTGGTAAGCGTATCGGTTTCCGCTTCTTCAGTCTTTTCGATTAGTTCCTTCTGAAATGCGGTTTCCAGCCTGAGGGACACGACGCCAAGGAATACGATCACAAACGCAGCGTTCCCTATGTGAGATGAGAGCAGCACGGCAACAACGGTCAGGAAGGTCCGTCGAGGCAGTACAGCTTTCCTGTCTGCGTACAGCAGTTTGGTAAAACAGTTCGTCCAAGGCTCCCTGTTCTCTATGCTTCTTGACACGCTTACAAACAGGATGTTCAGAATGTCGAATGTCAGCATCAACAGAAGGATCGTCGCAATATCTCCGGCGGCGGCAGGAACACCCGGTTGCCAGCCCAACTGCAAGCCTACAGCTTCTGCAACATAGACGCAGATGGTGAACTGACCCGCGTTGAAGAGACAGTTAAGAAGCCCGTGACGCTTTGTGAAGAAATGAAACAACATCGCCGGCGCTATTACGAGAATTGCTGCGCTGCAGCCGTGGGAGTAGAGAGCGCTCATGACAAGGGGGAAGCCGGGATGGAGCTTGACATTCGACGGCAATGTAACTGGAAGGTGATACGAGACGAGCCCAACGATCGATAGCAGCAGTGCGGTCCTCGGCTCGGGCAGCGGCGTGGTCAGCGCTATTCGGATACTCAGAGGCACGCCAACAACCGCAAAAGCCGAGAAGTAGACGGCTTGTGCCACTGCGTCGCGGCCCTCAAGTTTGCTTGTGATCATCGGGCGATTCAAGCTTCTCGCTCCTCCCTCCCTGTGCAAGCACACTAACAAGTCCGGCCCGCCTCAAGCTAAGCAATCGACGCGCTAGTACTTCTGCAAATTCGTTCGGTATCCGGGCAGAAGATCCCTTTACTGGGATGCGCATGGCATCCCTGCAGTCGCCCGCGCGGCCCAAAAGGATGGGGACGCGCTTCCGCCTACACTCTACACATTCTGATTTTCTTCCGCGCCTCCTCGCACACGGCCTCAATTCCGGTCTGCCGTGCGGCCAGTGCATGGGAGGCGCTAACATCGCCTACAGAGTCAAACATCTTCTTCAGGCTGCGGGCATGAGCTATCCGAAGGTCAGTTCCAACGTTGAACTTCCTGATCCCGCTTCGTATCGCCTCTCGCACGACTTCGTCGGGAAGATCTGACCCTCCGTGTAGCACCAATGGCTTATCAACCCGCACGGCGATGGCCCTGATCAAATCGAACCGCACGGCAGGTGTGCCGGTGTAGATTCCGTGTGCGGTACCGACCGATGGCGCCAGAGCGTCTACTCCGGTCTCCGCTATGAATTGCTCAGCCTGGTCCGGATCGGTCAGCCAGTCTGGGCCGTCTCCCATCGCATTGTCCTCCCGACCGCCTATCCGGCCAAGTTCAGCTTCAACGGATACTCCCACTGAATGAGCAACATCGACTACCCTTCGCGTGGCCTTGACATTCTCCTCATAGGCAAGTGCCGATGCGTCTATCATCACCGATGAAAAGCCCAGCTTAATCCCTTGCATTATCAGTGCGAAGTCAGTCGCGTGATCCAGGTGAAGGCACACCGGGACTCTAGCTCTACGCGCGGCAGCCATGCCGACAGCTGCCATGTAGTCGATCCCCACATGCGCCAGCGCAGCCTGGGTAACCTGGATTATCACGGGGACACTCTCAACTTCAGCGGCTTTGACAATGCCAAGCATGTCGTCGAGGGATATGAAGTTGAATGCCACGGCTGCCCCGGGGCGTTTGACCTGCTCAAGTAGTTGCGGGAGTGTGAGGGCGTACATGTGCTCATCCTCCAGTCTGAATGCGCGCTAAAAACATTATACTCGCAGAAGGAATTTGGGGCTACGTGTAGTATTAATCAAACCAATTAATTAATTGCTTTAACTGAACTCAGCCCAATCGGCTGAGTCGGCGAATGCTCCAAACCGCCCAGAAACGAATAGGTGGGTGATGCCGGACATGAGAGTTCCCAGGGGACGCGAGTCAATAAACCCAGGCCAGATGCAGCTGGAGAATAGGTCCACTGTACTCAGACTGCTCAGGCTGAACGAGAATGCTTGCCGGAAGGACCTTGCGGAAATGAGCGGCCTGACTGGAGCAACAGTAACCAACCTCATCCGGGACCTGGTCGACGTGGGCCTCATACGCGAAGACAAGAACTACAATGGGCCAAGATCGCGCAATGCTATGGCTCTCAGGTTCAACTATAGCGACTTCCTGATTGTCGGCGCGACTTTCCGAAGAGGCGCGCTGAGATGCGCTGTAGCTGACTTCGGAGGCAGATTCCTTGAGAAGAGGGAGATACCTCTGGCGCTTGATCAGCCAGTTGAGGACGTGTTGCGCACCCTGCGCACGGCCGTGTCGGACCTGATCGACCGCTTTTCCGGCAGAGGCACTATCGTAGGGCTTGGGGTGTCGGTGCCCGGCCCGATCGACCTTGAGAAAGGCGAGATCCCGAGGTTAACTAACCTGCCGGGCTGGAACGCGATCCCGATAAAGTGCATCCTCGAAGACACGTTTGACCTTCCCATTGTGATCGACGACAACGCCAACGCCGCGGCTATCGCGGAAAAGTGGTTCGGATTCGGGCGGGCCCACGACAGCCTGATCTCGGTCCTCGTCAGCAACGGAGTGGGCGCCGGGGTGGTCATTGACGGCCAGGTATTCCACGGTGCCTATGGTCTCGCAGGTGAGCTCGGCCATGTAAGCATCGACTTCAACGGTCCGCAATGCGAGTGCGGCAATCACGGCTGCGTGGAGCTCTACTGCTCGGCCCTGTCGCTTCTGCGCAAAGGCAGATCACTTGAGGGATCTCCGTTCACGAGTTTCGATCAGATGGTGGACGCTGCAAAGCGCGGTGACGAACGGGTTCTGGGCATGGTCGCAGAAAGCGGGCGCTATCTGGGCTACTCCCTCGTGAACCTTGTGAACCTGTTCAACCCTGAGTTGCTAGTAGTCCATGGCGACATGCTGCGATTCGGCCGCGTTTGGTCCGACGCGGTGGCCCATGCTCTCACCGAACGCATGCTCCCAGAGGTGGCTGAAAGGCTCGAGATCCATCCCACGGGCCTTCCCGACGATCCGGTGCTGACTGGAGCCATAGCAATGGTCTTTGACTACATAGTCAACAACCCGCGTCTGGAGTACTTCGCCGGCAGAAGCGGCCTGATGAGAGCATAGCAGCAGGGAACGGAAGGAGCGGTCCAATGGTAGGCAGGCACAGCATAGAGGAGTACCGACGGCAGGCGCAAGCCTGGGAAAGGGCGCTTGGTATCGACGCGAGACTGCCCGAAACGCACGGGAATACCGTGTTCTTCGGCGGCGGCGTGGCGCTCAGCGTCGCGAAAACCCTTGCCTTCACCACACAAACGGTACTGGGCAGGCCCGCAATGGCCGTCGCGTCGCAAGATCTCACTACGTATCCAGGCATCGTCGCCGGACTCGGCGCAGAGCTGTTCGTATCGATCAGCAGGACTGGCGCCGTGTCGGACAATATTGCCGCGATCAAGAGCATCAGGAAGGCTCACCCGTCAGCTACGATATTCGGACTAGTCGGCGAGGATCCGATGGACTACGGAACCCTGTGCGATGATCTTCTTGTCCTCGACATCCACGAAGAGAGTGTAGCCACAACGCAGACGATCTCAGCGATGACATTGGCAGGTCAAGTCCTGATCGCGAAGGCGGGAACCGGGGTCGAAGCTGCAAGGTTTGGGGAGGAGCTTACTGGGCTCCCCGACCTGCTCAGATCGCTCACGCCGCACTATGACGAGCTGGCCCGTGCTCTTGCGCCCGACGAGTTCGATCAGATAGTGTTCCTCGGTTCCGGCCCCAGCCTTGGCGTTGCAGAAGCCGGCGCGCTGGCAGTTCTCGAGATGTCGGTGGAGAAATGCCTTGCATGCCAGCCTGGAGTGTTCATGCACGGGCATTTCGTGACGACTCGTCTCTACCCTACCCTCGTGGTCTTGCATCTCTCAGATGGAGGGCGGGCTGCCGAACTCAACGTGCTGCGGCAGCTCAGCCTGGGCAAGGTAACCGCCGCATGCATAGGCAATGGGGTTGGGGAAGCTGTTGCCGCACACAAGATCGAGATGAACGCGAATATCTCCGATGCAGCCCGGGCCCTGCTGTACCTGCCTTTTGCGCAGACGCTGGGTATCCAGAGGTCAGCGGCGCGGGGTTACGACCCTGACATGCCGCCCGGTCTTCCCAAGGTATTCTAGGCACTCCCCGCCAGGAGAGAGCCCGGCGGAAGCACTTGAAGGAGGGAACAACCCATGAGCGAAAAACCCGGCAAAACCCTACGTACTCTGGCACATCTCTCGGTTTTGGCTTTGGCGATTCTGGCACTCTCGGCGGGCGCACTGGCGGCCGAGGCGCCCAAGGTCCGAGTGGGATACTTAGCGCTGCCCCACTATCTCCTCACACCATACACGGCAGAGAAAGGTTACGACGCTGAATACGGAATCAAGATCGATGCGCTCAACTTCACCAACGGGCCTCTCATGATCGCCGCCATGGCGGCCGGATCGCTCGACCTAGGCCTTATGGCTTGTGTCCCGGTTATCAACACGTCGGCCAGCAATCCCGACAGCGTATACGTTCTCTCGGTTTTCGAAGATACCACGTCGGTAATG
>Ga0116159_1005657_pt1 | contig 9975 bp, 8 predicted proteins | sample AD_JPNAS1_MetaG_FD_89878 | JGI IMG/M metagenome (GOLD analysis project Ga0116159, IMG submission 89878) | Active sludge microbial communities of municipal wastewater-treating anaerobic digesters from Japan - AD_JPNAS1_MetaG | ecosystem: Engineered > Bioreactor > Anaerobic > Digestate | place...
CCATCGGCCGCAATGTCGTGAGTTGCAGAACTGAAAGCAATCAACCACAGTACAGCCAAAGTAGCCTGAAAAAAGAAAGGAGCGGGAATTAAAAAAGCTACTCCAGCAAAACCGGCACCAATCAGCAACTGCATGGAAGTAATCCACCAACGCTTGGTTTTAATTAAATCTACAAATGGACTCCAAAATGGCTTTATTACCCAAGGTAAATACAACCAGCTGGTGTACAAAGCAATATCGGCATTTGAAATACCCAGCCGCTTGTACATGATCACAGCTACCGTCATGGCAACTACATAAGGAATGCCTTCAGCAAAGTATAAAGTGGGTACCCATGCCCAGGGAGAAATGTTTTTTGTTTGCTTGATTTTCATGTCGATATATCGGAAAAATTTAGAGGTTATAAATTCTGTTTCTGATCATTTCAAACATATAAACTTTTCATAGCAACATTAAAGTCAGGGTGAGGGTTATAAATAAATTTTGGAAACGAGTTTAAAATATTTCTAACTCAATAAAATTGTAACACAATATATGGGAAAATCCCTTCTTTGCTTAAGAATTAGAAAAATACAAACCACGACAGAAAAAATCGAACTGAAAAACAATTGCTTTCAAATTAAGAAAGGCAAAGGTAAACAATCTTCTGTGAATTTAAAAGAAAAAATGATAAATCATCTACCAACAATTCTTACATTTATATGCTGAATTTCCCTTCAATTTTTCAAGGGAAATATTTTCTCTTTTTTGGAAATTAATTTAAATAGGTATAATTTTGAAACAAAAAATATCGTAAACAGACAGAGTAATGAGAAAAATATTTTTTTTTCTTAGCTTATTTTTTTTCCCCATCCTGATTCAAGCGCAAACTTTTTCTGGAAGTGCTTTAATTACAGGTAAACTGATTGATAAAGAAACAAAAAAACCTGTACCATTAGCAAATATCCGGGTTTTACAGCAGCGCGACAGCAGCTTTGTAAACGGACAGGCGAGCAGGAATGATGGATCTTTTTCCATTCCGGTTCATTATGGATCTTACATTGTACATATCTCATTTTTAGGTTATGATGATGTTTTTAAGCACGTTCAAGTATCAGCTTCAAATCCTATTGCTGTGCTTGATACTATATTTTTGCGACAGACCGATTTTAAGCTTTCTGAAGTTATAATTACCGAGAAAGCGCCTGAAGTTAGAGTGAAAGGAGACACGCTGGAATTTAATGCCGGTTCGTTTAAAGTTACTGAAAGTGCTGTGGTAGAAGACTTACTTAAAAAAATGCCCGGTGTGGAAATTGATAAAGACGGGAAAATTACTGTCAACGGACGCGAAATTAAAAAAATTATGGTGGACGGAAAAGAGTTTTTCAGCAGCGATCCCAAAGTTGCGTCCAAAAATCTACCTGCCAAAATGGTAGAAAAAGTTCAAGTGCTGGATAAAAAATCCGAAATGGCTGAAATGACCGGCTTTGACGACAGCGATGAGGAAACTGTGATAAATCTGGTTATTAAGCAAGGGATGAAAGAAGGATTGATAGGAAATGCCTTTGCCGGATATGGAAGTAAAGACCGCTACGAAGGCAATGCTATGGTCAATTACATGAGAAACCAAAATCAGTTTACCTTCATAGGCGGCCTAAACAATACCAATAATGCAGGATTTACCGATTTGGCATCAAGTATGTTTGGTAACATGGGCGGTCGCGGTATGCCAGGAATGTTTGGAAACCAAGATGGAGTTACTACTTCGGGCATGGGAGGATTCAATTTCAACACCCAACTTTCTCAAACTTTCAAATTGGGTGGAAATGTTCGTTATGGTTCCACAAACAGTGATGTGTTGTCAAAAATCCGGACACAAAACATGCTGAGCAGCGGAAATACTTTTGAAAACGAAAATGACACCACGAACAGTTTCAGTCAAAATTTTAATATGGATTTACGAATGGAATGGACTCCTGACACAGTTACCCGCATCATATTCCGCCCAAGCGTCGGGGTGTATGAAAACAGTCGCGATGAAATTAGTAATTTCAATACAACCAATGAAGAAAATGATTCTATAAATAAAGGTGATTCAAAGTATTCTTCGGATGGAAACGGATACAATGTCGGCGGGCGCTTGGAAGTAAGCAGGCAATTGGGGAAAAAAGGACGTGTTCTCAGCCTCCAACTGAGAGGACAGTTGAATGATGCCGACAACGACGGTTACAATCTATCCAATACTTATTATTTTGGTACCAAACCTGATGATATTATTGATCAGAAATTTACCAATACCAGCAACAGCAAAAACTGGCAAAGTTTTCTATCCTACGTAGAACCCATCGGACACAATAACTTTATTCAGCTTGCCTACAATTATCAGCAAAAATTTTCCGAATCGAACAAGGATACACGAACCAAAGACGACTTGGGAAATTATTCGGTAATGGATACTACCTACAGCAAAAGATTGGAAAACGACTTCGTTAACCAATCGATAGAAATGAATTTCAAAGCAAACAGAGGAAAATATGACTATATGTTTGGCTTCAGTATGCAGCCGTTCAATTCCAGCAGTAAAACCTATAAAGGAGATTCTCTTTATAACAATACTTCCAATCAGGGTATCAATTATGCACCAAGTGCCCAATTCAATTATCGATGGAGTCGACAAAACAATTTAAGAATCAGGTATTCGGGCATTACAAGCCAACCTTCCGTAACGCAACTTTCACCGGTGAGAGATGTTTCCAACCCTTTAAACGTTACTTATGGTAATCCCGATTTAAAACCTTCTTTCTCCCATCAATTGAATATTCGCTATATGAATTTTATGCCGCAACAAAAAAGTTCAATCAATTTTTTTGGAAACGCTTCCTACACGTTGAACGATATTGTTTCTTCCACTTCTACAGACGTTTTCACGGGACAAAAACAAACCACTTATAAAAATGTTAATGGCAACTGGAATGCCAACGGACGACTGACGCTGAATTTGCCAATAAAAAAAACGAATTTTTCCGTTTTTTCCATGTCATCAGGCAGTTATACTCATTCCAAAGGATATTCCAATAATGAAATTAACTTAAGTCAGCGAACCGGTTTGGGACAAACACTGGGAATTGATTTTCGTTCGGGTGTCGTGGATTTCGGCACAAGGGGAAACATCAATTACAACAATATTCAAAACAGTTTGACAGGTCAGCAGGATCAGGAATATTTCAATTACAATGTTTCAGCCAATACCACTATTTATTTACCTTATGACTTATCGATCGACAGCGACCTATCTTACAATACCAATTCCGGCTATTCAACGGGATTCGAGCAGGAAGCACTGATATGGAATGCTTCCCTTCAAAAGCAGCTTTTTAAACACAAAAATGGCTCCCTGCGCTTTAAAATTTACGACATTCTGCAACAGAAAAGCAACATCAGCAGAAGAGCAACAGCCAATTATATTACAGACACTACTACCAACACGCTTACTTCCTATTTTATGTTTCATTTTGTGTATCGTTTCAATATTTTCAAAAACGGCGCAAATCAAAACGACATGATGCCGCGCAGAAGCTTTGGTGGAGGACCCAGTGGACACTGACCCTATGCTGACAATACTTGAAAAAACAGAACAATAACTACTGTATTAAAATCATAAATGCAACTGTTTATAGGACAAATTTTGTAATAAAAATTCAGTTGTTATAACAGATTAAGGTTTTTATATTCTTTTTCTTTGCTTTTTCCAAAAGATTTACAAGAGCAATTCCGAACAAAATATAACCCTTGAACATGATGTATTGCATGAATAAAAATTATTTTTTTTTGTAACAAACTCATAAACAATGATTTATACTATTATTTTTCAATATAAAAATCTGAAAAAATTAAAATTTTTTATATACTGAAATAATTTTTCTATTTTTTTTTTGTTATTTGAAAAAAAAGCATTTCCTTTGTATCCGATTACAAGAAGTGTATCTCCCTCGATCGGTTATTTTCAACTTTCCATTTCTCTGGACGGCAATCTTTAACCTCGTATGTTTGTTTTACTCCTCTTTAATCGCAAATTATATTAATTTCTAATTTTTAATTTTTTTATTTTTATGAACATTTATGTTGGTAACCTGAGCTACAAAGTTCGGGAAAATGATCTTCAAGGGGTTATGGAAGAATACGGTCAGGTATCATCCTGCAAAATCATTAAAGACCGTGAAACCGGAAGGTCAAAAGGATTCGGATTTGTTGAAATGAGTGATGACACTGCAGCAACAAAAGCAATTGAAGAATTGAATGGAGCCGAATTCGATGGAAGAACAATGGTAGTTAAAGAAGCACGTCCAAAAAATTAAGCTTTTTTTAAAAATCGAAATGGAGAACTTCTATTGTCGCAAGACAATGGAAGTTTTTTGTTTTTAACTGTTTTCACGAATGATTAATGATATATCGACAGAAGTATGAGCTCATTAAAAGGTGTTTTCAAAAATCGTAAAATTTTTTCTCAATTATTGCTGTTGTTGTTTTTAAGTGGCTTGTTTTTTTACATTGGTTTAGCTTTTTGGATGGTTATATCGGCAGGAAGAAGAGAAGACGCCCAAGCCATCCGAGTATTACAACTGATACAGTCAATCGGATTGTTTTTGATTCCACCATTTATTTTTGCATATTTAGTGAGTGATCGTAAACCGACAGAATATCTCAGTTTATCTCAAAAAATCAACTTAAAGGATGTGATGTATGTGATACTAATAATGTTTATTGCTATTCCATTTGTCAATTTTCTTACATCTCTTAATCAGCAACTGGTTTTACCGGAGGTACTTGCACCTGTGGAAGAATGGATGAAACAAACAGAAGAAGAAGCTGCATTTCTTACCAAACAACTTTTACAGGTCGACAACATAGGTGGATTGTTTGCAAATCTAATATTAATTGCCTTAATTCCAGCATTGGGAGAAGAATTGTATTTTCGTGGTGCTTTACAAAACGTCATAGGTCGTGGCAAAGGTACCCACTTTGCCATCTGGATGACCGGTTTTTTGTTTAGCGCATTTCATTTGCAGTTTTATGGCCTTTTGCCTCGATGGTTGCTGGGAGTGTTTTTTGGATATATCTTGGTATGGAGTGGAAATATATGGCTGCCAGTTATTGCGCATTTTACCAACAATGCAATAGCAGTGATATTTTACTACTTCAGTGGGCAAAACAATGAAGTAGTAAACATTGATGCTGTTGGGACAAATGATAGCTGGTGGATGGGTGTAATAAGTTTGATTTTAACCATTTTGCTTGTTTTCAGATTAAAATCAAGAATTCCAAAAAAACAGCATATTTAACAGGCATTTCTTCTTTCGCCTACTATCATTAAAGCTTCCTCTCGTAAAAATAAAGGTAATTCTATCTGCCTCATTTGTAAACTGCGTAACCAACCTGCCACATCGCTTTCTTGCAAACTGTAGAAAACTTCCGAAAGCTGTTCTATTTCTTTATCGGAAAATTGTGTCGGCGATTTTCCACTCAAAGCATCAAGTTCTTCGTCATCATAATATTCTATTTCATTTTCCATGTTTAAGAGATTTTCTCTTTCACAAAGAGCATGTGCTCCACAGCATTCTGAATTTTCTCGAACTTGTACCGTTGCTTCTTCTCTTTTGCCTTTTCGGCTAAAATAGGTAACTGTCATTAAAACAAGTCCGACTGAAATCAAAATTATTATCAATACCCACATAATTGTTTGTATCCTTTCTTAGTTGTTTATAAATATACAACAAATTTTTTGACTGTAAAGTTAGTAATAAAACTGAAAAAATGTTTGTTAAATTGTGTATGAATTTTCGGTCCCACTTATGTTATATTTATCGTACACTAAGTTATACAAAAAATATTTTTTTGTTTTCTCTTTAATATTTTCTTACCTTTGGATAATTTTTACAGAATGATGTCCCACTCAAGGGTATAGATTTTGATATCTGGTATTATAAATTTTTTTTTGTAGAATTTTGATGCATATTTACCATTAATCTAAGGATTTTACTCATAGATGCTTAATTCCTGAATAAATATGATTGATCACCATTCGAAAAGAGCAAGAATATATATTTTTTTAAGAAATTTTAAATGGGAAACTAATCCGGGTATTGTCATGATGGTAGTTGCCATCGCAACCCTTGTTATTGCCAATTCTCCATTGAAGGAATGGTATCAGTCATTTTGGAATATAGAATTTTTACTTGGTACAAATTCATTCAACCTTTTTAGTCATCACGGTACACCCCTTACCCTGTTGAGTTTTATCAACGACTGCTTAATGGCGGTTTTCTTTTTTTCTATAGGTTTGGAAATAAAACGAGAAGTTCTGATTGGAGAACTTTCATCTTTCAGGCAGTCGATTTTACCTATGATTGCAGCTTTGGGAGGAATGATTGTTCCCGTTTTGTGCTTTTTTGTTACGGGTCGAATACAGAATCTTTCGCCAGATGAAATGAGAGGAATGTTTATCCCGATGTCAACCGATATAGCTTTTTCGTTGGCAGTGGTATCGTTGTTGGGAAAAAAAATTCCTGTGAGTTTAAAGGTTTTTTTGCTTGCTCTGGCGATTATTGATGATATTGGTGGTATTATAGTAATTGCTTTATTTTATAGCGATTTCAATGCCGAATCGGTAATATATCTTCTTTATGCTGCATTTTTTGTGATTGTCCTTGCTCTTGGAGGCAAATTGCGTATCAACGGAAAACTATTTTATGCTTTTTTTGGTATTATTGTATGGTATTTGTTCCTTCAGTCGGGTATTCATCCTTCCATTGCCGGCGTAGTAGTTGCTTTTACTGTTCCTGCCCATCCGCGTATCAACATCAGAACCTTTATACGTCAGCTGCGCAGAGATATTGATTTACTTGAAAGTGTTTCACCTAAGCCCACGAAGGAGGAAATAATTCTCAGCAACACACAAATTAAATATCTTTCTCATATCGAAAATGCAGCTGATCAGGTAATCAGTCCGCTACAAGATTTTGAAGACAACCTCTATGTATTAGTGAATTTTATTATTTTGCCTCTTTTTGCCTTTGCCAATGCCGGTGTGGTTATCAATCTGTCCGATTTTTATTTGTCGGGTATTGCTCTGGCCATCATCATAGGTTTGGTACTGGGTAAAACATTGGGAATATTTTCCTTTACATGGCTTACCATCAAATCGGGCTTATCGCGTATGCCCAATGGCATGAACTGGCACAGTCTGTTTGGTTTGTCATTAGTTGGAGGGATAGGTTTTACAGTTGCATTATTCTTAACTGCTCTATCATACCCTGTCGGAAGCGAAATACTTAATCAGGCGAAATTAGGTATTATTGCAGGGTCTCTTATTTCGGGCTTTTTGGGTTACTATTATCTGAAGTTTTCGATCAACAAAGGTGAAAAAAACAATTATCGATTGAAAGAAAATTCACAGGCTTCATAATCATGTGTTTAAACATTTGTAAGATGCCTTTTGACAAAAAAATAAAATACTCAAGGGAGTTTGCCAAATATTTTATAAAGCATAATTTGTAACTATCCGAACTATTTTTATGGAAAAAATCATTATACTCGATTTTGGTTCGCAAACCACTCAATTGATAGGTAGACGTTTAAGGGAACTTAACGAATTTTGTGAAATACTTCCCTACAACAAATTTCCTGAACAAACAAAAGACATAAAAGGTATAATTCTTTCCGGAAGTCCTTTTTCAGTTTATGATCCAAAAGCACTACAAATCGATTTGAATAAAATTAGAGGGAAATTCCCAATTTTGGGAATTTGTTACGGGGCACAATATATTGTTCACTCGGCCGGAGGGAAGGTTCAGCCTGGAAATACTAGAGAATATGGACGAGCTTCGCTCACCTATGTGGATGCAACAGACCCATTAATGTCAAATATTCCTGTCGGTTCTCAAATTTGGATGTCCCATAGCGATTCTATAACCGAGGTTCCGCATAACTTTATACAAATTGGAAGTACGCAGGATGTACAAATTGCAGCTTTCCGTATCGAGGGAGAAAAAACCTGGGGTGTTCAATTTCATCCTGAAGTATTTCATACTACAGAAGGCCTATTACTCTTAGAAAATTTTTTAAATATTTGCGATTGTCGGCGAAACTGGACTCCCGCTTCATTTATAGAAACTACCATTCAACAATTAAAAGAACAATTAAAAGACGAAAAGGTGGTACTGGGATTGTCGGGAGGGGTAGATTCTTCGGTAACAGCCGTGTTATTAAACCGAGCCATTGGAAAAAATTTGACCTGCATTTTTGTCGATCATGGTTTGCTCAGAAAAGACGAATTTCGTGAAGTACTCACTAATTATGAACATTTGGGTTTAAATGTTATTGGAGTCGATGCCAAAGAAAGATTTTATGCCGTACTGAGGGGAATCGCAGACCCTGAAAAAAAACGTAAAATTATTGGAGCCGAATTTATAAATGTGTTTAACGAAGAAGCTAAAAAAATTGAAAATGTAAAATGGCTGGCACAAGGAACCATTTATCCGGATGTTATCGAATCCTATTCCATTTCGGGTAATACTATTAAGTCTCACCACAACGTTGGAGGATTACCTGAAAAAATGCACTTGAAATTATGTGAACCTCTGCGTTTACTTTTTAAAGATGAAGTTCGCAGTGTTGGTATCGAACTTGGAATGACACCTCAACTTATCAAACGGCACCCTTTCCCTGGTCCCGGGTTGGCAGTCAGAATTTTGGGAGAAGTTACCCCTCAAAAAGTTGCCATTCTTCAGGAAGCCGACTACATTTTTATTCAAGAATTGCGAAAATGGGACCTCTATGATAAAGTTTGGCAAGCGGGATGTGTTTTGCTGCCCATTCAAGCAGTTGGCGTAATGGGTGATGAAAGAACTTATGAAAACGTGGTGGCGCTCCGTGCTGTTACTTCAACAGATGCCATGACTGCCGATTGGGCAAAATTGCCTTATGATTTTTTGGCCAAAGTATCAAACGAAATTATAAACAAAGTAAAAGGTATAAACCGGGTAGTGTACGATATCAGTTCTAAGCCTCCGGCAACCATTGAATGGGAATAATTTAAAAGGTGGAATTTTCAACCAAATCACAGTAAAGAATTCGCTGCACAAGTAGCAGCTACAAATTGTATTCACGATACTGTCTAAACATTGTTGCACTTTCAAGGTAAAATAAAAACTTTTATGTGATAATTCAAACAAGCATGATAGACACCCATGCCCATATATATTCCGAAGAATTTGATGCTGACCGAGAGAAAGTTATAGAGAGGGCTCTAAAAAGAGGCATTGAACACATAATCTTACCAAATATAGATTTGCAGAGCTTACAGCCCATGTTGCAACTGGAAGCAAGCCATCCTGATATTTGTCATGCAGCTATTGGCCTTCACCCTGTAAGCGTGAAAGAAAATTTTGCAGAAACCCTGAATTTTTTAAAATTCAAATTACAACACCACAACTATATTGCTATAGGAGAAATAGGCATAGATCTGTACTGGGACAAAACGTATCAAAATGAACAAATTGAAGCTTTTTGTCAACAAATAGAATGGGCATTGGAATGGGAATTACCAGTAATTATTCATGTAAGGGATTCGTTTAAGGAAACTATGCAGGCTCTTGAACCCTACAGGAATAAAAAGTTAAGGGGTGTTTTCCATAGTTTTACGGGAACAATAGAAGAAGCAAACCAGATCATAACTTTTGGAGGTTTTAAAATTGGTATCAATGGAATACTGACATTTAAAAATTCTGAACTTTCTAAAACTGTCAGCCAAATTGAGACAGAGTATTTGGTACTGGAAACCGATGCACCTTATTTGTCGCCCGTCCCTTTTCGTGGAAAGAGAAATGAGCCGGCTTACCTATCCTATATATGTGAGCAACTCGCGCTGATACTTGGGAAAACATCGGAAGAAGTCGAGTTTATCACTACCCAAAATGCAAAGAAATTGTTTAAATTACA
>Ga0116159_1005658_pt1 | contig 9974 bp, 10 predicted proteins | sample AD_JPNAS1_MetaG_FD_89878 | JGI IMG/M metagenome (GOLD analysis project Ga0116159, IMG submission 89878) | Active sludge microbial communities of municipal wastewater-treating anaerobic digesters from Japan - AD_JPNAS1_MetaG | ecosystem: Engineered > Bioreactor > Anaerobic > Digestate | place...
AATTCTGCGGGCCATGCCCAGATTGTTTCCTGCTCCAAAATTTATTGCAAAACCTCGTCAGGCATGCGCCAGCGCGGCTTTACCCTGCTCGAATTGCTGGTGGTGCTGGCGATCGTGGCGATGGCCTCGGCCGGTGTCGGCTTTGCCATGCGCGACAGCGGGCAAGCCCGGCTGGAGCGCGAAGCCCAGCGCCTGGTGGCCTTGCTGGAGTCGGCCCGGGCACGCTCGCAGGCCCTTGGCATACCGCTGCGCTGGCGCGTCACCGTGTCAGGCTTTCGCTTTGAAGGCGCAAGCCAGGAGACTGCCGAGCAGGCTTTGCCAGACCAATGGCTCGATGCCGATACGCGCGCCAGCATCGAGCCCTCCGGCAACAGCGTCGCCGCCACCACCAGGCCGTCGCCAGCCAATGCCGATACCTTGCTGCTCGGCCCAGAGCCGATCATTGAGCCCCAGACCGTGCTGCTCAGTAGCGTCAGCCGACCGCAGCAGCACGTGCGCATCGCCACCGACGGCTTGCGACCGTTTGCGCCGCAGGATGCCCCGTAATGGCTGGTCTGGTGCAAACCGCAGGAGTCGGCCAGACTGCGCGGCGCGCGCGCGGCTTCACGCTGGTTGAAGTGCTGGTGGCGCTGGGCATTGTGGCAATCGCCCTGATGGCCGGTTTGCAGGCCAGTGCCGCGCTAACGCGCCATGCCGGGCGCCAGTCTGACATGTTGCTGGCGCAAATCTGCGCTGAAAATGAACTGGTGCGCTTGCGGCTGGCCCGGCAACTGCCCGGTGTCGGTGACACCCAGGTGCCGTGCCAGCAGGCCGAGCGCACGCTGACGGTGGAGCTGGTGGTGCGCCCCACGCCGAATCCGAACTTCCGCCGGGTTGATGCCAGAGTGCTCGATGCCGAGCTGCCGATCTGGCGCTTGACCACCGTGGTGGGGCGCTACTGATGCAGGCAGACAGGCCACGCCGGTCAGGCGGCTTCACCCTGGTGGAACTGCTGGTCGCCATCAGCCTGATGGCCTTGATGGCACTTCTGAGCTGGCGCGGGCTTGACGGCATTGGCCGCACCCAAAGCCGCTTGCTGCAGCGCTCTGACGAGGTGCTGACGCTGCAGGCCACGCTGGCCCAATGGAGCGCCGATCTGGATGCGATGACCCCGCAACCGAACCTGCCCGGCCTCGAATGGGACGGCCGCAGCTTGCGCATCTTGCGCCGTGGCAGCATCGATGCGGCTGACGGTTTGCGGGTGGTGGCCTGGGCGCTGCGGGTGGTCAACGGGCAGGGTCACTGGTTGCGCTGGCTGTCGCCGCCGCTGCAAAACCGCGCCGACCTGGATTTGGCCTGGCAAAAAGCCGCTATCTGGGCGCAAACCCCCAGCGATGAAGACCACCTGCGCGAAGTGCGCACCGTGCCACTGGACAGTTGGCAGATCTTTTATTACCGCAGCAATGCCTGGACCAACCCGCTGTCCAGCGCCGACAGCGACACCGCTGCCGGTACCGGCACCGCAGCAACGCTGCCCGATGGCGTGCGGCTGCTGCTGAAATTGCCGCCGGGGCAGGCGCTTGGCGGCAGCCTGACGCGCGACTGGGTGCAGCCGCTGCTGGGAGGCAGCAGGTGAGGCGCCGGCCGCTCGTCAACCGGGCTGGCCAGCGCGGTGCCGCCATTTTGACCGCCATGCTGACGGTGGTGCTGGTGGCCACGCTGGCATCAGCCATGCTGTGGCAGCAGTGGCGCGGTGTCGAGGTCGAGTCAGCCCAGCGCAGCCGGGTTCAGGCCGCCTGGATTTTGACCGGCGCACTGGACTGGGCGCGGCTGATCCTGCGCGAAGACGCACGCCAGGGCGGTGCCGACCATCTGGCCGAACCCTGGGCGGTACCGCTGGCCCCGGCACGGCTGTCCACCTTTTTGTCGGCCGAACGCGGCCAGGCGCTGGTGACCGAAGGTGACGACGCTGAGTCAGAGGCTTTTCTGGCCGGTCACATCGTTGACCTGCAGGCCCGCCTGAATGTCACCAACCTGATTGACAACGGCAAACTGCACCAGCCCACGGTCGCAGTCTGGGCACGCCTGTTCAAACACCTGAATCTGCCCGAGCAGGAACTGCTGGCGCTGACCCAGTCCCTGCTGCGCGCCCAGGCCAGTGGCGCTGCTGCGCCAGCTTCGTCGGCCGCGTCGGCGACACCGGCGACAGCGGCGGTGACCGCGGCGACAGCGCTGCTGCCGCAGGCGGTGCCAGAGCTGGTCTGGCTGGGCCTGTCAGCCACCACACTGCAAACCTTGCAGCCCTTCATCACCGTGCTGCCCGAGCGCACCGTGGTCAACCTCAACACCGCGCCGCCCGAGGTGTTGCTGGCCAGTGTCAAAGGGCTTGACATGGCGCAGGCGCAAGCGCTGGTGCAGGCACGCGCGGCCCGCCACATGGACACCATCATGGATGCCGACCGGCTGGTGGGCAACCCGCAGGTTCAATTCGACTCTGCCGAGCAGGGCGTGACCTCGCGCTTTTTCAGCGTCACCGGGCAGCTCAAGCTGGGCCAGACCACGCTGCAAGAACAGTCGGTGCTGCAGCGCGACGGGCTGCAGGTGAAAGCCCTCAGCCGGGTGCGCGAGCAAGTTGGCGCTGATGCCCGGCCCCTACAATGACCCCAGATTCCTCAGTTGACCGCTTGTTTTCATCGGTAAGTCCTTATGAGTATGTGCTTTTTCAGCTTTGGTGGGGTTCACCCAAGGGGTCCCGGCGCGATGCACCCGCTTGAACTGCTGACAACGCGCCTGGCGGCATTGCGCCTGCTGGCGCGCAGCAGCCCGCATCGTCGTCGCACCTCGCAACTTGCTGCTTCATGCAAGGCGCAGCCATGCCACAAGGCTGGCCTGCCCAAGCCCGACCAACTGGAATCGAACAGCCTTCGTCGCGGGGGCGCGACTGCCACGGAACATCTGAAGTATTTTGAGTTTGTGGGAGTCACACCCGCGCGACGAATGACGCTATGGCTGTCCTGAATTCTTCCCGGCAATTGCAAAGACTTGACTTGTCAGTGAGTCAAGACGTGCCAACCTGCGCAGGCAGCTTTGAAGCTGCGGCTGTCGCGCTGCACAGCCACACCACAAGCGGCCGAGTCGGACACCTGCAGCCTGGTAATCCCGGCTGATTCGCGGCTTCCATGTCCTTGCTGATCATCACCTTACCGATTGACTGCGCCAGCCCGACGGCGCTGTTTGACTATGTGCAAAGCCCTGATGGCAGCACCGTGTCGGCGCACGCCAGCGTGCCGCTGGCCTTGCTGCCGACCACGCCGACGCGGCTCGGCGAGGTGGTGCTGTTGCTGCCCGCCCGGGCCTTGTCCTGGCACCAGGTGCAATTGCCCCAGGGCAGCTTGCCGCGCCAGGTGTTTGGCGAACGTGGCACGACGCGCTTGCGGGCCATTCTGGACGGCCTGCTGGAAGACCAGTTGCTCGACGAGCCGGCCCAGTATCACCTGGCCCTGCAGCCGCAAGCCGACACCAGCGCGCCGGTCTGGGTGGTCGCCTGTGCGCGCAGTTGGCTTGAAGATGGCCTCCGGACGCTGGCCCAGGCCGATCATGTGGTGACACGCATCGTGCCGGAATTCTCCGTGCAGGCGTTGGCCGACACGATTTACGTCACCGAGCAGGCGCAGGCCGCGCAACTGGTGGGCTTGCTCAGGCAGGGTTCGGCCAGCCATGCCAGCACCGGCGTGCTGGTGACAACGCTGTCAGCCACCACGGTGGGCTTGCTGGAGGGCGCGCCCGCGCCTGGCGATGCCAGCGCGGTGGTCGGGGAGCCAGCTTGCCGGGTGGTTGCCGAACCTGCCGTGGCAGCGCAGGCCGAAGCCCTGTTTCACCGACCGGTCGAACTGCAGCAAGTGGCCCAGCGCCTGCTGCAAGCGGCCCAGACGCGCTGGGACCTGGCCCAGTTTGCGCTGGCCCGCACCGGCCGCAACCGGCGCTGGCGCTCTCTGTCCGCGGGCTTGCGCGGCTTTGCCGGTGCCACCGCCTGGCGCGCCGCGCGCTGGTCGCTGCTGGCGCTGTTTGCGGTCAACCTGCTCGGGCTGAACGCCTTGGCCTGGCGTGAACAGGCCAACCTGCAGGCGCAGCGCCAGCACATTCGCAGCGTGCTGACCGACACCTTTCCCAAAATCCCGGTGGTGGTTGATGCGCCACTGCAAATGGCACGTGAAGTGGCGCTGCTGCAGCGCAGCCGTGGCAACCCGGCGAGCACTGATCTGGAAAGTATTTTGGCATCATTTTCGGCTCTAGCGCCTGATGGCTATGCGCTGACAGCTATTGAATATGCAGCAAATGAGCTACGCCTGACGGGGCCGCAGATGGACCCCAAGGCGGTTTCAAGGTTGCTTGACGGGCTCAAGTCAGCGGGCCTGAATGGCCGCCTTCAGGGTGATCAATGGCTGATTGGGCCGGGGGCAGCGCGATGAACTGGCGCGGCACCTGGCAGGCGCGCTGGCAAGCGGCCAGCACACGCGAGCAAGGTCTGCTGCTGCTGGCACTGGCGCTGGTTGGCCTGGCGCTGCTGTGGTGGCTGGCGCTGGCACCGGCTTTGGCGGTGCTCAAGCGTGCCGACCTGCAGCACCAGCAACTCGGTACGCAATTGCAGCAAATGCAGCAGATGCAGGCGCAGGCGCAGGCGCTGCAGGCACTGCCGACCCTCGACGCGCGGGAAGCCCGCAGTGCGCTTGAGGCAGCGCTCAAGCCGCTCGGCAGCGCCGCCCAGATCAGCACTCAAATGGACCGCCTGACGGTCACGCTCAAGGGTGTTGAGGCAAGCGCGCTGGTGCAGGTGTTGTCGGTAGCCCGGCAAAACGCCCATCTGGCCGCCAGCGAGGCGCGCCTGAAACGCGCCGCCTCCGGGGCCTGGGACGGCAGCCTGGTGTTCACCTTGCCAGCCCAGTGATGGCCAGCCGACCGAACGCCCGTTTCCAGAGCGCTGCGGCGGTGCTCAGGGTGGTGCGTCGGCCGCGTACAGGCGCCGCCACCCCCTGGGGCTGGGCGGCGGCCGGTGTGCTGCTGGGTTTGCTGGCCAGTCTGCTGCTGTTTGCGCCAGCGCGCTGGCTCGCTGGCGGCCTGCAACAAGCCAGCGCCGGGCGCCTGCTGCTGCAGGACGCACGCGGTACGCTGTGGACTGGCTCGGCCCGCCTGAGCCTGGGCGGCGGCGCCGGCAGCAGCGCTGCCGCTGCCCTGCCCGGCCGACTGGCCTGGCAGTTGCGCCCAACGCTGGCCAGCCCCGGCCTGGCCTTGCAACTGCAAGCCGATTGCTGCCTGACGCAGGCCTGGCGCTGGCACCTGTCGCCGCGCTGGAACGGCTTGCAGATGGTTTTTTCCGATCATCAGTCGCACTGGCCGGCGCAATCGCTGGCAGGCCTGGGCACACCCTGGAACACGCTGCAATTGCAGGGGCAACTGTTGCTCGAAACCCAGGCGCTGGGCTTGAGCTGGAGCAGCGGGCGGCTGCAGGTGGCCGGGCGCGCGCAACTTGACGTGCAAGACCTGTCGTCGCGGCTATCAACATTGCGACCCATGGGCAGCTACCGCCTGACGCTCAGCGGCGGCGCGACACCCGAGCTGTTGCTGGCCACCGAGAGCGGCAGTTTGCAGCTTTCGGGCCGTGGTCAGTGGGTTGGCGGCAGGCTGCGCTTTGTTGGCGAAGCCAGCAGCACACCCGAGTCGCAAGCGGCCTTGTCGAATCTTTTGAACATCATCGGGCGACGCAACGGTGCGCGCTCGATCATCAACCTGAGTTGAAACTGCATGACACACTCCCCACCCACCGGTTTTCAACATGCTATTTTATCGATAGCTGTCAGCGCTTTATTGACGGGGGCTGGCGGCCTTTTTTCCATCAATACCTGGGCGCAGGCCGGGGCTGCGGGCAAGCCGGGCGAACCGGTCACGCTGAATTTTCAGGCGGCCGAAATCGAAGCCGTGGCGCGCACCTTTGCCAGCATCACCGGGCGCAACGTGGTGGTGGACCCGCGTGTCAAGGGGGTCATCACGCTGGTCACTGAGAAGCCGGTCAGCCCGGCTGTCGCCATGAACCAGTTTGTCGCGGCGCTGCGACTGCAGGGCTTCACCCTGGTCGAGTCGGCCGGGCTTTACAAGGTGGTGCCCGAGGCCGACGCCAAACTGCAGACAGCCGGGGTCACGGTCAGCGGCGGCGAATCGGCTGGCCTGCCTTCGGGCAACCAGATCGTCACGCAGATTTACCGGCTCAACCATGAGTCGGCCAACAACCTGGTGCCGGTGCTGCGCCCGCTGATCAGCCCCAACAACACCATCAATGCCAACCCCGGCAACAACTCGCTGGTGATCACCGACTATGCCGACAACCTGCGTCGTTTGGGGCGCATCATTGCCGCGATGGATGTCGCCAACGCCACCGATGTCGAAGTGATTGTGCTCAGGCATGCGATTGCGTCTGACCTGGCACCGCTGGTGCTGCGCCTGATCGGCAGCAACGCCGCAGCGGCACCGGCCGGGCAGGCTGACACCTGGTACAAGCCCATATTGGTGGCCGAGCCGCGCTCCAATTCACTGATTTTGCGGGCCGCCAATGCCGCCCAGTTGGCGATGGTGCGTTCGCTGGTGGCCAAACTCGACCAGCCCGACAGCCAGGGCGGCAATGGCGCGGCCGGCAATATCTATGTGGTCTATCTGAAAAACGCCGATGCCACCAAACTGGCCACCACCTTGCGTGCGGCACTCAGTGGCGAGGCCCGCGCTGGCGCAGCCGCCCCGGTGGCCACGCCGGGCGGGGCACCAACTGCCGCCGCCACCGCCCTGACCCACAGCACCGGCGGCCAGATCCAGGCCGATGCCGCCACCAATTCGCTCATCATCACCGCGCCCGAGCCGCAATACCGGCAACTACGCGCCGTCATCGACAAACTTGATGCCCGGCGCGCCCAGGTGTTTGTCGAAAGCCTGATTGCCGAGGTCAGCACGGACAAGTCGGCCGATTTCGGCATCCAGTGGCAGGGTGCGCTGGGCAGCTCCGGTGACAGCGTGATTGGCCTGCTGGGCACCAACTTTGGCGTTGGCGGCAAAAACATCATTGACCTGGCCACCGGGGCCGAAAGTGGCACGGTGCTGCCAGATCGCGGGCTCAACTTTGGCGCGGCGATCAAAACCAACGGCATCTACGTGCTGGGTTTTCTGGCGCGCTTTCTGGAAGATTCGGGCAGCGGCAACGTGCTCTCGACCCCCAATTTGCTGACGCTCGACAACGAAGAAGCCAAGATCGTGATTGGCCAGAACGTGCCTTTTGTCACCGGCCAGTTCACCAATACCACATCGACCACCGGCACCGTCAACCCGTTTCAGACGATTGAGCGCAAGGACGTGGGGCTGACGCTCAAGATCAAACCGCAAATCAGCGAGAACGGCACCGTCAGGCTGACCATTTTCCAGGAGGTTTCGAGCGTGCTGGCCTCAACCGTGAATGCCGTCAATGGCCCGACCACCAACAAGCGCACCATTGAGTCAAGTGTGCTGGTCGATGATGGCAGCATTGTGGTGCTCGGTGGCCTGTTGCAGGATGAGTACTCGGGCAACGCCGAGAAAATCCCGGGGCTGGCCGACGTGCCGCTGTTGGGCAATTTGTTCAAGAGCGAGTCGCGCTCGCGCAAAAAAACCAACCTGATGGTGTTTTTGCGCCCGGTGGTGGTGCGTGATGCCAGGGACTCGGACAAGTTGTCGCTGGACCGCTATGAGCTGATGCGCTCCGGGCTGCAAGACAACCAGTCGCCAGCCAGCGCCATGATGCCTGCCATCGGGTCGCCGCAGTTGCCCGCTGCCACGCGCAAGGCCGGTGCCAGCCCGACCGCGTTACCGCTGGCCGAACCGTTGGTGCCCGCCAAACCGTAACGCCAATTGACCTGCCGCCAAAAGCCATGCGCTACCCCCTGCCCTATGCCTTTGCCCGCAGCCACCAGTTGCTGCTGGAAGAAGATGGCGAACAACTGACCTTGTGGCTGCACACCCAGTCTGCGCCAGCCGCAGTGGCCGAAGTGCTGCGCAAATACCCGCACAGCCAGTTGCAGGCAGAAGGCCCAGCGGCGCTGGTCCAGCGCATCAGCGCGGCTTACGCGCAGGGCGAATCCAGTGCCGCAGCAGTCGTCAATGAGGTCGAAAGCGATGCCGACCTGTCGCGCATGATGCAGGATTTGCCAGCCATTGAAGACCTGCTGGAAACGGCTGACGATGCGCCCATCATCCGCATGCTCAATGCGTTGCTGACGCAGGCCGCACGCGACGGTGCCAGCGACATCCACATTGAGCCCTACGAGCGCCATTCGTCGGTGCGTTTTCGTGTTGATGGCACGCTGCGCGAGGTGGTCCAGCCCAACCGCGCGCTGCACGCAGCGCTGATTTCGCGGCTCAAAATCATGGCCGAACTCGACATTGCCGAGCGCCGCCTGCCGCAGGATGGCCGCATCTCCCTGCGCATTGGCACCAGGGCGGTTGATGTGCGGGTCAGCACCTTGCCCAGCGCCCATGGCGAGCGCGCCGTGCTGCGCCTGCTCGACAAATCCGAAGGCCGCCTGAGTCTGGAGGCGCTGGGCATGCAGGGCGAGGTGCTGCGCCGTTTTGAAAAACTGGTGGCACAACCGCACGGCATTGTGCTGGTGACCGGCCCGACCGGTTCCGGCAAGACCACCACGCTGTACGCGGCGCTGAGCCGACTCGATGCCAGCCGCAACAACATCATGACGGTGGAAGACCCGATCGAGTACGAGCTGCCAGGGGTCGGCCAGACCCAGGTCAACCCGAAGATCGAACTCGACTTTGCCAAGGCGCTGCGCGCCATCCTGCGGCAAGACCCGGACATCATCATGATCGGCGAAATCCGCGACTTCGAGACCGCGCAGATCGCCATTCAGGCATCACTCACCGGCCACCTGGTGCTGGCCACGCTGCACACCAATGATGCGGCCAGCGCCGTGACGCGCCTGACCGACATGGGGGTTGAGCCGTTTTTGCTGAGTTCGTCACTGTTGGGTGTGCTGGCGCAGCGCCTGCTGCGCAAGCTGTGCGTGCAGTGCCAGCACAAGCAGCGCCCGGTTGGCTGCCCGCACTGCGGGCAGACCGGCTACAGCGGGCGCAGCGGTGTGTTTGAGCTGCTGGTGACCGACGACGCGATTCGCGCGCAGATCCACAACCGGGCGGCCGAGGCCGACATCCGCCATGCGGCACAAGCCAGTGGCATGGTGCTGATGCGTGAAGACGGCGAGCGCCTGGTGCAGTTGGGGCTGACCTCGCGCGAAGAACTGCTGCGCGTGACCCGTGATTAAGCACTGGCCATTGCATCGCATGATGAACACTTGCCAGCCAAGCTGCAAGGGTGGCATCGTGGTGGTGGCCCGCAGATTTGGGGTCAAGCCGTCGGGTAGTTGCCCACATCGCCAACTGGCAGGGCGCGCCGTGGTGGTGGCCCGCAGAATGGGGGTCAGAGCCCAATTCGGGGATGCCGTGCTGGCACGTTTGAGTGCGTTTGGCCGAATTGGGATCCGACCCCAATTCTGCTACCGCGTGCCCATCATTGGCGCTGCCGAGAAAGCTTGGGCTGGCTACCAATTCTGTTACCGCGTACCCGTCATCGGCGCTGCCGAGAAGGCCGGGGCTGGTTACCAATTCTGCTACCGCGTGCCTGCCATTGGCGCTGTCGATAAGGCCGGGGCTGGCTACCAATTCTGCTACCGCGTGCCTGCCATTGGCGCTGCCGAGAACGCCGGGGCTGGCTACCAATTCTGCTACCGCGTGCCTGCCATTGGCGCTGCCGAGAACGCCGGGGCTGGTTACCAATTCTGCTACCGCGTACCCGTCATTGGCGCTGCTGAAAAGGCCGGGGCTGGATATTCAACTTTGTACTTTCAACGCCATCAGCGCCATGCCGGTCTATTCCTTTGAAGCCCTCAGCAGCGCTGGCGACACCCGCAAAGGGGTGA
>Ga0116159_1005661_pt1 | contig 9969 bp, 9 predicted proteins | sample AD_JPNAS1_MetaG_FD_89878 | JGI IMG/M metagenome (GOLD analysis project Ga0116159, IMG submission 89878) | Active sludge microbial communities of municipal wastewater-treating anaerobic digesters from Japan - AD_JPNAS1_MetaG | ecosystem: Engineered > Bioreactor > Anaerobic > Digestate | place...
CGGCGCGGGCATCGGCGGCAGCTACCACGGCCACGGCGGCACCATCACCATCACGGGCGGCACGATAACGACATGGACCGACTGGGACGGCGCGGGCATCGGCGGCGGAAGGGACGGCCACGGCGGCGCCATCACCATCACAGGCGGCACAGTAACGGCAACGGGCGGCCCCAGCGGCGGTTCGGGTATCGGCGGCGGCCTCGGCGGCACTAGCGGAACCGTCAGAATCAGCGGCGGCAAGGTAACGGCAACATGTCGCAGCGGCTCCGGCGCAGGCATCGGCAGCGGCGGCATCAGCGGCTCCGACAACGACATCGTCATCAGCGGAGGCATGATAACGGTGCAAGGCGGCCCCACCGGCGTGGGCATCGGCGGCACCAGCGGAGGCAGCGTCGTCATCTCCGGCGGCAGCGTAAAGGTGAACGGCGGCATCAGCACGCCGAAAAACAGCGGCGGCAGCAACGTGTACCTCACGGAAGTGACGCTCGACGGCGCGGGCGAGGCGTCCGTCGATTCGTTCGCCATCAGGGTTGGCGTCGTGCCGTACACCTACGGCACGACGGGCGTGAAGACCGACGCGAACGGCAAGCTCTACTTCTATCTGCCCGCGGACGCGTCCACAACGCTGGTGAGAACTACGGACGGGGCGGCGACTCCCACGATCCATGCATATACGGGCGCCATAACCACCACGAACGACCATAAGGCGGCGGGCACGCTTCATATCACCGACGATCCCTCCTCGACATTCGACCTCGTCGTGACCAGCGGCGATCCAAGCGGCTATTCGTATTCCGGCGGCGCGCTGACATTTGCTTCACTCGGAGACTATGCGGTAAGCATGCGCGAGGGCGTGACGATCACCGGAGACAGGATCAGGGTGACCGGGGGCACGGCGGACGCGCCCGTGAACATCACGCTTTCGAATGTGAACATCGACGCATCGTCCGCCGCCAACGCGTGCGCGTTCGAAACGGTGAGCGGAGCGGTTGCGAAACTCTTGCTCGAGGGCGAAACCACGCTCAAAAGCGGCGCAAACAAAGCGGGGCTGTACTGCTCCGGCGGGACGGCCCTGATACTAGCGGACGGCCCCGGCGACGGCGTAGGCAAGCTGACGGCGAGCGGCGGCAGCAACGGCGCGGGCATCGCCGGCAACGTCACCATCGGCGGCGTCACAATCATTGCAACCGGCACAGGCAGCGGCGCGGGTATCGGCGGCGGCACCGTCACCATCGACAGCGGCACAATAACGGCGAGCGGCGGCAGCGGCGGCGGCGCGGGCATCGGCGGCACCACCATCATCAACGGCGGCACGGTCACGGCGAACGGCGGAAGCAACGGCGTGGGCATCGGCGGTTCCGTCACCATCAACGCCGGCACGGTCACGGCGAGAGGCGGCAGCAACGGCGCGGGCATCGGCGGCGGCAACTATAACGGCGGCGGAACCATCGTCATCAACGGCGGCATGGTGACGGCGAGCGGCGGAAGCGGCGGCTCCATCACCATCAACGGCGGCACGGTGAAGGCCACCGGCGGCTCGAGCGACGATGGAACCGGAAGATTTCAATTCGCCTTTCAAATAGCTTTCTACGCAAGTCTGCGCATCTCCGTATGCTCCGACGATGACTTCGATCCCTTTTTCGTTGAAAATATCGATCGCGCCTTCGCCCATGCCGCCGGAGATGATGACGTTGACTCCCTTATCATGCAGGAATACCGGCAAAAATCCGGGTCTGTGTCCGGGGTTCGGAATAAATTCCTTGCCTTTGATCCGGTTGTTCTCGGTTTCAAAGATGGCAAAGCCCTCGCAATGACCGAAATGCCCCGTTACCATTTTACCTTCGCTTGCAACCGCAATTTTCATCTTTCTTTTCTCCTTTATGGTTTTATTTTGCTTGAAAGCTTGATCGTCGCTTCCGTTTTCGTCCGCATCAACCGGCATCACCCTATAAAGTTGATATTAATATTTTTCCATATCGACAGGATCGCTTTCCCGGCGGGGCTGTCCGGATAATCGGCGATGCTTTGGCAGCGGTTCACCGCCTGCACAACCGTTTTGTCAAATGGGATCCTCCCGACAACGGGGATCTGAAAGCTGTCGCAATACTCCTCAATTTCTTCTGTGTTTGCCAAATTCACGTCATACTTGTTGACGCAGACCGCGCACCTTACGCCAAAATGCTGCGCGGTGTCGATCATTCGTTTCATATCGTGCATACCCGATATCGTCGGCTCGGCGACGATAAGCGCCATATCCACGCCGGCGATCGAGGCGATGACCGGGCAGCCGATGCCCGGCGATCCGTCTATAATCGCCAGCTCCGCGTCGCAAGCTTCCTGCGCGAGCTGCTTCTTTACCGCCGTTACCAGCTTGCCAGACGCGCCGCTGCCCATCCTGAGCTGCGCGGTGGAAAACACGCTCTGATCGTCCCTGTAAAGCATCAGTTCGCCCGATACGTGATCTCGCATGGCAATCGCCTGCGCCGGGCAGATTTCCACACAAACCCCGCAGCCTTCGCACTCGAATTCGCCAACCGTAAAGTCCCTGATTGCCTCAAAACGGCAGTTCTCTTCGCATTGCCCGCAGCGGACGCATTTGGAAGGGTCGATCATTGCTTTTCCGAACCCGTGGTAATCCGCCTTTTCCGGCTCGGACATCCGCGATACAACCAAATGAAGGTTGGGAGCGTCCACATCGCAATCCGCGAAAGCGCGGCTGCGGCTGAGCGCGATCAGGGCGCTCGCCACCGTGGTCTTGCCCGTGCCGCCCTTGCCGCTTAGAATCAGAAGCTGTTTCACGATACCGCCTCCTTCCTAAGCGCCTCCAGCAGCCTCTCAAACAACGCCCGATACCGCTTATCCTCGCGCGCCGCGATACGGCCTTTGGAATTGAGCCTCCCCAGCTCTTCGTCATAGGGGATTCTCGCAAGGACCCTGATCTGATGCTCGACGCAAAACCGCTCCGCGGGATTTTCTTCGGGCAGACATTTATTGAGCACCACGCCAAACGGCTTCTTAAACAGCTTGGCAAGGTCATATACCATGGACAGATTGTGGACCCCGAACAGCGTCGGTTCCGCAACCAGCACGCAGTAGTCGGCTGCCCGGATGCTTTCCATCGCGACGCACGCGCTCCCGGGAGGGCAGTCGATCATGATATCCCCATCCTTGGGCAGCTTGTCCATCAGCCCTTTTATGATCGGTATCCCGGACGCCTCGCCTGTGTTCAGACATCCCGTAAGAACCGTCACATTGCCGGATTCGCCTTCTTCGATGGAGCCGATTGCCCTTTCCTTTTCGGCGATTGCTTTTGCTGGGCAAAAGAGGGCGCAGCCTCCGCAGGAATGGCACACCTCGTAGAACACCAACACCTTATCCTGGACCAATGCCAGCGCGTTGTACTTGCAGAAATCCACGCATCTCCGGCAGCGGATACATTGGCCCATATCTACTTCCGGAACCATGACCGTAACAGGGGCCTTGACGGTTCTTTCCGGATTCAGAAACAGATGGCCGTTGGGCTCCTCCACATCGTAGTCCGCATATACCGATTGTTCAGCGGCGCAGGCCAAATTAACGGACACAAAGGTCTTGCCCGTCCCGCCTTTCCCGCTGAGCACGGCAATTCTCATTGTTATTTACCCCCGTGATTGTGATGGCCGGGATGAATCTCAGTCAGCAAAGAAAGCTTTCCGTCTTTGAGAGCCGCGATGTTGTCGTTGACGGAACCGTCCTGCGCCTTAAACATTTTTACTCCGGCGGCATTCAGAACCTGCGCGGCATTTTCGCCGCAGCGGCAGGTGATCAGGGCTGCCGCCCCGCAGTCCGCCAATGCCTGGGCGGCTTTGATCCCGGCTCCGCCCTGGCTTGCGGCGGCTTCGTTGTCCAGAAACTCATGGGTCCCGCCGTCCGTATCGACCAGCGCAAAAAAGGGCGTCCGTCCAAAGGAAGGGCAGACAGGCGCCTCCAGGGACCTGCTTTCCACCGGTATAACGACTTTCATTCCATATTCCTCCGTTTTTGTTTTATTGGCGAAACAGTCGCTCCGCTTTAACGAACATCGTTTCAATTTCCCGGGCCGCGCCGGACAAATAATCATTATCGAAACGCTCGAATTCGCCCCTGTCGGCAAGCTGCGCCATGACCGGATCGACGGGAACTCTGCCAAGGATATCAATCCCGAGGTCCCTCGCGGTTTGCGTCAGATTGCTTTGGCCGAACAGTTTGATCTCCTTTCTTTTTCTCAGGCATAGCGGCTCAACTCCTCATTATCGTCATTCTTCAAACAGAGATCTCAGTCGTAATTTCGCATCTTTGCTTCGGTATCCGAAAACAATTCCGGCGCGATATCCGGCATATTCATTTTTGACCAGAAGGACATTTTCTCGTGTTCCGAGAAGTATTTCATCGGTATCGGATGGGTTCCCACAACCACCTTTACCCCGTATCGGGTTTCAAGAAATTCCTTGAAGGCTTTTATCCGCGGGCACGGAGGATATCCGACTACAAGCCCCGTCGCAAGGTGAATGACTTCCGCTCCGTTCCTGATCATCTCCGCCGGGACGTACTCGATGTTGCCGCCGGGGCATCCGCCGCAATTCGAGTATCCTATCAGCTCGACTTCCTCTTCGGGAGGGTAGATCGAAAATCCGCCCGCTCTTTCCCTGAGCGCCCGCAGGCATTTCCCGCCCCCGCAGCTCTGATACCGCCCGCAAATTATGATTCCGATTTTTTTCATTTTAGGCCTCCATATGTTGATTTACGTCATTCTACTGCGGAACGGTCCGCCGCATGGCCGTATGTCGAGGCGGAATAGTTTTCAATCGCTTTTTTCAGCGCGCTTGCTCCGAGCACGGAACAATGCAGCTTGTTCTCGGGAAGACCGCCTAAGGCGTTTGCTATGTCGGCGTCTGTGATTTTCAAAGCCTCCTCCAAGGTCTTGCCTTTCGCAAGCTCCGTCGTCATGCTGCTCGACGCAATGGCCGCGACACAACCGAACACCAAAAAGCTGATATCCGCGATGGTGTTGTTTTTCACTTTGATATAGATCATAAGGCAGTCGCCGCATGCCGGGTCGCCGCAGCTTCCCGTGGCGTCCGCATCCGGCATGCTCCCGTTGTTTCTCGGACACATAAAGTGCTCGATCACCTTATCCGAAAACGCTTCGCAAAACACGCTGTTTGCCCTTTCTGAAAACCAATTCCGCGCCGGTATCAGGCGCGACCGGAAACGCCGTCTCCTATAGCTCCAAGGAATCCCCCGCGCATAATGCAAGGCAGCGGTTCCCCAAACGCCGCTTCATTTCGCAAATCGCGAAGATCCCCGTACAATGGAGGGGGATAACCCTACGAATATCCAAATCAATCATGTGTTGAATCGTCATTTGCAGCCTTGGAGGGCTCACGTGATCCAAGTGCATTCCGGCCACCAGAGTGTGGAGCTTTTTATCCGGAAACAACTTCATGACATCGTTCAAACAATTCACGACGCCGGGATGGCTGCACCCGAGGAAAACGAAGAGGCCTTTTTCCGCATCGCAAACAAGCATTTGCTCATCCATCATCAGATCGGGCGCTTTGTCCGCTTCATTGCCGCAATAAAAGCCGGGGGAGATATCCTCGAATTCCGCGGTACCCGGTATTTCCCCGAGAAGATGCGCGCCGGGCGCGAGCTGCGTGTATTCCGCCGTAAATACAAGAGCGTTTTTTATATTCTCATACTCGTCGCATGACCATGGGATGCCGATATCGCGATAAGTTGTTCCGTCCGGGGACAGCGCATATCGCCTGGCGAAAGCCGCCGTGTGTACATAAGTCTTTGGGAATTGCTCTGATACCGGAAAGCAAGGGAGACCCCCGCAATGGTCGTAGTGCCCGTGGCTGAGCACAATGCAGTCGGTTTTATCCAGTTCTACGCCCATCCGGGCCGCGTTGCGGAGATAAACATCGGACTGGCCGGTGTCAAATAAAATATTGGCGTTTTCATGCTCAATGAAGAGAGATAGCCCGTGTTCCGCAAGTATGCCGCGCTTTTTTGCCCTGTTGTCTGTCAGGATATGTAATTTCATATACAAAACGGCTCCTTCACCACAACTCAATTGTGGTCTTATGCCCACAACGGATATCTTATCCCCTTTATGAGCATATGTCAATATTTCTTCGATATTTCTATGGGGCGAAAACGCAGGCTCGGCGTTGATGGTAAAACAAGGGAGCGTACAATTAAAGAACGACGCTCCCCGCCATCAGGCTGATATCGGCTTATGTTTAATTATGGAATTCTTTCGTTATCCGCACTATTCCCAGCCATGCCGCCGGCAGTGCCCGCGACAGAACTTCCCCTTGCAGCTCTGTTCGCAGGCGATTTTTGCCGAACCGCAAGCGGGGCATGCATACTCTCCATTTTTAATGGAGTCCATATTCTCGTAACTCTCCACCCATTCTTTACCACAATCCAGACATCTGACCGGGCAGATATTCCGCGTAAAATTGCCGCCCTCTATATGTATGATTTTCCCATTCACCAGACTGTCGGCAATTTTTTCCCTTGCGGATAAGAGAATGCGTTGAAACGTGGGGCGGGAAACCTCCATCTTTTCGGCGCATTCGCTTTGCTCGAGCCCTTCGAGGTCTTTTAGCCGGATGGCTTCCAATTCCTCGAGTTTTAAGATATTCTCCGGGATTTCCTCCACATCTTTAGCCGAAGGAATAAAGTATGGGACGGAAGGGATGTTTTCAATCCTCCTCCATTTCGTGGGCCTTGCCAAAGACATCAACTCCGTTCATCAGACTTGCCTGCCGGCATTCGATATATAGCTATTATACAGGAAAAACGAGTTCTTTTAAACCGGAATCTATCTTTTAGAAGTGGCCGGTCCTGTGCTCCATGAGAAAAAGGCAGGGGTTTCTGCCTGCCTTATTCCGCAAATCGAGGATTATTCTTCGGCTTCTTTCAAGCGGGTAAGACGTTTTCTAACCTGCTGAAGCTGCTTTTCCAGAAAATCCGCCTGATTGCTCAGGACCTCTTTCTCATCGGCAGCCTCTCCATACGCACCGGTATACGCGGGGTATCCATAGCGCGCCCATCCCGGCTGTCCGGCCGCATTGAACATTCTCCGGAATCCGCGCCCTCCGCCGAAGCCGCATCCAAAGCCTCCCGCGAACCCAACCCGATTCGCATAGCCCGGAGCCGCATAGCCCGGAGCCGCATAGCCCGCGCAGTATCCCGCGCCTCTTCCCGTCATCCGGCCCGTCCCCATCGGACCTGTTCCATCTCCTCTTGGCATGGTTCTCACCTCCTTTCGAGCACACATCCCTTAATTTCAAGAGCCTCTGATCATAGCCGCTCCGCACTCGGGGCATTTGATTGAAGCGCAGGGCTTGCCGGCTGTATGCGCAGTTTTTCCTCTGCATTTTGGGCAAATACAGTGCCCTGCCGGGCCTGCGCCCATTGGTCCGCGTTGTCCTCTCCGCCCTGTGCCGCGGCCTGATACCGGCCCTTGGCCCGGCGGTCCTGTTCCATCTCTTGCAGGCATAATGCGTTCTCCTTTCTAAGCGATCGTTTACGGCTTCTTTTCGGCGCAGCCGCTTCCTTTCAGTCCGGCGGTTCCCGCGAGGCGGATAGTTCCTTACCTGCTGCGGCCGATACGTATTCATGTTCGCTGTAGCTGCCTCGCAAGCCATCGTTACCATGGTTATTGGCTTATGCCCATAACAATCTTATTCCGATTATGGGCGTATGTCAATAAAAACTTGAAGATGATTTGACGCATTCCATTTTTTAATATGAAAGCAGAGTTCTCAAGCCGGATAAGTCCGTTTATGTTGATTTTGGGCGGCCTTGCCGTTGTTCCGGCAATCGAGAAGGATGCGGCAGGGAAAGCATGGGGGCGATTTGCTAGTAAACCCGATTGGAAGTATATCTTTGGCTTGCCCAATATGGCTTATATGCGGCATCTTTCTTTTTACCAGACGCCTTATTTAAAATCACGGAGCGTGTAATCAGGCAACAACATCGGCTCATCCCCTTTTAGTAGGCAGCCGGTTAACAATATGCCGCGCTTCTTCCATGAGCGCAGAAACATCCAATGTGGAGAACTTGCCCCGCTCGTAGAGAATTTTTCCGCGCACCATGGTTATGACGACGTTTCTCCCCGTCGCCGCATAGACCGCGGCGGAAACGGGATCGTAGACCGGATACATGGACAGGCTGCGCGCGTCGAGCAAGATCAGGTCGGCGTACAGTCCTTCCCGGATACGGCCGGTTTCCGTATCCCTGCCTTGCGCTTTCGCCCCGTTGACTGTGGCCGTTTTCAACGCGGCATAAGCGTTCGTCGCCTGCGCGTCCATGTACGTGCCCTTTTGCAAAAGGGCGGCAAGCTTCAGCTCTTCGAACAGGTCGAGCGTATTATTCGAGCAGGCGCTGTCCGTGCCGAGCGCCACATTCACGCCTTCCCCCAAAAAAGTGGCCACGTTTGCGATGCCGCTGCCGAGCTTCAGGTTCGAAACCGGATTGTGCGCCACGGTAACGCCATGCCGGGCGAACAGCCCCCGGTCTTCGGGGGTTGCCGCGACGCAGTGCGCGGCGGTGACGGGCACGTCGAACACGCCCGTATCCTCAAGCAGTTTCGCGGGGCTGACGCCGTGCCGCCGGATGCAGTCCTTCTGATCCTGGATCGTTTCGGACAGGTGGAGCTGTATTTGATATCCGTTTTCGACGGCATACTGTGCGATTTCACGGCAAAGCGCGGGCGTCGAGGTATATTCGGCGTGGATGCCCATATCCATGCGCACGCGCCCGCCGTCCGCGCCGTGATACGCGTGTGCCCCGGCTATTTCCTCGAACGCGGGGTCCTTCCTGAGCGTATGCGCCGCGTCGCTCGGATCGCACAGAGCGCTGTTGCAGACGGACGCGTTGATGCCCGCATCCAGGACGGCCTGGAGGACCGCGCAGAGCTGCATATCCATATCCGAAACCGAAGTGACGCCGCATGAAAGCATTTCGGCAATGCCCAGCATGGCCGAAACGTACGCCGCTCTGCTGTCGATGAGCACCTCCGCCGGCGAGATGGCGGCCAGCCAGTCGTGGAGTGCGTAATCGTCCGCGTAGCCGCGCAGCAACGTCATGGCAAGGTGCGCATGAGCGTTGACCAGCCCCGGCATCAGGATATGGCCCGATGCGTCTATGACGCGTTTTGACGCGCAGGACTCGTCGCCGGGGAGCGCGATGCGGCCATTCTTCACGCCCACGGCAACGTTTTTTAAGACCGGCTCCTCGTCGCGCATGGTAATCACATCCGCATGTTGAAACAGCATGTCCAGCATGAGCGTTCTCCTGTCAGGCTTCCTTTAAAAATTCCAGTATTAGCTTTGAAAACCGCGGCTGCGCCTCCGCGGCGGCTTCAAGCACCTCGCGCTCGCTGAGGGGCTTGGGCAGCATCCCCGCCGCCATATTGGCAATCAGCGTTACCCCGAGGATGCGCATGCCGCAGTGATGCGCAGCGATGCTTTCCGGCACGGTCGACATGCCTACGGCATCCGCCCCAAGGATGCGGAAGCTTCGGATTTCGGCGGGGGTTTCAAATTGCGGTCCGTGCGCGTAACAGTAAACGCCCTCGCGCAGGACGATATTCAGCTTCTGCGCTATGCGGGCCGCGATTTCGCGGTAACTCCCGGTAAACACATCTCCCATGTCGCAAAAGCGTTCGCCAAAACGCGGCTCATTGGGCCCCGTCAGCGGGCTTGCCTGCGAAGGGTTGATGAAGTCCGTGATCGCCATCAGTTCGCCCGCGGAAAAGCGTTCGTTGATGCCGCCGCAGGCGTTCGTTACGACCATGCCCTGCGCGCCGAGCAGTTTCGCCACCCGGACCGGGAAGGCGAGCTGCTCCTGCGAATAGCCTTCATACGCGTGCATGCGTCCCTGCATCGCCATCACCCTGCGGCCCGATAAGCCGCCGAAAACCAGCCTGCC
>Ga0116159_1005679_pt1 | contig 9945 bp, 7 predicted proteins | sample AD_JPNAS1_MetaG_FD_89878 | JGI IMG/M metagenome (GOLD analysis project Ga0116159, IMG submission 89878) | Active sludge microbial communities of municipal wastewater-treating anaerobic digesters from Japan - AD_JPNAS1_MetaG | ecosystem: Engineered > Bioreactor > Anaerobic > Digestate | place...
CCAGGATAAGGAACGACGCCTGACGATCATGTATGCCAATGGCGTCCCGATGTACCACGGCGGCAAGGACTATTGCACGTTCAACGGCACGAAGGGCATTGTCCACGTGACGCGCGACTACCTGCGCACCGAACCGGAAGGCTTGCTCGAGACGCCGTACGGCCCGAACGATGTGCGCTTGGATCGCGGACGCGGCCATCACCGCGATTGGCTCGAATGCATCAAGACCCGCGAGAAACCGATCGCCGACGTCGAGATCGGCCACCGCACCGCGACTATCTGCGCGCTGGCGAACATGTGCTATCAGATTGGCCGCTCGTTCAAGTGGGACCCGAAAGCCGAGCGCGTCGTGGGCGACGAAGAGGCCAACCGCATGCTCGGCTATGCCTACCGCGCGCCGTATCGGTTGGAAGCATAGTAGGATAGTCGCCCATGCATACACAGTTGCTTGAGGAGATCAAAGCCGCCCTCGCGCAGGTCCATGGCGAACGCCTGCGCGACGTAGTGCTGTACGGTTCCGAAGCGAGGGGCGATGCACGCGAAGAAGTACTTGTTCAGCAGGGGAACGGTCTCGGACAACGACTTGAAAGGCATGGTCGGCGTTCTTGTTCCCTATCTGCTGATAAGCATCGTGTCCGCGCTACGCGCAAAAAAGGAAGAACTTGAAAATAATTCTGGCTATCAGACCCATAACTAGTTAATTAGGAGAGTAAGCATGAAACGGTTTTTGGGAATGACGATGGCGGCGGTCTTGACGTGCGCTGTGGGCATGATATGTCCGGGCGCGTGGGCGCAGGATGCCGCGCAGGTGGAGAAGGCGGTGGCGGCGGCTCCGAGTCAGGCCCGTGTCAAGCCGACCCAGCTGCGCAAGGTGCTTATCTTTACGCTGTGCAACGGCTTTCCGCACAGTTCTGTGGCGTTGGGCGCCAAGGCCATCGAGGCGATAGGCCAGAAAACGGGCGCTTTTGAATCGGTCATCAGTGACGACATCTCGATGTTCGAGCCGGACAAACTCAAGCAGTTCGACGCGGTCGTCATGGACAACACGACGGGCGAATTGTTCACGCCGAAGGACTTCGACAAGCTCACGCCGGAGCAGCAGAAGGCCGCGCAAGATCGCGAGGCCGCGCTGAAAGCGAGTTTCCTCGACTTTGTGAAGAGCGGCAAAGGCCTCGTCGGCATCCATGCCGCGACAGATTGCTTCTACAAATGGGCCGAGTATGGCGAGATGATGGGCGGCTATTTCAGCGGCCACCCGTGGCACGAACCGGTCGGTATCAAGATCGACGACCCCGCCCATCCCGTCAACGCCGCTTTCATGGGCCTTCCCTTCACGATTACCGACGAGATCTACCAGTTCCGGGAGCCATACTCGCGCGACAAACTCCGCATCCTTCTCAGTCTTGACGTCAACAAAATCGACATGACCAAGGACTCGATCAAGCGTGCGGACAAGGATTTTGCAGTGTCATGGGTGAACACCTATGGCAAGGGCCGCATCTTCTATTGCTCGCTGGGACACAGGGAGGAAATCTTCTGGAACGCGATGATCCTGCAGCATTATTTGGACGGCATTCAGTACGCCCTAGGCGATCTTCCCGGCGACGCCACGCCGAGCGCCCATTTGGCCAAGGACTACGCAGAAAATACGCCGGTTGCCGTGGATTCCTCCCTCGTGGCCTCGATCGTGAAGTCGTGTGCGACGGTCAAGTACGGCGAATCGCCCGCGAGTCTCGATTGGCTGAATAGTGCCGTGACCGCGTCCGTCACCGCACCCGCGCCGCGCACTGCCTTGGCGGCAGCGATCGCGGAAGCCATGCTTGCCTCCGACACCACGTCTGCCGGCCGCGCGTTCCTGGCCCGCCGGTTGGAATACATCGCCACAGACGCGCAGATTCCTGCGTTGTCGAAGTTGGTCATGAGTTCAGACAAAGAGACGGTCAACCTAGCTCGTATCGTCCTCGAACGCATGGAGTCTCCGGCTGCCGAGAAAACATTGCTCAAAGCGTTCAAGAAGAGCGACGGCGCCGCAAAAGCAGGAATTGCCGCCAGCCTTGGGGCACGCAAAAGCGCGGCGGCCGTTAGCGCTCTTGCGCGCGCCAGTCGGGATAAGAACATCGACATTGCCCAGGCGGCCTGCAACGCCCTCGGCCAAATCGGCGGCAAGAAGGCCATGAAACCCCTCGGAAAGCTGGCGAAGAGCGGCCCCGATGCCATTCAAGCAGCAGCAGCCGACGCATACTTGCGCTGCGCTGACGCCCTCCTCGCTGACGACGACAAAGCCGATGCGGCCAAGGCGTACCAGTTTGTCTACAATCTGCCGAAAGCGAACGCCGCCGTAAAAGAGGCCGCGTTCCGCGGCGTCGTGCTAACGGATGCCAATGGGCTCCAGTTGGTCATTGATGCGCTAGCGGGTGCGGATCCACGCCGACGAACCATCGCGACAGGGCTTGTCAGCGAAATTCCCGGTGGTGAAACCGCTACAAAAGCCCTGGCCGCTCAGTTCACGAAGCTTGCGCCTGAAGCCAAGGCCGCATTGATTGAAGCGCTGTCGGTGCGCGGCGACAAATCGGTAGTGCCCGACGTGGCAGCACTGGCATCTGCTGCCGAAGAAGAGGTGCGCACTGCGGTATGGCGCGCCCTGGCCCGATTTGGCGGGGCCAACGAAGTGCCCGTCATCGCCCAAGGCGCCGCGTTCGCCAAGAGCCGCACGGAACGTGACGTCGCCCGTCTCGCGTTGGACAGCATGCTGGGCACTCCGGTCGAAGCGGCCATTATTGCCGGACTCGACACGGCAGATCCCAAGACGCGCGCCGAACTGCTCCGATCCATTGGCGCACGGCACATTGTCAGTGCACTGCCGGTCGTCCGCAAGAGCATCGAAAACGACCCTGAAGAACGGGTGCGCATCGAAGCGTTGCGTTCGTACGCATTGCTTGCCACGACGGATCAGACCCCGGACGCTGTGGCGTACGTCATCAAGGCTCGGACCGATGCCGAACGCGCGGAAGCCTGCCGCACCCTCATCGTGTTGGCTAATTTGCCCAAAAAGATGCCCGCAGGCAGGGCAATGATGGCGCCAGTGCTGGAAGGCATCCAGACTACGCAGGACGCCAAGGCGCTGGCCGCGTTGCTTTCTACACTGCCCGACCTTGGCTCGCCGGAAGGATTGCCCGTGTTGAAAAATGCTTTAGCCAGCAAGGATGCCGTGTTGCACGAGGCGGCGGCCCGCGCGTTGGCGGCATGGCCGACGTCCACTCCGCTGGACACGGTGCTGGGCGTCGCGCGTTCGGACAAGGATGAGGTGCTGCGGGTTGTCGCGACGCGTGGCGTGATTCGCATGTTGCCGCTTCCGTCCGGCAGAACGACCGCTACGACGCTTGCGCTCGTGAAAGAACTCATGACGCTAGCGCAGTCCGTGGACGACAAGAGGGGCGTGATTGCGGGTTTGGTGAACGAGCACCATCCTGATTTGATCGCGTTTGTCGAACGGTATGTCGGCGATCCCGATCTCAAAGCGGATGCGGAGCACGTTTTGCCGAAGATGAAATCCGATACGATGATGGCGACAGCCTCTTGTCTTCCGGAACGCGCCGGAATGGCGATCGACGACGATGTCAAGACGTGCTGGATCACCGACGGCGATCAGCGCGGCGGCGAATGGTTCATGGTTGATCTCGGCTGGCCCAAGAAGGTGTCGAAGGTGATCGTGAACACCGGCATTTCGGCGAATGAATATCCACATGGATGGGAGTTGTATGTTGGCAATAACCCCGAGGATTTCGGCAAGCCGGTCGCTTCGGACTCGGATGGCAAGTTGTTGCTCGAGATCGCCATCAAGCCGACGATGGGCCGCTACGTGAAGATCGTGCAGAAGGGCCAGATATCGGGTCATGGATGGTACATTTGCGATTTCAAAGTCGAGACCCAATAGCCCTGTAACTGCGTAGGGGCGTGGGGCATGCGATCCCGCGCCCTGTTTCGCATTTGGTTTTTGTGGGGCCGATTTTTCATATGCGGTCCCGTGGCAAATGGAGATCCTCTTTGGCGTTTCGCGGGGGCATATGGGGCGATTGGGCCGTGGCCTTGGGCATGTGGTCATGCCTGGGATTCGCTTTGGGCTGGTATCAATCCTTCACAACGTACGGAGCCCGTGGATGGCCCCTCCCCATGATCGAGCCCATGGCGGGCAAGTTCCTATATCTATTTGCCGTCTCCTCCGTGCCGCATGGGTTCAAGACCTTTCTTTGGATACTGGCCTATCCCGTCGCGGGGGTCATGTGGGCCATTTTGTTGTGCGTCACAGCCCCGACGTTCAAGCAGGCTCCGCCCCGTTTTTGCGATGCGCTGCGCGACTTGGCGTGGGCTTCATCGCCGGTTGTTCTTCTGGGACTTGCCGTAACTGTGGCCGCGTGGATCGGGCGTTGGGGATTTTGGTGGGATGTTCCGGAGTTCATCGGGTGGCCGCTCCGGCCATCTTCGCCGTGGCCTTGGCTTGGGCTGGTTTATGGGATCGCGGGGGGGATTGGATTGAGCATCCAGCTTGCGACGCTGTGGTTCTGGTCTGATCGGCGCCTTCGCCACTACCTGGGCTACTTGCTTCTGAACGTTTTCTTGCTCCTCGTCAGTTGTTCGGGGCTCGGCGCTCTTGCAGCATGGATCATCGTCATCGTGTAAAATGCGGGCTATTCTGCGGTTGCGTCGCCCAATCCGTACATGCCGAGAATATGGTACCCCGCATCGACGTGGACGACCTCGCCGGTGACGCCAGAGGCGAGATCGGACAGCAGGTACAGGGCCGTTTTTGCGGCTTCGTCTTGCGTGACGTTGCGGCGCAACGGCGCATGGCGCTGCGTCACCTCCAGCATGGCCCACAGACCCGAAATCGCGCTGGCGGACAGGGTTTTGAGCGGCCCTGGACTTACGCAGTTCACGCGGATGTTTTTGGGGCCGAGATCCGCCGCCAGATAGCGCGCCGACGCTTCCAGCGCGGCTTTCGCGACGCCCATGATGTTGTAATTTGGCAGCGCCTTTTCCGATCCGTAATAGGTCATCGTGAGGATGCTGCCGCCGTTGGGCATTAGCGCCGCGGCCGCGCGGGAAACCGCCACAAAGGAATAGGCGGAGATATCGAGCGCCATCGCGAAATTCGAGCGCGACGTATCCACGAACTTTCCGACCAAATCTTGCCGGTCCGCATACGCAACGGAATGCACGACAAAATCGATCCGTCCCCAGACCTTCGCGGCGAAGTCGAAAAACGCGGCGATCTCCTCGTCTTTCGAGACATCGCAGGGAAACACGTGTGCGTCTGGAATCTCCTCGATGAGTTTGCGCACGCGCCGCTCTTGCGATTCGCCAAGATAATTCAGGAGCAACGCGGCGCCCTCCGCGGCGCACGCTTTCGCGCATGCCCACGCGATGGAATGCTCGTTCGCCACGCCCAATATGACGCCGCGTTTTCCGTTCAACAAACTCATGCCGCCATCTCCTATGTTTGGAGCGCCCGTGCGCAAAGAGACCCTTGGGATGCCGTTGGGCGTTGCTGGGTCCTGCCCCCCACGAGAAGGAAACAGGCTGGCCTTTCCATACATTCCAGGCGATCATCCGTGCGCGTTCCGCAGGCGCGTACGGATGAGATGGATGCCCCCCCTGGCGCGGATAGTCTGGATTCAAAGGAGGAACCGTGCGCTAGGTCTCCAACAGCTTTGCGGGCAGGTTGAAATGGACGCTTTCCTCGATGCCGCCGCTTTCGATGATCTCGCATGGCCCGCGCGATTTCAAATGCGCGATCACGTCTTCCACCAAATGTTCCGGGGCGGAAGCGCCCGCGGTGATGAGCGCCGTTTCCACGCCTTCCAACCAAGATTCGTCGATTTGGGCAGCGTCGCTGATAAGGTAAGCGGGCTTTCCCTTTGCGCGGCAAATGGCGGCGAGACGGTTCGAATTCGCGCTCTCGCGATCGCCGACCACCAACACTAGCTCTGCTTGCGGCGAGAGACGGTTCACCGCATTTTGCCGGTTCGTTGTGGCATAGCAAATGTCTGCCTTGGCCGGCGCGGCGATGTTCGGAAACTTCGCGCGCAACGCGTCAATGACCTGTTGGCAGTCTTCGATGCTGAGCGTGGTTTGGGTGATATAGGCGACTTTTTCCGGGTTTTTCACTTCCAGAAGGGCCACGTCCTCGGCGGTCATGACCCGCTGAATGCTTTCCAGGGCCCATCCCATCGTTCCTACGGTCTCGTCATGTCCAGCCTCGCCGATCAAAACAATGGAGTATCCCTTGGCGGCAAATCGGCGCGCCTCGTTGTGCACTTTTTCGACCAACGGGCAGGTCGCGTCAATCACGTCCATGCCATGTTTTTCGGCCAGTTCGTAACGGTCCGGCCCAACGCCATGCGCGCTGAACAACAGATGGGCGCCGCGCGGCACTTCAGACAAGTCTTTGACGAAAACAGCCCCTTTTGCCCGCAACTCCCGAACAATATAGGAGTTGTGGACGATATCGTTCAGGATATAGACCGGAGCGCCGTAACGTTCCAAGGCTTGCTCGACGCATTTGATGGCGCGTTCCACGCCCGCGCAGAATCCGCGCGGATTCGCCAGGATGATTTTCATGCAGCCTCCGCCATGCAAAAGCAGGCATTTGCCTGCCGCCAACGCGAACCCGCGGCCAGTCCGCGGGCGCAATCGGAAAATGCCGCCCAGACAGAGGCGGCGCGCGTGTTCAGGCCCGAGGATAGCACATTCATCTTCGATCTGCGATCCGGGGCGTCCTCTGCGCCTTGTAACGCGATGGCCGGAAAACACGACGTTGCATCATGCCGGCATCCCTTCCCAGGAAGTGGATCGCGGGTGAAACATCCTACCGCTCCGCGTCTGCCTGAGGACCGCGATCGCGCAAATCCGCGATCACTGCGTCCAAAATCGCGTCCAACATCGTGGATGGCTTGTATCCAATCGCTTGGTGGATTTTCTCCAAGCCGGGTTCCCGGTGGCGCATGTCTTCGTAGCCAGGACCGTAGGCCTGGTCATAGGGGACGTATTTTATGGCAGAGGCGCTGTTGGTTTTTTCGATGACCCGGCGCGCCAAGGCTTCGATGGTGACGCCTTGGGGACTGCCGATGTTGAACACCTCGCCGCAGATGTCCTTGCGCTCCATCAGGGTGATCAGCGCGGGCACCACGTCGCCGACGTACGTGAAGCACCTCGTTTGTTGTCCGTCGCCGTAGACGGTCAGCGGCTCGCCGCACAAAGCCTGCCGGACGAATCGGGGGATAACCATGCCGTATCGGCCCGTTTGCCGGGGGCCCACCGTGTTGAACAGGCGGACAATGACGCTTGGGTGACGTTTTTCCTGCCAATAACCGAGAGCGAGAAACTCGTCGATGGCCTTGGATTCGGCATAGCACCACCGCGTGAGGCTGGTGGGGCCCATCACGCGATCGTCGTCCTCTTGGAAGACCTTGCGCGAGCCGCGGCCGTAGACTTCGCTCGTCGAGGTGATGAGCAAGCGGCGACGATACCGGCAGGTTTCTTCAAGGATGGTTTCGGTGCCGCGGATGTTGTTGATGATGGTGCGCACCGGGTCATCGACCACGAGTTGCACGCCCACGGTTGCGGCGAGATGGTAGATCACATCCACGTCGCGGACCAAATCGCGGACGATTTCCTGGTTCAAGGTGGAGTCGATGACGCACGTCAGCGCCGGAATGTGCTCAATGTTTTCGAAGCGTCCCGTGCTGAGGTCATCCAACACAAACACTTGGTTGCCCTGGCGAACCAACGCCTCACACAAGTGCGACCCGATGAATCCTGCGCCGCCTGTCACTAATACGCGCATGTAGCCACCCCTTCCTTGCTGACGGTTGTTGGTTTACCCGTGAGTATACGGCGAAAGCGGTGGGGAAGGTCAAACGAATAGCGGGGAGCGGCGAAATGCAGACGGGAATATCGCTCGTAGCGGATCGCCTTGGGCGGTCTGAGGGGGCAGGCATACCGTACGGTAAGTAATCCAGATAATAGAAGTAATTATTAGCACCGAAATTAGGTATTGACATATCCCCCTGGAAACGGCTATTCTGCTTATGGATGATGGCAGGGGCCGATGCGTTTAGACGTAGCGGTGTGGCGACGAAACCGAAGGCCCCATGACGGGAGGTTGTGAGGTGAGTCAGCAGACAATGGAAAAGGCTCAGCAGGGGCGCGTGAAGTGGTTTAACGATCAAAAGGGCTACGGGTTTATCGTGCGGGAGTCGCAGCCGGATGTGGATGTGTTTGTGCATCATTCGGCGATCAAGATGGATGGATTTCGGACGCTGCGCGAGGGCGATGCGGTGTATTTTGAGCTGGTGGAGAGTTCGAAGGGGCTTCAGGCGGTCAACGTGACGCCGCACGCGCAGTCTTGAGAGATGTCCATAATTGTCGGTTGTTTTGTCGCCCGTAGGGCGTGAGGGTGTTGTTTTGCCTGCACGACGGACATCGGGCCCATCGCAGGCAGGCTGTGTTTCCCCGATTTTTTCCCGCATGCATTCGTTTTACTCTGTGCAGCCCTCTGTTCCATACATATCCCCTTTACGGAAACGATGAAACGCCCTTCCCGCCGCCCAAGAACAGATCGACCGACACGCCCGGCACAGATGTCGAGGAACAAAGAGATCGACGGCGGCCATTCTCAATCCACAGGCAGGCGCGGTGTTTTGCGACGATTGTCCTAGAGGTGACAGCATTGATTCGTCGCGTTGTGCCTTGGCATGATTCCTCCGGTCCTTCTGTTTTCTGCTCCTTCGTTCGTGTTTTCAGGAGAGCAGGGGGACGGCATGGATGCCCGCATGATGGCGGCGTTTATTGAACGAGGAATCGCGTTGAGACTATCCAGGCGCGAGAACGGGAGGTCGTGGATGAGGGGCGAAATGCGTCGTGTTTTCCCGGTTTGGGGGGTGTTGCTGGCCTTAATGGCGGGCGCATGGGGGGATTTTGCTTGGGGGGCTAAACCCGAGCGTCTTTATCCGTTCCGGGAGACCGTTCTCGATAACGGGTTGCGGGTGATTACGCTGGAGGATTTTTCGACGCCGATTGTCGCGGCGCAGGTTTGGTTTCACGTGGGGTCGAAAAATGAGCCCGTGGATCGGCGCGGTTTTGCGCATTTGTTCGAGCACATGATGTTTCGCGGGACGGATTTGGTCGGTCCCGAACAGCATATGGAACTGTTGCGGAGGATTGGGGGGGAGTCGAACGCCTTTACTTCTTTTGACTATACCGCGTATGTGAACACGGCTCCCGCCAATCAAGTGGAGCTTCCGTTTTGGCTCGAAGCGGATCGGATGATGTATCTCAAGATTGACGAGGAAGGGTTTGCGATTGAGCGCAAGGTAGTCGAGGAGGAGTTGCGTCAGGATTATAACGAGCCGTATGGCACGATCGTTCAGGAGGCGTTGCCGCATCTTTTCGAGACGCCTGCGTATCAGTGGCCTCCGATCGGCAATGTGCCGCATTTGCGCGCCGCCACCGCTGCGGAGGCGCATGCCTTTTGGGACCGTTATTATGTTCCGGGAAATGCCGTGTTGGTCGTGTCGGGGGCGGTTCGGCACGGAGAGGCGTTGCGGTTGGCCGAGCGTTATTTTGGGTGGATGCCTGCAATTTCTGCACCGGCTCCAGCGGTTTTTGCGGAACCGGAGCAGAGCGCTTCGCAGGAGGTGACGCTTTCCGAGCGCTTGGGCCCTGCGCCGATGGCGGGGTTTATGTACCGGGGCGTGCCCGAGGGGCATCCGGATGAAATGGCGTTGCAGGTATTGATGATTGTTCTTGGCGGGGGGGATAGCAGCAGGCTGTATCGAGACCTTGTTCAGGAGAGGCGGGCGGCCACTCAGGTGATGGCCGAGGCGTTTTCGCTGGAGCGGGCAGGATTGTTTGGGGCTGGGGCGGCGATATTGCCCGGCGGCGATA
>Ga0116159_1005683_pt1 | contig 9941 bp, 11 predicted proteins | sample AD_JPNAS1_MetaG_FD_89878 | JGI IMG/M metagenome (GOLD analysis project Ga0116159, IMG submission 89878) | Active sludge microbial communities of municipal wastewater-treating anaerobic digesters from Japan - AD_JPNAS1_MetaG | ecosystem: Engineered > Bioreactor > Anaerobic > Digestate | place...
ATGTCCTGAATGCGGCGCGTCAGCTCTTCAAAATAGTCAAACGGCTGGTTAGGGTTTTTCAGCCGCTCGTCATCCAGCACAAAACCCTTGACGATGTATTCCTTCAGCCGCTGAGTGGCCCAGATGCGAAAGCGCGTGGCGACACTGCTTTTCACCCGATAGCCGACCGAGATGATCATGTCGAGGTTGTAAAAATCAACCTCGCGCGCCACTTGACGCGCCCCCTCCGGTTGAACTATCCGGAATTTCCGGATGGTTGCCTCCGGCAGCAACTCCCCTTCAGCATAGACGTTGCGAATGTGCTCGTTGATGGTGCGCACGTCTTTCTGAAAAAGCTCGGCCAATAGGCGTTGCGGTAGCCAGACGGTTTCATCTGCCAGGCGCACATCAATCTTGATGCGGCCATCCTCGGCCTGATAGACCAGAAATTGACCTGTGGCTGGCAGGATTGGGTTGTCTGGCATCGGCAAGTCTCCCGAGTTACATTTTTATATAAGAAAACAGGCTGTAGCCCTTATCTCATCTGCGTAAGTAGCTATGTTAAATAGAGCTACAAAAGGCGCAGCACGGTCAAGGTTTGGAGACCACAACGGTTCATTCATGGCCCAGCAACTCCCGCCGCTGTGCCTGTAGAAAATTCTCAAGCGCCTGCCTGGAGGGCAGCGCCTCCTCGTATTTGGAGACAAACAGCCGGTTGTCGATGCTGGCGGTGGCGTACTGCACCAGTGCCTGGTCTTTGCCGGTACACAACAGCAGGCCGACCGGCGGGTTGTCGCCATCGGCCATCATGTGCTGGCGGTACCAGGTGACGTAGGTATTGAGCTGGCCCAGGTGTTCATGCTTGAAGTCATCGACCTTGAGTTCCACCAGCACATGGCATTTGAGGATGGGGTGGTAAATAACCAAATCCACAAGTGCGCGTGTGTTGCCGATGACATTGCTTTTTTGCTGCGCTTCCAGGCAAAAACCGTGGCCCAGCTCCAGCAAAAACTCGCGCAGGTTTTCGACCAGTGCCGCTTCCAGATCGGATTCGGCCACGGCATCCTTGGCGCGCAGCCCAGGAATTCAAAAAAATACGGGTCGCGAATGGCCAACTGGGGCTCGGCTGCTTCGATGCCCTGATGCACCATTTCCGCCAGCTTTTCCTTGTTTTTGGACAGGCCGGAGCGCTCGAAATACAGCGTGGCAATCTGGCGCTTGAGCGAACGCACCGACCAGTTGCCGCGAATGCACTCGATCTCGTAAAAGGCGCGTTTGAGCGGGTCGTCGATGGTCAGGAGCAGCTCAAAATGCGTGAATGACAAGGCATTGAGCAGCTTGTTTGCAGGCATTGCCAATTGTGCGGTCACTGACCGCACTTTTCCGGCATCGCCGGTTGCCTCCTGAGCCACAGATAGTGCGGTCGCTGACCGCACAATTCGCGCGGCACCTGCAAAGAGTGGCGGCAACAAGTCGCCCATTTGTGGGTAGGCTTGAAAAAATTGCCGGTAAACATAAAGGCGTCTTCGCTCGCAGGTCGGCACACGCTGGACCTGCAGGCGTTGCGCCAGACGATCCAGCAGCTCTTCGCCGTAGCTTGCCCGGTCAGACCCGTGCATTTCATAGTCAACGATATACGCGCCAATCATCCAGTTGCGCAGCGTCAGCGTGGTGTTGACCACCCGGCTGACTGCGGCATGGCTTTCGTCATGAATGCGCTGGATCGCCGACACCAAGGCGGCAAAATTCAGGCCGTCTTCGCCCGCCACCTTCGGTGATGCGGGTCGGCTGGCTGGGGCTTTTTTATTCATCGCCAGGCAAAGGTGCGCGCTGCGGCACTTTGTCCAGAATCGCCTGGAATTCGGCTGGGTTGGCGCGCTCGGCCCGGCTGCGCAAATAGGACTCGGTGGTCAGTGCAGAAATTTTCTCAGTCACGGCCGTGATGATGAACTGAGACACCGGCACGCCATCCATATCGGCCATCTCCTGGATGTGGCGTTGAACGGAATTGGGCAAAGTCAGATTCAAAGTGGTCATAAAAGCTCCAGAAGCATGGTTTTCGGGGTAATCACGTCAATGCCAAAGCGCACCGCCGGACGAAAATCTTTGACGTTGAAAGTCACGATATGCGGTACTTGGGCGGCAACTGCCAGTTCGAGCACCATGTCGTCTTTGGCATCCGGCAAGCATGGTCGCCACAAAAAATACACCGACTGAAACTCCGCCTGGGTGCATAAATTGTCCAGCACGACATCCACTTGAGCATCGCTTAAGTCCAGCGCAGGATGGTGTCGTTTGAGCACGTCTTCGTATTCAAACAGCAACGGGGTTGACAGCGCGATGCGCACCTGTCCGCTGGCAATCGCCCTGAGTAATTGGTGCGATTTGCCGCTGGCTGAATACAAACCCGCATAAAGCACGTTGGTATCGAGCACGATGCGCGGCGGTGACATTGATTTGGCTGCGGTGCTCACATTCATGGTCTTTCATCAAAACAGGCCGTAGCGCTTATGCTGCTTGCGTAGTTAGCTACGATAAACATAGCTGTAAAATACACCGCATAGACCAGAACTTGGCATTGACTGAGTTCGGTGGTGCTGGGGAATAGACCGTTCATGGCTGGACGGCAGCCTCAATGAGTTGCTCGACGCGGGTTTTGGCTTGCTCCAGCAATTCGTCTGATTTTTGCTGCGCTTGCTTGGATGCCAATACCAAATCCTGGATGCGCACGGCTAAGTCACTAGAAAAAAGAGGTACTGGAAACTTCGCGATATAGCGACTGTCGATAGTGGGGTAAGAAGTGCCACCACAATATTTTTCAAATACATCTTTGACAGTTCTTAGATAGAGCCAAATGATCTCGCGATGATTTACGTCATTTGCGGTACACACATAAAAAGCGCCACTGCATATGGTTGGATGGTCAAATATATCTTTAGTGATCGCTATTGCGCCACGAGCCGGCCTAACTTGAGAAAGTAATATTTCTCCACCAGAGAGTTCAATTTTCGCATTTGCGGGTAGATCTTTCGAATAGATAGTGGTTGTTTTGTAAGAACCATTTCCGACATTGATGTCGCCAATTTCGATGTACTCGAAATTAATCGAATGCTTTCGCGCGTCGAAATTTGGAAGTGTTCGAGAGGTCATGGCACCTAAAGTGTTCCACCCCAAAGTGTAGCCCCGTGCAGATGAAAGGAAAGGCTCATAACGAACATGAAAAAACTCTGGATCGGTGCGACGGAATATTTCAATTTCACTGAAATATGTTAGATAACTCACCGGCTTCTGGAAAGTCAATTTATCTAAACCAAGTTCGGATTGAAGCAAACTTACCGCAGAAAGGTATTTCTCTTGGCTTTCACGAACTGATTTTTCCGCACAGCTAATCAAGTTGGCTATCTCAGCCTCAGAATTGCCAAGCCGAACAACTTTAATTTTCTTGATGTCTCGAAGCTCAAGCTTGCCCTGACCGGACGGCATCATGTACCGAAGCAATTGATTTCGCCCCCACTTTGTTGCAAGATATGCGAGCAAATAGAAGCCATCGATTTTCTCCCTATTGATCGAAACACCAGCAACGTTTTGGCTAAAGTTATATATTTTATAATCTGTTGGTAATACTGCTACATCACCAATACCTGCGCCAATTTTTGTAAAAACAATATCACCTGAAGTCAGTTCTGTTTTATTAAAGTGTTCTTTGTGATCTTTGGCATCAATATAAACAAGCGATTCCTTTGACAACAAGGGGGACTTTATTTGTAGAGTTCTAACTAAAGGGATACCTTTGTTTCGATATAGCTTTGGAGAAATATCAAATATCCCTTTTCGCATCGAATGGACTAATCTACCAAGATTATCAACGCATGATACTTTTGACAAAGCCTCATCCATATTCGAGTAAAATGGACTGTAATACTCACCATCAAACCTACCCTCTATAGCAATAGTGGATGACATAACGGCATTCCAGAATGCCATTATTTATTCCCCCAAAATTCAAACATCTGTGCCTGAGCAAACCGGACAAATGCCTCCGCCACACACAACTGATCATCAGGAATCTTGGCCGCATCCACCAGATCAGCCGCACCTAGGTCGTAATTCACCAAATCCTGATCAATCACGAGCTGCCCTTCCTGCGGGTGTCCATCGGGAAATTCAACCAGGCTGCCCTGATCATCAAGCAGATGCTTGTAGTCGCCCGAGTTGTCCTTGCCGCCACGCTCACTCACTGCCATAAAGATCGGGTAGTCAAGCTGTTTGGCCACTTCTGCGGCAATCCAGCGTTCCTTGAGAGTGCCAATCAACTCGTCATCGGCCAGCACCAGTTCCAGCTTGCCGCGCTGGCTCAGCAGTTTCAATGCCGATTCGGCCTGCGGAATCTGCTTTTCCAGCCCCTTGATTTGCGCCTTGAACACTTTTTCCTGGTCTTTGCGGCCAGCCTTCAACTTCTTTACGTCGAGCTTGTAGGTGTTCTGTACATCCTTGACTTGATGCCGCAGCGCTGCCTTGTCGCCCGTCCATTGAACGATCAACGCCGCCACTTCCATTTCCTGCTTTTGAATCAGGGCTTGGGCATCACTTTCCAGGTTCATCAGTTTTTGCTTGGCCCAGAGCAGGGTGGCCTTTAGTTCGCTCAACTTTTCTTCAGCCGCTGTCAGTCTGTCTTCTGCGGCGGTGGCTTCTGCGCCGTCTGACTCACCAACGGCACCGCTTTCGTCCTCGCCGCTGACAGGCTCGTCCGGTTCGGGTTCGCTGAAGTTTTCGGCAATCAGGTCCGCCACCGCTTCAGGAATGGCATCTTCCGGCACGTCAACATCCGTGGCATAAAGCGCCAGCAGCGCCTTGATGTCGGCCTCGTAATCCGGGCAGGCACCAGCCACCTTGTCATGCACCTGAGCAATCTGGTCGAGTTGGTCTGGCGTGTATTTCTGCACAAACAGAACCGAGGTTTTGGTGCCGGTGTGGGGTTTGAAGGTGCTGGGGTGCAGGCCGACCACCGCCAGCAGCCGGGCTTTTTTCAGAATCCATTCACGAATGAAGGCCAGCGATGAATTGTTGAATTTGCCCTGTGGCAGCACGATGGCGGCACGGCCACCGGGTTTGAGCATTTTCAGGATGCGCTCGATAAACAGTACATCGCGCTCTTCTTTGGGCGCCTTGTCGTCACCGGCACGTTTCAGGGCAGGCCGCGCCAGTTCGTAGCGGGCCAGCATCTTGCGGTCTTTCATTTCACCCGCAAAGGGCGGATTGGCCAGGACCACGTCGAACTTCAGCTCGTCGAAGTACTCCCACGCCTTGTCGTCGTCCCGCAGCGCTTCCTGGTCGGGAATCTTCTTAGCGGTGAGTTTGGCTTGGCGAAGGCCCTGCATCAGCGCTTGGCCAGAGGCGTTCTCGTACCAAGTCTTGGGGTCCAGGCTGGAAACGTCGGGGCCGAAGATGTTCGTGTGGCCGTCGCCCGCAATTAGCATCAGCGCGTGGGAGGTCCTGGCGGCACGCTGTTCGAAATCGATGCCCCAGAGGTACTTTGAGGCGTACTTGTGCTTGCGAAGCTCGCGTGCGTCGTTGTCCGAGGCGGGATAAGCCCAGTCCATCGCGTGCAGAAGGAATCCGCCGGACCCGCAGGCGGGGTCCATAACGTACTCGTTCTTCTTCGGGTTGAGCATTCGTACGCACATCTCGACGACGTGGCGCGGCGTGAAGAATTGGCCCTTCTTCTTCTTGGCTTCGGTCGGCAGTAGGTACTCGAAGGCGTCGTCCATGATACGCAGGTTGGAGCCCATGAGGCGGACGCCTTCGATGGGGCCAACACAGACCTGGAGATGGCGCTTGGCCAACTCAATGTCGTCGCCTTCCTTGAAGATACCCGGCCATTCCTCGCAGGCCTTGTGAAAGAGGGTGTTGATCCGGTCGTAGGTGATTTCCGGGTCGAGCGCCTTGCGGAACTCGACGACCTTGCCCTTGCGGTTCTCTTGGGCTTCTTTCTCGTCCCAGATTTTGGCGAAGATGAGCTTGAAGATCTCGTTGAACTCGTCCTTGCCGCTGTCGGCCAGGACCAGTTCTTCGAGGTCCTGGATGATCTTCTTGAAGTTGAAGTCGCGCTTCAAGTCGAGAAGCGTCTTCTTCTTCTCGAGTACGTCTTTCGGGTCCTCGCCTTTCTTGGGCAGGTCGAAGAGCGTGTCATCGAACTGCGCCGGGTAGGGCCGATAGAGAATGATACTGTCGCTGCCGTTGGACCAGATCGCCACCGGCGCGCCCTTGGCGTTCATATAACTCTTGAGCTGCTCGATGCCGTCCTTCCGCTTCGGCTTCTTGCACTCGACGATGATCTTCGGCGTTTCCTTCGTGTTGTCGGTATAGACGATGATATCCGCCGCCTTGGTCCCGACCTCGGTCCCGAACTGCACGCCCTTTTCCAAGTCGATCTCGTCTGCCGCGTACCCATATTGGGTCATCAGTTTGTAGACCCAGAGCTGCCGGACAATCTCCTCCGGCGCGGATTTCCCGCCATCGACGTAGACCTGGACCTCCTCGTTCCCCGTTGAGAAGGGGATGAAGCTCTTGAGGTAATACTTCGTCTTCCCGGCATCCTTGCCCGTCGTCGCCGCCTTCGCCTGGATGTCCAGGATTTCATGGATCGGCTTGCCAAGGTTCTCGAACTCGGTGAGTTCGTACCGGACGCCCGGTTCCTTGAAGATGCGGTCAATGACTTCCTTGGTAGATACGGCATTTTCTATCTGTTGAGTTGAAGACCGGGCCATACTCATTCTTCCTCCCCAAAAAACTCGCGATGCAGGGCTTCGCCCTTGTCGCCCAGACTGCGCAGCAGGCCCTCAATTTTTTCCAGCGCGAGGGGCGACGGCTTGGCGCGGTCATTCTCCCAGCGGTTGATCGTGGGGAAGGTCACCCCGAGTCTGGCCGCGAATTTCTCTTGGGTAAGCCCCGTCTTCTCGCGGAGCTCACGGACTAATCGGGCAACGTCTGACTGTGCACTCAACACTCTACTCCTTTCAGGCCTTATAAGGACCTGAGCAAATCAAAAGCCATAACGTGCGACTCGTCACATGATATATCATGCGATTGTTAAAGGCAATACCAAAAAAGTCGATGTCTACCTCGACCTCGTGGGCGTTCGTTGATTCTGGGGCAATTCTGAAGGCCAATTTACAGGGGAAAACGAAAAAGGCCGACCGAAGTCAGCCTGTCTGCCGCCAGACATTCAATAGTCCTCGGGCAAGAGCACGGTGGTGACTGAACGGTCAGCCTCAGTAATGATGTAGAACTTCGTCCCGTTCTCGGCGTGGTACGCCGAAAAGAGACGAAAGCCTTTTTCGAGGGACAGTTCGTTTTCCCGAACGTCCTCTTCACAAAGAACACCCCAATCCCCGGTAGCGTGGCGGCAGAGGGCCTTAACCACGTCCTCGGGGGACAGGGTTTGTTGCGCGTTGGCCGTGATAACGGTCTGGCCAAGCGGGAACTTAGCGACAACTCGCGTGATATTCATGGCGTCTCCCTTATTCTCCTCAGAGATTGAAATCTTCCAGCGTGGCGGCGAGTCCGTCCTCGTCATCCCCAAGAAGGGCCGCGAGCTCGCTCACAATCTCGACGCGCACGTCGGCATCCGGCAAACCGGAGCCATCTTTAGGGCACGCTGAACAACGAAGTACGACAAGGCGGTTTTGGCCGAATTTCCAGCCTTCAGCGGATAGCTCTTCGTCTGTTTCTGAATCCAATTCGTGCCGCAAGAAGTACTGGTCCCACGGTTCGCCGCAGTTGCAGCAATGTACGTCCATAGATGGTTTTCCTTTCGTTGAAGCAGGTTGAATTACTTAGTTGAATCGCTACTGTGCAGCCGCGGTAGGGGTACGAAGCTCGTGTTCTGACAACTGCTCAGTAATGGCGTCTATGATTTCCCCAGCGGTGACGCGGATTGTTTCGAAGCGCTCCAGGAGCACTTTGGGGGTTGCGTCGTAAAGCAAGAGGTAATCAGACGTGTTGCACTGCAGGGCGAAATGCCGACAAACGACAAAGGCTGTCGCGTCTGCCTCGGTCTCGCGAATCGTCCTCTCTTCTTTGGTGCCCCGCCAATGGAGCTTTTCGTGTGCGAACTCATGCACCATCGTGCGAAAACCTTCGGCGCAATCCAGGTCATCGCGAACGACAATCCGCCCTCCATAGGAAGCACCCGAAGCGCTGGCGCTGCCGGGAACGTGGTTGGCAAGTTCGAGGTTGATGTTGGATTCCCGAATTGCTTGCTGCGCGGCCGGATAGAGGGCCGTGGCGTCGCCGGATGCGTGAATAAGCGAAGGCAAGGGCGCCCCTTCCGTTTGTGAAACATCGAAGACGTAGACGGGCTTGAATAAAGTGACCACTTCGGCTTCGCTTTCAGGCTCCTCCTCGAGCTCCTCGCTCGGCCTCTTGCGAACCGTCATTGGGGCGAGAATCATGATGCCCTTTTCTTCGGCCCGCACACGTCTGCCAAGTTGGTTCCACTGCCTGATGCCTGCAATCTGCGTGATGTTCTCGCGTTGAGAGAGAGCAAGCAGGATGTTGCGAAACGAGTACTGGTGGAACTTGGCCGTGTATTCCAAGTACCGAATCAACTGCTCCGACTTGCCCTGGCTCATTTGCTCGGCTAAGTCATTAAGATGCTTGTCGATGGTCTGGCAGGCCTGCCGAATCTTCTCGATCCGCTTCGACAACTGGCTCGTCTGATACATGAAAGGCTCCTCCTGGGTTGATGATTCGTCGTCCTGCCAATCAGGGCGACAGAGACAGCCCAGGAAGGGCTGGTGGCGCTATGTGGGGGCTTTCTGGCGGGCAATGCCTTGCTCGACCGCCCTGAGGCGGTCTTCGAGCTTCTGGTGCTCGACATTGCAGTGAAACGCCCATTCGGTATCCAGGAATGAGCCTATTTTGCTCACCAAGGCCGCAACGATTTCCGTTAAGTCGTCGACCTCGGTCTTGGCCGCAAGGCGGCCGGCTTGATCCAGGATTGCCTTGCGCAAGGTAGCTTCGAATTGGTCTGGGGTGATGGGCATATGCTTGGTAAGAACCGGTCACCTTAGCACACCCACGGAATTTGTCAAGAGGGGGCGATGAATCACCCTGCCCAATGGACGTTTGCGGCTCCTGGGCCATTTTAGGCCGTGTGAATACTGCGAATCATCCACCCAAGGCCCGTTCTGCCCCTCCAGCGGGTCCTCTCCCCTATTTGCGGCTCCAAACGTATTTCGAGGACCATACGCCCTCGAGCAAATTGTCGTACCAGGTGCAATACCCGGTCATGGAACGGGAGTCAGCACTGATTCTCAAGACGAATGTCCCGGTCCCCGCCAAGACGTGAGCGTCTCTTCTTCTGAAGGTTCCGTAGAATACGTTGCGTTTGATAACGCCACGGTATTCGAAAGGGTCACCGGGGTGGCCTTGAACATGGCCACCGCCACGGACAAAGCGGCCGAATTGCTGAAGAACGGCGTCAATCGCGCGAGACCTTGAACGTCCGGATCTCCAAGGCTCTGAAAATCGGACTACCCAAGCCGTGCCGATTTGGGGCACGTCGGCGGCTAAACGGAGACATAACCGGGCAATCTGACGCTGAAAAGCCGGCGTAAAAACGCGGGCAAGTAAGGCTAGGACGTAGGTGAGGATGTCTTGGATGGCACGTTTCATACATGGTTGGTCAAGTCCTTAGAAAAAACGACCATGTCGCCGGCGCTTCCAAGGTAGGCCTGAATATGACCTGCCTCAGTAAAGCCTTTGGCACGGTAGAAGTCGCGCGCCAGGGCGAACTCGGGCGTGGAGTATGTTTCGACAAAAAGCTTCATATAGCCACGGTGCGATGCTTTGCGAACGACGGCGTCAAGAAGGAACGTTCCCACGCCTTGCCCGTGGCGGCCTGTCTGCGCCGGTCGAGAAGTGCGCGGGTGGCGGTCTAAAAGTGCAGCACCCGTTTG
>Ga0116159_1005698_pt1 | contig 9923 bp, 6 predicted proteins | sample AD_JPNAS1_MetaG_FD_89878 | JGI IMG/M metagenome (GOLD analysis project Ga0116159, IMG submission 89878) | Active sludge microbial communities of municipal wastewater-treating anaerobic digesters from Japan - AD_JPNAS1_MetaG | ecosystem: Engineered > Bioreactor > Anaerobic > Digestate | place...
CGCAGGCGAACGCGGCCGCACACAGCCCCCGGCGGGCCCTGAGACCGGACGTCATAGGCCGCCCATGATACCGGATTGCCCCGCCGGGGAGCGGGTCACCGCCAGGGAGCATAGAACTGGTGCCAGGGGCCAGCCGGACGCGGCTCGCGCAGCGAGGGAGGCCGTTCGGCGTGGGCTCGGGACTGAACGGCGCCCGGCGCCTGGCCCCTTGCCCCTTGCCCCCCGCCCCCGTCCCCGCCATGATGGGGCCAGCCATGCCCACCCTCTACCTCATCGACGGCTCCGCGCAGATGTACCGCGCCTACCACGCAATCCGGGGCCTGACCGGGCCCGACGGCCGCTCGACGAACGCCGTCTTCGGCTTCGTCTCGATGCTCCGCAAGCTCCTCGCGGAGCATAGGCCCGACGCCATCGCCGTCGCCTTCGACCTCGAGGGCCCCACCTTCCGCGACGGCCTGGCGGAGGACTACAAAGCCAACCGGGCGCCGATGCCGGCGGATCTCGCCGATCAGATCCCGTGGATTCACCAGGCCTGCGCCGCGCTCGGCGTCCCCGTCGTCACGGCCGCGGGCTTCGAGGCCGACGATGTGATCGGGACCCTGGCGAAGCAGGGCGAGGCGGCGGGGTACGACGTGGCGATCGTCACCGGCGACAAGGACTTCTTCCAGCTCGTCGGCGGGCGCGTCCGCGTGTTCAACCCGCGGGACGAGGGGACCTGGTACGACGCGGCGGGCGTGACTGACAAGTTCGGCGTGCCGCCCGAGCGGGTGATCGACGCGCTGGCGATCATGGGCGACGCCTCCGACAACGTGAAGGGCGTGCCCGGCATCGGCGAGAAGGGCGCGCGCGACCTGCTGGCGCAGTTCGGATCGCTCGACGCGCTGCTCGAGGGCGCGGCGGGCGTGGCGCAGAAGCGGTACCGCGAGGCGCTGCTCGCCCACGCCGACGCGGCGCGCGCGAGCCGGGAGCTGGTGACCATCCGGACGGACGTTCCCCTCGACCTGGGCCTCGAGCCGCTCCGCTACCGCGGCCCGGATCGCGAGGCGTGCTACGCGCTGTTCTCGCAGCTCGGGTTCCGCACCCTGACCGGCGACTTCGCGCCGGCGGCGGCCGCCGCCGCAACCGATTACGCCGTCGTGCAGTCGCTGGACGAGCTGGCCGCGCTCGTCGGCTCGCTCCGCGCCGGCGGCCGCGCCGGCCTTCGCGTCATTGGCGACGATGCCGCCCCCATGCGCGCGCGCATCGTCGGCATCGCGCTCGCCGGCGGCGAGCGGCGCGCGCGGTACGTGCCGCTGGGCCACCGCGCGCTCGACGAGTGCGCGAACCTCGACGCCGCGGCCGCGCTCGGCGCGCTCGCGCCGCTCCTGGAAGACGAGCGCGTCGAGAAGATCGGCCACGACGTGAAGTACGACGCCATCGTCCTCGCGCGGCACGGCGTGACGGTGGCCGGGCCCGGGTTCGACACGATGCTCGCAAGCTACCTCCTCGACTCCACGCGCGCGCCGCACGGCCTCGAGACGCTGAGCATCGAGCACCTCGGCGGCAGGCCCCTCACCGAAGAGGACGTCTACGGTAAGGGCGCCAGAGCGGCCGCCCCCGAGAACCTGCCCGCCGCCGCCACGCTGGCCTACGCCGCCGAGCGCGCCGACCTGCCGCTTCGGCTCGCCGGCCCCCTGCGCCGGTCGCTCGCGGCCGAAGGCCTGGACGAGCTGTACCGCGGCCTCGAATGGCCCCTCGTGCCCGTCCTGGCGGCCATCGAACGCGCCGGCGTCCGCATCGACACCGCCGCACTCGCATCGCTGTCGGCCTCGCTCGAGCGCGAGATGGAGGAGCGCAGCCGGCGGATCTTCGAGCTGGCCGGCGGCCCGTTCAACATCGGGTCGCCGAAGCAGCTCGCCGAAATCCTGTTCGAGAAGCTGAAGCTGCCCGTGCTGAAGAAGACCGGCGCGACGCGCGCCGCGTCCACCTCGGTGGAGGTCCTCGAGGAGCTGGCGCTCGCGCACGAGATCCCCCGGCTCATCCTCGAGTGGCGGAGCATGCAGAAGCTCAAGGGGACCTACGTGGACGCCCTGCCCGGGCTCGTCCACCCCGAAACCGGCCGCGTGCACACGAGCTTCAACCAGGCCGTGGCCGCCACCGGCCGCCTGAGCAGCAGCGATCCCAACCTGCAGAACATCCCCGTGCGCACCGAGCTGGGGCGCCGGATCCGCGGGGCGTTCGTCGCCGACCCGGGATGCGTCCTGATCTCGGCCGACTACTCGCAGATCGAGCTGCGCGTGCTGGCGCACCTCTCGGGCGACGAGGCGCTCATCGAGGCGTTCCGGCGCGGCGAGGACATCCACGACCGCACGGCGCTCGCCATCTTCGGGGCCGACAGCGGCCTCGACCGCAAGGAGATGCGGAGCCGGGCGAAGATGGTCAACTACGCCCTGCTCTACGGCAAGACCGCGTTCTCGCTGGCCAGGGACATCGGCGTGCCGCAGCAGGCCGCGCAGGCGTTCATCGACGCGTACTTCGCCGGGTTCCCGAAGGTGCGCGCCTTCATCGACCGGACGCTCGAGGACGGGCGCGCGACGGGCATGGTGAAGACGCTCGCCGGGCGCAGGCGGCCCGTGCCCGGGCTGACGAGCGCGAACGGGCAGGCGCGGAGCGCCGCCGAGCGGGCGGCGGTGAACATGCCCGTCCAGGGGACCGCCGCCGACATCCTGAAGCGCGCGATGATCGACATCCACCGCGCCCTCGAGGCGAGGCCCGCCCGCGCCGGCGGCCGCCGCGCGCGCATGATCCTGACGGTGCACGACGAGCTGCTGTTCGAAGCGCCCCGCGACGAGGCCGCCGAGGTGGCGGCCCTCGTGCGGCGGCACATGGAAGGCGCCGCCGACCTCGCCGTCCCGCTCACCGTCGAGGCGGGCATCGGGGAGAACTGGAAGGAAGCGAAACGCTAGGGACAAGGAGCAAGGAAGAGAGGAGGCGAAGGAATCCAGAGTCCGGAATCCGGGGTGGTGGCCCGCCGCACGCGGGTGTCCGGGGCGCCTGCCCGTGTCCCTTGCCCCTTGTCCCTGTCCGCCTGGCGCCTGGCGCCCGGCCCCCAGCCCCTAGTAAGATTCCCCGGATGCCGCCGCTCATCGTGCCCCGCGCGGAGCACACGCTGTCGCGAAAGGACGTCGATCCGGAAGCGCTCAAGGTGCTCTACCGGCTGAAGGACGCCGGCTACACCGCCTACCTCGTCGGCGGCGGCGTGCGCGACCTGCTGCTCGGGCGGCGCCCCAAGGACTTCGACGTCGGCACCGACGCGCACCCCTACCAGGTCAAGAAGCTCTTCCGGAACTGCTTCATCATCGGCCGCCGCTTCCGCCTGGCGCACGTCCGGTTCGGCGCGAAGGTGATCGAGGTCGCGACGTTCCGGCGGCAGATCACCGACGAAGAGGCGGCGGCGGCGGAAGCCCGGGAAGCCGAGGCGCGCGCGCGCGAGGCCGGCGCGCCGGCGGCCGAGGCGGGGGCGCCCGACGCCGCGCGGGAGGCCGGGGCGCGCGACGGCGAGGGCGCGGGCCCGGAGCCGCGGCAGGAGGGGGCGCGCGGCGGCGAGGGCGCGGGCCCGGAGCCGCGGCAGGAGGGGGCGCGCGGCGGCCGCCGCGCGCGGCGGCCGCCTCCGCTGCAGCACGAGAACACCTTCGGCACGCCGGAAGAGGATGCCTTCCGGCGCGACTTCACCATCAACGGCCTCTTCTACGACATCGCGACCTTCTCGATCATCGACTACGTCGGCGGCCTCGACGACCTGCGCGCGCGCGTCGTGCGCTGCATCGGCGATCCCGTCGTGCGGTTCCGCGAGGACCCCGTGCGCATGCAGCGCGCCGTGTCGCTCGCCGCGCGGCTCGGCTTCGCGATCGACCCGCCCGTCCTCGACGCCCTCGCCGCCGAGCGGCACCGGCTCGCGCTGGCCGCTCCCGCGCGCCTCGTCGAGGAGTACTACAAGATCCTCCGTTCCGGCGCGGCCGAGGCCACCTTCCGCGACCTGCGGCGCCTGGGCCTGCTCGAGCCCTTGAGCGAGGCGCTGCAGCAGCGGGCCGGAGACGCGCTCTGGGCGTCGCTCGCCCGTCTTGACGCGCACCGGCGGCGCTTCGCCGCCGCCCCGGCCGCGCTGACGACCGGCGTGCTGCTCGGCAGCCTCATCGTGCCCCTCGGCTTTTCGCAGGGCGGCGGGCCCGCGTGGATGGAGGGCGGGGATCGGCCGGGCCTGAGCCTCGGCGTCCTGCCCCTGTCGCGCCGCGACGTCGAGCGCGTCCGCCAGGTGCTGATGCTGCAGCGCCGGCTGCGCGAGCCCAGCCGCTCGCCCCACGCCCGGCGCATGCTGATGCGCCGCTCGGCGTTCCCCGACGCGCTGACCTGGCTCGAGATCCACGGCGACGCGCCCGACGCGCTCGAGTACTGGCGGGGCCGGCAGGGCGGCGACGCGCAGCCGGCGGAGGCGGGTGACGCGCCGCGCGATCCCGCGGGCCCACCCGGCGCCCCCGCCAGCCGCCGCCGGCGCCGCCGCCGCGGCCGCCGGCGTCCGCGGCCCGAATAGTCGCGCCGGCCCTGCCGTTCGGCTGGGCGCGGCACCCCGCGACTCCGCTCGCCCCACCCGCGCTTCCGCCTTTCCGCGGCGTCGCGCGGGCCGACCCCGCGCGCTTCGCCGCCCACGCCGCGGCCGCGGCCGCCGCTTCCCTTCCGCATGGGCGCGGGGGTACAATCCCGTCCCCGGGGGCTACCCCGGTTCTTCTCGCCTCTCCCGGCCCATCGAGGATTCAGAGACGGGACGACGTGTCGGCCCGGCATGCAGGCGATTGCGGGCGGTCGATCGAATCGGGTGCGGGTCCGGCGGACGGCGGCGCGCCGCCCCGGCCGCGGGCCCTGCCGTGACAGGCTCCGGGCTTCGTCCGTGGGAGATCCGCCATGCGCGTGCCTGACTTCCTCACGATCCGCGACTTCACCACCGCCGAGCTCCAGCACCTGCTGGACCTCGCGCGCGACATCAAGGCCCACCCCGGCGACTTCGGCGACAGCCTCAAGGGCAAGGCCCTCGCGCTGATCTTCGAGAAGCCGTCGCTGCGCACGCGGGTGTCCTTCGACGCCGGCATCCACCAGCTCGGGGGCTTCTCCATCTACCTCTCGCCCGCCGAGATCAACCTCGGCAAGCGCGAGTCGGTGCACGACGTCGCCAAGAACCTCGAGCGGATGGTGCAGGGCATCATGATCCGCACCTTTGCCCACGAGATCGTGGAGAAGATGGCCGAGTGGGCGTCCATCCCCGTCATCAACGGCCTGACCGACAGCAGCCACCCGTGCCAGGCGATGGCCGACTTTCTCACCATCCTCGAGCACAAGGGCCGCCTCGCGGGCCTGAAGCTGGCCTACGTCGGCGACAGCAACAACGTGTCGAACTCGCTCATGTTCGCCGCCGCGCGCTTCGGGACGCACATCGCCATCGCCTCGCCCGAGGGGTACCAGCCGGCGCCGTCGCTGCTCGAGTGGACGCGCGCCGAAGGGGCGAAGACGGGCTCCGTCTGCACGGTGACGGCGGACCCGGCCGAGGCGGTCGACGGCGCGGACGTGGTCTACACCGACACCTGGGCGAGCATGGGCCAGGAAGCCGAGGCCTACGCGCGCAAGGCGGTCTTCCGGCCCTACCAGGTGAACGCGCGGCTCTTCGCCAGGGCCAGGCCGGACGCCCTTTTCATGCACTGCCTGCCGGCGCACCGCGGCGACGAGGTGACCGACGAGGTGATCGACTCGCCGAACTCGGTGGTCTTCGACGAGGCCGAGAACCGGCTGCACGTGCAGAAGGCGATACTGCTCGAGCTCATGAAGTAGGGCGCGCGGCGGCGGCGCGCGGGAGGACGGCGCGGGCGGGGGCTCATGGCGAAGACGGCGCTCATCGCAATCGGCGGCAACTCGCTCATCCGCGCGGGCGAGAAGGGCGCGATTGCCGAGCAGCTCGCCAACACGCGCCGCACGGCGGCGGCCATCGTCCACATCATCCGCGCCGGGTACCGCGTGGTCCTCACCCACGGCAACGGCCCCCAGGTCGGCGCGGCGCTGCTGCGCTCGGAGCGCGCGGCCGACCGGGTGTACACCCACCCCCTCGACGTGTGCGGCGCCGCGACGCAGGGCGAGATCGGCTACCTGCTGCAGCAGTCGCTGCAGGCCGAACTCGCGCTGGCCGGCCTGACGACGCCCGTCGTCACCGTGGTGACGCAGGTGGTCGTGTCGCCGTCCGACCCCGCCATGGAGCGCCCGACCAAGCCCATCGGGCCGTTCTACTCGGCGCGCGAGGCGCGGGCGAAGCAGGATCAGTTCGGCTGGGCCATCGTCGAGGACGCCTCGCGCGGCTACCGGCGCGTCGTGCCGTCGCCCGAGCCGCTGGAGATCGTCGAGGAGGGCGCCATCCGGCGGCTCATCGACACCGGCGTGATCGTCATCGCGGCCGGCGGCGGGGGCATCCCCGTGGTGCGCCGGGGCCACGAGCTGCGCGGCGTCGAGGCCGTCGTCGACAAGGACCGCTCGTCGGCGCTGCTCGCCGCGCGCCTGCAGACGCGCTCGCTCATCATCTCCACCGACGCCGACCGCGTCTACGTGAACTACAAGAAGCCCGGCCAGCGCCCCCTGGGCCGGGTCACGGCCGCGGAGATCGAGGCCCACTGGCGGGAGGGCCAGTTCCCGCTCGGCAACATGGGCCCGAAGATCGAGTCGGCGCTGCGCTTCCTGCGGGACGGCGGCCGCGAGGCGATCATCACGTCCTACGAGCGGCTGCCGGACGCCGTGCGGGGGGAGGCGGGGACGCACATTGTCGCGGGGGGATAGAATGCCGAGTTCCGGGTTCTGATCGATGTCATGAAACTCGAGCACGTCATCGAGTCGCAGCAGTTCACCGTGCCGCTCCTGATGGAGCTCTTCGCCCGGGCGCGCCAGATGGAGCGCGTCGCGGCGCGCGGCGGCACGCGCGACTACGCGGGCCGCATCATGGCGTCGCTCTTCTACCAGCCCTCCACGCGCACGCGCTTCTCGTTCGAGGCGGCCATGTACCGGCTGGGCGGCCGCGTCCTCTCGACCGAGCACGCCGGCGCCTTCTCGTCAGAGGTCGAAGGCGAGCAGCTCGAAGACACGATCCGCATCATCTCGGGCTGCTCCGACGTCATCGTCCTGCGCCACCACGAGGAGGGCGGGGCCCGGCGCGCCGCGCGCGTGTCGCGCGTGCCCGTCGTCAACGCCGGCGACGGCGGCGGCGGCCAGCACCCCACCCAGGCGCTGCTCGACCTCTACACGATCTACCGCGAGCGCCGCACCCTCGACGGCCTGACCATCGCGATTGTCGGCGAGCTCGACCGCGGCCGGACGGCGCGGTCGCTGGCCTACCTGCTGGGCAAGTTCGAGCGGGTGAAGATCCACTTCGTGAGCCCGCCCGAGGTGCGGATGGGCCGGGACATCCTGGACCATCTTGACGAGCACGACGTCTGGTACGACCTCTCCACCGACGTGGAGCCCATCGCGGGCGAGGTGGACGTCATCTACCAGACGCGCATCCGGCCCGACCGCGTCGCCGACGGCGCGTCCCTCGCCCGCTGCGCGATCGACGAGCGGCTCCTGCGGCGCATGAAGCCGGACGCGATGATCCTCCACCCCCTGCCGCGGACGGTCGAGATCGACAAGGCGGTGGACGGCGATCCGCGGGCCCTCTACTTCAAGCAGGCCGGGAACGGCCTGTTCGTGCGCATGGCCCTGCTGACGCTGCTGTTCGAGCGGGACGACGAGGAGCCGGACGCGCCGTGGCCGCCGCAGCGGAGGCGGGAGGATCGGTAGCCGCGCGGGGCGGCGCGGCGGCGGCCGCCGGCCGCCCGCGGGAACCCCGGGCCAAGGGAAGGACAGGTGGGAGCAGATGGATCGACAGCCGACGTCGCGCGCGCTCATCGAGATGGAAGAGCAGTACGGCGCCCGCAACTACCACCCGCTCGACGTCGTCATCGAGCGCGGCGAGGGGGTGTGGGTGTACGACGTGGAGGGCAGGAAGTACCTCGACTGCCTGGCGGCCTACTCGGCCGTGAACCAGGGCCACTGCCACCCGCGCATCATGGAGGCGGCCGTCGGGCAGCTGAAGCGCGTCACGCTGACCTCGCGCGCGTTCCGCAACGACCAGCTGCCGCGCTTCTACCGGCTGCTGCACGAGCTCACCGGGTACGACCTGTCGCTGCCGATGAACTCGGGCGCCGAGGCGGTGGAGACCGCCGTGAAGGCCGCGCGCAAGTGGGGCTACGCGGTGAAGGGCATCCCGGCGGACCAGGCCGAGATCGTCGTCTGCGCGAACAACTTCCACGGCCGCACGGTGACGATCGTCAGCTTCTCCACCGAGCCGCAGTACCGCGAGGGCTTCGGGCCGCTGACGCCCGGCTTCACCGTCGTGCCCTTCGGCGACGCGGCGGCCCTCGAATCGGCCGTCACGCCGAACACGGCGGCGTTCCTCGTCGAGCCCATCCAGGGCGAGGCGGGCATCGTCATCCCGCCGGACGGCTACCTGAGGCAGGCCGCCGCCATCTGCAAGGCGCACAACGTGCTGTTCGTGTGCGACGAGATCCAGTCCGGCCTCGGCCGCACGGGCCGGCTGTTCGCCCACGAGTGGGAGGGCGTGCGGCCCGACATGGTGGTCATCGGCAAGGCGCTGTCCGGCGGGTACTATCCCGTGTCGGCCGTCCTCGGCAGCCGCGAGGTGCTGGGCGTGTTCCGGCCGGGCGACCACGGCAGCACGTTCGGCGGCAACCCCCTCGCCTGCGCCGTCGCGCGCGCCGCGCTGCAGGTGCTGATCGACGAGCAGCTCGCGGCGCGATCCGCCGAGCTCGGCGCGTACTTCCTCGGGCGGCTGCAGGCGCTGCAGAGCGCCGTGATCAAAGAGGTGCGCGGCCGCGGCCTGTGGATCGGCATCGAGCTCACCTGCCCGGCGCGCCCGTACTGCGAGCGCCTGATGCAGGAGGGCATGCTCTGCAAGGAGACCCACGACCGAGTCATCCGCCTCGCGCCGCCGCTCACGATCACGCGCGACGAGATCGACTGGGCCCTGGAGCGTTTGCAGAAGGTGCTGTGTTAGCACCGGAGTTTGGCACGTTGAGCGGTTTGACGGCGCTGGTCGACTGGCCCCTAACGCCTGGTCCCCAGCGCCTGTCGCCTGTAGTTGACTGGCGCCCAGCGCCTAGTCCCTAGCCCGTTGCTTGTTGACCGACTAGCGCCCAGCGCCTAGTCCCTAGCCCCTGTTTCTTGAGGTGTCATGAGCCCCATCCGCACCGTCATCATGGGCGCCGCAGGGCGCGACTTCCACAACTTCAACGTCGTCTACCGCGACAACCCCGCCTACGACGTCGTGGCTTTCACGGCCGCGCAGATCCCGAACATCGACGGCCGCAAGTACCCCGCGTCGCTCGCCGGCCGGCTCTATCCCAAGGGCATCCCGATCCTCGCCGAGGCGGACCTCGAGGCCGTCATCCGCGATCGGAAGGTGCAGGAGGTCGTCTTCTCGTACAGCGACGTCTCCTACGCCCACGTCCTCGGCCTCGGGGCCGTCGTCAACGCCGCCGGCGCCCACTTCAAGCTGCTGGGCGCCGGGGCGACGATGCTGAAGAGCGCGAAGCCCGTGATCGCGGTCTGCGCCGTGCGCACCGGCTCGGGCAAGAGCCAGACGACGAGGCGCATCGCGCGGATGCTGCGCGAGCAGGGCTTCACCGTGGCGGCCGTCCGCCACCCCATGCCCTACGGGAACCTCGAGCGGCAGCGCGTGCAGCGGTACGCGGCGCTCTCGGACCTGAAGGCGCACCGGTGCACCATCGAGGAAATCGAGGAGTACGAGCCGCACATCGTCAGCGGCACGATCACCTACGCCGGCGTGGACTACGGCGACATCC
>Ga0116159_1005707_pt1 | contig 9913 bp, 6 predicted proteins | sample AD_JPNAS1_MetaG_FD_89878 | JGI IMG/M metagenome (GOLD analysis project Ga0116159, IMG submission 89878) | Active sludge microbial communities of municipal wastewater-treating anaerobic digesters from Japan - AD_JPNAS1_MetaG | ecosystem: Engineered > Bioreactor > Anaerobic > Digestate | place...
ACAAGTCGCTCGAAAAGAATGGAGCTATACTCGAATCAACAAAGCTTTATGAATCGAAAATGCCCGAATGGATTATATCATACGTTAAATCAAAGGGTTATGATATTCAAACAGCAGCTGCGCAAATTTTAGTATCGCATTTGGGAAACGATTTGTCGAAAGTAACAAATGGTTTATCGAAGCTAATGACCTTGTTACCAGAGGGAACAGCAATAAACAGCCAACACATTGAGGATAATATTGGGATTTCTAAAGAGTACAATATCTTCGAACTGAACAAAGCTGTGGGCATGCGCGATACAACAAAAGCATTTACCATTGTTGCGCATTTTGCAAAAAATCCAAAAAATAATCCTTTACCGTTAGTTATAAGACAGTTATTTAACTATTTCCTAAAGATTTTAATGATACACACCACGTATCGTGGCTTAGGCAGGCAGGAGTTGGCTAAAGCCTTATCAATCAACGCATATTTTATTTCAGAATATATTGAAGCAGCACGAAATTATCCAAAAGCGAAAGTTGAAAAAATAGTTAGCTATCTAAGGCATTATGATGCTTATAGTAAAGGAGTTAACGACTCGGGCACAGAAGATGGCGAACTTATGAAAGAACTTATAACATTAATTATGGTGTAATCTCAAATTACGTTCAATAATAAAAATTAATGATAAATTTCGGATTTCTGAAAGCGGATTTCGGATTTATACAAATCAAAGATCCGAAATCCGAAATCACATTTGGTTAGATATGACTAAAAAAGCATTAACAATATATAAAGCCTCAGCTGGTTCGGGCAAAACATTTATGCTTACAAGGCATTACTTGACTTTGGCACTCGAAACGGAAAAAAATTACACCCACATTTTAGCCATAACTTTTACAAGAAAAGCAACAGCCGAAATGCGTCAACGCATTGTTGATGAGCTTAAACTGTTGTCTTCAAACATCTCACAATCAGAGCATGCCGAATATATTTCCAAGGAATTGGGAATAAATTTAGATGAGCTGCAAATCCGCTCGCAAAAGCTGTTGTCGTCTATACTCCACGATTACTCAAATTTTTCAATAACCACAATCGACCAGTTTTTTCAGCGTATAATTCGTAGCCTTGCACGTGAACTTGGGCTGCCCGCAGGATACAGAATTGAAATGGACGAGAAAAAAATATTGTCGCGCGCTGTCGAAATCATGTTAGATAAAACGACTGACGATGAGGAGCTGTTCAATCTGTTTTTAGAGTACGTAAAAAGCGAGGTGATAGATGAAAACAGAAGTCATATTTTCCATAACGCAATTATCGAGTTTGTTGAAAAAATATTGCGCGAAGATTTAAAAAATGCCTTTTTGAAAATTGGTGATAAGGATTTTAAGAATATTGTTCAAGAGTACCAGCAAACGTTACAAACACAATTCTACGCTTTTGAAGCTGAATTGAAAAGACGTACAAACAATTTTGCAGAACAATTACAACATTATAATCTCGGACTAAGCGATTTAAAAAACGGAACAAGAGCGAAATATTTATATAATGCAGTATCGAACGGTTTTAAATTTAAAACTGATGATTTAAAAAAGTTATTCGCCACAGATATCGATGAAGAAAAGGATAAGTTTTTGAAAAAAGATTTTCTTAAAGAAGTTGGTAATGGTTACGGTGGTTTACACCAAATATTCATCTCTGATTGTCAATACTTTACAGAAAGTTATCCACAATACTATTTTGCTAAAAACGCACACCGAAATTTGTGGCATATACTGTTTTTCGCAAATATTTGGCGCGAAATGAACCAAATAAAACAGAACGAAAACCTGTTTGTTATTGGAGATTCCCCTGTCCTACTATCACAAATAATCGACAAAAACGACACCTCGTTTATTTTTGAAAAAATTGCAAATAGATTTAATCATTTTCTAATTGACGAGTTTCAAGACACCTCAACACTACAATGGGACAATCTGCGACCTTTTGTTGCTAACAGCATGGCGCAGTTCAATCCGCAACAACAAAAAGGTTGCGTTAACAATCTGATTGTTGGCGATGTAAAGCAAGCAATCTACAGATTTAGAAACGGGAACTGGTCACTTCTGAACGAACAGGTTGATAAAGAGCTTGGTAGCTTAGGTATCGACAACCAAGTGTTAAACCACAACTGGCGTAGTACCAAAACAATAATCGATTTTAACAATACTGTTTTTGATATACTGCGAAAAGAGTTACCATTAGAGTACTTCACTGGTGTACCTGCTGAATACCGAAATACTTTAAAGTCACTTTACAAAGATTACGAACAAAAGTATCCTCCAAACAAGTCTGAAAAGCAAGGATATGTGCAAGTTGTTGCTCTAGAAAAAGATGAATATAGAGAGACAACTGTAGAAATCGTTGTAAATCAAGTCTTAGAGATGTTGGACAATGGTGTGCAACAGGGCGATATTGCAATTTTAGTTCGCAAAGCCGAGCACGGTCAAATTATCGCAGAAGCACTGCTTTCGTGCGGTTCTGATATCACAAAACACAATCTGCAAATTGCAATGTCCGATGTGCTATCGGTTGACAAGAGTATTGCTATTAACGCCATTATCAACACTTTGCAGTATCTTTCCAATCCCCAAGAGGAGTACTATATTTGGGTAGCAGCATGGAACGTAGCTCAAACGTTGGGAACTGATACCAAAAAATTTTTTAGCCAAACTCCGCAAACACTGCTGCCACTTGAGTTTTTTGACTCTTTAGAAGATTTGAAAAAATCGAATATATACGATGCTGTTATTAGGATTATCGAAATATTTAAGCTAAACAAAAACAGAGACGAAATCCCTTTCCTTTCAAGATTCCTAAATTTTATAACACAATATTTAGAAAGCAGCTCGTCTGACCAAAAAACGTTTCTAAAGTATTGGGAAGATGAGAGTTCAAATATCAAAATACCATCCCCATCGACAAGTAATGCTATACAGATATTAACAATTCATAAAAGCAAAGGACTTGAATTTAAGCACGTTATATTGCCTTTTGTCGACTGGAGGATAATTAACAGCAACAAAGAGTTAGTTTGGGTTGAAACCAATTATAACAATAAAGAATTTCCTGTTTCTGCGCCATTTACTCTGACCGCCGAATTTTCAACCTACAAAGACCTTTTATACGAAGAGTATTTCAAATTTATAGTTGACTCATTAAATATTATTTATGTTGCATTTACTCGAGCAAAAACATCACTTTCGGTTTACACAACACAAAAACCCATTAAAAACACTGTCGGAGAATGGATTGTAAATATGTTTAATATACGAGATAAATGGCAAGGAGAAATCGATTACGATGACAAAGGTAATTTCTTGAAATATACCTTTGGAGATAGCAAATTTCTGTATGAAACAAGCAAAGCAACAGATGAAGCTGTAAATATAATAGACTCATTGACAATAAATACCGATATTTCGGTATCAGTGCGTAATAGTGACAGTTTTTATCCAAAAGATGAAGACACCGAACTCTCCGGAATTGAGTATGGTACCGTTATGCACCGAATTATGGAGCAAATTACCACTTTGTCGAGTTTAGACAAGGCTGTTAATAAAGTTGCCTCAACGGGCATATTGAGCCGAGAAGAAATGGCTACAATAAGCAAAAAAATAGAAGATGCCATAACTCAACCTCAGGTATCTGAATGGTTTTCAGAAAACGCAAAGATTTACAACGAACACGTCTTAATTAGTCCGGACGGCAAACTTCTCAGACCCGACAGAATTGTTGAAACACCAGACGGTAAAAGGATTTTGATTGATTACAAGTTTACTCACGAGCAGTCAGACGAACATATAAATCAGGTATATAAATATGCCAAAACTCTTGAAAAGGCGGGGAAAAAAGTCGATTCGGCATATATATGGTATATGCTTCAAAACAAAATAGTGGAAGCAATTAGCAATGAACAATTACGAATTACGAATTACGAATAGAACACAGAACACACAGATTAAACAGATTTTTCACTGATTTTATTTGTGTAAATTTGCGTTCTAATAACTTTATAAACTTTTAACTTTCAACTATGAGAACAATAATTATTTGCGTAACCCTGTTAGCAGCCAATCTTTCAGGATTTGCTCAACCATATGAGCATCAATTTTTAGTAAAAGTTGGCGATACTGCACCCGATTTTGTGATTAACGAAACATCGGGCAAATTGTATAAACTCAGCGATTTACGTGGAAGTGTGGTAATGTTACAGTTCACAGCTAGTTGGTGTTCTGTCTGCATTAAAGAGATGCCTTTTATAGAGGAAGAGATTTGGCAAGTAGGCAAAAACAAAGGTTTAAAAGTCATCGGTATAGATTTAGATGAACCGATTGACAAAGTTAAAGAGTTTGCAAAACGCACTAAAGTTACTTACCCATTAGCATTAGATCCCGAAGGAGCTATATTTTATCAATATGCTCAAAAGCCCGCAGGAGTTACACGAAATGTTATTGTTGACCGTAACGGGAAAATAATTGCTTTAACACGTCTTTTCAATAAAGATGAGTTTGACAATATGAAAAAAATAATTTTTGAAGAATTAGATAAAAAATCTGAATAACTATTTGTCAGGCAAAATAAAAGAGTTATCTTTGCAGTTCGAAATTTTATAAAAAAAGAAAAAAATAATTTTTCAAACATGTACGCAATAGTAGAAATTGCCGGTCAACAGTTCAAAGTACAGAAAGATCAAAAAATATTTGTACACCGCTTAGATAGTAACGAGGGTGACAACGTAGAGTTTGAACGAGTACTTTTAGTTGACGATAACGGCCAGGTAAAAGTCGGAACACCTGTAGTAGAAGGAGCAAAAGTGTCCGCAACCGTGCTAACGCACATAAAAGGTAAGAAAGTGTTGGTTTTCAAGAAGAAACGACGCAAAGGATACCAAAAATGTAATGGTCATCGCCAACATTTTAGTCAAATTCAAATTAATGAAATTAACGCTTAAAAATTTTTAGATTATGGCACATAAGAAAGGAGTAGGTAGTTCCAAGAACGGACGCGAATCGGAAAGCAAACGTTTGGGCGTTAAAATTTACGGTGGTCAATTTGCTAAAGCCGGAAATATTATCGTCCGTCAACGAGGCACAAGACACAACCCAGGTCAAAACGTAGGTATAGGTAAAGACCATACGCTGTTTGCTTTAACTGATGGTATTGTCGTTTTTCGTAAGAAACATGATAACAAATCATACGTATCAGTAGAAGCAATCGCAGAAAATTGAACATAGATAAATACGTTTTATTAGGTAAAACTCTCGGAAAGTCAGATTTCCGAGAGTTTTTTGTTTATACCTGCAAGTAAAGTCTTATAATGTTGATCAAATTTTTAGATATATCAGATTGATTATAAGTCTTTTAAGTTTCATCTTGTCTTAAATTAAAAGAACAATTTTTTGTAGTATGTATGTTAAAATCGACTTTTGTAATGTCAGAATTTTTGTTAATTTTGTACGCCTTTGATAGACCATATTAGACAATACTGTTTAAATATTAATAAATCATATAAAAATTAATCAACTATGTCAAAAGTGAAGTATGTTTACACCTTTGGAGACGGAAAAGCCGAAGGTCGTGCCGACATGAAAAACCTTTTAGGAGGTAAAGGTGCCAATTTATGTGAAATGAATCTTTTGGGGGTTCCAGTTCCAGCAGGATTTATTGTTACAACTGAAGTTTGCACAATATATAATCAAAAAGGTAAAGATGCTACTGTAAATCTTATTAAAGATGAGGTTGAGACTGCAATTAGCCAAGTCGAAATAATAATGAAAGCTAAATTTAATGCAGCCGGAGATGGTTTCCCGTTGTTGCTTTCTGTTCGTTCGGGTGCCCGTGTTTCTATGCCCGGTATGATGAACACCGTATTAAACCTCGGTTTAAATGATAAAACAGTAAAAATATTAGCCGAAAAATCAAACAACGAACGTTTTGCTTATGACTCATATCGTCGTTTTATACAAATGTACGGCGATGTTGTTATGGGTGTTCAGGCTGAAAAAGGACACCATGACCCGTTTGAAGTGGAAATAGACAAATTAAAAAAGGAAAAAGGATATAAGTTAGATACCGAATTTACTGGCAACGACCTAAAAGTTTTAGTAGACAAATTTAAAGCAGTTGTTAAAAAACATGCAGGTCGTGATTTTCCAACAGATCCATGGGAGCAACTTTGGGGGGGAATTTGCGCTGTATTTGATTCGTGGAACACCGAACGTGCTAAATACTATCGTATGATGCACCAAATCCCTGAGGAATGGGGAACAGCTGTTAATGTTCAAGCAATGGTTTACGGAAATATGGGAAAAACTTCGGGTACCGGAGTTGCCTTTACTCGTAGTTCATCTACTGGCGAAGACATTTTTAACGGTGAATATCTACTTGACGCACAAGGCGAAGATGTTGTCGCAGGAATTCGAACACCACAGCAAATTACATTAGAAGGATCACGCCGTTGGGCAGAGGGAATGGGTGTTTCAGAAGAGAAACGTAAAGCTGAATTTCCTTCATTAGAAGAGGTTATGCCCGAGGTTTATGCCACACTCGACACAGTGCAGCAAAAGTTAGAAGATCATTACAAAGATATGCAAGACCTTGAGTTTACAATTCAAGACGGTAAACTTTGGATGCTACAAACAAGAAGCGGTAAACGTACTGGCGCAGCTATGGTTAAAATTGCTTGCGATATGCACGATCAAGGCTATATAACTGAAAAAGAGGCTCTATTACGTTTGGAACCGGTAAAACTTGATGAACTCCTACACCCAGTATTTGATACAGCAGCCATAGCAAAAGCAAAAGTATTGACTAAGGGGTTACCTGCATCTCCAGGCGCAGCCTCAGGTCGCGTTGTATTCTTTGCTGACGAAGCAGAAGAGTGGAAAAAAAGAGGCGAAAAAGTAATACTTGTACGTACAGAGACATCACCCGAAGACCTTAGCGGAATGCACGTTTCAGAAGGCTTTTTAACTGCTCGTGGAGGAATGACATCACACGCAGCGGTTGTAGCACGTGGAATGGGTAAATGTTGCGTTTCAGGTGCAGGTGACGTACATATTGATTACCAAGCAAGAGAGTTTAAAATAGGCTCGAAAGTATATAAAGAGGGCGATTGGATTTCATTAAACGGCTCAACTGGAGAGGTTTACGAAGGTAAAGTCGCTACAATAACCCCTTCACTTGATGGCGATTTTGGTCGTATAATGGATATGTCAAACCGTTACGCAAGAATGAGCGTAAGAACCAATGCCGATACTCCGGGTGATGCAAAAGTTGCACGCGAATTTGGTGCTAAAGGCATTGGCTTGTGCCGTACAGAACATATGTTCTTCGAAGGTGACAGAATCATGCTAATGCGCGAAATGATTTTGGCTTCTGATGAGAAGGGGCGTCGTAAAGCTTTAGCTAAACTGCTTCCTATGCAACGCAAAGACTTTGAAGGTATTTTGGAAGCTATGGATGGATATGGCGTAACAATTCGCCTGCTTGACCCACCACTGCACGAATTTACTCCAAACGATGAAGCTTCGCAAGCAGCAATGGCTAAAGAGCTTGGAATATCGGCAAAAGAAGTTAAAGAAAAAGTTGAATCTTTACACGAATTTAATCCAATGTTAGGTCATCGTGGTTGTCGTTTGGGTATTACTTATCCTGAGATTACCGAGATGCAGGCACGCGCCGTAATTGAAGCTGCTTGTAACTTAAAACAAAAAGGAAAAAACCCAATGCCTGAGATAATGATTCCGTTGATTGGTTCTGTTAAAGAGTTTAAACATCAGGAACAAATAATTCGCAAAGTAGCGGAAGAGGTGTTTGCTGAGAAAAAGGTGAAGGTCGATTATTTGGTTGGTACCATGATCGAAATACCTCGAGCCACATTAACGGCGGACCAGATTGCAAAAGAGGCAGAGTTCTTTTCGTTCGGAACAAATGATTTAACGCAAATGACATTTGGTTTTTCGCGTGACGATGCAAGCAAATTCTTACCTATTTATATAGAAAAAGGAATGTTGAAAAATGACCCGTTCCAACAGCTTGATCAAGAAGGAGTTGGACAATTAGTTGACTTGGGTATTAAAAGAGGTCGTAGTGCTCGACCCGATTTAAAAGTTGGTATATGTGGAGAACATGGTGGCGATCCAAGCTCGATAGAATTCTTCCATCGAGTAGGCATGAACTATGTCTCATGTAGTCCATTTAGAGTACCTATTGCTCGCTTGACAGCAGCTCAAGCAGCATTACGTTAGGAAATTATTCAATAAATTACCAAAAACCTCTCAAGCATTTGTTTGGGAGGTTTTTTGTTTAGTGCATGACAAAAAATACTAATAGCGGAATAGAATTTGGCTATTGGCTGTTAGCCATTGGCTATATGCATTATTAATAGGATGCGTTTTGGGTGTAGAGACGGAGCATGCTCCGTCTCTACATAATTGCTCATTGCTCATTGTTAATTGCTAATTGCTATATCACGTTTTGAGTTTTTTCTTCTTAGCTGCAGGAAACAGTATATTATTGAGAATCAATCTATATCCCGGCGAATTTGGATACAATTCCAACAATGTATGGTGGTCGCCAACATAGTGTCTGTAATCTTCTGGATCGTGACCGCCGTAAAACGTCCACGTTCCATTTCCAAAATTTCCGTGAATATAACGCGCTTCATCAAGTGCTTTATTTTCGCCCATTATAAGAACTTCGGGTTTAATTAAACGCTTGTCGAATGCTGTGGTTTGTCCCATAAAACCTTTGATAACAGTTTCGTGATTTTGACAAAGCATCGTGGGTACAGGATCCCATTTTGCAGAAAATTCAAAGAGAGTGAAAACATCGTTACTCTCTGATACTCTTCTATTTTGAGTAACATCAATATCTGAATACTCGTATTCTAAAGGATTTAGAACCAAAGTAAAATCAGTAAATGCAAAACATTTCGAGTAATCTAACTTTGAATTCATATCTGGGTCGTATGGATCGCCGTCAAAAACATCGTGACAAATATCTATACCTTCAGCAGCCAAGGCAATATCAAAAGAGTCTGTACCACTGCACATTGCAAACAAAAAGCCTCCATTCCTTACATACTCTTTAATGGTTTTGGCAACCGCAAGTTTTAATAGTGAAACTTTTGAAAATCCTAAAGCTCTGGCGTTATCTTCTGCGTTTTTTACTTGATTTTGGTACCAAGCTGTATGACCATACGCTCCATAAAACTTACCATACTGACCTGTAAAGTCTTCATGATGAAGATGCAACCAATCATAATCTGTTAGTTTCCCTAAAATTATTTCGGTATCATATAAAACATCGTATGGTACTTGCGCATAGGTAAGAACTAAGGTAACTGCATCGTCCCATGGCAAAGCCTCTTCGGGGCTATATACAGCAATGCGTGGGGCTTTATCTAATTGTATCGCATCTTGATTTACGTCAGGCTGCGAAATTTCGTGTAATATTAACTCCTGTTGAGCTGACGATATTGTTTGATATCGCACATTACGAATCAAACACTCCGACTCAATCTCTTTGGCATAAGGTAAAAGGAAACTTCCTCCACGGTAGTTAAGCAACCACCAGCCTGAAACATCATGCTTTAGTGCCCAATAAACAACCCCATAAGCTCGTAAATGATCTGTCTGTTCACCGTCCATTGGTATCAAAATTCCTGTAGCATAAGAACTTAATGTAAAATTAAGAATGCAAAAAAAGTAAAATATTTTCTTTATCATACACCTCATTAATATCAAATTTTTTAAAAATTGTTTAGTCTAAAAAGGTATATCCGGATCGTCAGCTAATAAAAGGTCGTCGTTGTTTTGATGCAGAAGGTCCGGAATAAATTCATCAACCTCATCGTTCATTTTTGACTGAATAATTGGTGCTTCG
>Ga0116159_1005709_pt1 | contig 9911 bp, 7 predicted proteins | sample AD_JPNAS1_MetaG_FD_89878 | JGI IMG/M metagenome (GOLD analysis project Ga0116159, IMG submission 89878) | Active sludge microbial communities of municipal wastewater-treating anaerobic digesters from Japan - AD_JPNAS1_MetaG | ecosystem: Engineered > Bioreactor > Anaerobic > Digestate | place...
CCCACCGGTCGCAGCCCGGCTTGCCGCCCGGGCGGAGGCACCGGCCCGCGTCGAACTCACCCCCCGCGAACACGACGTGCTCACCCTCGTCGGGCGCGGCCTGTCCAACCCTGAGATCGGCCGCGCCCTCTTCATCGGGGAAGCCACCGTCAAGACCCACCTCCTGAGGGTCTTCGCCAAGCTCGGGGTCGCCGATCGCACCGCTGCCGTCACCACGGCATACAGCCTCGGTCTCATCGACCTCCCGGACGCGTAGGCTCACGCCCGTGACCCAGGAGTTCACCGACCGACCAGACTGGCATGCGTGGGGGGTCGGCATCGCGACGGCCGTGGCCGCTCGCGCGGACTGCACGCGGCGACGCGTCGGGGCCGTCGTCTTCGACGAAGCCAACCGGATCCTCTCGACCGGCTACAACGGCGCACCGTCTGGTCGGCTCGGCTGCCTCGACGGTGGTTGCCCTCGAGGTCGCCTCGGCCACGACGAGCTGCCTGCAGACGCCCCCTACGAAGACCCTGGATCGCCGGGATTCTGCATCTCGATCCACGCCGAGTCCAATGCCCTGCTCTTCGCCGACCCGGTGCGGCGCCGAGGCGGCTGGATCGCGATCACCCATCCGCCGTGTCCGGGGTGCCAGAAGTTGCTCGCCAATTCCGGTCTCGTGTGCGCGATTTGGCCAACACCCGACGGCGGACTCCGTGAGTGGGACCTTTCGCTCACCGGCCCGGGAGCCTCGTTCACCTAGGATCCGGAGCATGACTGCAGCCCGCGAACCAGGCTTGACCGCTGACGAGGTCGCCGAGCGCGTGCGCACCGGCCGCACCAACGACCTGCCCGAGCGAGGGGGTCGTTCGACCGGGGACATCATCCGGGCCAACGTTTTCACCCGGATCAACGCGATCCTCGGCATCCTCTTCGCGATCGTCCTGTCGACCGGATCGCTCATCAACGGCGCGTTCGGGCTGCTCATCATCGCCAACAGCGGGATCGGCATCATCCAGGAGCTTCGCGCCAAGCGCACCCTCGACAATCTCGCGGTCATCGGTGAGGCCAAGCCCCGGATCCGCCGCGACGGGGTCACCCGCGAGCTGACCCGCACGGAGGTCGTCGCCGACGACATCATCGAGCTGGTCCAGGGCGACCAGCTCATCGTCGACGGCGAGATCGTCGAAGCCGCCTCCCTCGAGATCGACGAGTCGCTGCTCACCGGGGAGGCGGACCCCATCGCCAAGCACGTCGGCGACGCCGTGATGTCGGGGAGTTTCGTCGTGGCCGGCTCGGGCGCCTATCGCGCCACAAAGGTCGGCAAGGACGCGTATGCCGCGAAACTCGTCGCCGAGGCCAGTGCCTTCACGCTCGTCGGCTCCGAGCTGCGCAGCGGCATCGACAAGATCCTCGGAGTCGTGAGCTGGCTGCTGCTGCCGGTCGGGTTGTTGACGATCTACACCCAGCTGTTCCGGATCGGGTCCAGCTGGCGTGACGGCATCCTGGGCATGGTGGCCGCGCTCGTGCCGATGGTCCCCGAAGGCCTCGTCCTGATGACCTCCATCGCTTTCGCCGTCGGCGTCATCCGGCTCGGACAGCGCCAGTGCCTGGTCCAGGAACTCCCCGCGATCGAAGGACTCGCGCGGGTCGACGTCGTATGCGCCGACAAGACCGGGACGCTGACCGAAAACGGGATGCGCCTTGCCGAGGTCAAGACCCTGAGCGCCGCCGACGGCTCAGGCGACCAGGGCTGGTTGTCACCCGAGGCCATCCTCGGCCAACTCGGCGCGACCGAACCCCACCCCAACGCGAGCCTGCAGGCGATCATCGACGGGATCGCCCCCGCGGACGCGCCCTGGCACGAGACCGCCCACGCCCCCTTCACCTCAGCCCGCAAATGGTCCGGGTCCACCTTCGCCGACCACGGTTCCTGGGTGCTCGGCGCCCCTGACGTCTTGGCCGCCGAGGGCACGCCCGCCCGTGACGAGGCCGAGGAGATCGGCTCGACCGGCCTGCGCGTCCTGCTGCTCGGCCAGGCATCCCGGGAGGTCACCGACCCGCAGGCGCCGGGTGAGGTCACCCCCCATGCGCTCGTCGTCCTCGAGCAGCGGGTGCGTCCTGATGCCCGCGCCACCCTCGAGTTCTTCGCCGAGCAGCAGGTCGACGTCAAGGTCATCTCGGGCGACAACGCCCGCTCGGTCGGAGCCGTCACGACGACTCTCGGCGTGCTCGGCGGGGCGGACCCCCTTGACGCACGCACCCTCGCGACGACGGATTACGTCGACGCCGAGGGGCGCACCAGCCCGGCGTTCGCGGATGCGGTGGCACGGCATACCGTCTTCGGTCGGGTCACCCCGGATCAGAAGCAGGAGATGGTCCTGGCCCTCCAGGGCCGTGGGCACACGGTCGCGATGACCGGTGACGGTGTCAACGACGTCCTCGCCCTCAAGAAGGCCGACATCGGTGTCGCCATGGGCTCAGGCTCACCCGCAACCCGCGCGGTGGCTCAGATCGTCTTGCTGGACAACAAGTTTGCGACGCTGCCCTATGTCGTGGCCGAAGGTCGGCGGGTCATCGGCAACATCGAGCGGGTCGCCAACCTCTTCCTCACCAAGACCGTCTATTCGGTCTTGCTCGCGCTCGTGGTCGGCCTCTGGCAACTGCCCTTCCCGCTCCAGCCGATCCACGTGACGATCACTGGGTGGTTCACCATCGGGGTGCCCGCATTCCTGCTCTCCCTGGCCCCCAACCATGAGCGCGCCCGTCCGGGTTTTGCCGGGCGCGTCCTCGCGCTCGCCTTGCCGTCCGGTGTCGTGGTCGCCGTGGCGACCTTTGTGAGCTTCCTCCTGGCCCGCGGCGCCCTGGGCGACGGTCCCGGCATGACGACGCGCGTGTCTACCGCGACCCTCACGACGCTCATCGTCGCCGCGACCTGGGTCCTCGCCGTCGTGGCGCGTCCCTACGAATGGTGGAAGGTCGCCCTCATCGGGCTATCCGCCGTGGCCTACGCCCTCATCTTCCTGTTGCCGTGGACCCAGACCCTGTTCCTGCTCGACGCGTCAGACACCGCGTCGATGACCCAGGCGCTCGGAGTGGGGCTCGTCGCGGCCGTCGTCATCGAGGTCGCGTGGTGGATCCAGGGGCGGCTGCGCGGAGAGAAGCGACGCTTGTGGCTCCGCGACGACGTGCCGACGCTCGGCGAAGCGGCGCTCTAGAAGAGCGCGCTCGTCAACGCCTTGCGGCCAGCGATAACCCGCGGGTCGCTGGCCCCGACCACGTCGAACAGGCCCAGCAGGTGTGTGCGGGCCCTGGCGCGGTCGTCGCCGGAGGTGACCCGGACGAGGTCAACGAGCCGGGCGAAGGCGTCTTCGACATGCCCCCCGAGGACGTCGAGGTCGGCAACCAGGATGGCAGCCTCGACATCGCTGGGGTCGGCCGCCGCCGCAGCTCGGGCGGCCGCGAGGTCGACGCCCTGGGTCCGGCGCAGGAGTTCGACTTGCCCCAGCCCCAGTTTGGCGTCGGCATCACGAGGGTCGAGGCGGAGCGCTTCCTCGTATGCCGCCACGGCCGCGTCGTAGTCTCCGGCCTCGATCGCGGCATACGCCGCCTCGTGCAGGGGCGAGATCGGCTCCTCCTCGACACGCGCGTCAGTGTCGTCTGGCTGAGGGTCACCCCCCGGTGCCCGGCCGGTGATGCCATATTGCACGGCGAGCTTGAGCAACTCGTCGATCCACGGGGCAACCTCCGCCGGCGGGAGCGCACCGACGAATAGCGGCACGGGCTGGCCCTGGATCAGACCGAGGACGCTCGGGACCGATTGGATCTGGAAGGCCCGCAAGAGTCCCGGGTTGCTGTCGACGTCGATTGACACGACCTGGAACCGACCGGCGTAGGCCTGGGCGACCTGGCCCATGACGTCGACGTACTGGGCCGACTCCGCAAGGCGGGCCGACCACAGGACGACGACGACCGGCCATCGCGTGGAGTTCTGCGCGACGTCCTGGAAGGTCGCGTCCGACCCGGCGACGACGAACTGTCCCGTCGGCGCCCCCGGTGCGGATGGGCCAGCACCCGTGGGCAGTGACGGCGCCGGCGCCGGCGCCGGACGTTTGAGGGCAGAGAGGTCGACGGCGCCGCGCAAGGCAGCAGCAGTGAGTCGCGATTGGCTCATGGGCGACATTCTTCCGGACTTCGTGATCGGGACGTCTCGGGGTCGGTCAACTGCCCGACGCGGCCACGAGTTGATCGCTGGCCGCGACGGCCTGAGCGGGGCCACTCGGAGGGACGAAGAAGACCACGAACTGGAGGGACTTGAGCGTCGCCTTCTTGTCAATGACCTGCTTGCCGGTGAGGATCGTGTATTCGCGCGGTGGCGTCAGCGCGTTAGCCGTTGTCTCGGTGTAGGTGTCGTTGCGCTCGATCACGGTCGCGACCAGAGCCCCCTTGCCTTCGGCCAAGCGCAGCGCGGTCTGGACTCCAAGCGGCGCGTGGACTTGGGTCACCTTGGCGACGTCTCGGAGAGCCGCAGCTTCGGCCTGCGCCCCTTGGAGCAGGGACTCGGCAAACCCGTCATTGACCAGAGTCGCCGGCGCCGTGGGGGACGTGCGGGGGAAGGCGAGCCAGCCGGCATACGCCGCCATGAGCGCGTCGGGAGCGACCGAGAGACCGGACCCGTCGGTCACCACGGGCGACCCCTGGGCGAGCGCATCGAACTGAGCGCTGAAGGTGCCCGGCAGCATCGTCGATTGGTTGTGGATGCGGTAGCCGCTGGCATCGGTGGCGATGAGGAAGAGGTAGACGGGCGCCCCCGTCTTGGCCTTGAGCGCGCGGACGAGGATCGTGCGAGGGTATGCCGTGCCCCGCGAGATCGCGAGGACGGGAGCAGCGTCGAGTTTGAGCGGGAGGTCCGCGAGGGCGTCAGCGCTCAGCGCGGTGCGCAGCTTGGCGGCTGCGTTGGCGGCGGTGAGTGCCGGGCCGGCATACACCTGCGACCGCGCGGTGTCTCCGGCCGCATCCGGAGTGACCGCCGAGGCCGCCTGCCCAGCGACGAGGTGAGTGACGATCGCGAGGGCACCGTCGGGTGTCTCGGCTGCGGGCTCGCTCGACGGTGTCGGCGTCGCGGCAGGAGTCGACGGTGAGGCCGTCGGCTCGGGTGCCGATGACGGACTGGGCTCGGTGGTGGCCGTGGCGGTGGCGGTCGCGTCGGAGGCGAGTTCCGGGTTGAGGTCCTCGAGGCCGGCACCGCAGCGGGCGACGAGCACGAGCCCGAGGAAGGCCGCTACGACCGCCGCGAGGGCCTTGAGTCGAGCAGCGCTGCGGGAGGGTGTGGGGGGAGTTTCTGGGGTGGTCTGCCCAGGGGTATTCATCGTCATCGTCGTCTCGCCTCGGTGGATTGCAAGACTCCAGCGTAGGCATACCGCCCCGCGTGATCACAAATCGGCAACGACGCGTCAGAAGCGCGCCGGCTCCCGATAGACACCCCATTCATCGCGCAAGGCGTTGCAGATCTCTCCGAGGGTGGCTTCCGCACGCACCGCGTCGAGCATGGCCGGAATCATGTTGGCCGAGGTGCGCGAGACATCGACGAGCGTGTCGAGGGCCGCCTGGACCTGCGCGGCGTCGCGGCGGGCCTTGCGGCCGGCGAGTGAGCTGACCTGGTCGCGCTCGACGTCATGGCTGACGCGGAGGATCTCGAGCTCTGTGCTGATCGACTCGGTGAGGCAGTTGACCCCGACGACCCGCTTGTCGCCCTTCTCGACGGCGAGCTGATAGGCAAAGGCAGCGTCGGCAATCTCGCCGGAAAACCAGCCTTCCTCGATCCCGCGCAGGATGCCGGAAGTCATCGGGCCGATGGCGTGCTCGATCGCACCGCTCGGTCCAGGTTGGCGCCCGACGACGCCGAGGTCCTTGATGCGCTGGAAGATCGCCTCGGCCTCGGCCTCGATCCGGTCGGTCAGCGCCTCGACATACCACGAGCCGCCCAGCGGATCGGCGACGTTGACGACGCCGGTCTCCTCCATGATGACCTGCTGGGTCCGCAGCGCGATCTCGGCCGACTGCTCGGTCGGCAACGCGAGGGTCTCGTCAAGCGCGTTGGTGTGGAGCGAGTTCGTGCCGCCGAGGACCGCGGCGAGCGCCTCGACGGCGGTGCGGACGACGTTGTTGTAGGGCTGCTGCGCGGTGAGCGAGACCCCGGCGGTCTGGGTGTGGAACCGCAACCACTGGGCCTTGTCGGTCTTGGCGCCGTAGACATCCCGCATCCAGCGGGCCCAAATCCGCCGCGCTGCACGGAATTTCGCGATCTCCTCGAAGAAGTCGACGTGCGCGTCGAAGAAGAACGACAAGCCCGGGGCAAACGCCTCGACGTCCAGACCGCGCGACAGACCCAGCTCGACGTAGCCGAAGCCGTCGGCCAGCGTGAACGCGAGCTCTTGCGCAGCCGTCGACCCGGCTTCGCGGATGTGGTAGCCCGACACCGACAAGGGCTTGTATGCCGGAATGCGCTCGGTGCAGTACTCCATGAGGTCGCCGATGAGCCGCAGGTGCGGCTCGGGGTCGAAGAGCCACTCCTTCTGGGCGATGTACTCCTTGAAGATGTCGGTCTGGAGCGTGCCGTTGAGGACGCCCGGGTCGACGCCCTGGCGCTCGGCCGCGACGAGATACATGCAGAAGATCGGGACGGCCGGCCCGGAGATGGTCATCGAGGTGGTGACGTCGCCGAGCGGGATGCCCGAGAAGAGAGTCTCCATGTCGGCGGCCGAGTCGATGGCCACGCCGCAGTGCCCGACTTCCCCCAGCGCCTGTGGGTCGTCGGAGTCGCGGCCCATGAGCGTCGGCATGTCGAAGGCCACGGAGAGGCCGCCGCCGCCGCGCTCGAGGATCATCTTGTAGCGCTCGTTGGTCTGCTCGGCGTTGCCGAAGCCCGCGAACTGACGGATCGTCCACGTGCGCCCGCGGTAGCCCGTGGGGTAGAGCCCGCGGGTGAAAGGAAACTCCCCGGGCCAGCCGATGCGCTCCATCCGCTCGCGCTCTGCGTCAGACCCGGGCTCCGGTATGCCGTGCAGCCCCGGCCCGTAGACCGGCTCGACCGGCATACCCGACAGGCTCGTGAAGTCGGCGTCCCGCACCTGGCCGCGGGCAGCAGCAGCGTCGAAGCGGGCTTGCCAGCGGGCGGCGCCAGAGGTGGTCTCCATAGCGGCAATCTACCGGGATCCACCCGAGATTACTAGGACGTCCTACTAATCTCTAGTCCGGTGCCGGGCTCTGAGACGAAGTCACCCCGGGCCTGCCGCACGGACCGCAGCAGCGCGAAGAGATGGTCCTGATCCTCCGCAGTCAGCGACGCCAGACCGAATCCCGCCTCGATGAGATCCGCGGTCGACGCCTCCATGGCGGCTCGTCCGGCGTCGGTGATCACGGCCAGGGCGCCGCGGCCATCCCGTGGGTTGGGCACCCGCTCGACCAGACCGGCATCGGCCAGTCGCCGCACGATATTGGTGACCGACGTTGGATGCACCATGAGGCGCTCCCCCATGAGCGACAGCGGCAATGAACCGTTCGTCGTGAAGGACAGCAGCACGAGGGCCTCATAGCGGGCGAAGGTCAACCCGTGGCGGCCGACGATTGCGTCGAAGTCAGCGAGCAGGGACTGCTGGACCCGCATGATCGAGGTGGCCGCCGCCATGGCACTCACCTGCGAGCTCTTGCCCCACCGTTGCCGCCACAGCACGGCTGCGCGCCGGATCGGGTCGAAGGGCAGCGGCCCCCCACCCACGACTCAGTCCTCGCGGGCGTGGTCGGTGGGCAGGGCCTCGACGCGTTCGACCTTGGCGGTGAGTTGGCCGGTGAAACCGGGCCGGATGTCGGCCTTGAGCACCAAGCTCACCCGTGGGCTTACGGCCGCGATCGCGTCGACGGCTCCTTTGACGACGGCCATGCACTCGTCCCACTCGCCCTCGATGGTCGTGAACATCGCATCGGTGTGGTGGGGCAAGCCCGAGGCTCGGACGACCCGGATCGCCTCGGCGACCGCGTGGCTCACCGACCCGTCGGCGTCGGCAACGGCTGGGGCGACCGAGAAGGCAACAAGCATGACGAGACTGTAGCGAGCCCGTCAGAAGCTAGCGGGCGGGCCGGGGCGAGCGCATGACGATGATGCTCCGGGCGGTTGCCTTGACCGTGGCGCCTGCTCCGAGTGGAGCCGCGGTCACGGTCGGAGCGGCAGTGTCGATGACCGTCTCCCACTGGAGCCCGTAGATCTCCTCCGGCAGAACGAAATCGATGTCCTCGAAATGGGCATTGAAGAGGACGAGGAAGGAGTCGTCGACGATCGGGTTGCCTCGCCCGTCGGTCTCCTGGATCGCCGCGCCGTTGAGGAACACCATGACGCTCTTGGCGAACCCGGTGGCCCAGCTCGCCTCATCCATGTGCGCCCCGTCGGGCTGGAACCACGCGATGTCACCGAGCTCACTCTCGCCGCCGTGGTCGGCGCTCCCGGCGAAGAAGCGGCGACGACGGAACACCGGGTGGTCACGGCGGAGCGCCACGACCCGCTGGGTGAACTCGAGGAGCGCCTCCTGGCCCGCGTCGAGGGTCCAGTCGACCCAGGACAACTCGTTGTCCTGGCAGTAGACGTTGTTGTTGCCTCGCTGGGTGCGGCCCATCTCGTCACCGTGGGCGATCATCGGGACGCCTTGGGCGAGCAGGAGTGTCGTGAGGAAGTTGCGCTGCTGGCGAGCCCGCAGCTCGGTGACCGCGGGGTCGTCGCTCGGGCCCTCGACGCCGCAGTTCCACGAACGGTTGTGGCTCTCGCCGTCGCGGTTGCCCTCGCCGTTGGCATCGTTGTGCTTGTCGTTGTAGCTCACGAGGTCGCGCAGCGTGAAGCCGTCGTGGGCGACGACGAAGTTGATCGACGCCACCGGTCGGCGACCTGAGTGCGCGTAGAGGTCGGACGAGCCGGAGAAGCGCGAGGCGAACTCCCCGAGGGTGGCCGGCTCGCCGCGCCAGAAGTCGCGCACGGTGTCGCGGAACTTGCCGTTCCACTCGGTCCACAGGGGTGGGAAGCCGCCGACCTGGTAGCCACCGTCGCCGAGGTCCCATGGCTCGGCGATGAGCTTGACCTGGCTGACGATCGGATCCTGCTGGATGAGGTCGAAGAAGGCCGACAGCTTGTCGACCTCGTGGAACTGCCGGGCGAGGGTCGCGGCGAGGTCGAATCGGAAACCGTCGACCCGCATCTCGGTGACCCAGTAGCGCAACGAGTCCATGATCAGTTGCAGCACATGGGGATTGCGCATGAGCAAGGAGTTGCCGGTGCCGGTCGTGTCGTAGTAGTGGGCGAGGTCGCCGCTCACGAGGCGGTAGTAGGCGTTGTTGTCAATCCCCTTGAACGCCAACGTCGGACCCATGTGGTTGCCCTCGGCGGTGTGGTTGTAAACGACGTCGAGGATCACCTCGATGTCGGCCTCGTGCAGAGCCTTGACCATCGTCTTGAACTCCGCGACCTGCTGACCGCGGGTGCCGCTCGCGGCATACTCGTGGTGCGGCGCGAGGAAGCCGATCGTGTTGTAACCCCAGTAGTTGCGTAAACCCTTGTCCAGCAACGTGAAATCCTGGACGAACTGATGCACCGGCATGAGTTCGACCGCGGTCACGCCGAGGTCGCGCAGGTGGGCGATGACCGCGGGGTGGGCCATCGCGGCATACGTGCCGCGGATCTCCTCGGGCACCTCGGGATGGAGTTCCGTGAGCCCCTTGACGTGGGCTTCGTAAATCACCGACTTGTGGTAGGGGTGGCGCGGCGGACGGTCTTGCCCCCAGTCGAAGTAGGGATTGACGACGACCGAGAGCATCCCGAAGCCGAGGCTGTCGACGGTGTTGGGCGTCGGTGAGACCCCGCCGAGCGGGTCGCCGAAGGTGTAGCCGAAGA
>Ga0116159_1005721_pt1 | contig 9900 bp, 10 predicted proteins | sample AD_JPNAS1_MetaG_FD_89878 | JGI IMG/M metagenome (GOLD analysis project Ga0116159, IMG submission 89878) | Active sludge microbial communities of municipal wastewater-treating anaerobic digesters from Japan - AD_JPNAS1_MetaG | ecosystem: Engineered > Bioreactor > Anaerobic > Digestate | place...
TGTTCACAAGCACATCAAGCGGCCCATAGATAGGTCTCAACTCATGACGGGATTGGCCAAGCTGCAGCAAGCGGCCCCGAATCGTTTTGATCGACACCTTCCCTTTGGGAGGTTTGCCTTCCAGATTCCAACCCAGGCCATAGTACAAAACATGCGCCAAGTTGTCGGCTGCCGCATGTAGCGCCTGAATGCATGCGAATAGGTGGGCTTCGCACGCGATGAAAAACAGGTTGTTGGTCCCTGTCTCACCTTCACCGGTGAACATCAGTTGCCAGGGCGGTACCCCGCTTATTAGTGGTTCGTCGAGGTGGCGAACTGTGACGGTGTTGAGATCGTCGTAATGCATCGAAGAGTGATACAGCCGCACATTCACAGCGCGAAGCACTGGGCGAATCAATGCGAGCTGCTTCGAGCCAAAGCGCTTGCCCACCAGCTCCTTGGCGAGCGTGACATCCCGTTGGAAGGGTTCACTGCCGGGCGTGGTCATACCATTGCTTCGGCTTCTGGGATGCGCAACTGGCCGGAGATCAGTCGCAGCAGCAAGGTGTCGCGCAGGGTGGCTAGGGTTCTGACTCTTTGATCATTTGCCGTCCAGCTCGCATCAATTTGAGCCAGTCCAGACTGATACAGCTCGCACACAACAGATTCAGGCGGAACAACCATTTTTAATTGGACAAGGTTCCGAGACTCAAATTGGCCTGCACCGCCTGAACCACTTTTTCACCCATTCTTTGCTGCGACTCGCTTAGTCGAAGAAAACGGTTGATTAGCCCACTCGGGAAAATTCGAGCAAGAGGCCGAATCAGGGCTACTGCTTGATTGGTATTTGCCGGCAGGAAGTCCTTTGACATTGCGGCAATGCGTCCAATCGTTCCCGCAATGGAGATGAGGACATCGCCATCTTGAAGCTGACAACGGCGCAGAAGCTCATGCGTTTCTTCGTCTATGAATGCAAATTTTTCTGGAATGAAGCCGCCATCACCCGTCATGGATTCGGCTTTTATGAAATTGATACCCTTCTCGACGAAGGGGCGCTTCAGGGTAGTAGGAGTAGTGCCCTTGGTAATTCGCTCCGTTGCGTCACCAAGTCGTAGTACCCGCCACCCCTTCGGCACCAACCCCAGCTCCGATTCCTCGAAGCTGTCGGGAAACAGCGCCGCCGTGGCTTCATCCATGCCCTCGGGGGCGCGGCCTTCCATCTTGGCGCGAACCGGGTCGAAATCGACAAACCACGACTTGAACAGCGCCTGGGCGATGGATTCCAGCGTGGCGTTGGTTTCGCGCAGGAGGGTGATGCGGTCGTCTATCAACGACAAGTAGTCAGCGATTGCCGTTTGAATTGTCAGCGACGGACTCGCTGACCCGGCCCACCAGTTGTCGCAGTCCGTCGTCCACCATGGCGGTTGAGGGTGTTGGGGCATCTCTGGTACTCATCGTCCAGCCTGCAGCGAATCAACCACCACCCGCACCACGTTGGCATGGCATTCGGGCTTGAGCTGACCTATCGCACGCTGAAACAGGCTTTCATGGGCTGTGAATAGCTTGCTGGTTCGAGCGTAACTCACGCGCTGCAGGCTTCCTTGCGCGAAATCTGTATCTTCGATGAGGACAGCGGATGGGTCAGCATAGGGGTTGCTGGTGATTTGACACAGCACCCAGTCGCCTTTGCCAGCACTGGCCAACACCAGAGCGGGGCGTAGTTTGCTGGCAGTGAGGTCTGAAAACGGAAACGGCAATAAAACTACTTGGCGGGTTGCAAATGCGCCCATGCGACATCCTCCTCCACACGCTTCCAATCTTGTGCAAGGGCGGATTCACTCAGGGTGGCACCGCATAGCGCGGTGTCTTCCGGGACAAATTCTTCGGTGAACGTGACCAGCACTCGCCGGGGGGTCAGGTGTGCCTCGGCCACCAAGTCCAGAAATTGAAGATGCCCGTCGGGCTGCAAAACAGCTTCATAAGTTTGCATCATGACTTGGACTCCTTTGTGTTGGTTCAGAACTCATATCCTAACCCTCCCAGCTTTTGCCGGATCAACTGATCCAACTCCGCCCCCTTGGCCCTCTGCTCGCCCAGCTTTTCGGTGAGCTGCTGCATTTTGGTGGCGAAGTCTTCGTCGTTGTCTTCGACTTCTTCCGCGCCAACGTAACGACCGGGAGTAAGAACATGGCCGTGCTGGGCGATTTCTGCCAACGGTACCGAACGGCAAAACCCCGGAATGTCGTTGTAGGCAGTGCGTGAGACGCTATCATTTTCAGAGTTATCGTCAGCGCCAAGGGTCGCCCCTCCCGCATCCGGCTCTCCACGCCAAGCAGCCACGGTAGCGGCAATGCGCTCAATCACTGCGTCGGTCAGTTCAGACTGCACCCGACTGATCATGGTGGCCACTTTGCGGGCATCAATGAACAGCACTTGACCCTTGCGTTTCTGCTTATGCTTGACCAGAAACCACAGGCAGGCCGGAATCTGGGTGTTGAAGAACAACTGCCCCGGCAGCGCCACCATCACCTCGACCACGTCGGCCTCGACCATCGCGGCGCGAATGTCGCCCTCGGAATTCTGGCTGGAACTCATGGAACCATTGGCCAGCACAATGCCCGCCCGGCCTGTGGCTTTGAGGTGGTGCAGCATGTGCTGCAGCCAGGCGTAGTTGGCGTTGCCTTGCGGTGGGGTCGCCATAGACCCAGCGCGGGTCGCCGGTCAGGCTGCCGTGCCACCAGTCGCTGATGTTGAAGGGTGGGTTGGCCAGGATGAAGTCGGCTCGCAAATCGGGGTGCTGGTCACGGGTGAAAGTGTCACCAGGTTCGCGCCCCAGGTTGAAGTCAATGCCGCGAATGGCCAGGTTCATCGCCGCCAACCTCCAGGTGGTGGGGTTGGCTTCCTGGCCAAATATGGCTACATCGCCCGTCTTTCCTCCGTGAGTTGCTATGAATTTTTCAGATTGCACAAACATGCCGCCACTGCCGCAGCAGGGGTCATAGACCTTGCCAGCGTGGGGCTCTAGCACCGCCACCAGAGTTTTGACGATGGAAGCCGGGGTGTAAAACTGGCCACCGCGCTTGCCTTCGGCACTGGCGAACATGCCCAGAAAGTATTCGTACACCTGACCCAGGATGTCTCGGGCCGTGGATGGGTTGTCACCAAAGCCGATGGTTGACACCAGGTCAACCAGTTCGCCGAGCTTGCCGTCGGGTAATTGGGCGCGGGCGTAACGCTTGTCCAGAATGCCTTTGAGCTTGGGGTTTTCCAGCTCGATCTGGGTCAGGGCTTCGTCGATGCGTTTGCCAATGTCGGGCTGTTTGGCAGCGGAGCGCAGCGCCTCCCAACGGGCCGGTTCTGGCACCCAGAAGGCGTTGACCTCTCTGTAATAGTCACGGTCTTCCAGCTCGGCCTCGATGTCGCCGGGCTGGGCATCATGGTAGAAATACTCGTCAGCCGGGTTGGTCAAGCGTGTGACCAGTTCAGCGCGGCGGGCGGCAAAGGTGTCGCTGATGTATTTGACGAAGATCAGGCCCAGCACCAGGTGCTTGTATTCAGCAGCGTCCATATTGGCGCGCAGCTTGTCGGCGGTGGCCCAGAGGGTCTTCTTGATGTCGTCGAGCATGGGGTGTTGTCGTCCCTGTCAGTCTGTTTTGTACCGCCGCAGATGATGCAACCTGACCAGCTCTGGGGCAGGGCTGGAGGCGCATCAACGGCCAGGTTGACCACGCACTGGGTTTGGTCCACAGAACTTCGGTAGCCATAGCCGGTTCGTGCCAGCCAGATGTGCCGGTTGAAGGAACTTCTTGCCCGTGCCGGTATGCCCAGCATTGAGCTAAGCGGATTGCCCAACGCCCTGCGCCATGACAGCCGAGCCTCGCTTGCGGCCGGGCCATTTCATGCAAACCCCTTCCCATCGCTACCTGATTGCATCAACAGGCTGCGTCATGGCCGCCATGCAGCCTAGCGCAGATGCTTGAACATCTTGGCCTTGAATGCCTCAGCAATGCTCAGGCCGCGCTGGCCACGGACCAATTCAAACGACTCACCGGCTTGCAGGCTGCCGACCTGCTCCACCGCCAGGTAAAAGCCGCAGCAGCCCGACAGCGCCATGGTTTTTGCCGCCGTCGGCAAGCCCATCGCCGCATTGAACTTGTAACAGGGTTCGCGCGGCCGGGTCACGCGCAGGCTGCAATTGGCAAAACGCAGCACATCACCAACCCACACGTCGGCCTCCAGCAGGCCTTGCAGGCTGAGGTTTTCGCCCATGCTGCCCCACGGCAGGCCGTTGTCGATGTCAGCCAGCCCGGCTTGCAGGCGCGCCGCCTGCCACCGCGGGTAGTGCTCTGACGGGTAGGCATAAACCGCCTTGTCCAGGCCACCGTGCACCGCCGGGTCGGCCTGCTCATCGCCTTGCAAGCCCAGCGGCCAAACCGGTACCGGGCCGACCACAGCCTGCTTGCGGATGGCGGTCAGCACCTTGCGACCCTGCATCACAACAGGCCGCACGGTGCCGGTCTGAACGCTCAGAAGTTGTGGCATGTGTTGTCCTTTGAAACCGCGCAGTCTCGCACGTCCGACCAGCCCGGGTAGATCAAAAATGCCGCGACCGGATCAGCGCAGCGCTGGCCAGGGCAGCGGGGCTTGACCGACAATCGGGGTTCTGCAATTTTCCTGATGGTTTGGCCATGCTTGCCCAATTGCTTCGCGGTTTGTACCTGTTTCAAATGCTCCTGGGTGGTTTGCTCGGTGCCTGGCTGGCAGCGCCGCTGACACACCAGGATGGTAGTGCGCTGGCCTGGCTGCTGGTACCGCTGGGCGCTCTGGGCCTGCCCTTGCTGCTGCAATTTTTGACAATGATTGCCCTGGTGCTACGCGCGCGCGACGGCGGGCCGTTGTCTGACTGGTGGCGCGCATTCTGGGGTGAGTACTTTGCCGCAATTGCCATTTTCATGCTGCGCCAACCCTGGCCCCGACGAGCGAGCGAGGTTTTGCTGCCACTGCCGGGCGCACCCAACCCAATCGGTGCTGCGCCAATGCCAGTGCTGCTGGTGCACGGGTTCATCTGCAACCACCGGGTTTGGGACGATGTGGCGGCTGCCCTGCGCCGGGCTGGCCACCCGGTGCTGGCGATTGATCTGGAGCCGCTGTTCACCTCGATTGACGACTACGCCGAACCCATAGAGTTGGCGGCAGACAAGCTGCTGGCGTGCACTGGTGCCAGGCAGTTGGCGCTGGTTGGCCATAGCATGGGCGGGCTGGCGATTCGCGCCTGGCTGCGCGCACATGGTAGCGGCCGGGTGGCAAAGATCATCACCTTGGGCAGCCCGCATCAGGGCACCCACATTGTCAAAGCCCTGATCACCGCCAACGGCGAGCAAATGCTCTGGCGCAGCGCCTGGCTGCAAGCCTTGCAGGACAGCGAAAAGCCCGCTACCCGGCACCTGATGCAGATCGCCCTGTCGCGGCAGGACAACGTCGTGTATCCCCAGCACGAGCAGGTGCTCAGCGATGCCAGCGTCACCGAGTTCAGCGGCCTGGGCCATCTGCAGCTTTGTCTGAATCCGGCTGTGATCAACTGGCTGGTGCAGCAGCTTGCCAGCCACCAAAGTGACCCGGCGACGGGCAAGCCAGTCTGAATCACGCGCGCCGCGCGCATCGCGCCATGTCCGTTGTCAAGCCACCCCCTGCCGACATCGCGCCGCCAGGCCCCAGGTCGCTGGCGGATTTGTTCTGGGCCTTTACCTGGCTGGCGCTGCAAGGCTTTGGTGGTGTGCTGGCGGTGGCGCAGTGCGAGATGGTGGACAAAAAGCGCTGGCTCACCCGTGAACAGTTCCTTGAGGATTGGGCGGTCGCCCAGGTATTGCCCGGACCCAATGTGGTCAATTTGTCCCTGATGATTGGTGACCGTTACTTTGGCGTTCGCGGCGCTCTGGCGGCCATGGCCGGCATGCTGGCTTTTCCGGTGGTCATCCTGTTGCTGTTGGCGATCTTGTTTGCCAGCGTTGCTGACCTGCCACAGGTGCAGGGCACGCTGCGAGGCATGAGCGCCGTGGCGGCCGGTCTGATTGCCGCCACGGGCCTGAAACTTGTCCCTTCTTTAAAGGGAAATGTGCTTGGAGCGCTTGTCTGCTGGGCGCTGGTAGCTATTACTTTTATATCAATTGGATGGCTTCGGGTGCCTCTGGCCTGGGTGCTGCCGGGGCTCGGTGGCACCGCTTCGCTTTGGGCTTACCGGCAGTTGGGCCGGGACACCGCCAAAGGCGACTGTTGATGAGCATCACGCTGGACGCATCGGACTGGCTGGCGCTGCTGGGGCATTTCATGTCACTGTCGCTGCTGGCGATTGGTGGTGTCATCGCCACCGCGCCAGACATGCATCGAACCCTGGTCGATCAGAACCACTGGTTGTACGACAGCCAGTTCAACACCTGTGTCGCGCTGGCTCAGGCGGCACCTGGTCCAAATGTGCTGTTTGTCGCTTTGCTGGGCTGGCAGGTGGGTTTGAATGCCGGCGGCGGCATCGCGGGTGGGTTCGTGGCCTGGGCCAGCGCTGCCCTGGGCATGGTGCTGGCCATGCTGGGTATCTTGTTGCCCAGCACGACGCTGACCTTGGCCGCCTCGCGCTGGGCGCATCAAAACCGGGAGCTGCGGGCCGTCAGGGCTTTCAAACAAGGCATGGCGCCGGTGGTGGTGGCGCTGTTGATCGCCACCAGTTGGATACTGGCGGTGAACCTGGGCACGTCGGCCGGGCATTGGCCATTGTGGCTGCTGGTGGTCGTGAGCACCCTGTTGGTCTGGCGCACCCGGCTGCATTTGCTGTGGCTGCTGGCCGGAGGTGGCCTGTTGGGCTGGTTTGGATTGGTCTAACATTCGGTCATGTTCATTTACAGGTGGTACTGATGTTTAAAAAATTGTTGGGTGCCATTGCCGCATCCCTGCTGCTGTTGACTGCCCCCGTTCAGGCGCAAAAGGCCGAACCCGAAATGCTGCTGTACTGTGGCATCACCATGGTCAAACCGATGACGGAAATTGCCCGTTTGTTTGAAAAGCGCGAAGGGCTCAAGATTTTGATCTCTCAGGGTGGATCAGAAGATTTGTACCAGTCAGCCAAAAAAAGCGGCATAGGTGACTGGTATTTGCCGGGCGAGCCGTCTTACCGTGACAAACACCTGAAGGAAGGCCTGTTTGGTGATTTTGTCAATGTCGGTTACAACCAGATGGCGCTGGTGGTGCAAAAAGGCAACCCGAAAAAGGTCAAGGCTGACCCGTTTGAGATGCTGCGCAAGGATCTGACGGTGATTTTGGGCAACGCCGAGTCGGGCAGCGTGGGTCAGGAATCCAAAACCGTGCTGGACCGCCTGGGCATCTACCCGAAGGTGGTCAAGGCCAGTGCCTTTTTGTCACCCGATTCGCGCAGCCTGATGAACTCCATGAAAAAGGGCGAGGCTGATCTGACCATGACCTGGCGCGCCACCGGGCTGTTTGCCGACAACATTGCCAAACTCGACGTGATCGACATGGACCCCAAGATTGCCAAGCCGCAAGCACTGTTGCTGATCATGCTCAAAAGCACCAAAAATGCCGAAATGGCACGCAGCTTCATGAAATTTGTCGCCAGCGAAGAAGGCCAGGCGATTTATCGCAAACACGGGTTTCTGGACAACAAAGCCGTCGTAACGCGTTGAGCCCAACCGGCCTCCAGGCGCCCTGGCAATGAAAACCACCAGCGATGCAGCGCAAAGCGGCCATGCGGCAGCGGCATCCGTCGATTCGTCGCTGCGCTGGCTGGTTGGCGTATCGCTGGTTTGTCTGGTACTGGTGTTTGGGTTACGCAGCTATTTCAGCGACCTTGAGAACGAGATCAAGCAACGCGGCGACAACGAGCGAGCCCGGCTGTTTGTCGGTGAGGAAATTGTCCGCGGCATCCAGGAGATCGAAAAAGACATCTACCACATGGCCGTCACGCAAAATTCGGCCGGTTTGGCCCGTATCAACGCCGAAATCGATGGTCGCCTGGTCAAGCTTGAACATGACTTGCAAGTGCTTCAAAACGGCGGCATCAGCCGCCGACAACTGCAGCTCAACATCGACGGCACCGAGGAGGTCACCCGCGAAGCCAGCTACCGGCCAGACGCGGCGAACCAGAATGTGGTGATGGAACTGATCGAGATTGAGCCACAGCTCGGTCAAATTCGTGCGCGCGCCGCAATGCTGGGACAGCTTTTGGAGCGGCGCTGGAAAAGTCTTGAGATTGAAGATAAAAAGGCATTCTTGAGCGCTGAAGAAGAGGTGGTGATTGAACTCAAGCAAATACCGCCGCAGTTTGAACGTCTCAACGAAAACGCCAACCGGCTGTTTCTGGAAGGTGATCAACGTTTGCGCGCGCTTGAAGCTGAGTTGCAAAGGCGCACGAGCCGACTCAAACAGATTGAGACCGGACTGCTCCTGATGGTGGTAGTGCTGGGTGGCGTGCTCGCCGTTTTGTTCATGCGCCGCCTGACAGGCGCGCTACGGGAGACCCGCCAGGCCCGCGATGACATTGAGTTGCAGCGCGAGCAAAGCGCCAACATTCTCGACACCCTGGCAGATGGGGTCTATTCCACTGACATGAAGGGCTTGATCACCTATGTCAATGCAGCCGGAGAACGCATTCTGGGCTGGAGCGCCAGGGAACTGATCGGGCAGCAAGCGCACCAGGCGATCCACCACACACGGCCCGACGGCACGCCTTTTTCGCCCGACACCTGCCCACTGATCGCTGTCGTAGAAAAAGGCGAAACGCTTGATGGCGAAGACCACTTTGTCAGCCGCGATGGGCAGTTTGTGCCGGTGTCATACCGGTCCAAACCGCTGTTGCAGGCCGGTCGGGTGGTCGGGTCGCTGCTGTCGTTTCACGATATCAGCGAGCGCCTGGAGCGCGAAGCCCGCATCCGACTGCAACAGGCGGCGCTGGACGCTGCCGTCAACATGATCGTGATCACCAGCCGCAACGGATTGATCGAGTATGTCAATCCGGCGTTTTGCCGGACCACCGGATTTGATGCCAACGAAGTGCTGGGCCATTCCCCCGGCATACTGAAGTCCGGCCAGCACGAAGCCGGGTTCTACAAGAACATGTGGGATTGCCTGCTCAGCGGCAAGGCGTGGGAAGGCGAGTTGAACAACCAGCGCAAGAACGGCGAAATCTACCCGGAACAGATGACCATTACGCCAATTTTTGAGAACCGGGAGATTGCCCATTTCATTGCCATCAAGCGTGATATTTCCGAAGAGATCAGAACCCGCACGCGCCTCAAGCTGATTGAGTCGGCGATTCAGGAAACCGATCAGGGCATTCACATCATGGATGCCACGCCGCACGCCTTGGGTCCGGTTATCCAGTATGTCAATGCCGGCTTTAGCCGCATCACGGGCTATGGTGCCGACGAGGCTGTGGGTGCCCGGGCCGGGTTCATGCAATCACCGACCACTGATCCGGGCAAGCTTGGCCTGATCAGCCAGGCCATGCTGCAAGGTTCCAGCCTGACGCTGGAGATGAACTACCAGCGCAAGGACGGCAGCCGCTATGTCGGTGAACTGCACCTGTCGCCGGTGCATGCAGACAGTGGCAAGGTCAGCCATTACATCGGGCTGCTGTCAGACATTGATCTGCGCAAGCAAGCCGAGCTGGCGCTGCGCGAGGCGCGTGACCAGGCGTTGGAGAACTCGCGTCTCAAGTCGGAGTTTTTGTCCACCATGAGCCACGAAATTCGCACCCCGATGAATGGCATCATCGGCATGACCGACTTGTTGCTCGACACCGAGCTTGACCCGGAGCAGCGCGATTTCACTGGTATCGTGCGCGACTCGGCCCAGGCCTTGCTGGTTATCATCAACGACATCCTGGATTTTTCCAAGATCGAGGCGGGCAAGCTCGAA
>Ga0116159_1005730_pt1 | contig 9891 bp, 10 predicted proteins | sample AD_JPNAS1_MetaG_FD_89878 | JGI IMG/M metagenome (GOLD analysis project Ga0116159, IMG submission 89878) | Active sludge microbial communities of municipal wastewater-treating anaerobic digesters from Japan - AD_JPNAS1_MetaG | ecosystem: Engineered > Bioreactor > Anaerobic > Digestate | place...
GCCTGGACCAACCGGCAGGGAGGCCTGCTTTTCTCCCAGTCCTATGAAGGCTACGCGTTCCCGGAGGAAAAGCCGCATGTGCTGGAGCTGATCCGCGAGGGCTTGTCCGTGGAGGAGTCCCGGCATATCAATATCAAGGAGCTCATTGCCCTGGGCTCTCTCTGATCCCTCGGCGTCCCATCGTGACCGGGCAAAGAAAAAGGGCGATTCCTGAAAGACCGGGAATCGCCCTTTGTTGATGAGGGGGGTTGATTGAAGAATCTTAAACCGACGCGTCGCAGCGCAGGCAGCGGCAGGCTTCCTTCATGGCGTCTTCCTTGCTGAAGCCCAGTTCCACTTCCGCGAAGCTCATCTTGCGCGTGGCATGGTGCATTTCGGGCATCGGCATCTGCGGCGTTTCAGTCGTTTCGTCGTCGATCACCAGCGGCACGTCAATTTTTTCGAGCGCGGGCTTTTCGTAAGCCGGCTCATGATTCGCCTGGCGAATGGCCGCGTCGATATCATCCGCCGCCTGATGACCCGCGGCAATGGCGCCAATGACCGTGTCGGGCCCGGTTTCCGCGTCGCCGCCCGCGAAGTAGCGGGGGTTCGTCGTGCGGGACTTGAAGCCCTTGCCGACCGTGTAGCAGTCCCACTTGTTGATTTCAACGCCGACCTTCTTGTCGATGAAGCTCATATCCGGAACCTGGCCGATGGCGGCCACGATCGCGTCGACGGCCAGCGTAAATTCGGAGCCTTCGATCGCCGCGGGTTTCTTGCGGCCGCTGTTGTCAAAGTCGCCCAGTTTCATCCGCTGGCAGGTGATGGAGCTCACTTTGCCTTTGGTTCCGTCGATTTTCAGCGGAGCGATCAGGTATTCGATCTTGATTCCTTCTTCTTCCGCTGCCTTGATTTCTTCTTCCGCCGCGGGCATATCCTGCCTCAGCCGGCGGTACAGGATGGTGACTTCCGAACCGAGGCGGAGCGCCACACGGGCCGCATCGATCGCCGAGTTTCCGCCGCCGATGACCGCCACTTTCTTACCCAGCGTCTTTTCGCCCCTGAGCCATTTGTCTTCGTTGTTGTTGAAGTCGCGCAGGAATTCCACGCCGCCGAAAACATTGGCCAGGTCTTCGCCTTCCACGCGCATTTTCTGGCTCTTGTGCGCGCCGGTGGCGAGATAGAAGTAGTCAAAATCCTTTTCCAACTGTGAAAAGGCGATGTCTTTCCCCACGCGGATGTTCAGGCGAATCTCCACGCCCAGCGCGGTGATGTCGTCAATTTCTCCCTGCAGGATGTTGCGCGGCAGCCGGTAGGCCGGGATGCCCCAGCGCAGCATGCCGCCCGCATACGGGAGCTCTTCGAAAACGGTTACCTTGTAGCCGCGCAGCGCGAGGTCGCGGGCGGCGGTCAGGCCGGCCGGCCCGGCGCCGACGACGGCGATCTTTTCCTTGCGGGTGACCGGCGCCGGGTCGGTTTTCGGACGCGGCGCGTTGTCGGTGATGAATCGTTTCAGAAACTTGATGGCCAGCGGTTCATCCATATTGCCGCGGCGGCACTTGGACTGGCATTTGTGGTCACAGACGCGGCCGCAAACCGACGGGAAGGGATTGGTCTGGAGCAGGATCTTGTAGGCGTCCTCAAACCGGCCTTCGCGCACCAGCGCAATATAGGAGGGGATGTCCATTTCCACCGGACAGGTGTGCTGGCAGGGGGATTTGAACAAGGCCGAGCAAACGGTGGCCTGGCAGCGATGCTGAAAAATATGCTCTTCGTATTCCTTGCGGAAGTAGCGGATGGTGCTCAAAACGGGGTTGGGCGCCGTCTGTCCCAGGCCGCACAGCGCCGCGTTTTTAATGACGCCGGCCATTTCCTCGAGCAGTTCGATGTCGCCGGGTTTGCCTTTGCCCTGTGTGATGTTGGTCAGGGTTTCCAGCATGCGTTTGGTGCCCTCGCGGCAGGGGGTGCATTTTCCGCAGGATTCATCCTGACAGAAGTCCATGAAGAACCGCGCCATATCGACGGCGCACTTGTCTTCGTTCATGACGATCAGACCGCCGGACCCCATAATGGCGCCCAGCTCCGCGACTTTTTCGTAATCGACGGAGGCGTTGAGATGCTGAACCGGAATGCAGCCGCCGGACGGGCCGCCCAGCTGCGCCGCCTTGAATTTCTTGCCTTTGGGAATGCCGCCGCCGATGTCATAGACGATCGTGCCCAGTTTGGTGCCCATCGGGACTTCCACCAGGCCCACGTTGTTGACGTCGCCGGTGAGGGCGAACACTTTTGTGCCCTTGCTTTTCTCGGTGCCGATCGACGCGTGCCATTTGGCGCCGCGCAGGATGATCTGTCCGACATTGGCCAGTGTTTCAACGTTATTCAGAATACTGGGTTTCTGCCACAGGCCTGCCACGGCAGGGAAGGGCGGACGGGGTCGGGGCATGCCGCGTTTTCCTTCAATGGAGGTCATGAGGGCTGTTTCCTCGCCGCAGACAAACGCGCCCGCGCCCTGGTAAATTTCGAGATCGAAGTCAAAGCCCGTGCCGAGGATGTCCTTGCCCAGCAGGCCGGCTTCTTTGGCCTGCGCAATGGCGACGTTCAGGCGGTGGATGGCCAGCGGATATTCCGCGCGGCAGTAAATGTAGCCGGAATGAGAGCCGATCGCTTTGGCCGCGATGACCATGCCTTCCAGAACGGCGTGCGGATCCGCTTCCAGAACACTGCGGTCCATGAACGCTCCGGGGTCGCCTTCATCGGCGTTGCATAAAACGTATTTGACGTCGCCTTTGGAGCCGGCGGCAAACTTCCATTTCAGACCGGTGGGGAAGCCCGCGCCGCCGCGGCCCCGCAGTCCCGAATCCAGCATTTCCTGGACGATCTGTTCCGGCGTCATTTCGGTGAGCGCCTTGGCCATGCCGGCATAGCCGTCGCGGGCAATGTATTCTTCGATTTTTTCGGGATCGATCAATCCGCGGTTTCTCAGCACCCGCAGTTCCTGGTGGGCGAAGAAGGGGATGTCCTGCATGGTAGGAATGGTTTTGTCCGTGCCCGGTTCGCGGTAAAGCAGCTTATCGACAATGCGGCCTTTGATCAGGTGTTCTTCGACCAGTTCGGGGATGTCGGCCGGCTTCAGGCTGATGTAGATGACGCCTTCCGGGTAAACCACCATGATGGGGCCCAGCGCGCAGAATCCGTTGCAGCCGGTTTCGACCACTTTGATCTCTTCGGCCAGTTTTCTTTTGACCAGTTCTTCCAAAAGGGCATTTTTGACGCCGAGGCTGCCGGAAGCCTGGCAGCCCGTTCCGCCGCAAATCAGTATGTGTGAACGAAATACTTTCATGAATCCAATATCCTCCTTAATCATCAGACCGCGGTTCGCATGACGGCCGCGAGCATGATGAACTGTTTATTTTAAAACTTCAGAGCCTTTGGCCAGCACAAAAGGCGTTTGGATTTCTCCCGCCAGAATATGGCGCTTGAAAATCTGCCTCATTTTGTTGGGATTGACGTATTCGTATTTGATCGGCTCGGCATTCAGAACTTCGACGGTTACGAGCGGTTCGCGGCTGCACAGGCCCATGCAGCCGGAGGTGGTGACAATCACGTCCTGCGCTTTGGCGGCTTCAATTTCTTCCAGCAGCGTGTCCATCACTTCCTTCGCGCCGGAAGCGATGCCGCAGGTTCCCATATGAACAGTGACTTTGACGCGGCGATCGCCGTCGCGCAAAGACATTTCCTTGTGCACTTTCTCCTTAATTTTTTTCAAATCATCGATGGTTATTTTCGCCATGGGCGTGTCCTCCGTTATCTTTTGATCGGTAATTAATTGTATTGACTCAGGACCTCTTTGATCTTGGCGGGCTTGACGCGCCCGTGAACATCTTCATCTACGACAACGACCGGGCCCAGACCGCAGGCGCCGAGACAGCGGACGGATTCCAGCGTGAACAGGCGGTCTGCCGTCGTTTCCCCTTCTTTAATCCCGAACTGTTTCTGGAGCGCCTCCGCAAGCGCCTTGCCTCCGCGAACGTAGCAGGCGGTGCCCAGACAGACGCGAACCGTGTGCTTGCCGCGCGGGGTCATGGTGAAGAACGAATAAAAGGTGACCACGCCATAGACGCGGCTCAGCGGCAGATTCAACCCGGCGGCAATTCTTTTCTGCACAGACATCGGCAGGTATTCCAGACAAACCTGTGCCTCTTCGAGAACGGGAATCAGGCCGCCCGCCTTTCCTTTGTGCTTGTCAATGATGCTGTCCAGCTTTGCCACCTGCTCCGGAGTGAACTCTTTCAACAACTCTGTATCTTCAGCTTTCATGTACGTCCTCCTCAAATCTTCGCGGCGCGCTAGGCTTCCGGTTCTATCTCCTGCAACCCTTCTTCCATTGCGCGCCGGATATATTTTATGACTTCAGGATGGTTAATCGGTATATCCTCGATTTCTTTGCGGATTTTACGCGTATCCATCTCAAACTGCCGGTCATTATGCCTGTGTTTATAAAAAAAATCAATATCAGAATTAGAAATAATGAGAATAATGATTGTGTTAATAATAGCACCCAGGGGCTGCCTGTCCAAATGACGCAGGCCAAACGTGGCCTTTACCGTAGTTCCGCAGTTTTCTTCAGATTTCAATTGAAATGTGCCGCCGGCCCGCTGGGCGGCGTCCTTCAGCAGGGGCAGACCCAGTCCCACGCGCCGGACCGTTTTGGTCGTATAAAAGGGGTCCAGGACTTTTTGCAGGACGTCTTTGGCCATGCCGTGGCCGTCATCCGAAATTTCAAGCGTCAGCAAATCGTTTGCGGAATCTTCCTCAATGAAAATGGAAATCAATTTCGCGCCCGCGCGCACGGAATTTTCAGCGATGTCCAGAATATGATCGGCCAGCGTCAGCATGGCTGCTCCAGGATTTGACGGCCGTTTTGTCCGGAGACGGCCATCGTAATTTCGTCGAAGGTCGGCTTTTCCATAAGGAACGGCGTGGTTGCTGTTCCGATGTCCGGGATAAAGTGGGCGTCGGAAGACGTTAAAAAGGCATACCGGGCGAGTTCGGGGTACCGCTCGCGCCCCTGCCGGATGCCCAGGCGTTTGGAGATTTCCAGCGCGTCAAAACGGGAGCTTTCGTCAATAAATCCGAGCTGGCTCAATACGCTGAAGCTTTCGCGGTCGATGTGGGCGGGAACGGCGAGGCCGCCCAGCTGATGAATCGTGTCCACGAGGGGATCGATGGGCAAATCCGTCGCGCCGATGAGGAGTTGATGATTCAATCCCTCCACTTCGCCCCGCTCATTGACAATGGCCTGCACGCCGAAACGGTCTTCATCATTTTCCCCGAACAGGTGCCGGTCAATGATCGCTTGAAGCTGTTGAAGGTCGGTCAGACGTCCGAAGAGCGCCAGCAGGTGCACTTCCTCGCTGGTCGTGATTTCCATGGCGGGGAGAACGCAGATGCTTTTTCCCGCGGCGGCCGCCATCACGTAGGGGACATTCGCGGAAGCGTTGTGGTCGCTCACGGCAATGATGTCGAGGCGCTGCTCGAGGGCCCGCTCCACCAGGGCTTTCGGATGCATATCCAGCTCGGCGCAGGGCGACAGGCAGGTGTGGATATGAAGATCGCAGTTAAAAACTTTCAGCATCGGTTCCGCCCGGGGAGGGTGTCGTCGACGATCAGCCTGGGGACGTCAGTAAATTATAAATCCTGCCCGAGAGCTCAAAGGCGGGCAGAACGGACACCATCACGGGAATCTTTTCCGCCTCGGCTTTCTCCAGCGTTTCTGCGGCCGGTTCACAGCCGTTGATCAGGATAATGCCCGCGTGCTCCTTGAGGCTGGCGACGGCGACAATATTCTGGTGCACCTGGCGGGTGATCCAGAGATAGCCCTCTTTGGAGTGGCCCATGACATCGCTCAACAGGTCTCCGGTGTAGCCGCCGGTAACCTCTCTGCCCAGGCTCTCTCTGCCGCACTTGACCTCCAGCCCCACAGCCGCAACAATTGCTTCAACGTTCATAGGGTAATCCTTTGCTCTTCCGTTATGGTGTTTGAATGGTCATCTTCAGATGCGTTCCCTTGCCGACCTCCGACTCGATATGGAAATCATCGGAATAATTTTTGATGTTGCACAGCCCCATCCCCGCGCCGAATCCCATTTCCCGGATTCTCTGATCGGCGGTGGAATACCCTTCCTGCATCGCCAGATCAATATTGGGAATGCCCTGGCCTTCATCGATGACTTCGATGCGCACCACGCCGGGTCCGACGGTCAGGTTCACGACGGCTTTTTTGGCATAGGACACGACATTGATTTCCGCCTCGTACGAGACGATGGCGGCTTTTCGGACGATGTCTCCGGGAATGCCCAGTTTTTTCAGAATGGATTTAATGCTGGTCGATACAATGCCTGCGGAATTGAAGTTGCCGCCTTCGATATGAAAACTTTCCGAATAGAGGTTTGGTTTAGGTTCGCCCACTGGTGTTTTCAACTTTTGAAAGGCAGCCGACGATGCCTTTCATGTAAAGACGTCCCGCTGTTTCAAAGAGAATGTATTTGGTGGTCAGAATGGGAATTTTCAGTTCGCTGGCCAAAGCGATCGTTTCGGATGACGGTTTTTTGCCCCGCACCAGAATAATGGCGGCGATGTCCAGTACGTTGGCGGTCCGGATCACCTGGGTGTTGGTCAGGCCGGTCAAGAGCAGGCTGCCCGCCTTGGCGAAAGCCAGCACGTCGCTCATCAGGTCGGCGCCGAAGGCTGTGTGCACTTCCAGGTCAAGACAGTCTTCACCGACAATGATTTCCGCGTCCAGAATATCTCTCACTTCACTCAGTTTCAAAGGCTGCTCCTCATCGATCCGCAAAATGGTTTAATGAACTGCCGCGCGCATCGCGTTCGTAAAAAGGCATACCTTTCTATCATGGCTGATAATTTGCGTCAATAAGATTAAATGGTTTTTCGTCTCCTTGTTTTTAAAGAATCGGCGGCGGGAGTTTGCGCCGGCGACGGTCTCGTTTTCGAGGATTCATACCCTCGCGCGATGTAAAAAGCGGCCAGATCGAAAAACACGGTCATGCGCCGCTGCAGCTCAAATGTGGCGTACAGGCCGAGGTTCTTCTGCAGTGCGCCCCGGGCCAGAGCGACGTCCCAGATGTGCTTCCGGATCAGACTCAAGGCGCTCAGTGCGCTGCTGATGAGCGTTCCGGACTTTTTTCGCTCCCGCCCCAGCTTGATGTAAAAATTTTTGATGTGTTCGATGGCGTAAGCGTCTCCCAGCCAGCGTGTAATCTGCGAGATGATTCGATCACAGATGGCGTAAAGGATGGCCGGTTCATAGCGGTGGTATTCTTGCGTGGAAGGGTTGACGGACACGTCATCGATCCACTGACGGATCATGATTTCCCGGTTTTTCGAAAGGTTGCCGATCAGGCGCCTGGTGAGGGAATTGGCTTGCTTCGCGGCGTGGAAGGTTTTTTCCCCATGCGGTTTGATGGCGTCCAGAACGGCCCAGTAATCCTTTTTGCTTTTGATGTATGCCGCTACGGCGCGCCGGTTCGAGCGGAAAGCGAGCGGCGGGATGCGGTCGATCGTGAAGAACTTCGCCTGGGCGCTGTCGTCGCCCGCCGCGACTTTTCCGGCGGTTTTTTCCACGACAAACGTCAGAAAGATCAGGTCGCCGTAAAACCGGCTTTTATAGGAATCGACGTCCAGAAGCCGGCTGATCCGGCCCCGAATGCCGGTTTCTTCGCAAAGTTCGCGAAGAACGGCTTGCTCGATGTTTTCACCGGCTTCCGCGAAGCCGGTCGGGAGACACCAGCGGCCTTTAAACGGCGCCCGGTCGCGCTTCACCAGCAGGATTTGCCTGGATACGTCCACAATTGCCGAGACCACCGGCAGCGGATTGTCGTAAAAAAAACAGCGGCACACTGAACAAAAATCCCGCCAGACCAAATCTTCCTTTTTCTTCACAATCAGACCGCCGCAGTAAACACAGAATTTCCTTTGCTTCTTCATGACGATTCCTTCCGGGGATGAGGTTGTGAACAAATGAAAATCGCATCGTCCTTGCACATGGAGATGGTCTGGGAACGGGCCGCCATGCCGGCAAGCAGTTTGGTCAATTCGGGGATGATGATGTCGGCGGCAGGCGGCGTCCCCGCCAGAAACAGCGGGCGCTTGAAACGGTAATAATCAACAAACGCTCCCATGTCTTGCGGGGGAAAAACCAGCGTGTTGGGAAAATCGATTTTCCGGATGCCGACGAAATGCGGGGCCAGAAGCGCTGCGCCGTTTTCCGCCGTAAATACCTTCAGGATTTGCTCAATGGGCAGGACGTCGTCCGGTTCGAGGACTCCGTGCGTCTTCAAAATGTTCCGGATAGCCCCGATCAGCTCCCGCATGTTTCCGGAGGCGTGTGTAATCGCGATCAGGCGGCCGTCCGGCGTCAGAATGCGGGCGATGTCCGGAAGGATATCCACAAAAAAGTAAAGGGCAAAGCTGCAGAGAATCAGATCAACGCCGGCCGTCGGGAAGCCGGCAATCTGATGCACGCCGTCGCTGGAAAAGCGCCCCGGGTAGCCGGCTTGCTCGCAGGCCTCCAGAAAAAAGGGCTCGTATTCGGGAATGATGTCCAGTCCGGTAATGTGCGCCCGCGGGTGAAGACGCCCCTTGAGAGCAACGGTGAAGGAGCCGAACGCGCAGCCCAGTTCCAGGACAGTCCGGCACGAAGTCAGATCCACCCCGGACAGGGCCGCCTGCCGGATATCCTCCGGGTTGGTGGAACAACGGCGGATAATCCGCTCCATCTCCCGGTGATTGCGGACATTGCGGAAAACCTCACGGATTTTTTTGGGATCGAGTTGGTCCGCCATGCTTTCCCTCAAAGGGCTCCAGCCGGTGTTCGGGACGGGCGTTTGCGCGGGGAATGCGCGCCCGTCCGGCTAAAGTTCGATGTCCAGGCCGTCGTAGGCCAGATCAATCTTCAGACGGGACGAACCGTCCAGGATTTTGAGATAGGCGCGGGTGTCTTCCAGAAACCGGTCCAGCGCGTCGTCGTCCAAGGTATGTTCGTTGTGGAAAAGGCACAGACGCCCGACGCCGGCGGCCGCCGCCATTTCGACGCCCAGAAGATTGCTGGAATGACCCCAGTTTTCTTTGGCGTCCACCGCGTCGAGGAAACTGTATTGCGCGTCGAAAATCAACAGATCGGCGTTCGAAAAAAAAGCCAGAAACCGGTCGTGTTCTTCCCCGCCGCCTGCCTTGTGCTCCGAGTCGGTGGAATAGACGACGATCCGGCCGTCTTTCTGAAAGCGGTACCCGTAGGAGTCTCCCGGATGGTTCTGCCGGATGCAGGCAACCTTCATTCCGGCAATGTCGTATTCGACTCCGGGCTCGAGGGTGTGGAAACGGATGTCGGCCCTCATGGCGCGAAGCGGAACGGGAAAGCAGGGCTCGCTCTGCTGGCGGACAAAAATGGATTCGAGATCCGCGTGGCAGCCGTAAATGTGGATACGGTGGCCCGGCAGATAGGCGGGCGTAAAAAAGGGAAAGCCCTGAAGATGGTCCCAGTGCGGATGCGACATCAGCAGGTGAAAGACCCTCGGCAGGTTTTGCCCTCCGCCCGCCTTTGCCTTCATGTAGGCGCCGCCGAAATCCCGGAGCCCCGTCCCCGCGTCGCAAAGGACATATTCGTCCGCGCCGCGCATCTCGACACATGCCGTATTCCCGCCGTAGCTTGCCCGGACCGGAAAGGGGAGTTCGTTGTGGACGAAGGCTTCAACGGCCTCGTCCGTCTCCAGCGCACGGGCGCGGGAGGCACGGATGGCTTTTACAATTTTTGCCTCGATCGCCCCCGAGGTGATCGAGGCGGGCAAAGATCCTCTTGTGCCCCAGAAATAAACCCGCATTTTCCTTCCCCCCGCA
>Ga0116159_1005732_pt1 | contig 9890 bp, 8 predicted proteins | sample AD_JPNAS1_MetaG_FD_89878 | JGI IMG/M metagenome (GOLD analysis project Ga0116159, IMG submission 89878) | Active sludge microbial communities of municipal wastewater-treating anaerobic digesters from Japan - AD_JPNAS1_MetaG | ecosystem: Engineered > Bioreactor > Anaerobic > Digestate | place...
CAAAAGCATATACCCCAAGCAAAACGAGCATATCATTTTCTACTCCCACTCGGGCAAGATCGGTATTACATCTGAAACCTGCGAATACTTCAACCTGATGGCGGCTTTTTCTTCGGGGTGGAGCAATGATGACGTAATAACCGTGGGCGGTGAAATTGAAGGTATCATTAACCTGTTCGATTACGCGAATATTTCCATCACTTATGCGCCGGTCTATAACATTTCCCCCAAGATGGACCCGCTGACAAGAAAGTTCTACGAATATCGTTCGTATGTTTCGCTGTTCAAAGCGCTTCGGGGCAGGCGCCTGAATATAAACCCCTTCATGCAGTTGAAGAATATCGGCAAAAACTTCTGGAGCCATGGAGTCAGCTTCAACGTTTCATTCAGGTACTGACAGCCGTGGCCGGTGAAAATCATCAGGGAGGAATGCAGGCATGATAACAATAAAAAGGATACTTCCGGTGGCCGTTATAGCGGCACTGATTATCGTTCCGCGGGCCGAAGGCGGACAGCAGGCATACATGGTGCAGGCGATAGTCGGGGACGTGAAGATAGTCGCCGGCGGCGCGACAAAGGCGGCGGCTGAGGGCCTGGCCCTTGGCGGCGGCGATACGGTCGTCACGGGCAGGAATTCCATGGCGGATATCGCCTGGGGGGACCGCGGCCTCGTCCGGGTCAACGAAAAGACGAGGATCTCCGTGGCGTCCCTGGCCAGGAAAAGCGGCGACCCCGATATGGAGATGAGCGGCGGCAGCATCATGGTCATGCTTGCGAAGCTGGTCCGCGGTGAAAGCTTCCAGGTCAAGACGGCAACCCAGGTCGCGGCAGTCAGGGGGACGAGCTTCCAGGTCAGCGCCGATGACGACAGCTCCCGCGTGGACGTCCTCACGGGAAGCATCATGGTCCACCCCGTCAGGGACGGTATGATCATCCGCGAAATAGCGGAGTCGGTGGCCGAGGAGCATTCCGTTTCGATGAACCGGTCGATGGTCAGGGACATCGTCGCGAAACGGCGGAAGATCGCGGTGGCCCTATTAAAGAAGGGCGACCTGGACGCCCTGACTGACCGGTTCGACGCCATGCGGGAATCCCGGGGCTTCAAGAGGCTCAATCCGAAGATCAGGAACGAAATCAATGAACGGATCAACAGGAACAGGGAGCGGATCAGGGATAGAAGGGGCGCCGTCAAGCAGCGCAGGGATGCGCCGAAGCCGGATCGGGGACAGCGGCCGCCCCGGCCGGGCCGGTGAAACATAACAGTCACAAAAGGGTGGATGACATGGGAAACTGGAGACATGCACTGGCGGGGCTCATCATCGTGCCGTTGATGTTCGTCACGGCCCAGGCCGCTTCGGGCGCGCGGCAGTATAAAATCATCATGATGATGGGGAATGTCAGAGTGGCCGCCGGAGGCACGGTCCACGCGGCGTCCTTCAACGAAAAGCTGAGCGGCGGCGAGACCATCATAACCGGGAGCGGCTCCTTCGCCGATATCTCCATGGGCGGCAAAGGCTACATGCGGATACAGGAAAATTCAAAAGTGGCCCTCGCGTCGCTCAAAAAGAGGTCGGACGATCCCGACCTTGACATGGAAAACGGCAATGTCATCGTCATCATGTCCAAGCTGAAAAAGGACGACAGCTACGGGGTCAAGACCTCGACCAACGTGGCCTCGGTGCGGGGAACCATGTTCCAGGTCGCGGGCGATGAGGCCGCATCCGAGATCAATGTTTTCTCCGGGACGGTCCTGGTCAACCCCGTGTCGAACGGGGAGATCCAGCGGCAGATAGCCGAGATGGTGACGGAGGGACGGTCCCTCGCGCTGAACAGGGACCTCGTCATGGACCTGATGGCGAAAAAAAGGACCATGAAGCTTTCGGAGATCCGGCGGGAGGTGCGCGAGTCCTTCATGAAGCAGATCGGGGAGATACAGGCGACCCCGGAATACAAGAACCAGAGCGCAGATCTGCGCAAAGAGATCGATGACCGGGTGCGGAAATTCAAACAGGAGCTCAGGGACCGGAAGATCGACCCTGATTCGCTGAGGGAAAAGATCAGGAACGAGCGGGAACGCCAGAAGAGCGAGATGAAACGGATCCGCGATGAGATGAGATCGCGGTAATCCGCGACGGAATATTATCTGGTATGTTTGTCGCCATCGGCATAGAGATAACCCTGTTCGGATGCGGCCTCTGCGTCCTCCAGGCCCTGGAGCGGATCCCTGAGCCGGGAAAGGGAAACGCGCCGGGGATACTCTTCTATCTTTTCAATGCCGTGATCATGCTGGGGATAGCCCTGATCGCCCGGGGCGTTCCCCAGGAATATCCTGCGGCGATATTCCTGTTCTTCACGTCCCTTTTGACGATCGGTCCGTTGAACTTTTTCTACTATCATACCCTGCTGTACCGCGACAGGCCGCTCCCCTACCGGGCGCTTCTGCACCTGACGCCGGCCATGGCCTGTTTCGCGCTGGAGGTCCTGCTCCAGTCTAGGCCCGCGGCGTTCAAAAAGGAGCTGGTCGGCGGCTTTCTCAGTGATCCGATGAGCAGTATTCTGGTGATCCCGCTCGTGGCGGTGGTGGCGCATATCCTTGCCTACGTTGGCGCTATAATAAAAGTAGCCCTTTCCGACATCAGCATCAGTGAATCCCCGCGGGGCTTCCGCTTTATCCTCTACATCGCCGTCAGCATAATCCTGGTCATCGCCCTGCTGCTGGGCGGTTTCCTCGGGAAGGAACCGGCGGTGTTCATAGCCGGCGGCATCATAAACGTCTGGGTCCATATATCCCTCTACATCGGGATCCGGGCGTACCCGCAGTTCTTCTGCGAGCTGAAGCGCGAGATCAAGAAGAAGCGCTATGAAAAGTCGATGCTCCGCGGCCTCGACACGGACATCATCCGGGACCGCCTTAACGATCTCATGGTCGAAGAAGGGCTCTACCGCGACAGCGACATTTCCCTGGCGGCCGTGGCGGAGCGCCTCGCCATGACGCCGCACCAGCTGTCGCAGATGCTGAACGAGCGGATGAGCACCGGCTTCTGGGACTTCGTGAACCACTACCGCGTGGAGGAGGCGAAGAGGCTCCTCCGCGACACTCCCGACGCGAACATCATCTCCGTGTGCTTCCAGGTCGGGTTCAATTCAAAATCGTCCTTCAACAGCGCTTTCAAAAAGATGGCCGGCATGACCCCGCGGGAGTTCAAACAGGGCGGGGAATAATCCCCCCTGTCCCCCGGAGAGGGTGACCTCACCCCGCCTACGGCGCGCCCTCTCCCACGGGGAGAGGGCTCCGGATAAATATATTTTCGGGTGCCTCCCCCTCTCCCCGTGGGAGAGGGGGATTAAGGGGGTGAGGTCTAAGAGTTGAATTTATTCGTATGAATTTATAAGTACGGTCGACAGACCGGTTTGGATGTGCTATATAGTGACCATGTGATGAGGGCGCCGCGTATCACGGTGTGGCCGCCCTCAAACCGTCAGGGGGACGCTTATGAAAGCTCTGGTCACGGGGGCCACCGGCTTTATCGGATCTGTTCTGGTTAAGGAACTTATCGCGCGGGGGCATGGGGTCCGGGCCCTGGCCTTTCCGGAAGAAAATGTTTCGGAACTGGTCAACCGGGGAGCGGAGATATGCCGCGGGGACCTGACCGCGCCGGAGAGCCTCCGGGGCCTCTGCGACGGCGTTGACACGGTGTTCCACCTGGCCGGCCGCGTCACCGACTGGGGCACGAGAAAGCAGTTCTACGCCGCGATCTACAACGCCACGAAAAACCTTTTAAGAGAGGCGGCGGGGAAGGCGTCGCGCTTCGTGTACGTGAGCTCCCTGGCGGCCATGGGCATGGGGCGCCACCTGAAGGGCGTCAAGGAAACGGACCCGCCGCGGAAATCCGGCGTGTACTATAACGACGCCAAGGCCGACGCCGAGGCCCTGGTGCGCTCGTACCATGACGCCGGGACGATCAGCTGCACCATCGTGCGCCCGGCCAACGTGACCGGGCCGGGCAGCGTGTGGGTCCGCGACATCATCGACCAGATGCTGAGAATGCCGGTGCCCCTCTTCGACCATGGACGGCACCCCACCAGCTTCGTGTACGTGGACAGCCTGGCGGACGGCATCATCCGCGCCGGCACCATGGATATCGCCCGGGGCAGGGCCTATCACTTCCGGGACGACTGGACCGCGACCTGGAAGGAATACATCACCTTCCTCGGGAGCCTTGTCGGGAAGAGCCCCCGGGGAAACATCCCCTTCCGCATCGCCTGGCCGCTGGGCCTGGTGATGGAAAAAATCCTCAATCCCCTCCATGTCCGCTCGCCCCTGACGCGGCTCAATGTTGGCGTCCTGGGAAGGAATAATGACATAGACACGTCCCTGGCGCGCGCCGAGCTGGGCTGGCGCACCACGGTATCCTACCGCGAGGCCATGGAGCGGATCGCCGCGTGGGTGCGGACGCATTACGCCGACAGGACATGACGGCCCGAATGGAGGCCGCGCCGGATATTTATAGCAAGGAGAAGCCTATGAGATTCACGCTGCTGCTGTTCGTTCTGTACAAGATACTGAAATGGGCGTCGAAACACAGGCCCGCGTTCCGTAACTATATCGGGTCAATTCACCAGGTAAAAATCATGATCAAGACCGCCGACGGGAAGCGGGGAAGGCTCTTCATCTTCGACCGGGGCACGGTCCTCACGAAGAGCGGCGCCCGCCATCCCTATGACGGGGCCATAATCTGGTCGGACGCCGCCACCGGCTTCAGGGTGATGGCGTCGAAGAGCGACGAGGAACAGTTTCTCGCTGCCGCAGCGGGGAAAATGAAGCTCGACGGCATGGCCTTTTTCGCCCAGTGGTTCAATGACGGCGTGAAGCTGGTGATGTAGGGGAGCTATTCCTCCCCCTTGATGGGGGAGGTTAGGAGGGGGTGATGTTAGCAAAACAGTTGTTTTGCGTATTCTAGAAAATTATTTCACCCTCCCCTATCCCCTCCCATCGAGGGAGGGGGAGATCTTAATAATATACGTGCTTAATTTAGAATTACAAGGAGGAACAACATGGCACTCATAAACGGCGGTCACCTGGTCGGCAAATATCTGAAGGAAGTTGAGAAGATCGATACCGTCTTCGGCATTTCCGGCGGGCATATAGAGTCGATGCTGGACGGTTTTACGGAATACAAGATACGCACCATCGACGTGCGCCATGAGCAGGCGGCGGCCATGATGGCCCACGCGACGTCCGTTTACACCGGGAAGCCGGGCGTCTGCTTTCTCACTGCCGGGCCGGGCTTCGCCAACGGCCTCACCGGCATAGCCAACGCCTTCCTCGACAACGCGCCCCTGGTGGTCCTCTGCGGAAGGCATCCGATCCGGGACGACCTGAAGGGCGCCCTCCAGGAGATAAACCAGATGAACATCGTCCGGCCCATCACCAAGTGGGCGGCCACCTGTTACGATATCAAGCGGATCCCCGAGTATCTTGCGATCGCCTTCCGCAACGCGGTGGAGGGAAGGCCGGGGCCGGTGTTTCTCGAGCTGCCGCCGGACATACTCAATATCAGGGTGGAGGAATCGGCGGCGCCCATGCCGGCGCGCCCCGCGCGGAAGTACACGGTCCATCCCGATGACGCCGACCTGAAGGCGGCGGCCGATATCATCGATAACGCGAAGAAGCCCCTGTTCCTCGGGGGGAGCGGCGTGGCCTACAGCGCCTGCTCCGGCAGCCTCGGAACATTCATCGAAAAAACCGGTATCCCCTTCATGCTGCAGAACAACGGCAGGGGGGAGCTCCCGGACGACCATCCCAACTCCGTCATGGACATGGGGAGCCTGGGCCTGTTTTTCGGGATCGGGCAGACGGACGTGATAATCGCCGCCGGCCTGCGCTTCAACTGGATCCTCCAGTCGGGGGGCATAATCCCGCCGTCCGTGAAGGTCGTGAGGATCGACATCGACCCCCACGAGATCGACCGGAACCGAACGGCCGACGCGGGACTGGTGGGCGATGTCGGCTCGGTCCTCGAACAGCTGACCCCCCTGGTGGCGAAGAACGACCATGGCGGATGGACGAAGACGCTGAAATCGGCGGGGCGGTCGCTCCTCGACTACGAGATCAGGATGCGCCAGACGGCGTCCGATCCGATTCACCCGGTGCGCCTCGTGGCGCAGATACAGAAGGTCGCGGGAAACGACGCGGTCTATGTCGCCGACGGCGGGGACACCAGCTATTTCGGCCTGGGGTTCGCGACGCGGCAGAAGGCCGGCGTCATAGCGACATCGTCGGGACTCTTCGGCTGCCTGGGCACCGGCATCCCCTTCGGCATGGCGGCGAAGCTCGCCCGGCCGGACAGGAAGGTGGTGGTGCTCAACGGCGACGGGTCCATGGGCTTCAATATAATGGAGTTCGACACCATGGTGCGCCACAACATCCCGGTGGTGGTCGTGGTCAACAACGACTGCGCCTGGGGCATGATCAAGCACAGCCAGGAGCTCTCCATCGGCAAGGACCGCCTCCAGTGCGCTGAGCTGGGGACCAGGCATTACGAGAAGGTGGCGGAGGGGCTCGGCGGCCACGGCGAATTCGTCACCAGGGACGAGGAGATCATCCCGGCCCTGGAGCGGGCCTTCGCGTCGGGCAAGCCGGCCTGCGTGAACGTCATGACCGACCCCGCGGTGACGAGCCCGGCGACGCCGCTGTTTTATCAATCGCTGAAAATGGAATGAATTGATGTCCGTTTTCCGCTAGCCCCGGGTTTAAACCCGGGGCTAGCGATATTGTCCATGGAGGCATCTCATGAAAGCATTGATGCTGAATCTTAATCCCGTCCGTTTCGCGGCGCTGCAGGCGCTGCGGCCCCTGACCGTGAAGTTCTGCTACCACGGGCCCTTTTCGACGATACGGCTGGCCGACATACCCGAGCCCGCGCTGCCCGGTCCGGAGTGGGTGAAGATAAAGACCAGGCTCTGCGGCCTGTGCGGGAGCGACATCAATCTCATGTTCGCGAAGGATTCCCCGACGGCCTCTCCCTTCACCTCCTTTCCCTGCGTGCCGGGCCACGAGTTCTGCGGAGATATCGTTGAAACCGGGAGCGCTGTTACATCCGTCAAAAAAGGCGACCTGGTCACCGCGATCCCGGTGCTGAACTGTGTCACGCGCGGTATCAGGCCGGTGTGCCGCAGCTGCGCCGCCGGTATCCCGGGAAACTGCGAGAATTTCGCCGAGGGCGCCTTCGCGCCGGGCATGTTCACCGGCATCTGCCGGGACATCAACGGCGGCTTCGCCGAGTATGTCGTGGCGCACCGGAGCCAGGTGGTGCCGGTGCCGAAGGGCGTGTCGCCGGAATCGGCAACTCTTACCGAGCCCTTTGCCGTGGGCCTGCAGGCGGTGCTGGACAACATGCCGGACAGAAACGACCGGGTTCTGGTGATCGGCGGCGGCGTCATCGGCGCCATGACGGTCAAGGCGATCCGGGCCCTGGGGAGCCCCTGCGATATCACCGTCGCGGAGCCGTCTCCTTTCGCCGCGGACTATGCGAAGAAATCCGGCGCTGACCGGGCCATACGGGGCGGCCTCATCGAAGCCGCCGTGACGATTGCCGGCGGCCGCGCCTACAAGCCGGACCTTGGCGGAACAATCGTGATGGGCGGCTTCGACCGGGTCTTTGATACCGTGGGACACCGGGATACCCTGAACCTCTCCCTCCGCGTTCTGGCGGTGAAGGGCACCCTGTCAGTGCTGGGGATCGGCGGGAGCGTGAAGCTGGACCTGACTCCCCTCTGGCTCAAGCTTCAGACGGTCAGGGGCTGTTACGCCTACCGGTACAATGACATCAAGGGCGTCAGGAAACAGGCTTTCAAGACGGCCCTTGAGCTGATCGCTAAAAAGAAAACGCGGGTGGATGATATGCTGACCCACCGGTTCAGGATTGAGGATTACCGGAAGATGATTGATGTGAACGTGCGCAAGTCCCGGTTTAAAGCCATGAAGACCGCCGTTGAATTCTAGATCATTGGCCCATGTCCGGGTTCATCTTTTACCGTGTATGTCCCGGCACCTTCAGGAACCCCCGGTGGTTTTTTAAAATCAGAACGAATCCCCTATGCCCCCTGCCGGGAGCCTTCTGAAACGGATCCCGGCGGCAGGACGGGTTGATAATTTTTATCACTCCCCCCCATTAGAATATTGACAAAATCCGCATGTAATGCTTTTATTATTATATAATCCAATTCTGTCATGTATTAATCATCAGCGGGGCTGTTGCCGGCGCCATGTCCTTTTTCATGGGTTCGGGCTAATGAAGCGGCTTCCGGTTGGTCTTTTGTGTGAAGCAATACGGGGTTAGGGGCGCTTTCTTCAATGAAGGCGGGATGATATGACACACACTGCTGTTGATATACCAAAGGTTGATTATTATCAACTGTTTTACGTAGAAGCGATCCTCCAGGATTCCTCGCTTCCGCAGATATGCAAAATCAGGCCGATTTTTAACGCCCTGACCGAAGATGACTTCATTGATCTGGTTGAAAAAATATTCGATTCGAACGATTATGAGCTGACCACGCAATTCCTCTACTTTCTCCTGCTGTTCCGTGACATGCCGCACCTGCAGAAGTACATCAATTCCCCGAAATTCACCGTTGAAAATCTTGAAAAGCTCATCATTTTTGTTTTCGGCTTCTGCTCCATGCACAACCATTCCACGGACCGCATCATCGACGAGATACTCTACTTCCTGACGCCGGAGAGGCTCCTGGAGCTGGTGCTCCATTCGCAATACATAGCGAAGGACAAGCTCCTTCTCTTTTTCATACTCACCAGACTTGACACCAACGGCCTCAACAGGTTTTTCGCTTCCCTCAGGGATATTGACAACTTCAAGAAGTATTTCCTGCACCTGCCCGATGATATCCTGAAGACCATGATATCAAGGAACTACCAGCTCTTCCAGTATGTCATGATGTTGATGCTGGAGGGGGAGACGGACGGGGCCGTGTACGCCGATTTTTTCAACAAGTACAAGGCCGACATCGAGCAGTTCAGCAAGCTCCATGACATGATCCGCCAGTACAAGAAGGGATCGATCTTCGAGAAGGACAAGGCGGTCCCCTTCAACAAGAGGGACATGAGCAGGATCTCGCTCCTGGTCAACATGATAAAGGATCTGCCTGACCCGGAAAAGGCCATCAATTATTTCAGGAGCGAGTCGGTCTTCATTGATGATTTCGAGAGGAAAATCGTCCATGCCATCGTGACCAATCCCCTCCTGAAGAACGTTTTCCAGAATTACGACGACATGCTTGACGCCGGCTAGGATTGCCCCCGCGGGGCGGATTGTTATCCCAGCCTGTCTTGGCTGCTCCCGCTAAAGTCATTCTTTTTGAAAAAAATTGTTGTCTGCCGGGGAGAAATTCCGTTTATTTAAGCAAGATGGATGAAGGGATCATCCGGAAGATAAGTCTGCCCTGTGCCTCAACCGCATGGGCATAACAGCAGGGGCGCCTGCCCCGGTTCTTCCGGCGATCTCTCCGGCATCCTCGGGTTATCCAAGTTCTGTAATGAAAAGGATCAAGGAAAAATTTTTATCAAAATATGACGGGGAAAACCACGTTGTCCGGCAGAAGGCCTTCGTCCTCTTCATTGCCTGCCTGGTTTTTGTCCCTCTCCTTGTCGTGCCCATCGTGATCAACATCCTGGCGGCTGTCTCCTCGCAGCCGGTCGTGATCAATATCCTGAACGCCCTTTTTCTCGCCATGCTCATCGTTTCCCTGTTCCTGCTCTGGAACGGCCGTTATGCCCCCGCGGTCACGATTTTTGTCATTATCATGCTGGTCCGCGTTGTCGGGGGCGTTGCCGTAAAAATTGAAGACCTTGCCCTGACCGGCTCGAACAA
>Ga0116159_1005733_pt1 | contig 9890 bp, 8 predicted proteins | sample AD_JPNAS1_MetaG_FD_89878 | JGI IMG/M metagenome (GOLD analysis project Ga0116159, IMG submission 89878) | Active sludge microbial communities of municipal wastewater-treating anaerobic digesters from Japan - AD_JPNAS1_MetaG | ecosystem: Engineered > Bioreactor > Anaerobic > Digestate | place...
CATCATCGAACCCGACTGCGCCATCATCACCAGTGTCGATCTGGACCACATGGCGCTGCTGGGCAATGACCGCGAAGCCATCGGCTACGAAAAAGCCGGCATCATGCGCACCGGCAAGCCGGTAGTGGTCAGTGACCCGGTGCCTCCCCAAAGTGTGCTGGACCGGGCGCTGGAAGTGGGCGCTGACCTGTGGCGGGTCGGGGTCGATTTCAATGTGTCGGGCGACAAGCAGCAGTGGGGCTGGGCTGGGCGCGGCAGGCGCTACAGCGGGCTGGCTTACCCGGCACTGCGCGGTGCCAATCAGTTGGTCAACGCGTCAGGCGTGCTGGCGGCGCTGTCGGCGCTGCGCGACCTGCTGCCCGTCACGGCGCAGGCAGTGCGCGTTGGGCTGTCTTCGGTGGACTTGCCGGGGCGCTTTCAGATCGTGCCGGGTCAGCCGACACTGGTGCTTGATGTTGCACACAATCCGCACGCGGTGGCCGCGCTCACCGCCAATCTGGATGCGATGGGCTTTTTCCCGACCACCCACGCGGTCTTTGGGGTCATGGCCGACAAGGACCTGGCTGCCATGCTGCCACGCATCAAGCCACTGATTGACCGCTGGTATTTCACCGATTTGCCAAGCCCCAGAGCAGCGCAGGCGGTTCATTTGAAGCAGCAATGGCAGGGGCAAAACAGCCGGAAGGACGTCAGCGCCAGCACCCACACAGACCCCGAATCTGCCTTGCAGGCGGCACTGGCGGCTGCTGACCCCGCTGATAGAATCGTCGTTTTCGGGTCATTCCTGACTGTTGGCGGCGTGCTCAAGGACGGTGTGCCCCGCCTTGCTGCCAAGCACCTTCCTACCACCTGATTCACTACCACTCACCAGCATGGCTTTTTTCAAGTTTCGCAAGGGTAATGATGAAACCACCAGCGCGGCCACGCAGCCGCAGAGCATCGAGGTGATTCGGCAGCGTGCCAAATACCGCCTGGTCGGTGCCACCGTGCTGGTGCTGGCCGCTGTCGTCGTTTTGCCGCTGCTGCTTGACAGCCAGCCGCGACCGGTGGCGGTCAACACGTCGATTGACATTCCCGACAAAAACAAGGTGCCAGCCTTGGTGATGGCACCGTCGCTGCCCAAGCCGGTGCCCACGGATGTGGTTAGCGTTGCGCCGGTGGCAGTGCCCGAAAAGGCACCAACCGAAAAGGCACCAACCGAAAAGGCACCAACAGAAAAGGCACCAGCCGAAAAGGTGCCGACCGCAAAGGCAGCGACCGAAAAGGCATCGACCCCAAAGACCCCGGCCAAGACCGCTTCAGCGTCAGAAGTCGGGATCATCACGGAAACTGCCGAGGCCCCCAAGGCGCCCGGCAGTTCAGTTAAAAAACCCCCTCAAACGCCCGTGGCAGTAGCGCAGAGCGCTTCTAAACAAGTAGCAAAAGTGGTACCTAAGCCAGTCCCGTCAGCCGCTGCTGTGGCCGCTTCAAAGCCCAAGGATGCTGATCGCGCGCAGGCCCTGCTGGACGGCAAATCCCCTGAGACCAAAGCGGCTGCGGTCAAAGACAGCGAGCCTGGCGCGGATGCCGCGCCGCCGGTTGCCGGGGCTGAGCGCTTTATCGTGCAGGTGGGTGCGTTTGCCGAGAACTCCCGTGCGCATGAGGTGCGCCTGAAGGTGGAACATGCGGGCCTGAAGACTTACACGCAGGTGGCTGAAACCAAGGATGGCAAGCGCATTCGGGTGCGGGTGGGTCCGTTTGCCAGCAGGGCAGAAGCTGACAAGGTGGCCGAAAAAATCAGAAAACTCGATCTGCCGGCGGCGCTGTTGGCGCTTTAGTGCCATTTTTAAACCATCCATGTCGTCGTTATCTCGCCAAGTCTTGCGTTTGCAATGTCTGCACCAGGGTTCCCGAACACGAGTGGTTTAGGCGTGGCATGAGCACCCGCCCCGCACTTTGCTGATGGCCGCGCTGGACCTGGTTTTTGTCGCGGTGTTGCTGCTGTCGATGCTGTTGGGCACTTGGCGCGGCTTGGTCTACGAGCTGCTGTCGCTGGTGAACTGGGTGGCTGCGTTGCTGCTTGCGCAGTGGCTGGCACAAGATGTTGCACAGCACCTGCCGATGCGCAATGCCAGCGAGATGGTGCGCTACGCAGCTGGTTTTGTGCTGGTGTTTGTTGCCAGTGTCTTGCTCGGCGGTCTGGTGGCTGCGCTGGCAAGAAAGTTGATCAGCACGGTGGGTTTGCGGCCGGTTGACCGGGTGCTGGGTGCCGTTTTTGGCCTGCTGCGCGGCATGCTGCTGCTGTTGCTGGCCACCGTGCTGGTCAGCATGACGGCAATGAAGGACAGTGCTGTCTGGCAGCAATCGGTTGGTGCCGGGGCTTGCCTGGTGTTGCTGAAAACCGTCAAGCCAGCAATGCCACCAGAAGTCGGCCGTTTTTTGCCAGTTTGAATGTGTTGTTGAACGGATGGGAAATTTATGTGTGGAATCGTAGGGATTGTCAGTCAAGCGCCGGTCAATCAATTGATCTACGATGCCTTGTTGCTTTTGCAGCACCGCGGACAGGACGCTGCGGGCATTGTCACGCAACAGGATCGCAAGTTTTTCATGCACAAGGCACGCGGCATGGTGCGCGACGTGTTTCGCACCCGCAACATGCGTTCGCTGCCTGGCAACTGCGGGCTCGGGCAGGTGCGTTACCCGACGGCAGGCAACGCCTTCAGTGAAGAAGAAGCACAGCCGTTTTATGTGAACGCGCCGTTTGGCATTGTGCTGGTGCACAACGGCAACCTGACCAATGCGCAGGCGCTCAAAGCCGAGTTGTTCAATGCCGATCACCGTCACATCAACACCGAGAGCGACTCCGAGGTGCTGCTCAACGTGCTGGCCCATGAAATTGAGGTCACCACCCGTGGCATGCCGCTGACCCCGGGCGTTGTCTTTGCGGCAGTGCGCAAGGTGCACCAACGGATTCGCGGCTCCTATGCGGTGATTGCCTTGATTGCCGGGCATGGGGTGCTGGCGTTTCGAGACCCGTTTGGCATTCGGCCGCTGTGCCTCGGGCGCAGTGACGGCACCTGGATGATGGCCAGCGAGTCGGTCGCGCTGCAGGGCACATCGAACCAGTTTGAGCGCAATATTGCGCCAGGCGAGGCAGTTTTCATCGACTTGCAGGGCACGCTGCACGCCCAGCAATGTGCCGAAACAGCGTCGCTCAACCCGTGTATTTTCGAGTTTGTTTATCTGGCCAGGCCGGACTCGGTGATGGATGGCATTTCGGTCTATCAGGCTCGCCTTAACCTGGGTGAGTCCTTGGCAAAACGGGTGATTTCCACCGTGCCGCCCAACGAAATTGATGTGGTCATCCCGATCCCCGAGTCCAGTCGCCCCAGTGCGGCGCAACTGGCGCAGTTGCTGGGCTTGCCGTACCGCGAAGGTTTTGTGAAAAACCGCTATGTCGGGCGCACCTTCATCATGCCGGGTCAATCGGTGCGCAAAAAATCGGTGCGCCAGAAGCTCAACGTGATCGCCAGCGAGTTCAAGGGCCGCAATGTTTTGCTGGTCGATGACTCGATTGTGCGCGGTACCACCAGCCGCGAGATCGTGCAGATGGCACGCGATGCCGGTGCGCGCAAGGTTTACATGGCCAGCGCCGCGCCACCGGTGCGTTTCCCCAATGTGTACGGCATTGACATGCCAACATCGCAGGAACTGGTGGCGCACAACCGCACGGTTGATGAGATTCGGGCGATCATTGGCTGCGATGCGCTGATTTATCAGGATGTGGATGGCATGAAGAGAGCGATCGGCTCGCTGAACCTGGCCATCAAGGACTTTGATGCATCATGTTTTGACGGGGTTTATGTTACCGGCGACATCACGCTGGCAGACATCGAACGCCTGAACGCGAGCCGGGTCGGCTGTGATGATCGTCAGGATGACAACTCCCGGCTGGCCTTGCCAAATTTCGAAGACTGAAGCCAAAAGCACAATTCATATGACAGCAAAGAAATTACCTGACAACCTGCACCGCGACACGCTGGCGGTGCGCGCCGCCGTGCCGCCCAGCCAGTATGGCGAGAATTCAGAGGCGCTTTTTCTGACCAGCGGTTATGTGCAACCCAGCGCTGAAGTCAGCGCCCGGCGCTTTGCCGGCGACGAAGATGGCTTTACCTACGGCCGCTACGGTAACCCGACGGTGGCCAGTTTTGAGCAGCGACTGGCTGCACTCGAAGGCGCACCGGCGGCCATTTCCACGGCATCGGGCATGTCCGCCATTCTGATGATGTGCATGGGCTTGCTGAAAAGTGGCGATCATGTGATTTGTTCGCACTCGATGTTCGGTTCAACCATCAAGCTGATCGGCACCGATTTGGCCAAGTTTGGTGTTGAATCAAGCTTTGTGCCTCAGACCGAGGTGCAGGCCTGGCGTGCCGCCGTAAGGCCCAACACCAAACTGCTGTTTGCCGAAACCCCGACCAACCCGCTTACCGAGGTGTGCGACATTAAGGCGCTGGCCGACATCGCCCACAATGCCAAAGCCTTGCTGGCCGTCGATAACTGTTTTGCCACGCCGGCCTTGCAGCGCCCGATGGCGCTGGGTGCCGATATCGTCATGCATTCAGGCACCAAATACCTCGACGGCCAGGGCCGTGTCATGGCCGGGGCGCTGTGCGCCAGCCAGGACCTGATCACACAAACTTTTTTACCGGTGCTAAAGAGTGCAGGGATGACATTGGCACCGTTCAACGCCTGGGTGGTCCTGAAAGGGCTCGAGACGCTTGACATCCGCATGCAGGCGCAGTCAGCCCGGGCGCTGCTGCTGGCGCAGTGGCTGCAGGCCCATCCGGCGGTGGCGCGGGTGCACTACCCGGGCTTATGCAGCCATCCGCAGCACGCGCTGGCGATGGCGCAGCAGTCCAATTGCGGTGGCGCTGTGCTGTCATTCGAAGTCAAAGCGGCCGATGCTGATCAGGCGCGCGCGCGCGCATACCAGGTACTTGATGCACTGACAACGCTGTCACTGTGCACCAACCTGGGTGACACCAAAACCCTGCTGGCGCACCCGGCCAGCACGTCGCACGGCCGCTTGACACCGCAGCAGCGCCAGTTGGCTGGTGTCAGCCAGGGGCTGATTCGTGTAGCCGTTGGCCTTGAACACCTCGACGACATCCAGGACGATCTGGCTCGTGGCCTAAACCTTTTCTGATATGACCTCAACTACCCGTACCCGAACCCGTTTCGCACCTTCTCCCACCGGTTTCATCCACCTCGGAAACATCCGCTCGGCGCTGTACCCGTGGGCGTTTGCCCGCTGCACCGGTGGCGACTTCATCTTGCGCATCGAAGACACCGATCTGGATCGCTCGACCCAGGCGGCAGTGGATGTCATCATTGAGAGCATGAGCTGGCTCGGCCTGAACTATGACGAAGGTCCGTTCTATCAAATGCACCGCATGGATCGCTACCGGGCGGTACTGGCTGAACTGGTGGCAGCGGGCCATGTTTACCCATGTTTCATGAGCATGGTGGAGCTTGATGCGCTGCGTGACCGCCAGACTGCTGCCAAAGAGAAGCCGCGCTACGACGGCACCTGGCGTCCGGCCGAGGGCAAGGTGCTACCGGCCATTCCTGAAGGTGTGCAACCGGTGCTGCGTTTCAAAAACCCTCAAACCGGTTCAGTCGAGTGGAACGACAAGGTCAAAGGGGAGATCGTGATCCGCAACGAAGAGCTGGACGACCTGGTGATTGCCCGACCCGACGGCACGCCTACCTACAACTTCTGTGTGGTGGTGGACGACATCGATATGGGCATCACCCATGTGATTCGAGGCGATGACCACGTTAACAACACGCCGCGCCAGATCAATATTTTCAAGGCCTTGGGCAAGGAGCCGCCGGTCTATGCCCACCTGCCCACGGTGCTCAACGAGCTGGGCGAAAAGATGAGCAAGCGCAATGGGGCCAAGCCGGTGACGCAGTACCGCGAAGAAGGCTATCTGCCTGATGCCATGGTGAACTATCTGGCGCGGCTGGGCTGGAGTCACGGTGATGATGAGATCTTTAGCCGGGAGCAGTTTTTGCAATGGTTCAACCTCGATCATCTGGGCAAGAGCGCGGCTCAGTTCGACGAAGCCAAGCTGCGCTGGGTCAATGCCCAGCACATCAAGCTTACCCCCGACGAGGTGTTGGCACCGTTGGTGCGAGCGCATTTACATAAACGAGGCATAGAAGCCGACGAACGCTTGGTTGGCATCTGTGCGCTGTTCAAGGACCGCTGTGACACCACGCTGGTGCTGGCAGACTGGGCCGCGGTGTTTTATGCCGAGGTTCGACCGCCAGAGACTGAGCTGGCCTTGCATGTCACAGAGGCCGTCAAACCAGCCATTCGTTTGCTGGCAGACAAGTTGGCGCACTGCGTTTGGGACAAGCACGGTATCGCTGCAGCCATCAAGGAAGTATTGCAAGCGCACCGTTTGAAGATGCCGCAGTTGGCCATGCCGGTGCGTATATTGGTCGCGGGCAGCGCCCATACGCCTTCGCTGGACGCGATGCTCGGGCTGTTCGTGCGTGAAAAAGTCATCGCAAGGTTGGATCGGGTTTAATTTTCACGCTAGAATGCAAGGCTTGGAAATTGCAGGCAGCCTAAGAACTGTGTTGTGGTTTTGGGGGTATAGCTCAGCTGGGAGAGCGCTTGCATGGCATGCAAGAGGTCAGCGGTTCGATCCCGCTTACCTCCACCAAATTTCCAAATTGAGATGAAAGTCTATAGGTTTTGACCCCATCGTCTAGAGGCCTAGGACACTACCCTTTCACGGTAGGTACCGGGGTTCGAATCCCCGTGGGGTCGCCAGTTTATCGAAAGATATCGTGGCGCAAGTCGTTAACGGTTTGCGGTAAAAGGCAAATGACTTGGCTCGAAAGAGTGAACGTTAGCTACCAGGAGTGGTAGTTCAGTTGGTTAGAATACCGGCCTGTCACGCCGGGGGTCGCGGGTTCGAGTCCCGTCCACTCCGCCAGTAAGATAAAAAAGTCCTTGATTTTCAAGGACTTTTTTTTTGTGCGCCCAGCATGGGCGCAGTCCGACGGGTGCAAGTCCTGTCGCGAGCTGGCCACAGTCAGCGAAGTGAATTGCAACTGCATGAGGGCGACCAAGTGTGTGAAGGAAGCGTGGAACATTATTAAAAACGGTAATACCCCGGCTTTGCCGTGGCGACTTAAGGGGTTTTACATTTTCTGGGGTATGGGTGCCCATCACGGAAACTCTCAATCGTGATCCGCCAAGCTAACGAAAGGAGAATCCATATGGACGAGATACGAAGCTCAAACCACACGAAATGAGAATGCATGTACCCCGTTGTGTTCATGCCGAAAGGTAAGAGAAATGAGTTGCATGGACATTTGAAGAGGAATTGCCAGAGCTGTTTCACGAACTAGCGCGACACAGGACTGTCGAATAGAGGACGGGCACATGATGGCAGGCGACGTTCACTTGTTGATATCGATACCGCCAAAGAATTCGGAGTTGCAGATGGTGGGTTACATCAAAGGGAAAAGTGCGATGCATTTGGCGAGGGTTTACTGTGAACCCCGCAAAAAGAAACTTTACAGGACAAAGTTTCTGTGCGTGAGGCTACTGCGTATCGACAGCGATGGAGGAGCGGTTGACAGGGATGAAGCAACGGCAAGTTGCAGTTGCCTAAATGACCTTGCTGCACTGCATCCTGGATGGGGGGTGGTGTGGCCGGATTATTTTTCTGTGACGAATCAGATGGATCGGCAAGTGATCACATTTGGAAGAAATTCGGGCAATAGTGCGAATTTTCTTTGACAACGAAAAAGACAGGTCGCACTGGTGGTCGTAAGGACTGCTCAGAGCACCGTTTACTATGGCAACCCAACATCAGGCGTCATTTGGGTTTTGGCCGAGAGCGATTCGCAAAGGCTGGAAGCGCGAGCAGAGACTTTCGATGTTTCTCCGCCGAATCGTCCGTTGGGCAAGTGACATGCCAATCGAGCAGACCACCTGATGGCGTTGGCAATGGGCACTGAAACAACATACCAGGGACTTTCGTGCCGATTGAGCGCTGTTTCAATCCGCTATACAGCGATCTGACCACGCCATAACCCGGGACGAATATGCGAGACTTGCGCCGTAAGCCAGGCAATGGCGCATGAACGCCGCCATGGCAACGCCCGCCGCGCACTTTCGATTAGATGATCGAGCGCGGGTACCACTGCTTGACGTTTCTATGGAAGCCATTCATGACCCGATTCCTGTGCCTTTCGTCGCTTGCCCTCGTGCTGATCCACTCTGTCGGTCCCAGCTTCGCCCAGACGGTGGCTCAGAGCGCCGGTGTTTGGGCTCATAGTCAGACGATGCCCCAGACCCGGATCATCCAGGGGCGGAACTTCACCTATGCGCTGCCCGCCGGTTGGAGGGTGGGCGAGGAAGGCAATCACGCGCTGGTGCTCCAGGCCAATGATTTGTCGGCTGGCGTGATCGTGTATGGCGTCAGCGGTCTTGGCCAAAACCTGACACCGCCGCAGTTCGCCTACAGCGTGATCACCAACAACCTGCGCCTCTCGCCCGATGTCCGGATCTCAAACCCGACACCGATCCAGCCTATGCCCGGGTACACGGCGGCGGCCGTCATGGACATCGCCTTCAGCAAGATGGGGCCGCAAGGACCGCAGCGAATTGTCGGCCTGGTAGTCAGCAACGTCGTGTCCGTCTATGCCCGGTCCGACGCAGTCGTCACGCTGATCATGGCGCTGGACAGCCGCTGGGCTGCAGTCCAGTCCTGGTTGCCCCAGGTCGCGCTGCAGGCGTTGAACACAGGGCCAAACCCCTTCGGCCGAACGGCGATGTCCGCAGGCATACTCAAGGACACGGTTCGTCAGCGCGAAGCCTATGGCCAGTACCTCAGTTGGTCGCAGGCTAACTGGGCGGGCGTGGTAGCGCATCGGGCGGCATCACTGGGCCGGCAGGCGCAGGCCAACGGCGAAACGCTGACGGGGCAGTACTGGGGCAAGAACCCCTACACCGGCTCCCCGGAGCGCTATTCGACCTCGCCGTCCGTGATCTGGGTGCATCGAGATGGCCGCCAGGTCCCGTCGCCCGATTCGACCTTCGACCCGCGCACTCCGACAGACTCCGACTGGCGTCGCGTGCAGCGCTGAGTTGTCAGATTGGTGCAAGTGCGATCAGACGCACTGCAGGATGAATTGATTCCGCAAGATGAAGGTCATCAAGGAGCATGGCTGCATCACCCATGTCAAAGGCAGAGGGCAAGAGGCCAAAAAGCCCAAGCGTACTCCCGAGAAGAAAGCGCGACGCCGGGTTGTCGAAGCAGCCACAGTTGGTTCAAACGGTTTCGCGAACGCCTGGTGCATTGCGAGAAGCTTGACCGCAGCTTGCTGGCGTTGAGCTACTTGGCTGCATTCATCAGGGCGTTTCGCAAGATCAATATAGGCGCCAACAAGGCGAGTCATTGCAATTTCCAAGGAGAATTCAAGAAAGTCCTAGAGTCATTCGTCGCGAGGGCGCAGCTCCCACAAATCCAGAACACTTCAGATGTTCTGTGGGAGTCGCGCCTTCGCGATGACGGCTGTTCGATTCCAGCTCGTCCTGCTTAGGCGTAAAAATGATTCAAGGATAAGTTGTAAGTTAACGTTTCCCCTTGGTCTCACGTCATCAACTTGTTTCACTGAAATAAACCGAAACAAAGCGATACCGCCCTGACACCCAAACTTCGCGGCCTCGCGCCATCATTGCGGTCATGTTCAACCACTCGCAAAGAGTTAGAAAGATCGCAATGAGTTTTTTCTTCAAACGCAAACTGCGCCACTACCTGTCCGGCTCTGATGCCGGGGCCCGCTGCGGCAGCCATGGTTGCCATCGCGGCACC